>Ga0067045_1000140_pt1 | contig 13298 bp, 19 predicted proteins | sample TerdegcTABiofilm_FD_59184 | JGI IMG/M metagenome (GOLD analysis project Ga0067045, IMG submission 59184) | Combined Assembly of (Gp0054472, Gp0054536) Wastewater bioreactor microbial communities from Singapore -Terephthalate degrading...
ACGGGATGACACGGGATGACAATATGGGAGTCATTCACGGGATGAAAGTTTTGAATCCGGTATCGCTCCCTGCCAAATGGTCGTGGGTCTTTCCGCCCGGTGTTTTCGTGGTGCGCGGCTTTATTCGACCAGAGCCGCCACGCCTATCAAACCCGGTCCGGTGTGAGCCACGAGTGACTGGGAGATTTGGCCAGTGATGATGTTCTTTATCCCCTGGCTTTCCAGAGTTTCCACTATCGTGCGGAAATATTCGAGAGACTTCTCGCTCCTGTCGGAGGTGTAGGCGGCCACGAACCTGGCCTTTTTCCCGGATATGTATTCGAGAAGCTTTCTTACGGTGGTGTTCACGGCCCGCCTCATTCCACGATCCTTTGAGACGCTGTGGTAGATTCCGTCCTCTCCCACCGTTATCACCGGCTTAAGGTCGAGTATGTCGCCGATGGTGGCGCTCACTTTCCCTATTCTCCCGCCGGCTTTGAGATACTTGAGAACGGGTATGCAGAAGAAGACTTTGGATTTTTTCACGGCCTCTTCGACGGCAAGGACAACTTCGTCGAAGGTTGCGCCCTGCTCCGATAGCTCAACACCCCTCATGGCGACCAGCCCGGAGGCGATCGAAATATTCTTCGAATCGACTACATGTACTTTCGCGCCGGGATTCTTCTTTATAAAATCTTCGGAGAATCTTTTCACGAGACCCAGAGTTCCACTGAGCCCGCTTGAGATCCCGACGAAGACTATCTCTTTCACTCCTTCTTTATAAAGGCTTTCAAAGGCCTGCCCGATATCGTTATAACCGGGAAGCGAAGTTTTGGGAAATTTGTTCTCCATGAATTCCAGCAGCTGTTCGGTGGTAATATCTATGTTGTCTCTGTATTCTTTTCCCTCGAGAACTACCTTGAGCGGAATGACCCTCACATTTGTCTTTTCTTTGATCGCTTCTGGAAGATCGCAGCCAGAATCGACGATTATGCCAATCATACAATCGACCCCCTGAGAAGTATAGTGATTACACGCGATACAAGATCTGAGACGCCGGAATTTCCGGCGTTGTTCACCGGGTACATTTCTAAATTATAGCCCGAATATCGCCCGGGTAGGGTAACAAAAAAAGCCCCGTTCCGACAGACCGCGGAACGGTGAATAACATTTGGAGATAACCGGATGTGCCGGTTCACGCACTTATATTGTCAAACCCTGAAAAAACGATATATACCCGGGCTCAATCCACGCCCGGCCAGGGAGCCGAGAGTTAATTAAGGCATTTCAAAGGCGGTTTTTCAGGAGCTTCTTGGCTTCCTCCAGCGAAGGAATTTTCCCCGAGAGGACTATCTCTCCGTCGATCGCCACCGCCGGGGTCGATATTATTCCCTTTTCCATCATAGCCATCATATCCGTCACTTTTTCCACGGTCGCGTTCGTGCCAAGCTCCTCGACCGCCATCTTCATCACCTTTTCCGTTTGCTTGCATCTGGGGCAACCAGAGCCAAAAATCTCCACCTTCATGATCTAACCTCCTATTAAATTAAGTTTCCGTATATATATCCCCATATGGTCGCAAATACAACCACAAGTCCGAAATAAGTGAAGGCCTTCTTCCTTCCCAGTAGCCTCGTTATCACTATCATGCTGGGCAGGCTGAGAGAGTTGCCGGCCAGGAATAGAGCCAGAGCTGGCCCCTTTCCCATTCCGAGGGACATTAGGGATTGGACTATTGGAACTTCCGTAAGTGTCGCGAAGTACATCACCGCGCCGAAAACAGAAGCGAATAGAGTCGAGCCAAGTCTGTTTCCGCCGAGAAGAGATTCTACAAGACTCTTAGGAAGCGCGCTGGATATTATGCCTGCTACAAAAACCCCGAAGAAGAGATACGGGAGTATCTTCTTGGCGAAGTCCCAGGTCTCGCCAATCCAGGAGTTTCTCATCTCTCTCTTGAAACGAATCGCCATGATGAAGACCGCCACGGCCGAAACGGTCATTATAGAAGCCTTGACGATCGGGTCTATCTTAAGGCCGCCGACTATCAGGAAAGTCATCTGCAGGGCGAGAAAGCCCACGGCCTCCTGCCAGGAAATCTGCTCGCCCGATTCCTGCATCGCGAAGCCACCTGAACCTTTTTCTTTGAAGATGCTTTGCATTATTAGCCCTATGAAAACCGCCGAAATCGACGCGGCGACCATCCTGATTATCGCCATTTCCCAGCCTATCGCGTTGCCGGTGAGAAATATGGCCGCCACGTTNATGGCCGGGCCGCTGAAGAGGAAGGCNACGGCCGGNCCGAGGCCGGCTCCGCGCTTGTATATCCCGCCGAAGAGCGGCAGTATCGTGCAGGAACAGACGGCGAGAATTCCACCCGACACGGCCGCCACCGGGTATGATATTATCTTTCTAGCGCCCGGNCCNAGCAGCTTGAGTATCGCGTCCTTGCGTATGAACACGGTTATCGTGCCGGCTATGAAGAACGCGGGAACGAGACAGAAAAGCACGTGTTCCCTGGCATAAGAGCCGAGCATCGTGAAACCGCTGATTATGGCTTCCTGCACGTACTTCTCCGAGAAGGGCAAGAAATAAAAAGCCAGAAAGCCCGCCNCTAAAAGTCCGAATTTTGTCAATTCTCTCTTAAGATTTCCTTCCATTCCGGGGCACCTCCAGATTTATTCGCTGAGTTCAGTCGCTCGCATATAGGTGGCTTCCCGCTGATCCTTGCCGGTCATCTTCTCCAGAAGCAAGGCCATCACGAGTATGCCCGGGATGTTTATCGCCAGCCTCAGCAGGGCGAATCCAACACCCAGAGCGCCCATTTCGAACATGAACATTGGAATTTTAGTCGTCGACCAGGCGCCTATGAAAATCAAAACGTTTGAAAACTTGACGCCCTTCTTCATGAAGACGGCCGCGATTGGGAAGGCGCCGTAGAGNGGACCGGCCGCGGCCGCGCCGAGAACGAAAGATAGAACGATNCCCTTGAAGCCCGACTCCTCTCCCAGATGTTTTATTATCTTCTCGCGCGGTACCCAGACATCCAGAAGCCCCAGAAGCACNAATATGGGCGGAATGACCGAGAGCATTTCAAGAAAGCTTGAACCGGTTATGCTTAAAGCTTTAAGTCCTGTCTGATTATCGACGAGCGTGAAAATCGCGACCACGACGGCCACTATCAACGGAAAGAGATACCTTCTGCCCTTCATNTCAAGATCGCNCCCATCAGTCCGGCCACCACGAATGAGAAAGCGAAGGCGAAGGCATTTCTCAGAACGGTGAGTTTCGTTCCGAAATACTTNCTCTCGACCGGAAAGGTGACCACGCCCACCATCATTANCGTTGAAATGAACAGCGCGATCTGGGTTATCCCGGCGCCGTTGTTGAGAAGCATGTCGGCCATCGGGAAGGCTACAAAGCCCGGTATGAGCGTTATGGATCCAACCACCGAGGCTATCAGGAGCCCGAGAACCCCCGAGTTGTCTCCGAGCAACGCTGATATAGTCCCGGGATCGAGCAGGGCGATCAAAAGCCCGACGAAGAGCATAATTGCGATGAGTTCAGGCAGTATCTTCTCGAAGGACTTCCATGCCTTCTTCAGGGCGAGCAGCGTCTTTTTACGGCTCACAACGAGAGAGATTAGCAGAAGAGCTCCGGTCAAAGCATATATAAAAACGCTGTACAATTATCATCACTCTCCGGTTGAAGCTATATCTTTTACCAGCTTAATCACATCAAGTATCCTCTCGTCAGAAATGCACAATTCTTTTCGAGTGCCATTCTTGGTTTCTCTCAACAAACCACAATCAACAAGCATCTTAATGTGCCGGGATAGCGTTGTCTTGTCAACCGGAAAGAGATGATCCAGCTCGCAGGAGCACTTGGTCGTTCCGGACAATTCTTCCAGCAACTTGATCCTCCATTTGCAGGAAAGTGCCTTATATATTAGAACTTCTCTCTTCATAGGATTTTCCTGAGGCTTTCAACAACTTCATCCAATTTAGCGCTGAGTTTTTCGATTCCCGTCTCATCTTTCATGTTTCCGTTCTTTTGTATTCCCAGGTCGGTCACTGTGATTTCCTTAAAATCATCTATGCCAACGCTCAGCAACGCCTTCGAAGCGCACTTTATTGGACAGCCGTTGAGAGCTACAAACTCTTCGTTGCTCTTCGCGTTCTTTATTATTCCTTCGATCCCAAGAGGTAATCCTAAAGCGCATACCGTTTTGAATTCTTTCCCATCCACCTTATTCAGCGTTACTTTACTGGTCATCATGCCTGTGTTGCTGCTTCCCTGACAAGGGAGAATACCGATACTCATCATTGTTCCCCTCCTCGTTTTTCATATCGAAAGCTTTCATCTTTACCATCAGGATAATATCACTTGTTGCATACTTGTGCAACTATGAATCATTAGATTTAACACAAGTGGAAAAAAGGCAAAACAATAGGCGTATATCATATTCATATATTCGAATATATGAATATGATGGAGGAAAAGATGTCGGAACAGAAGCTCGATGTATTCAGCAAGTATCTCTCGGTCTGGGTGGCAGCCGCGATGGTCCTGGGGGCTCTGCTGGGCAACGTTCTTCCGGGGCTCGCCGATACGCTTGGGAACTGGCAGATAGCAAACGTGTCGATTCCGGTGGCTATTGTTCTTCTCTTCATGATGTTCCCGATAATGCTCAAGATAGAGTTCAGGGAGATCGTCAACGTCCGAAAAAACTCGAGGCCCCTGCTGGTAACGCTTATTGTCAACTGGGCGATAAAGCCGTTCACGATGGCGCTGATCTCCTGGATATTCATAAAAGTGATTTTCGGCCCTCTGATTTCCACCGGANTGGGAAATGAATATGTCGCGGGTATGATACTGCTCGGACTGGCTCCCTGCACGGCCATGGTGCTTGTGTGGACTTANCTNGCCGGCGGCAACATAAATTACGCGCTGGTTCAGGTGGCCATAAACGATCTCTTTATTCTCTTTCTCTTCGCCCCGATGGGGAAGCTTCTGATTGGCGTATCCACGGGATTTCCCGTGCCATTCTCCACGATTTTCTGGTCGGTCGTCTTTTATGTCGCTATCCCGCTGGTCCTGGCGGTCATTACTCGGCGCCTGGTGACGAGGTCTAAGGGGGAGAAGTACCTTAATGAAAGCCTCATTCCGAAATTCGACCCCTTCACGAAGGTCGGACTTCTGTTGACACTCGTGCTGGTCTTCATGTTCCAGGGCAAAACTATAATCGACAACCCTCTCCACATATTGCTGATAGCCCTTCCACTAATGATACAGACCTATCTCATCTTTTACATAGGCTACTTCGCCGTGAAGCGTTTTAAGATAGATTACGCAGAGGCCGCCCCATCCACTTTTATAGGGGCATCCAATTTCTTTGAACTCTCGATAGCGGTGGCCCTCATACTCTTCGGCATGGATTCCGGCGCGGCACTCGCCACGGTCGTCGGGGTTTTGGTTGAAGTGCCTGTTATGCTTTCGCTGGTGGCTATAATGAAGAAAAAGAGAGAGCTCTTCGAATTCTCGAGGGGAGGNACGAAGTCTTGAAAGCCCTTGAAGTCGATCTCGTTGAAGTCATGAAAAGCCTTTCCGACTCGACGAATCTGAAGATACTCGCGCTCATAAGGCTATACGAAGAGCTCTGCGTCTGTGAGTTCGAAGATCTGCTCGAATCACCACAACCGACCGTTTCGAGGCACCTGAAAGCGCTGACCGATTCNGGGCTGATCAGCGTGCGGAANGACGGGAGATGGAGATACTACAGCCTGCGGGAGATCCCTTCTTTCGTCGAGGAGGTTATCGAACTTGCGGTGGAAACTTACGGAATCATCAGGAGAGAGCGNCGNAAAAANTGTGGTGATNCAAAATGAGGCTGGCCTTCTTTTCAGATATACATGGAAATTTGGAGGCTCTCCAAGCCGTGCTGGAAGANATNGAGAAAAGAGGAATCGACAGGTGTTACTGTCTTGGCGATCTCGTCGGTTACGGTCCGCAGCCGGAAGAGGTCGTCGGCAAGATAAGGGAGCTGGGTATTCCAACGATAATGGGCAACTACGATGACGCCATCGGCTTTGAAAAGGAGAGCTGCGGCTGCGCTTACAACCCCGGAAGGGAGACGCGTGTGGGCGATGAGTCTATAAAATGGTCCATAGCCAACACTTCCGATACGTCTAAAGAGTACCTGCGCCGACTGCCACACACGATCGAGTTCGAAGATGAGGGTGTGAGCTTTCTTCTGGTTCATGGAAGCCCGCTGGAGCATCTTCTCGAATACGTAAAACCAACGACTCCCCCCGAGAGATTGGAGAGGCTTCTCGAGAAAGCCGGGAGCGATGTGGTAGTGAACGGTCACACTCATTTGCCGATGGTCCGCTGGATAAAGGGGAAGCTTNTGTTCAACGACGGNAGTGTGGGCAGACCGAAAGACGGAGATTGGCGGGCCTGTTACCTGTTAGTCGATGTAAATCGGGGCAGTCTTTCATACGAGTTTTTGAGAGTTGAATACGATCGAAAAGCGACGATCGAGAAGATAGCCAAGGCCGGTCTTCCNGCCGAGCTGTCGGTGGTNCTGGCGCTGGGTGAAGGTTACGATATGGGATCCACGGGCGAGTCAAACAGCATGGAGTTCACGCTCTGATCATGCCGCGATAGCCGAAAACGAATCTAAAACACGGGAATATCTCTTTTGAAAGTCACGCTGGGGGTGAAAAGTGAATTTGAAGAAGCTGGCCACATTCTCTTTACTGCTCTTCGTTGTCGTTAGCGTCGCCTATTTTGTGTACGATGAGATAAGACTCAGCTCTGTGGTTCAAAAGCCTGAAGCCGGTTCGACCGATTCTGGAGATCCGGCATTGCCAAAAGATTATGTAACTCTCTATTACTTCCACGGGACCATCCGTTGCCAGACCTGTCTGGATATGGANTCTAACGCNAAAAAGGTTCTCGAGACCTATTTCTCCTCACGNGTAGAGGACGGTACGCTGAGATGGCAAGTGGTGAATATAGATCTCCCGGAAAATTATCATTATGTTGATGAGTATATCATCATGTACAACACCCTGGTGATTCAAAGCTACAAGAACAACGAAGCCGGTGAATGGAAAGAGCTCTGGAAGGCCTGGGATCTTTCCGAAAAAGNGGAAGAGTACATCCAGTACGTCCGGGACGANGTAGCTTCCTTTCTGGAGGTGAACTGAATGGATGGTTTCGTTCTCTCTCTCGCATCGGCGCTGTGGTTTGGAATATTGACCTCGATAAGCCCCTGTCCCCTCACCACCAATATAGCGGCCGTCTCCTTCATAAGTAGAAATATAGGCAGTCCCGCGAAATCTATGGCCGCCGGGATAGTTTACACGCTCGGCAGAGTCCTGACCTACGTCGTGATCGGCGCCATACTCGTATCGAGCCTGACCGCCGCNCCATGGCTATCGAGGATCCTTCAAAAATACATGGGCAAGTTGATCGGACCGATTATGATAATCGTGGGTATGTTTCTGCTTGAGATGCTCAGCTTCAAAAACCGTGGCAGAAATCTGGACAGCCGGTCTCAGGAAAGGATCAAAAGCAAGGGCATTTTTGGCGCCTTCGCCTTAGGCTCGCTTTTCGCCCTGACCTTCTGCCCGGTATCGGCGGCGCTGTTCTTCGGAAGCGTGATTCCCCTGGCAGTCAGCGAGCAGTCGAGGCTGTTGATACCGGCCATATACGGCGTCGGCACAGGGCTGCCCGTGATAATCGTCGCCTTTGGAATAGCGGTCAGCGCGAAGCTGGTGGCCACCATGTTCAAGCGGATGAGCCAGTTCGAGTACTGGGCACGAACTGCCACGGGCACTGTTTTCATAATCCTGGGGATATATCTGAGTATAGAGAGGATATTCCTCCGATAACGATAGCCGGTCTTTTCGCCAATTCATCTTTANTTCNTTATTTGTGTTTGTCTTCGTCCGGTTTTGATCACTTAAAACAAATAACTTATACTGTGGAGGAAATCGATTTTGATGAACAAGAAAAAACTCATTAGAATTATCGTGCCAGTCTGTATAGTGATTGCGGTTGCCGCTATATGGTTTATGAAGAATGTCAACTCAAATTTCGATACGTCTGATATGGCGGCTGGTACGAATCCAAATGACTCTGACAAGGTGTACAGCGATGTCAATTTCACTCTTGAAGCGACTTCANTCGAGCTGGATGTATTAAAAGCGTACGGCCTTCCTATCATAATTGATTTCGGGGCCGATTCGTGTATTCCATGCAAAGAGATGGCGCCTGTGCTGAAGACTCTGAACTCTGAAATGCGTGGCAAAGCAATCATTAAATTCGTAGATGTTTGGAAAAACCGACAGGCAGCCAATGGATTCCCCGTTCAGGTGATACCGACGCAGATACTTATAAACTCAGATGGAACTCCGTACGTTCCCAGCGCCAAAATGGACATTGAGTTCACGATGTACGCCTTAAAAGAAAACAATCAACATATTTTCACCACCCACCAAGGCGGATTGACCGAGGAACAAATGCGAGCGATTTTGGCCGATATGGGGGTAAGCAGATGACCGGTATTCTAGAAGGCCTATCGAATTTGATAGCCAGCAGTGGTTGGCTGGCCCCCTTGCTGGCACTTGTGGCGGGAATTCTGACATCGCTCACTCCCTGCGCGCTTTCAGGCATCCCGCTCGTGGTCGGTTATGTCGGAGGCACGGGTCAGAGGAGCACAAAGCGGGCATTTTTGCTTTCGATAGTCTTTGCAATTGGCGCGGCGGTAACATTCACGGTTCTGGGTGTGACAGCCTCTCTTGCCGGAAGACTGATCGGTACATCGACATCCTGGTGGTACATAGCCCTCGGTGTTTTGATGGTGGTCATGGCTTTGCAGACTTGGGGCCTTTTCGAGATAATTCCATCAAGCTACTTGATCTCTAAAAATACCAAAAAAGGGTTTTTCGGAGCATTCGTGGCGGGTATTCTCGCAGGAATCTTCTCTTCTCCCTGTTCCACCCCTGTGTTGATCGTCCTGCTAGCCATAGTTGCGGGAAAGGGAAGCGTTCTTTGGGGAATACTATTGCTGCTCCTGTACTCGATAGGACATGGTATTCTCGCGGTTTTAGCCGGCACTTCGATTGGCTTTGTGCAAAAGCTCTCGGCAAGCAAGAATTACGGCAGAATAAGCAACGTCCTTAAAATAGTTATGGGATCGCTGATTCTTCTTCTTGGCTTCTATATGTTCTATATTGGATTCTAGGGCTCATAAAAAAGGGTTTGCCGAATGGCATTCGGCAAACCCCGACTATTATTTTTCCGGCTCTCCGCTTTTTTTCGCAGCAATTCGACTCTGCAGAGGAGTCCTCCGGTCGCGTTCCGTTCTTCTCGGGTATCTCCTCAAGTTGAAAGTCACAACAGCACGACTTGCCCTTGCTCTTTTTCATTTTCGCAAAAGCGCTAATTATTCGTTTCCCGTCTCCTTCTTTCATTTCAAGCACCTCCTATTCAGTATCGAATCTGAACTGTATCTATAGCAAAATATCGAACATATAGCCGCCAGCCACGGCGGTCGCGAAGATAACCCCAATAAATATCACGACAAACTTTTTCTTGAAAATACTCGCAAGCATGCTCATCTCTGGTATCGCCATTCCCGCACCACCGATGATCAAAGCCATCGACGCTCCGACACTCATACCTTTTTGCATCAGTGATACTGCGATTGGAATGGCGGTCTCCGCGCGAATATAAAGAGGTATGCCGATCACTGCCGCCACCGGGACGGCAAAAGGATTGGCGGGCCCGGCGTACATAAACACAAAACCTTCAGGTATGTATTCNTAAACTATCGCCCCGATAGCCACACCAATTAGGAGATAAATCAAGATCGCCCTGAAATCTTCCCAGGCTTTAATAAAAGAAAGCTTAACTTTGGTTCCGAAATTTCCTGTGATTTCATCAGATCTATTTCCCTTTCCTTTTATTCGGACATTCTTCACGTATCTTGATGCCCCGGTCTTCTCAAGGATTATTCCAAACGCGATGGCAGCCGTGAATACTATGGAGAAGTACACCAGAGCAGTCTTAAGCCCCGCGAGGCTTCCAAGCATAGTGAGTATNATCGGATTCAAAAGGGGAGANGCTATCAAGAACGACATTACCGCNCCAAAAGGGACCCCNGCTTCAAGCAATCCGAGAGTCACGGGGATGGTTGAACACACACAGAAGGGAGTTAAAGCGCCAAAAATCGCTCCTATTAAGTAACTCAACAATCCCTTCTTGGACATCCAGGTTCTTATCCGCTCTTTGGGAAGGTACATCAGCAGCAACGCCACAAGCGTGCTAACGCCGAGGAACAGCAAAGATAACTCTGCTAGAATTGTGAAAAAGTATTTAAAAGTATTCGCCAAACTATTCAAGTATATCTGCCTTCTTCCNTGATNGTCTGTGGTCCAATTAGACGAATTATTCTCTTTTGGTGATGTTTGCTAGAAGTTGCAGTATCCTTCCCAGAAGTTCTATCTGCTCTTGATCGAGCTCTTTCAGNACTTTCTCAAGATATTCGCCATATTTCCCGGCGATTGTATTCAGAGCGTTTCTTCCTTCACTCGACAAAGTGANGCAGCAAACCCTCCCATCTTTGCTGGATCGCTCGCGCTTGATGTATTTCTTCGCCTGCAAACGGTTTACCAGTCGTGTCGCTCCGCTCTTTGTAAAATTTAAGGCTTTTCCCACCTCCTGGATCGACAGGTATTCACTCTCATTAATCTTTTTCAACGCCATGAATTCTACAAACGTCAGACCTCCACAGCACTCTCCGTTGAATTCATGGTCTCCGAAGNGCCAGGCTATTTCCTGAATCAAATCACGTATTTCATCTATTCGCTTTTCCATTCATAATTGCCCCTTTTAGTATAGTTGATTCTGTCAACCAATATTATATCGCNAAATGGTTGATAATGTCAACCAAAATAATTTCAAACATAGAATTTATTCTCTCTATTGGTTCGCGCCTCATTGAATGAAGCTTTTCGCTCCAGTTGTTAGCCGCACGGTTTTTTTGCACTTAGACCCTCCTTCCCGTTTATGTCAACAACCGGTATAGGCCTGTTATTCTAGAATATGTGGCCTTAGAACTGGCTGGAATCACATGAGCTGTGCAAGAGTACGCTCGAATCCTTCACAGGTCTCTGCCATCTTCGGCGCCAGAGATCTTGTGTCGATCCTCAGGTGATGAAAAGACTATTAGCTTGTTGACCAGACCAAGAGATAGTACACCGTGAGTTCCTTTTTCTCGGCATCTTATGGTAACATCTCTTTAGATCTCTCCTCTAGTTTTAGTTCAACGGCGCCATCATTGAATACTTTGACTCGCTCCTTTTCGAGACACCATAATTAATTCTTATGCAAGGAGTTGGGAGCATGATGAGCAAATCATTGAGAAGGATATTTTTNTCGATTTTNTTATGCNCGTTTTCTCTGCTTATAGCGGCCGGAAAAGTTCTGACTGTTGGACCGTCGGTTGGGCAGTACGAGAAGATTCAGCTCGCAATAGATGCCGCTAGTGAGGGTGACACAGTAAAAATACTTCCGGGTATATACAACGAGAACATAACGATAAACAAAAACATCACTNTAGAAGGAACTTCAAGAGATGAAGTGTTTATAAAGGCCGCGTCTATCGAAAGCCCGACTGTCTTCTTTAAAGGGGTTTCCAATTTTTCNCTGGCAAATATCTCTGTGGAGACGGAAGGACTTGCGGTAAATGTTTCCAGNTCCACCGGTAAAATAGTTAACTCNCTTATCGCCGGAGGAAGATTCGGGGTATCTTTCAGCGGTAACGGAATGACACTGAGTATAGTCGATTCATACATCACTTCTCTGGCTGGAATGGGGAACGATGAGCACCTTAGCACCCATCTGGCNGGAATATACTCCTACGGNGAAACAAACCTTGAAGTGGAAAGGACGACCTTTGAGAGAACAGGCACAGGTGTTAGTCTCTCGAACGGGGTAAAATTCACGATAAAAAACAGCGCTTTCAATAAGAACACCATAGGAGCCGCGATAAATGGCACAGCTACCGGATCACTGATCGGCAACACGATTACGGGGAACATGGAAAATGGGGTGCTGTTGAATAATGCTTCGTTGGTAACATTAATAAACAACGTTTTCTATAACAACTCGGGACATGGTCTAGATTTGTATCTGGTCGAGTGTATGGAATGTGGTTGTGGAGGAACTGAATTCAATGGTACAGTAGTTGGCTCAGGCAATCTTTTTGATTCGCCGGAAGAAATCTGCCCCATCTATTATTGGAAAGAAGACTTCTTCATTATAAAACCCGGTTTGGGTGACTAGAAAAAGACTAAGAAGACGCCCTCCTACGCTTTTCGATATAATATCTGTCCAGCAGTTCGCGTGTTATGAGGTCGCTCGAGGTCGCCTTTCTGGAGCAGCAGTACCTGGCGGCTATCTGGCCGCGGAGGATAGACTCTTCNAGCGAGNNGCCCTGTAAAAAGTGGCTGGAAAGGAAGCCGACCGCCAGGCTGTCTCCGGCGCCGTTGGTGTCTATCACGGGCTCTTCAAGCTCGACAGCCCGGTAATAGCTTATCCCCTTTTCCGTTCCGAGTGCGCAACCCCTCTTCCCCATCCCGCAGATCACTATCCTGTCGCTCCTGATCTCCATGAACCTCTCGATCAGAGGNGCCGGATCGGGGAAATTCACGGCCGAAAAGAAGAGGACATCGGCGGCCTTTATATAGTCCTGTCTGTACGGATCGTCGGCCGAGACTACGTCCTGTATGTCGACGGAGACGACCGTGTTATCTTCCTTGAACAGCGGCAACAAATACCTCGTCCAGTTGACTAAGTTTATATGTACCAGCCCCGTGCCGGCCAGGTACTCTCCGATGGCGAGCAGGTCGGGCCTGAGTCGCATCGACCCCTTGCCGTCGTAGAANTTTTTNCGGCGGCCGTCCCCGTACATTATATTGACACTTCGCTTTGTACCTTCCGGATCGATTCCAAAGTAAGTGTCTATGCCGTCCTTCTCGAGACTTTCGCGTATGTATCTTCCCGAGTAATCGTCGCCCACATAACCGACGAAGGCCACATTGTAGCCGAGTTTTTTGAAACCCCTGCAGGAGTAACCGCCCGCCTGGCCTATATAGTCGAGGTTCTGGCTGAAATTGGCTTCCACCGAGAAATCGACTTCGTCGGTGTAGAGATAGACGTTGGTGTCTATGCCTATGGCTCCTATCACTGCTACATCGAAGGCCACCGGTCAACCTCCGTCACTCATCCGGAGACTTCCTCGAAGG
>Ga0067045_1031057_pt1 | contig 13294 bp, 13 predicted proteins | sample TerdegcTABiofilm_FD_59184 | JGI IMG/M metagenome (GOLD analysis project Ga0067045, IMG submission 59184) | Combined Assembly of (Gp0054472, Gp0054536) Wastewater bioreactor microbial communities from Singapore -Terephthalate degrading...
AGTCTACCCTTGCAACCCCTTGATCTGCAAGCGCTTTTTGCGCGGTTTGCGGCTGGCTTGTAACCATGTGTATCTGACTGCCCATTTTTTCAGCAGAGTCGCCGAAAAATTCAATGAAATCAATGTGCTGCGGAGGTTGCGCTTTGCGCGTCGGCGGATGAGGTGCCGACGCCCTCCGCCGCGAAGCGGCTGCAGGGCTGGAGCGCGCAAGCAGGCGTCGCAAGCGAAGGGCTGAAGCTGTAGACGGCTCATAGCAGCAAGTCACAGCAGGAAGTAGTCGGGGTTGGGTACGAGGGCGGAGCCGATGCCCAGGCATTGCACATGCCGCAGGTCATCGGCGGTGAGGGCGTAACAGGCCAGGCGATCGCGGTCGGGGTGCAGAAGCTGGCGCGCGCCGGCCAGCAGCTCGCCGCGCTTGGCGGGGGTCAGCCAGGCTTCGAACACGCTTTCTTGCACGCGCAAGCCATAGCGTTGCAGGTGGCGCACGAGGCGGTAGCGGCGGCGGTCGTCAGCCACGTCGAAGGCGACGAGGTGCAGTTCCTCCGGCGCGAGGTCGGGGTCGAGGAGCGGACGGGCCGGGGCGTTGGGCGATTCGCGTAAGGGTTGGGCGTTGTGGGTCGTCATGGCTACGGGGATGTTTGGGGGGCAGGCTTGGGCGGCAGAGCCGGTGGCGGTTGCCGCCGCCGTTAGGTTGCGCAAGCGGCTTCAGACCAGGATGTAATCCGGCAGCGGTTGCGCCGCTGGGTGCGGCCCGAGGGTCTGGCGACGGGACAGGTCGCGCAGCGCCAGCGGATACAGGCGCACGGTGTCGGCAGTGAGGTCGAGGTGCGGACGCAGCGCGTGCAGCAGCCGGGTGCGCTCGGCGGTGCTCAACCAGGCTTCGAACACGCTTTCCTGCACGCGCAGCATGTGGTGTTCGCAAATGGCCGCAACGCGCCGGCGGCGGTCGTCGTCGGCGATGTCGTAGGCGAGGACGGTCAGGCGGCTCATGGCGGGTGGGTTTGCGCAAGGGATGGGGGGATCACGCTGCGGATGTCAGCGGGCGCGCCAGGGGGTGTAGTGCTCGGGGCCGTGGAGGACGGCGTTGGCCCAGCCGTCGACGTCGCGGGCGATGATGCGGCGCCAGTCTTTGGCACGGGGTGGGTTGGCCGCGGTAGCCGGGGCGGGTGGGGCGGTTGCTGCCGCGGCGGCTTGCGGCGCGTCGGCAGGCAACACTCCCGCGGGGGCGTTGAGTTTGCGCTCGAGCTCGCGGATGAGGCGGCGGCGTACGTCCAGCGGCAGCCGGCCCGGGCCTTCGCCGCTGCACTGCTCGGGGGTGAGGAGGCCGCGGGTGTGCAGCGCCAGCACGGTGGCGTCGACCACCAGCGCGCGGTACGGCTCCATGAGGTCGGAGGCGAGCGCGGCGTGGCCGTCTTTGAGGCTGTGCAGCACGCCGACGAAGGGGTCGAGCCCGCGGCGCAGGATGAGGGTGTGGACGTTGTGGAACAGCACGGTGTAACCGTAGGACAGCATCGCGTTAATGGGATCGCGCGGCGGCTGGCGGTTGCGGCTGTCAAAGCCCCATTGCGGGCCGAGCAGCTCGCGCAGGGCGTCGAAGTAGGCGCGGGCGGCAGCGCCTTCGACACCGCGCAGGGTGTCGAGGTCCGTCGCGGCGGGGCATTGCGCCTGCAGACGGGAGAGGGTCTGCTCGGCGTCGTCCCGCCCCTGCTCGCGGTTGCGCCGGTAGCGGCGCAGCACGGCGCGGCTGTTGGCGATCTTGGCCTGCACGAGTGCGCGCGCCAGCGCCAGCCGCCAGGGGCCGTCGGACAGGCGCTGGAACTGGCGGGCGCGCAGTTGCACCTGCCGGCCGTTGATCGGGACGAACAGGCCGGGCGGCGCGTCGGCGGCATCGGGGGTGAGGAGAAAGGCGCCATCGTTGCGCGCGAGCATGCGCAGCGCGCCAAAGCTCACCGCGCCCTGCCCGTCGGCGATGACCAGATCGAGCTTGTCGGCGGGCACGCTGGCGAGCTCTTCGTCGCCCTTGCCGACGAGGTAGCGCTGGCCGTCGATGTGCAGGTAGCAGCCGGGCTCGGTAAGGTAGAGGCTGCGCAGCCGCGGCGGAGCGGTGGGTTGGGCCGGATCGGCGTCCGCCTCGGGCGGATCGTCGTCGAGCAGCGGCTGGGCAGCCTGCCGGGCGGCGTCAGGTGTGTCTTGTTCCGGCGGGCCGGGCGGCGGGGCCGGTGCGCTGACCGTGCCTGAGGCTGCCGTCTCGGGCAAAACGCGGGCGGGCGTGGCAGCCGGCGGCAACGCGGCGTCGCCGTCGACCCACGGCGGGGTGTCGAGCGATTGCGCATCGGCCGCGGTTTGATCGTCGGGAACGGCAGGGGAGCCGCCGCTTGCCGCAACCGCCGAAGGACGCAGCGCGCGCGGCAACACCCAGGGCTCGGCGCCGGGCTTGTCGGCGCTGACCGCATCGCCCTTGAACCGCACGCCAAGGAAGCCAAAGCCGTGTTCGAAGCTGACAACGCGGGTTTTGTCGGGCGCCAAGGCCATGCCGCGCTGCTGCAGCCAATGGCCGGCGCGGTGCAGGCCTTGTTCGGCGTCTTCCGGCGTGGCGGCCAGCAGCACGAAGTCGTCGGCGTAGCGCACGACTTGCCAGGGGCCGTCGACCAGCGCCTGGTCCAGCCCGTCGAGAAACAGGTTGGCCAGCAGCGGCGACAGCGGCGAGCCTTGCGGCACGCCGCGGCTGCGCGGCACGGCGTGGCCGTGCGGGTCGAGCATCGGCAGTGCCAGCCAGGCGTCGATCAGCGGCAGCAGCGAGTCGTCGGGCAGCGCCGCCTGCAGCCGCTGGTGCACGGCGTCCCACGGGATGACGTCGAAGCAGGACTGGATGTCGGCTTCGCCGACGCAGCGCAGCCCGGCATCGCGCGCGGTCAGAATGCGCCCGATCGCCAGCGGCACGCTGCGACCAGGGCGGTAGCCGAAGGAAAAGTCCTGAAAGCCGGGGTCGAGTAGCGGGGTGAGAACGATGGCCACCGCGCTTTGCAACACCCGGTCTTCGACCGTGGGCACGGCGAGGATGCGCGGGCTTTTGCCGGGGCGCGGCAGCTCGATGCGCCGCAGCGGCTGTGGCCGGTAGCGGCCGGCGCGAACGCGCTGCTGCAGCGCGAGGATGTGCGCCAGCAGCGCGACGCCGTATTCGGTAATCGTGACGCCGTCGACGCCGGGGCCACCGTCGTTGGCCTGCACCCGCTGCCAGCCGGCCAGCAGGGTATCGTCGCGCAGCGCGTGGTCGAGCAGGCGCTGAGTGGCGATTCCCGCGTTGCTCATCATCACCCCTGCGCCGGGCTGCGGCGGGCCAGGCGGCCCGCGGTGCAATTTCAGCTCGCCCTGGTTCAGTTCGCGCTGACCTGGATGATCACGTTGCCGCTGCCACCACCGGGGACGATCTGCCCCAGCGCGTCCACCCAGGCGCCCTGCGACGAGCCGGTTCCAGCAACAGCGCCGGCGATCGCCACCGTCGGAAGATTGCCGGGATGGACGTTGAGGATACTGAAGCCAAAGCCGTTGTCGGCAAGGGTGCCGGTAGACGGGTAGTTCCGCCCGGCCAAGGTGCAATTGCCGCTGACCATGCCGTTGTCGGCCGTGAGGTTGCAACTGCTGCCCGCCAACGCGCCGGTGAAGCTGCCGATGGTGATCTGCATCGACCCGGCTGGCGCACTTCCGGTCGGGGCCGGCGCCGTGCCGCTCCCCGGCGATATGCCCAGGCCGCTGGTCGCGCCGCCGCTGGCCGCCAGCGCGGCTCCGGCGCTGCCGCCAAACACCGGTTGCCCGCCTACGGAGGCGGGCAGTTGCACGCTCAACAACGTGCCCAGCCCGTAGGCGTTGGCTGCACTGACGTTGACCGGGTAAAGGTCGAAAAAGCCGTCGATGCCCTGACCGTTGGCGGTGAAGGCCGTGGTCACGGGGTCGAAGCTGCCTGGGCTCACCCCCGCGGCTTGCAGTTGGGCGGCGACGGACTGCAGCACGGCCAGCGTGGCGGCCTGCAACTGGCTGGCGAACTGCTGCGTGCTCTTGCCCATCAGCGGGGCGGCCTGCCACACAGTGGGAATGGTGGCGAGGATGTGCGGGAAGTCGGGCTGCGACTGCGCGGTGGGCACCAGGGTCTGGGTGGCGACGAACTCGTACATCGCCAGGGTGGTCAGCGGGGTGAGGTTGACGGTGCCCGACACGGCGCCACTGGCGGTGTTGGGCAAGGCGACTGCGGCCAGCGGCACACCGGCAGGGCCGCCTGCGGTGACGGCAAAGGTCACGGGACCAGCGACGCACTGGGTGCTCATGCTATAGCTGCCGTCTGCAGCCGTTTGCGCGCTGCCGCAGGCATGGCCATCGCTGCCGTAGGCGGTCACGGTGGCGCCGACCACGGGCTTGCCGGTGGCGGTCACGCCGCTGACGCTGGAGGCCACGGTGGGTTGGGAAGAAGGCTGAGTGCTACTGGTGCTTCCGGCAGTGCTGCTGGGAGAAGACCCGCTTCCGCCGCCGCCACAGGCCGACAGGGCGAGAGTGAAAGCAGTGGCAACGGCGGACAGAACGACTCGACGGTGCATCGAAAACCTCCAGGTTGTAAAAGGGACTGTGCTTGGCGAATTCTCCACGGCAAAAGCCGCGCCCTGGTATTTTGCAAAATTGCAGCGGCTACCTTGCCTTGAGTTTGTCGGCCTGACGCTTCATGGGCATCGGCGCTGACTGGGGAGGATCATCGGCGAAGACCAGGCCATCGTTGAGGAAGTAGCGCAGGTCGTCGTTAGTGCCCGCGGAGTGCACGCAGCAGCGCTCGGTCATGAACGGGCCGAGCACCGGCTCCATGTAGCCGCGGATGCGGCTGATGCGCGGACTCAGGGTTTTGAGCAGAGCCTCGGGATCTTCATGCAACTGCCGGGTTTGACCCGAGAGCAAGCCTTTTTCCGCCTGCTCCACGAGGTTGTGGGCGATCCCGTACTGCACGCGGACGAAGCGCAGGTAGTCGGCGACCTGCTCGCGGTCGCGCGGGTTGAAGGCGCCTGCGCCGTTGCGCTGGCGGTGCACCAGCCAGGCATACAGTCCGAATTGCGCACGGCGGATGGGCACCTCGATGTCATTCACCCAGACCGAGCAATTGTCGGCGTCGAGCGCGATGGTCGGCGGCTGCAAGGCCTGCTCGGCGCGCCGCACCACTTCACTGAACGTCGCACCAAAGTCCGCCGATCCCTTTTGCGGCTCGACCTGCAGCACGCCCTTGGGCAGGAGGCCGCGCAGGCGAAGAAAAGGAATCTCGGCAAGCTCGACGCGGGCATCTGCACAGTCCAGCGCTTTTTGCACCCCATGTGCCGTGCTGTGGATCACGCGCTCGTACGGCGTCGGGTAGAAAAACTCCGGGTGCGATTCGAATTCGGGGCTGACCAGCACGTGTGAGAGCCGATCCTGCGGCCGACCGAACAGCGACATCGCATAGCCCAGGTAGTAGCTCATGGTCTTGCGGCCGCCGGCCAGCGACGCGTGCAGCTCGGCGGCGGCATCGAGCGTGAGCTCGCGCACCAGACGGGCGATGAGGTCGGCCGCTGCGTGGTTGTCTGCCGGGGCGCGGATGTCGTCGAGCTCGCCGTCGACGCCGGCGATGACGTGGATGTGCGCATCGTCGAAGGCAATCGGCGGCAGGTGGTAGTCCCGCCGCAACTGCGCAAACCAGCCGGGCTGCCCCGACAGCAGCGTGAGCCGTGCGTTGTGCGCGCCCTGCGCCGTGGTGATGATGTGCACTTCGGTCGGCACCCACGCTGCGCAGCCCGGTGCGGGCCGCACCGCCAACGCGTACAGGGTTTCGGTGACGATCTGCGGCGACATGCCGATGGCGCAAAGCAGGATGCGGCGCTGCGCCGGCGCAGAAGATGAAGTTTTTCGAGGAAGGCTCATGTTGCTCTTTTAGCGGACGGTCGAGACGGACTGTACCGAGCGCGGGGCGGCACGACATTCCTGCAATTTTGCAAACGCTCTGGACACGCCTTTTCGCCGCGATGATGACGGCCTCGATTCTTCTCTCACCCATACCAAACGAAAGGAACCGTCATGCGCACATTCCAACGCCTGTCCCTGATCGCCGCCTTCTCCGCCGTCGCGCTGCTCGCCGGCTGCGCCAGCGCCGGTAACGAAGCCCTGTCCAAACAGACCGGCGCGACCTTGCAGGAGCACATCGAAAAAGACGTGACGACCAAGGCACAGGTGCAGGCCATGCTCGGCCAGCCGCAGTCCGTCAGCTTCAACAACGGGCAGGAACAATGGACCTACAACTTCGCGCACGCCACGCCGACCGCGGTGAACTTCGTGCCCATCGTCAACCTGTTCGTCCACCAAGCCAATGTCGACCACAAAATGCTGGTCATTCTGTTCAACAAAGACGGCGTGGTGCAGGACTACAGCTACACCCACGGTCAGTCGGTGATGCGATCGGGTATCGGACAATGAGCGCTTCGCTGGATACCAGCCTGGCAAGGTCGCGAGCTTGCCTCGCGGCCAATGGCTTGTCCAGCCTCGACACAACTTCAGGGAGCCATCACGCATGAAATCGACCCCAACGCGCCGCGCGGCAACCGTCCTCGGGCTTGTATTGATGACCGCCGCGCTGGCGGCGTGCAACGGCCAGAACGCCGCCAGCGGGAGCAACGCAAGCACCTCGATGACCCCGCAGGACAAAATCTGCACCTTCGGCGACCTCGCTGGCGCCTCGCACTGCAAGCCGGGCGAGCTGATGTTCTTCAGCCCCGATGTCTACGGCAATGAATCGCTGCCGGTGACCATCATCGCCGCCTATTGCGACACCAACCGCCCGGTGCTGTTCAACAAGGCCGGTGTGGTGTGCACCTTCACCGACAAGCGCGGGCTCAAGGCGCTGCTGGCGCCGCAGGCGTCGGCGCCGGCAGCAAGTTCCTCCGGGGCCAAGCGCTGATCTGACATCGGGCTGCAAGATTGCAGGCTCCCCGAAGCCTGTGCGGCCCGGCTAAGATTCCTGCAACGTTCTTCACCGGAGAGTTTTCTCACCGACAACCCATTCGTCCTCTGCTCCGCGCTACGGCCAACGCCGTAAGCGTCCGCTGGCATCCCTGGCGTACCGCACCCCATGTCGGGTGTTGCGGGGAACGTGCAACCTGGAAAGGACGAATGATGAAAGAAGAACGCCTCTACCAAGCCCTTCTCGCCTTGCTGCGCGACGGCGCGCAGATCGAAGAGCGCACCGACGCCGGCCGCCGCTTCGCGGTGGTCCACCACGGCGAAAAGCAACCCATCAGCGGCGCGCTGGCGGTCAAGCTGCAGGCCGCCGGACTATTGCGGCCATTGTGCCGGCTCAACGGCAAGACCCTCTGGGTCGGCGCCGCAGGGTGAAACCCCACCCCGGCTTGCAGGCCGGGGCCACCATCCGCCCGGCAGGACCGCCCGCGCGCCCCTGTGCCGCCTCAGAACGCCTTGCTGTCGCGTTGCACCTGCTGGCGTTGCTGCGCGGCCTTGACCGCCGCCATTTGCTGCTGCATGCGGCGTTTGTTCGCCACGTCGATGAGGTCGAGGTAGGTGGTGGTATCGGGCCAGCCACGCGCCACCCGCAGTTCCATGCCCTGCGGCTGCGGCCAAATCGCCGTCACATCGCCCAGACCATAGTTGCCCGACACCCGGCTGGGCCGGCCGTATTTGAGCGACACCATGTCCACCACGCGCTTGACCATACCGGTATCGACGAAGGCCGGGAAGGTGTATTCGGCTGCGGCGAATTTATCGTCATCCTCGGTGTAGCAGACCGACAGCTCGCTCGCATCCTTGAGCTGGCCATCGACTTTGTAGAGGTCGCAGAAATAGCCGTCCTCGACCCGCTTGGGCTGCAAGCCGGCCTTGCTCAGGGCTTCCCGCAAGGTCGCGCGGCTGGCGCCCTTGAGCGGCGTGCCGAACAGCGACAGCCCCGTCTCGGCAGCGGCCGCCGATCCCGGCAAGGCCAGCGCCAGCGCAGCGGCCAGGGTTGACGTGCAAGCGAGAACACGCACAAGTTTGTTCATCATCTGAAACTCCTCCTATCGAGTTGAAATCCGTTTTTTCACAGTCCGCACGCACCGGTGTTGCCATCCTGCTGCCGGTTCGGCGCGATGCATAGCCGCTAGCATTCACTCGCCGCGGTCGATTCGGGCGTTTGGCAAGCTTGCGTGCACTCGCTGGTCCAGCGGTGGATGTCGAGACGGGCCTGCCCGCATTGAGACCCGTCGCGCGAACGCTCTTTTCAACGGCCACGGTGCCAGAAAATTGAACCCCAAGACCCAGATTTTTTGCAGGCCTTGCACATGACCAGCCCTGTCGAACCGCACGCAGCATCGGCTCGTCCTGCCGTCTCCGCCTTGTCGCGCACCCCGGTGCGCCGCGTGCGCTACACCCTGCGCAGCCTGGGGCTGAGCTGGTCCGGCTTCCCGGGGGCGCTGCTGCACAGCGGGCTGGGCATGGCGCTGGCGCAGGTGGCGCCGCAGACCTTCGCCGCGCTGATCGGCGCTGGCGATGGCGCAGAAGACGCCGGGCCGCGTCCGTGGTGGCTGCTGCCGCCGCTGGATGCGCGGCTCATCCTTGCACCGGGAGACGATTTCACCCTCGACCTGTTTTTCGCCAACCCGCAACCGGGCTGGGCCGAAGACTGCGCCACCGCGCTCGCCCGTCTGGGAGAACTCGGGCTGGGCAAGGCGCGTGGCCGCTTCGTGCTGCACGGCCATGAAGACGTGCCGTGGAGCGCGAACGCGCGGACGGACGCGCCGCAAACACTGGCGGCGATGCTGCACACGGCCCGCCCCGCCGAGACCTCTCGGCACCTCGCGCTGCAACTGCTCACCCCGCTGCGCATCAAGGCCGGCGGCGATCTGCTGCGCATGGCCCCCACCGCCGCGCTGCTGCTGCAGCGCGTGCTGGCGCGCGCTGCCATGCTCGCCGGCGTGCGCGTGGCCGAGCTGCCGCTGGCCGACGCCGCTCTGGCCCAGGCCCAAACCCTGCGCCTCGGTGAGCAGGACATGCATTGGGACGACCTGTCGCGCTATTCCGCGCGTCAGCAGGCCGTCGTGCCGCTGGGCGGACTCACCGGCTGGCTGCGCTACACCGCCGCTGCCGGGCAGGACTGGGAGGCAGCCTACGCCTGGCTGGCCGTGGGCGAATGGCTGCAGGCCGGGACCAAGACCACATTTGGCTTGGGTGCCTATCGTCTGTTGCCAACCCGCGCGCCGCACGGCGCCTGAACAGTTCCATCCGCAAGCCGCACCGAGCCTGGTCTGCACCCGCCATCTGCGCAGTTTTTGCCTTTCCCCGCTCCGACAACAAACCATGACCGCCTATTCCGTCTCCCGCCATGAAAGTGCGCGCCGCAGCACGCGTCTGCTGCTGCAACAGCATGCCCTGCCCGAGCCGATCGACCCATTGCGCAGCGCGACACAGCAGGCCACAGTCGGCGCCACCTTCACCGAATCCCACGTCAGTCTCAAGGACAGCCACGCCACCGACCCCGCTGACCCTCCCGCCCGCAGAGCCGGCGACCCGCACCAGCCAGCCGTCAGCGTGATGGTGGTCAGCCAGGAAATCACCCCACTGTTCCTCGGCTTCACCCAGATACCCACGCCGCACGTGGTGTTGTTCGTCACCGAACCGATGCGCGAGCGCGCCGCCACCCTCAAAGCCCTGCTCGCGCGGCATCTCGGCAAGGGGCTAACGGTGCGCGAGCAGGCGCTGACCGACGGCGATTACGCGCAGATGCGCGAGCAGGCCGATGCGCTGTTCGACCAATTGCTGCAGCAGCGGCGCGAGCGCATCGTCCTGCACCTGACCGGCGGCACCAAGCTCATGGCGCTGGCCTTCAGCGACGCCGCGCGTCACGCGCAGCGCGAGCACGACGGCATCGACCTGCTCTACGTCGACACCGGCAAGGGTCGCGTCGAGCGTCTCGGTGCAGGTCAGCCTCTGGCCTTGCCCGGCGTGCTCGGCGTGGCCGATGCCGTGCTCGCCTCGGGCAAGCCCGATTGCGGCTGCGCCAGCAGCAGCCCGGTGTTCCAGCAGCAGATGCAGCGCGACGAGGTGCACCAATGGCTGCTCGACGCTCCACCGCAGCTGATCGGTGCGCTCAACCAGTTCGCCGATGAAATGCTGGCGCTGCACGATCCCGCCAAGGCCGCTAAAAGCGGCAGAAAACGCCATCCCGCTGCCTGGTTCGATCTGCAGCAAACTCAGCCCAAAAGCTGCATCTACGCGCTGCGTCTGCAAGAAGCCGCCCCCCAGTGGGGCAACGACAGTTCCGACATTGCCACCCGGCAACGCCAGCTCGTCACCAACGCACTGCAAGGCGCGCTCGGGCCGCTGCTGACCCGAGCCGGCGTGCTGGCCGGCGCGCCGCAGGTCGTCTCCGGTGCGCTGCGCCTGCGCCTGAAAACCCCGGTCGAGATCGACTACCTGCGCGGCGGCTGGCTGGAGGCGCTGGCTGCGGCCATCATCGCCCGCGCCCAACCCGACGACTGGGCCAGCGGCGTGGCCGTCGGCGACCAGCAAGGCCGCAACAACGAACTCGACGCCATCATCACCTGCGGCAACCACACGCTGCTGGTCGAAATCAAGACCGCAGCGCTCAGCCGGCAAACGGCCAGCGAGACCGGCGAAGCCACCACCCAGGCGCAGAACGCCATTTTCAAGCTCGACTCGGTCTCTCACGGGCTGGCGCGCTACTTCAACGCCAACTGGCTGCTGTCGGCGCGCTCGCTCAGCGACGTCGACCGCCAGCGCGCGCAAGACCGGCGCGTGCGCCTGTTCGCCCCGCCCAACGACAACACATCCCCTCGCATCGCCGTCGAAGGGTTCGAGAGCGCGCTGCGCGCGTGGATCGCCGAACACCGCGCGCACAGCCCCAAGCCAGCCGCGCTGCAGTTTGCCCCGCTGGCCGTCTCCCGCGACTGGGCCAGGCGCGAGCAGCAAGCCCGCGACTGCGCCGGCAACACATCCACCGCCAGCCGTCCACGCCGCAGCGGCGATCTCGGCGGAAAAGTCACCCGCTGAAAACGATCCATCGCACGCCCAGCCCGCGCAAACTTGCCGCACCGTCCGTCTTAACCGCCCCGCTTCACAATCGAACCGACAACATGCGCCGCATTGACGGCCCCGATCTTCACACCCAGCCCCGTCCGACCCATGTCCAACAACCCCGAACCGCGCAAACCCCCGACCGCTTCGCCCACCCCCGCCGGCGGTGACCCCGCTGCCGCTCGCGTAGAAGTACATCACCATCACCACCACTACCACGGCGGCCGCCGTCGCGCGCCCCGCCCCGTTGCCGAGGGCGGATTGCCCTACGAGCAGGTTCTTGCCGAGGCCCAATCCCGCCGCCTGGTCAAAGCCGGGCTCGGTGCCTCGCTCGTGGGTCTGCTGTTTTATGCCTTCGCCCGCTTCCTCGTCGGCGCGGACCAAGGATTCGCCATCTTCTTCGGTCTGTTTGCAGCCGCCGCATCGGGGCTGTCGATCTTCCTCAACACCGGAAAACTGCGCGAAGCCGACTATCGGCGCGTGCAGGGATCGCGCTACGCCGACGGCACCCACCGCTGCATCCACTGCGGAAACTCGGGCATCTGGCGGCAAAGCCCCTATCAGACCTTGACCGTCATCGCCAAATGCTCCAAGTGTGGGCAGTACCTTTGGAACGAGTCCAAGTGACCCCCAGCCCCGACGTACTCACCCGCCGGCCCCAGGCACCGACCGGTTCCGGAATGATGTCGCAGCCGACCGCCGCACCGCTTGGCACCAGCAACCGCCCTCGCGCATGTCACCCCGGCGCTCGACGCACCCCATCGCCGGTCGTCGGCTTTTGCCCGCTGCGCTCGACACACCCTCTCGCCGGACGCCGGCCTTCGCGCGTTTCAGGCCCCAACCCCCAAAGCGCGAAGCCCTTTGCCCTCGCCCGGCGACGCACGACACGAGACCTCCGCAGCACATTGATTCCATTGACTTTTTTGCCGACTCTGCGCAAAAAATGGGCAATCGGACACATCTCGTTACAAGCCAGCCGCAAACCGGTCAAAAAGCGCTTGCAGATCAAGGAGTTGCAAGGGTAGACGCTTTCCACACGCCCGGTTCATAAACGGGATTAAGACGAGACGGGGATTCCCGTCAGTTCCTCGAAAGCCCGCTTTCCACACGCCCGGTTCATAAACGGGATTAAGACCGATCTTCGCCGCGTCCTGCGGGGCTACCTGCTTTCCACACGCCCGGTTCATAAACGGGATTAAGACGGCGAAGTCCTGGTAGCCGAGAAACTCGGCCACCTTTCCACACGCCCGGTTCATAAACGGGATTAAGACGTTCTGAGAGCAGAGCGAGACATTGCATACTCCCTCTTTCCACACGCCCGGTTCATAAACGGGATTAAGACGCCGCGGGGGAACGGGCAAACGCCTCGTACCCAACTTTCCACACGCCCGGTTCATAAACGGGATTAAGACACGCCCAGGGCGTCCGCCAATTTATAAAACTCATCTTTCCACACGCCCGGTTCATAAACGGGATTAAGACGTTGGCAACCCGACGTGCGAAACGATGATGATGTTCTTTTCACACGCCCGGTTCATAAACGGGATTAAGACAGCGCGGCGTCTTGGTGATGGTCGAACGACCATTCCTTTTCACACGCCCGGTTCATAAACGGGATTAAGACCGAAGCTGTCCTGGATGCGTTGCTCCTCGTCGCTTTTCACACGCCCGGTTCATAAACGGGATTAAGACATGGTATCGTCAATATGTCGGCCCGGAAGGCCGACATCTTTTCACACGCCCGGTTCATAAACGGGATTAAGACAAGGGCCACGCCCAAGGTGTCATCGATGTGTCTGGCCTTTCCACACGCCCGGTTCATAAACGGGATTAAGACTTGTCCAGCACCGGCAGCCACGTGCGCTGCTCGCTTTCCACACGCCCGGTTCATAAACGGGATTAAGACGAGTTGGGTCTGCATCGCAAACCTCCTAAAAGCCTTTCCACACGCCCGGTTCATAAACGGGATTAAGACCGCAGCGCGGCATCGCGCGCTTCGGGTAGCGCGCTTTCCACACGCCCGGTTCATAAACGGGATTAAGACTGCACGCGAGAACGGGGTCACGCGAGAACGGGGTCAGGTCTAGCCTTGGAGCATCCTGACCTCTTTCTTCGCAGATACCGCGGGGGTCATGAACGGAATGAAGGCCTTGAATCAAAACAAGCGCGATTGATCGCTGGCAACCGGAATCAAGTCGAATCAACGGTGATTTGC
>Ga0067045_1031059_pt1 | contig 13292 bp, 14 predicted proteins | sample TerdegcTABiofilm_FD_59184 | JGI IMG/M metagenome (GOLD analysis project Ga0067045, IMG submission 59184) | Combined Assembly of (Gp0054472, Gp0054536) Wastewater bioreactor microbial communities from Singapore -Terephthalate degrading...
ACAAAGCGAACAGGAAAGTCAATGAAATCAACGGTCTACCCAGACCACCCCCGCGCCAGTGCTAGCTTTGCGTACCGTCACTTATTGCACTGAAAACGAGGAGACCCCGAGTGACGGAAACAACAGCCGCACCGATGTTGGACGACGGGTACACGCCGCCAGGCAGAGCTACGATGCTCTGCAGCTCGTTGCCACCCTCGTTGCGCTCTAGTAAGTGCTCCCGCAGACGCTCCTCCTGGCCACGAGAGAACAACACGCTGGGCGGCACTAAAAAGACTGCTTTTTGGCCTGTGCGGTTGGTCAGCTCTTGTATTGCCCAGGTCTCAGACCGGTAATAGCGCTCCAAAGCTTTGTCTTCGCTGGAATCCCATTGAGCAAGCTTGGAGTCCCGGACCTGCATACCGAAAACAGGTAGGGCTAGAACAAAATCAGCCCTGGTCAATGGCCGACCTTCCCGGTCTCGCTCGATTACAGAACTCACCTCCGAAATATTGACCTTTCCGAATTCGATGGCCAAGAGCCTCGACAGTGAACTGTCATAGTGAGGCAGCAGCTGTGCCGTATTCACGGACCAACCTCTGCGCAAGGCCCGAATGGTCAGAACGCCCCAAGGGTCGAATGGAACCCACAGGGAGCCGTTAGGCTTACCCAGCATATCGAGCATCAATTCAGCGACTGCGGAGTTGACCAGCCCTTCGACTTTAGGTTTGTCTTTAAGGTATGTTGACAGGGCCGGGAGCACATCCCAAGGCTGGCCACCCATGTCATAGGCCAGCTCTTTGACGATGTCGCACGCGCGGACGAACCCGTTGCGTTCCTTGCCAAGCTCGGCCCGTGTTCCCAGTGCCCGCTCAAGAGCATCAACAGCAAGGCCTGCACGCTCAACGTGACTCCAGGCCGCCTCACTCTTGCAGCTTGTATCGCAAACGTCCGTTTTTGAGAGCCTCAAGACCTGGCGCCAAATGTCATTTTCAGAAGACGACTGCACCAATCAGCGAGGTTTGAAGCCTGTTGTGCATACGGCTCCTGACAGCCCGATATCAGGACTCCTCTGCACGAAACTCGTCTATGCTCAATACTCGTGTGCACCAAAGCGAGGTGAGCTTGGCGACCGATACCGCACCGATTACCGAGCACGGCGTAGCCTCCCTGCCAGATCAGGCATGGGAGCGTGCGCGCCGTCGCGCGGAGATCATCGGGCCGCTGGCACAGTCAGAGACGGTAGGGCATGAAGCGGCCGACGCGGCAGCCCTGGCACTGGGTCTGTCCCGACGGCAGGTGTACGTCCTGATCCGGCGTGCCCGGCAAGGTTCGGGACTGGTCACTGACCTGGCTCTTGGGCAGTCAAGCGGCGGCAAAGGTAAGGGCCGCTTGCCGGAATCGGTCGAGCGCATCATTCGCGAGTTGCTGCAAAAGCGCTTTCTGACCAAGCAGAAACGGACCTTGGCGGCGTTCCACCGCGAAGTCGCGCAGGCTTGCAAAACGCAAAAGCTCCGCGTGCCGGCGCGCAACACCATTGCACTGCGGATTGCCGACCTCGATCCGCGCAAGGTCACTCGCCGGCGGGAAGGCCAGGATGCGTCCCGCGACCTGCAAGGCGTCGGCGGCGAGCCTCCTGCCGTGACCGCGCCGCTGGAGCAGGTACAGATCGACCACACGGTCATCGACCTGATCGTGGTCGACGAGCGCGACCGGCAACCGATTGGCCGCCCGTACCTGACCATCGCCATCGACGTGTTCACCCGCTGCGTGCTCGGCATGGTTGTCACGCTGGAAGCCCCGTCCGCCGTCTCGGTCGGCCTGTGCCTTGCGCATGTCGCCTGCGACAAGCGTCCCTGGCTGGAAGGGCTGAACGTGGAAATGGACTGGCCGATGAGCGGCAAGCCCAAGCTGCTTTATCTGGACAACGCGGCCGAGTTCAAAAGCGAAGCCCTGCGCCGTGGCTGCGAGCAGCATGGCATCCGGCTGGACTATCGCCCGCTGGGACAGCCGCACTACGGCGGCATTGTGGAACGGATCATCGGCACGGCGATGCAGATGATCCACGACGAGCTGCCGGGAACGACCTTCTCCAACCCTGACCAGCGCGGCGACTACGATTCCGAAAACAAGTCCGCCCTGACGCTGCGTGAGCTGGAGCGCTGGCTGACATTGGCGGTCGGCACCTATCACGGCTCCGTGCACAACGGCCTGCTTCAGCCGCCGGCCGCCCGCTGGGCCGAGGCCGTGGCGCGTGCCGGTGTGCCGGCCACCATTACCCGCGCCACGGCGTTCCTGGTCGATTTCCTGCCCATCCTCCGCCGCACGCTGACCCGCACCGGCTTTGTCATCGACCACATCCACTACTACGCCGACGCACTCAAACCGTGGATCGCGCGGCGTGAGCGCTGCCCGTCCTTCCTGATCCGGCGCGACCCGCGCGACATCAGCCGCATCTGGGTATTGGAACCGGAGGGGCAGCATTACCTCGAAATCCCCTACCGAACCTTGTCACACCCGGCTGTCACCCTGTGGGAACAACGGCAGGCGCTGGCGAAATTGCGGCAGCAAGGGCGCGAGCAGGTGGATGAATCGGCGCTGTTCCGCATGATCGGGCAGATGCGCGAGATCGTGACCACCGCTCAGAAAGCCACGCGCAAGGCGCGGCGCGACGCAGATCGACGCCAGCACCTCAAGGCGTCGGTTTCGCCGGACACGCCGGACAAGCTGATTCCGCCGGAAACGGACGTTGCTTCCCCACAGGCAGACGACCCGCCACCGGCCAAACCATTCGACCAGATCGAGGAGTGGTAGCCGTGGACGAATACCCCATCATCGACCTGTCCCACCTGCTGCCAGCAGCGCAGGGGCTGGCCCGGCTGCCGGCAGACGAGCGCATCCAGCGCCTTCGCGCCGACCGCTGGATCGGCTATCCCCGCGCGGTCGAGGCGTTGAACCGGCTGGAAACCCTGTATGCGTGGCCGAACAAGCAACGCATGCCCAACCTGCTGCTGGTCGGCCCGACCAACAACGGCAAGTCGATGATCGTCGAGAAATTCCGGCGCACGCATCCGGCCAGCTCCGACGCCGACCAGGAGCACATCCCGGTGCTGGTCGTGCAGATGCCGTCCGAGCCGTCGGTGATCCGCTTCTACGTCGCGCTGCTCGCCGCGATGGGCGCGCCGCTGCGCCCGCGCCCACGGCTGCCGGAAATGGAACAACTGGCGCTGGCCTTGTTACGCAAGGTCGGTGTGCGCATGCTGGTGATCGATGAGCTGCACAACGTCCTGGCCGGCAACAGCGTCAACCGCCGGGAATTTCTCAACTTGCTGCGTTTCCTCGGCAACGAACTGCGCATCCCACTGGTCGGCGTCGACACGCGCGACGCCTACTTGGCGATCCGCTCGGACGACCAGTTGGAGAACCGGTTCGAGCCCATGATGCTGCCGTTGTGGGAGGTCAACGACGATTGCTGCTCGCTGCTGGCGAGCTTCGCCGCTTCGCTCCCGCTGCGGCGGCCTTCCCCGATTGCCACGCCGGACATGGCGCGCTACCTGCTCACGCGCAGCGAAGGCACCATCGGCGAACTGGCACACCTGCTGATGGCGGCGGCCGTCGCCGCCGTGGAGAGCGGCGAGGAAGCGATCAACCACCGCACGCTCAGCATGGCCGATTACACCGGCCCCGGCGAGCGGCGTCGGCAATTCGAGCGAGAACTGATGTGAAACCGGCAGCACGCTGGCCGCTGCATCCGGCTCCCAAGGAAGGCGAAGCCTTGTCCTCATGGCTCCAGCGTGTCGCCACCCGCTACCAAATGGATTTGTACGACTTGCTGGAACACGACCTCGGTCACGGCCAGCTCGATGACCTGGACACCGCGCCACCTCCGGCGCTGCTGACAATTCTTTCCCAGCGCAGCGGCATCGAGCTGGAGCGGCTGCGTTGCATGAGTTTCGCCGGCTGGGTGCCGTGGCTGCTGGACAGCCTCGATTCTCGGATTCCCGATGCCCTGGAAACCTATGCGTTCCAGTTCTCGGTATTGCTGCCGAAGCGCAACCGCAAGACGAGATCGATCACGAGCTGGCGCGCGTGGCTGCCCAGCCAACCGATTCACCGAGCCTGCCCGCTCTGCCTGAACGACTCGGTGGATCAAGCCGTACTGCTCGCATGGAAACTGCCCCTGATGCTGAGTTGTCCGCAACATGGTTGCTGGCTGGAATCCTATAGTGGCGTGCCAGGGCGTTTTCTCAGTTGGGAAAACGCCGATGCAGCCCCGCGCACGGCCAGCAACGCGATTGCGGCGCTGGACCGGCGCACTTGGCAAGCGCTGACGAAGGGCTATGTCGAGCTGCCGCGCCGGCGCATCCATGCCGGCGTCTGGTTTCGATTGCTTCGCACGCTGTTGGATGAATTGAACACACCGCTCTCGCAGTGCGGTGCTGACGCCGGATATATCCGGCACGTATGGGAGGGTTGCGGACTTCCACTCCGCGCAGGGCAAAGCCTTTGGCGGCCCTATGAGTCCCTCGACATAGCTGTCCAACTGCAAATGCTGGAAGCGGCGGCAACGGGAATCAACATGATGGAGAAAAGGGCAGTCAGTCCGCGCGGGGAGAAAGCAAAGCTGTTCTGGCAGGAGCCTCGAACCGCATTCACCATCGGTCATCCGGCCGTTGATCGGAAGAAGGAACCCGTCAATCACTGGCAGGAGGCGATGAAAGCGATCAATGAAGCATTTGCCGAAGCGCGACACAACCCAGAGACCGCCCATACCCTGTTCAATCTGGCTTCATGGAATCGGCGAGACCCCGAGTCATTGCAGGATTTGCGCGACATGTTTGTGAAGGAAGGCATCCCATCGGAATTTCTGTCACATTATGTGCCGGAAGCACCGTTTGCATTCCTTAGACAGAATGACGGGTTAAGTGACAAAATTTGACGACCACACCTTTCCAATCCAAACTGTCACATAATCGAACGTATATGTGACAGGTGAAACATGCTGATTGGCTACATGCGGGTATCGAAGGCGGATGGCTCCCAAGCCACCGACTTGCAGCGCGACGCGCTGATTGCTGCCGGCGTCGATCCGGCGCATCTCTATGAAGACCAAGCATCCGGCAGGCGCGAGGATCGCCCCGGCCTGGCGAGCTGTCTGAAAGCGTTGCGGTCAGGGGATACCTTGGTGGTGTGGAAGCTGGATCGGCTCGGTCGCGATCTGCGCCATCTGATAAATACGGTGCATGACCTAACCGGGCGCGGCATTGGCCTGAAGGTACTGACCGGCCACGGCGCGGCCATCGACACCACGACCGCCGCCGGTAAGCTGGTCTTCGGCATCTTCGCCGCGCTGGCCGAGTTCGAGCGCGAACTGATTGCCGAGCGCACGATTGCAGGTTTGGCTTCGGCGAGGGCGCGCGGTAGGAAGGGCGGCCGGCCCTTCAAGATGACCGCAGCCAAGCTGCGGCTGGCGATGGCCGCTATGGGGCAGCCCGAAACCAAGGTCGGCGATCTGTGCCAGGAACTCGGCATCACGCGGCAGACCTTGTATCGGCACATTTCCCCCAAGGGCGAATTGCGCCCCGATGGCGAGAGGCTACTCAGTCGAGTTTGATGACAGGACAGCAGATACCATAGAGGAAAGTGCGACGACTGGTTGAGTCAGCATAACCTGCCCGTTATCGCTTGAACGCCAGTAACAAAACGCCACCAGCGACCATCGCAATACCAGACCACTCTCTGAGCGACGGACGTTCGCCCAGAAATGTGAACGCAAACACCGCCACCAATACAAGACTGAGTTTATCGACCGGCGCAACCTTTGAGGCGTCGCCGATCTTGAGTGCACGGAAGTAGCACACCCATGACGCTCCAGTCGCCAAGCCGGACAGCCCGAGGAAAAGCCATGTCTTGGGTGACAACTCCAAGGGGTTGGCCCATTTTCCCGTGTAGGCGACAAACGCCGACAGGACGACGATGATGATGGCTGTTCGGATCAAGGTAGCCAGATCGGAATCAACTCCCTGAATGCCCACCTTGGCAAAAATGGCCGTCAGCGCCGCAAACACAGCCGACAGTAGTGCCCAGTAGAACCAACCAGTTGAAGTAACCAATTCGTTGCACTCTACGTTTCTCAAGTCATTGCTTCATGGGAACGATAACGGAAACCTTTAAGCCGATTTGCTGAGTTTCGTCCACGAAGTCGAGGCGAATTTCCGCACCGATGCGATTGGCAATCGTTTGGACGATGGAAAGCCCGAGACCCGAACCGATCTGCTCGCTGCCCAGTGTGCGGTAGAAGGGATCAAAAACCCGATCCCGCTCTGCCAACGGAATGCCAGGCCCGCTGTCCTGAACACGCAGCTCGGCTTTCCCTTCCGATATACCCACGGAGAGATCGACCCTCCCGCCCTCCGGCGTGTAGCGGATGGCGTTATCGACCAGATTCTTGACCACGGCGACCATGTCCAGCTCGCTCACCAATATCTCGGCGTCCTGCGTGCCTTCGACCCCAATGTCGATGTGCTTGGCCTCGGCCAGCGGCATGAGGTCTTCCAACACGCGACGGTAGATGGCCTGAACGGACATCGGTGACTTCGGCGAGTCGGCAGCCGACTGCGCCTTGGCCAAGGTCAAGAGTTGATCTAGCAGGCTTCGTCCGCGTTCGATCCCTTGGCGCAAGACTGTCAATCGTTCACGTGCCAGCCCAGACATTTCCGCATCTGCCAGCCGCTCCGCTTGCAGCGATAGGGCGGTCAGCGGCGAGCGCAGCTCGTGTGCGGCATCCGCCACAAAGCGGCGCTGGGATTCCATAGACTGGCCCACACGGGCGAGCAGGCGATTGATTGCGACGGCGAACGGGCGCACCTCGGCCGGAAGGTGACGGTCTTCGACGGGGTGCAGTTCCTGCTCGGCGCGCAGGTCGATTTCCTTGGAAAGTGCCGCAATGGGCCGGAACATCTTGCGCACCAGGTCAGCGACGATCAATAGCAGTACCGGCACGAGAATCAGGAAAGGCATCACGGTGCGCAGCGCTCCATCGCGGGCAATTTCATTGCGGAAGCCCGCTTCCTGGGCTACGGCGATGCGTTCGCCGACAGCCGTAGTCTTGACCAGCACGCGGAACGACTCGCCACCGATCTCCAGCGTGTGCAGCCCATCAGCCAGTGTCGTCGGCAGAGAAAGCGTACCGCCTGCATCCACGCTTGCCTCAGATGGGTTGGCCTCGTCCAAGCGCTGGACGATCACGCGCGATTCTTCATCGACATCTTTGGGGCGTGCGTCGGGCGTCGGCGTGGTCGGCGACAGGTGCTGCCGGTCCATGAGCTGCGCCACCTGGCGCAGAACGTCATCCTGTAGCTCGTGCGCCTCGTCGAAAGCCGACAGGAACGAGAAGACGCCCGCCACGATGGCTACCACGAGGATGGCCAGCGACAGGGTGAAGGACAGCTTGAGCTGAACTGACTCGTTCAGGCGTCTTTTGAAACCATCCATCCGACCCCCCTGACGTTCTTGATGACCTCGCTGCCCAGCTTGCGTCGCAGCGCATGGATCAGAAATTCGACGGCGTTGCTTTCGACCTCTTCTCCCCAGCCGTAAATGCGATCTTCCAGCTCGCTGCGCGAGAGGATGGCGCCCGGCCGAACCAGCAAGGCTTGCAGCAGCGAGAACTCCCGGTTGGACAGTTGCACCGAGGAGCCACCGTTGACGCTGGCATCTTTTGTGGCCGGATCGAGCGACACCATGCCGTTGCTGAGCACGGGCGCGGCGTTGCCACCCTTGCGCCGCAAAACGGCGCGCATCCGGGCCAACAGCTCCGCCATCTGAAAGGGCTTGGATACATAGTCGTCGGCTCCGCCGTCCAGGCCGCGCAGACGATCATCCAGGCCATCACGCGCCGTAATGATGAGCAAGGGGATCGGGTTGTCCTTGGCGCGGATGCTGGCCAGCACCTCCAGTCCATCCTTGCCTGGCAGGCCCAGGTCGAGCAGAACCAGGTCATAGTGCTGGCAACCCAGTGTCGTGAGGGCGGTCTGCCCGTCCTTCATCCAGTCGGCGGCGTAGGATGCGTCCTTCAGTGCGCCCTGGATCGCTTCGCCGATCATGGGGTCGTCTTCGACCAGCAATACCCGCATTCCCGCTCCTTTCAATCGTTGTTCAATGCGCCGTCCGGGCTGCCCGTTGTCTGAACAGTAGGATTGCAATCAGCATGAAGGACAGCAGCGCTGCCGACGCCGAATAGCGGCTCAGCGCCAGACCTCCCGCGCTCAGCGGCTTGTCCAGAAAGTCGCCGACCACGGCACCCAGCGGGCGGGTCAGGATGAACGCAGCCCAAAACAGCAGTGTGCGGGACACGCCCGTCCAGTAGTAGGCCGCCACCACCAGGGCGAGCAACCCGCTGAACACAACGGCCGCGCCGGTGTAGCCCAGGCCCGCCGTGTCCGCCATCCAGTCCCCCAGCGCCGTACCCAGCGTCTGGGAGAACATGATCGTCAGCCAGTAGAAGGCTTCCGCCTTGGGTGAGCTGACAGTGCTTACCGATACGGAACCGAGGGTGCGATGCCAGACAAAGAGCGAGCCGAGCAGTAAGGCCAGCAGCAAGCTCGAACCACCAGCGTACCCGATTCCGAGCGAACGATCCGCAAAGTCGGCCAGCGTCGTGCCGACCGTGGTGGTGGCGATGATGGTTGTCCAGTACAGGAAGGGATGGAAGCCCTTGGCCTTGACCTGCGCGATTACGGCAGCCAGGAAGATCACGGCGAAGATGCCTGTGCCGACCAGGTAGCCCAAATTCATGGACATCGAGACGGCATCGCCGCCAGTTTCGCCAAGCGTGGTGGCGGCAATCTTGATGAGCCAGAAAGCCAGCGTGACTTCGGGCACTTTGGCCAAGGCGTGTTCAGTGGATGTCTTCATTTGTCACGCTCCAAGGCCTTGCCTTCAAGGCTGTCGAAGGTTTTCAGCAGAGCACCCATCGCAGCCTTGCAGTCAGCTTGGCTTGGTGTATCGGCACGCAACGCCGACAACGCCTTGTCGATGGCCTTATCGAGCACATGCCAATCATCGGCAGCGCGCGGCTTCAGTCCGGCCTCGGCCGAATCCCAGGCCACCTCCAAATCCTTGATGCGCACCTTGGCTGCCGGTAGATCGCCCTTGTCCACGATGGCGGCCACGTCAGTGGCGATGCTGCGAAATGCGGTCAGGTCGCCCAGCTTAGAAGCGGTTTTGCCCGGCGATGTCGGGCTGGCGTTGGTCGCGGGGGCAGGCACGGCGTTCGTGCCGCCTTGGTCAGCAGGCTTGGAGCAGCCGGCGGCCAGGGCCACCAGCGCCACCGCCGATACGGTGGCGACAAGGCGGGCGATAGAGTGCTTATTGGGCATGATTTTTCCTTGGAAATTGGGAAGATGGTTACTCGGCGGCTTGGGCGGAGCGGCCTGCGTTCATGCCGAACTGCGCAACGGCCACCAGCATGACGATGATTGAGAGGAACAGGGCGCTGGTCCACATGGCCCCCATTCCGAGGCCGCCATAGGTCTTGGCCTGTGTCAGCAGGTCGCCGAGCGCAGCGCCGAAGGGACGAGTCAGGAGGTAGCCGATCCAGAAGGTCAGCACGGCGTTGCCACCTATGCGCCACGCGGCATAGGTGATGCCGATCAGCGCACCAAAGGCGACAGCACCCCAGGTAAAGCCCAAGCCCAGCGCCTCGGTCGCCAGATCACCGGCAGCGGTGCCCAGCGCAAATGTGCAGAGGATGGCTGACCAGTAGAACAGCTCCCGGCTGCGCGTCACGATGTCGTGGATGGACAAGGTACGTTCGACCCGATACCAGACAAAGAAGATCGCGGCGAGAGCCACGGCGAACGCCGAGGTGCTGATGTACAAGCTGACGCCCAGGCCGTCGGTCAACAGATCGGTGATCTGGGTACCGACCACGCTGACCAACACGACCGTTAGCCAGTAAATCCAAGGGGTGTAGCGGCGGGTACGCAGTTGCGTGAACAGGGCGACTGCCAGCAAGCTACCCATGACGGTGCGCGTCAGGCCCTGGCCAAAGCCCGCGTTGACCGCCAGGAAGTCGGCCCCCGTCTCGCCCACCGTAGTGGACATGATCTTGATGATCCAGAACGACAGCGTTACTTCAGGGACTTTGTTGAGCCAGTCGCCTGCTCTGAGCGTGGGCAAATTGTTCATGGTGTTCTCCTGCCGAGGTGAAAGGGATTGCCGCCAGTCTGACCAGGCAGACTTAGCCAATCCATAGGCTCACTCGCGCACCCATCCCAGCGCGATCAGCCTGCAGAACAACAAGCAATGGATACGGCTCGCCAGTCGGTAGATCGGTCCCAGATACCAACGTGCTTCGTGCAACGTCAGCACGGCACTGAGCGCCGCGACCGCGATGGCACCAAGCATGTCCAGCGGAAAGTGAACCCCCAGGTAGATGCGCGACCAGGCGATGGGGAGGCCAAACAGTGCCAAAGCGACGCCAGCCCTTCGCAGTCCTCGCTGTAGCAGAAAGCTGGCGGCAACCGACCACCACAGCGTCAGGTGATCGCTGGGGAATGACGAGTCGGCAACATGGGGAATGAGCGTATGACCCAGCCCGATCATGAAAGGCCGGGGATGCGACCAAGCCAGGCCGATGATTTGGTTGGTCAGCAGCCCAAGCAGGCCGGATGCGGTAGCGATCAGCAGCGCTTTGCGGGTGTTCTCATTGCCGCGCAGCCAGGTGATGCCGATCAGGATCGGGACGGCCCAGATGAGCCATTCCGCACAAAAGGTGGCCAGTGTCACCGCCAGAGCGTTCGGGTGTTCAGGTGCGTTGAGCCACAGGAAGAATGTTTGGTTGAGGTGTTCCATGAAGTCTCCTGGCCGGATCACTGCGTCACGCGCGATCCGGCCACGCTGGCAGGCGGTCAGTCTTGCTTGTCGTGGTCGTCATCGTGATCCGCCTTGTCCTCGGCAGACGAGATGACCGTGCCCTTGTCGGCATCGACTCGGACATCGAAGACCTTGGCCCCGCTGACGACTTCCACGTCATAGACCCAGCCTTGCTTCGAGTTTTCGTACTCGGCGCGTGATGCCTTGCCATTGGCATGCTGCTCGGCAACGGTGACGGCCTGGGTGAGCGGAATCTTGGCCTTGGTGATCGCCAGGGCGTCGTTTTCCATGCCGCCCTTGGCGGCATAGGCGACAGCGCCAGTCGTAGCAATAGCGATGGCCAGCAGGGAAAGTTTGGTGTAGCGGTACATGATGCTTCTCCAGAAGAGTGCAGGGATTTGCACGGTGGAGAAGTTACGCAGGCAGACTTAGCTCGTACTGAGCCGAGCTGTTTTTGCGCTTACTGACACAGTGCTATCGGCTCCTGATACTTCGTGCAATCGTCTTTTGAAAATGACAGAAACCACCCAGCAGCGTCAGAATAGAGTTAACTTTTTTGTTTCTTGACACCTGCGGCGAAAGGTCATAGATTTCTTCCTGACATTTTCGCATTTGGAGGCACCTTGCAGGGTCAACGCATCGGCTATGTCCGGGTCAGCAGCTTCGACCAGAACCCGGAACGGCAACTGGAGCATGTCGAAGTCGGCAGGGTGTTCACCGACAAGGCGTCGGGCAAGGACACCCAGCGGCCTGAACTCGATTCGCTGCTGGCCTTCGTGCGCGAAGGCGACACCGTGGTGGTGCACAGCATGGATCGGCTGGCGCGCAACCTCGATGATTTGCGCCGCCTTGTGCAAAAGCTGACCAAACGCGGCGTGCGCATCGAGTTCGTCAAGGAGAGTCTGACCTTCACCGGCGAGGATTCGCCGATGGCGAACCTGATGCTGTCTGTCATGGGGGCGTTCGCCGAATTCGAGCGCGCCTTGATCCGCGAGCGGCAGCGCGAAGGCATCGCGCTCGCCAAGCAGCGCGGAGCCTACCGGGGCCGTAAGAAAGCACTGTCGCCCGAACAGGTCGCCGAACTGCGGAAGCGGGCCGCAGCCGGCGAGCAAAAAGCGAAGCTGGCACGTGAATTCGGTGTCAGCCGGGAGACCCTGTATCAATACTTGAGATTGGATCAATAGCCATGCCTCGTCGTTCCATACTGTCCGCCGCCGAGCGGGAAAGCATGCTGGCGTTGCCGGACACCAAGGACGATCTGATTCGACATTACACATTCAGCGATACCGACCTTGCCATCATCCGGCAGCGGCGCGGGCCTGCCAACCGGCTGGGCTTCGCCGTGCAGCTTTGCTACCTGCGCTTTCCCGGCATCATCCTTGGCGTCGATCAGCCGCCGTTCCCGCCCTTACTGAAACTTGTCGCCAACCAACTCAAGGTCGGCATCGAAAGCTGGGACGAATACGGGCAGCGAGAGCAGACCCGGCGCGAGCACCTGGTCGAGCTGCAAACCGCGTTCGGCTTCCAGCCCTTCACAATGGGCCACTACCGGCAGGCTGTGCATACGCTGACCGAGCTGGCCATGCAGACCGACAAGGGCATCGTGCTGGCCGATGCCTTGATCGAACATCTGCGGCGGCAGTCCATCATTCTGCCCGCGCTCAACGCCATCGAGCGGGCGAGCGCCGAAGCGATCACCCGCGCCAACCGGCGCATCTACGAAGCTCTGTCCGAGCCGTTGTCGAACGCGCATCGGCATCGCCTCGATGAGCTGCTCAAACGCCGCGACAACGGTAAAACGACTTGGCTGGCCTGGCTGCGCCAGTCGCCGGTTAAACCGAACTCGCGCCACATGCTTGAACATATCGAACGCCTCAAAGCCTGGCAGGCACTCGATCTGCCTTCTGGTATCGAGCGTCTGATTCACCAGAATCGGCTACTCAAGATCGCCCGCGAGGGCGGCCAGATGACGCCCGCCGACTTGGCCAAGTTCGAGCCGCAACGCCGCTATGCCACCTTGGTTGCATTGGCCATCGAGGGCATGGCCACCGTCACGGACGAAATCATCGACTTGCACGACCGCATTCTGGGAAAGCTGTTCAACGCCGCCAAGAACAAGCATCAGCAGCAGTTCCAAGCATCTGGCAAGGCCATCAACGCCAAGGTGCGCCTGTATGGGCGCATTGGCCAGGCGCTGATCGACGCCAAGCAGTCGGGCCGCGACCCGTTCGCCGCCATTGAGGCAGTCATGTCCTGGGATGCTTTCGCCGAAAGCGTCACCGAGGCACAGAAGCTCGCTCAACCGGATGATTTCGATTTCCTGCACCGCATCGGCGAAAGTTACGCCACCTTGCGCCGCTACGCGCCGGAATTCCTTGCCGTGCTCAAGCTGCGGGCCGCACCCGCCGCCAAGAACGTGCTCGATGCCATCGAGG
>Ga0067045_1031061_pt1 | contig 13290 bp, 11 predicted proteins | sample TerdegcTABiofilm_FD_59184 | JGI IMG/M metagenome (GOLD analysis project Ga0067045, IMG submission 59184) | Combined Assembly of (Gp0054472, Gp0054536) Wastewater bioreactor microbial communities from Singapore -Terephthalate degrading...
CTGGCCGTCTGGTTGCGGCGGGCGATGATGTTCTGCAGCGCGTAGGCGACGGCCGCCACTTCGGAGTCGTGCCACATCGGCACCTGCGTGCCGTCGGCCTTTTCGTAGGTGCCCAGGCGCACCGGTCCGCGGTCCCAGGCGACCTTGCGCATGTCGCTGAGCGCACGTTCCAGGAAGCCCCCGCGCGCGGCCAGCGAGAGCAGGCGCATGCTGGCGGTGATCCACTGCTGCGACTCGCCGCTCTGGCCCACGGGCATGAAGAACTCGATCGCGCGTTCGATGCTGCCCACGCCGTCGGCGGCGGGCACCGGCAGGAACGAGACCACGATGTACAGCGTCTTGTGGCCTTCCTGCGTCCAGTACTCGATCTTGTCGGCCACGGCCGAGAGCGCCCCCTTGGGGCGGCTTTCGATCACGGTGCGCATCGGGTCGATCGGCTGCGCCGCCACCGGCTTGGCCGGCTCTTCGGACTTGGGCGCGGGGGTGCCGATGTCGAGCACCGAACCCAGGATGGTGTTGGGCCGGTAGGTGGCCAGGCCCTTGAGGTGGGCTTTCCAGGCCTGGTGGTAGAGGTTCTTGAAGTCCTCGTACGGGTAGTCGCCCGGCACGTTGACCGTCTTGGAGATCGAGGTGTCCACGAAGGGCTGCACCGCTTCCATCATCGCCACGTGTTCGCCGGCGGTCATGGCCAGGGCGTTGACGAAGTATTCCGGCAGTTGCTCGACGTCACCGCCCAGCTCGCGGTACACGCGCCAAGCGTGGTCTTCCACCGCGTATTCGCTGGTGCTGCCGTCGGCCTCGCGCTTCTTGCGGCGGTAGGTCCAGGAGAACGGCGGCTCGATGCCGTTGGAGGCGTTGTCGGCAAAAGCCAGGCTCACGGTGCCGGTGGGCGCGATCGACAGCAGGTGGCTGTTGCGGATGCCGTGCTTGCGGATGAGCTTCTGGATGTCGTCGGGCAGGCGGCTGGCGAAGGTGCCGGCCTGCAGGTAGCCCTTGGCGTCGAACTTGGGGAAAGCGCCCTTTTCCTGCGCCAGCGCGACGGAGGCGCGGTAAGCGGCGTTGCGCATGCTCTCGGCGATCTGCGCGGCCATCGCGCGGCCTTCTTCGCGGTCGTAACGCAGGCTGAGCATGGCCAGGGTGTTGCCCATGCCGGTGAAGCCCACACCGATACGGCGCTTCGCAGCCGATTCGGCGCGCTGCTGTTCCAGCGGCCAGAAGGTCACGTCGAGCACGTTGTCGAGCGCGCGCACCTGCGTCGCCACCACGGCCTCGAAGGCCGCGAAGTCGAAGCCCGGCAGGCCACCGAAACCGAAGGGGTTGCGCACGAAGCGCGTGAGGATGATGGGGCCCAGATCGCAGCAGCCGTAGGACGGCAGCGGCTGCTCGCCGCAGGGGTTGGTGGCGGCGATGTCTTCGCAGTAGCGCAGGTTGTTGTCGTGGTTGATCTTGTCCAGGAACAGGATGCCCGGCTCGGCGAAGTCGTAGGCCGACTTCATGATGGTGTCCCACAGCTCGCGCGCGGGCACGCTGCGGTAGATCCACTGGCCGTCGGCGCGCTGGCTGGCGCCCTTGTCGATCAGCTTGGCCCCCGGGCGGGCACGGTGCACCAGTTCCCAGAGCTGGTCGGCCGCCACGGCCTCCATGAAGGCGTCGGACACGCCCACCGAGACGTTGAAGTTGTTCCAGCGGCCGGGCGTGCGCTTGGCGGTGATGAATTCCAGCACGTCCGGGTGGTCGATGCGCAGCACGCCCATCTGGGCGCCACGGCGTGCGCCGGCGCTTTCCACGGTGGAGCAGCTCTGGTCGAACACGTTGATGTAGCTGCACGGACCCGAAGCCATGGAGTGCGTGCCCTTGACTTCGGCGCCCTTGGGCCGGATGCGCGAGAAGTCGTAGCCCACACCACCGCCACGGCGCATGGTTTCGGCGGCTTCGCGCAGCGCTTCGTAGATGCCGGGGAAGCCTTCGTCGTCGAAGCCCTGGATGCAGTCGCCCACGGGCTGCACGAAGCAGTTGATCAGCGTGGCCTGGATGTCGGTGCCGGCGGCGCTCATGATGCGGCCGGCACCGATGGCGCCCGCGTGCAGGTTGTCGAGGAACTTCTGTTCCCATTCGGCGCGGATCGGCTCCTTTTCCACCGAAGCCAGCGCACGCGCCACGCGGCGGTACAGGTCTTCGACCCCGGTTTCACCGGGTTTGAGGTATTTCTCGGCCAGAACGTCCTGGCTGATGGGTTGGACACGGGAGAGATCTTGGGCGCGGAGATCGTTGTCTCGTTTCATGGTGCAAAAGAAAAAATGCCGGCAACGGGCGGCATGGAAAACACAGCAGGAGATGATGACGCCAAAAAGTGGTCGCCAGACTAACGGGCCGCCGTACGGCGGGACTTGTTCTGCGTCAACTTCGGGCAGGTGCCCCGCGGCGGGGCAGCGAGCTTACAGGCAAACCCTGTGCCAAAGTGGCGGCAAAACGAAGAAATACCAGAAGCAGGCGCTAACTAACCTGCTTTGGCAATCTCGGCGGCGATCGAGAGCGATCGCAGGCGGAAGGCGGGATCGTACACGTCGCTGACCAACATGAACTCGTCCGCTGCCGTGGCTTCGGACAGGGCCGCCAGGCCCTGGCGCACCGTATCGGGGCTGCCCACCACGGCGCAGGCCAGGAAATCGGCCACGGCGGCGCGGGCCTGCGCATCCAGCCCTTCCAGAAAGCCGGCCACCGGCGGCGGCAGGCGCCCGCGCCGGCCGGTGAGGATGCCGAGCACGCGCTGGTAGGTGCTGCTGGCCAGGAAGGCGGCCTCGTCGTCGGTCGGTGCCGCAATCAGGGGCACGCCGACGATGGCGTAGGGTTTGTCGAGCACCGCCGAGGGGCGAAAATTCTGCCGGTACAGCGCCAGCGCCTGCAGCAGGTAGCGGGGCGCAAAGTGCGAGGCAAAGGCGTAGGGCAGCCCGCGCTCGGCCGCGAGCTGGGCCGAAAACAGGCTGGAACCCAGCAGGTAGATCGGCACCTGGGTGCCGGCACCGGGTACGGCCACCAGGCGCTGGCCAGGCTGCGCCTCGTCGAGCAGGCGCTGCAGCTCGGCCACTTCGTGCGGGAAGTCGTTTTCGGTTTCGACGCGGTCGCGGCGCAGTGCGCGCATGGTCATCGGGTCGGTGCCGGGCGCGCGGCCCAGCCCCAGGTCGATGCGCCCCGGGTACAGCTCGGCCAGGGTGCCGAAGGCTTCGGCCACCACCAGCGGCGCGTGGTTGGGCAGCATGATGCCACCGGAGCCCACGCGGATGCGCTGCGTCCCGCCGGCCACATGCCCCACGAGCACCGCCGTGGCCGAGCTGGCGATGCCCGGCATGTTGTGGTGCTCGGCCAGCCAGTAGCGCTCGAACCCCAGGGTTTCGACGTGCTGGGCGGTGCGCAGCGCGATGGCCAGCGCCTCGGCCACGGTCCCGCCTTCCCGGACGGCCACCAGATCGAGCAGGGACAAGCGGGTGCGTGGCAGGGACGAGGTGGGCGTGTTCATGCCCCGATTGTGCGCAGCCACGCCGGCCGGCGCCACCGATTGGGTCAAAACCGGCGCTCTCGCGGGGCCTGTCCGGTGCATGACGACACACCGCTGCCGAAAGCGCTAGGCTCTCGCCCACTTCCCCACCTTCCCCTGCCCCCAACCGGAACCCAGCACCATGTCTTCACTGTTCGATCCCGTTCAGGCCGCCAGCCTGTCCCTGGCCAACCGCATCGTGATGGCGCCGCTGACGCGCAACCGCGCGCCGCAGGCGGTGCCCACGCCGCTGATGGCCACCTACTACACCCAGCGCGCCAGCGCGGGCCTGCTGATCACCGAAGCCACCGCCATCAGCCACCAGGGCCAGGGTTATGCCGACGTGCCCGGCCTGTACGCACCCGAGCAGATCGCCGGCTGGCAGGGCGTGACGGCCGCGGTGCACGCCGCCGGCGGCAAGATCGTCACCCAGCTCTGGCACGTGGGCCGCGTGTCGCACACCTCGCTGCAGCCCGGCGGCGGCGCCCCGGTGGCGCCCTCGGCCATCGCGGCCAAGACCAAGACGGTGCTGCTCACGCCCGAAGGCCCGACCTTCGTCGACACGTCGACACCGCGCGCGCTCGACATCGGCGAAATCCCCGGCATCGTCGACGACTACCGCCGCGCCGCGCTGGCGGCCATCGAGGCGGGCTTTGACGGGGTGGAAATCCACGCCGCCAACGGTTACCTGATCGACCAGTTTCTCAAGACCGGCGCCAACCAGCGCAGCGACGCCTACGGCGGCACCATCGACAACCGCGCCCGCCTGCTGCGCGAAGTCACCACCGCCATCACCGGCGCCATCGGGGCCGGCAAGGTGGGCATCCGGCTGTCGCCCGTGACCCCGGCCAACGACATCGTCGACGCCGACCCGCAGCCGCTGTTCGACCACGTGGTGCGCTTCCTGGCCCCGCTGGGCCTGGCCTATGTGCACATCATCGAAGGCTCGACCGGCGGCCCGCGCGAACTGCCCGACCGCCCGTTCGACTACGCCGCCCTGCGCGCGGCCTATCGCGATGCCGGCGGCACCGGCGCCTGGATGGTCAACAACGGCTACGACCTGGCGCTGGCCGAGCAGGCCGTGACCGGCGGCGCCGACCTGGTGGCCTTCGGCCGCTCCTACATCGCCAACCCCGATCTGGTGGCCCGCCTGCGCGCCGGCGGCCCGTTCAACAAGGCCGACAAGAACACCTTCTACGGTGGCGGCGAACACGGCTACACCGACTACCCGACGCTCGGCGCCTGACGGGCATACCGGCGCAGGGCCCGCACACGGGCTGGCTATGATCGCCGCATCCGGGTCCGCCCCGGTCTGCGCGCCATGCCTTCGCCCGAACTGACCGCCCTGCTCTACCCCCTCCTGCGGCCGGCCCACATCGGCCTGGTCGGTCTGAGCGTGGCCGGCTACGCAGCCCGGGCGCTGGGGGTTTTCTTCGGCCAGGCCTGGCCGCTGGCCCCGGCCGTGCGCCGCGCCAGCAGCCTGATCGACACCGCGCTGCTGGCCGCCGGCGCCAGCCTGTGGTGGCTGCTGCAACTCAACCCGCTCGGCCCCGACACCTGGCTGGGCGTGAAGCTGGTGCTGCTGGTGCTCTACATCGGGCTCGGCACACTGGGCCTCAAACGGGCGCCCACCCGGGTGGCACGCGCCGGCTTCGCCCTGGCGGCCCTGGCCTGCGTGGGCTTCATGGTCAGCGTGGCCGTAACCCACCACCCGCTCGGCCTGTTCGCGCCATGAGCGGCCCCCATCCCTCGCGCACGGTGCGCGCCCTGCTCTGGGTCGCGGGCAGCCTGTCGCTGCTGCTGGGGCTCATCGGGGTGGTGCTGCCGGGCCTGCCGACCACGCCGTTCGTGCTGCTCGCGGGCGCCTGCTACGCCAAGGCGTCGCCGCGCCTGCACGCCTGGTTGCTCAACCACCGCTGGATGGGCCCGATGCTGCGCGACTGGGAAGCGCACCGCAGCCTCACGCGGCGCACCAAGACCATCGCCATCGCCTCCATGCTGGTGATGGTGAGCCTGTCGATCTGGGGCTTCCGCCACCGCCTGGCGGCACAGATCGCTCTGGCGGTGCTGGGCGCCATCGGCGCCTGGGTGGTGCTGCGCATCCCCACCCGGCCGGCACCGCCCCCTGCCGACTGAGCCGCGGACACCGACCGTCCGTCGGACGCGGCCGCCGCTAAGCAAGCCTTAATCGGCCCTGGCCACCATGCAAACACGTTCGGATCGCACCGCTGGCGCGACCGCCTTCAGGAGTGTTTGCCTTGCTGCCCCTTCCCATGCCTTCGACCCCGCCCGATCACGGACCGCCTCTCGCCGGCGGCACGGTCTGGCACGTCCATGACGCCAACGACCCGGACCGGGACGCCGTGCAGGCTTTCATCGCCCGCGTCTTTGCGCGCCGCTTCGGCGCCCGCGTCCAGCAGTTCGCCCCGCAACTGGTGAGCCTGCGCGAGCGCGACAGCGGCCGCATCGTGGCCGCCGCCGGCTACCGCCCGGCCAGCCAGGGGCCGCTGTTCCTCGAACACTACCTCGACGCCCCGATCGAACACCTGCTCGCCCAGCAGGCCGGCGAGACCGTGTCCCGCCAGGGCATCGTGGAAGTGGGCCAACTGGCCGCCGAACGCGCGGGCGAAGGCCGCCGCCTGATCCTGCTGCTGGGCCAGCACCTGGCGACGCAGCCGGTCGAATGGGTCACCAGCACGCTGACCCAGGAACTGCGCCAGCTTTTCGTGCGGCTCGGCGTCACCCCGCTGGCCCTGGGCCATGCCCACCCGCTCGCCCTGGGCCCGCAGGCCCAGGCCTGGGGCAGCTATTACGACCACCACCCGGTGGTGCTCGCGGGCCGGTTGCAGGCCGCGTTGCGGCTGATCCGCCAGCGCAGCACACCCTCCATCACCCCTTCCCTGCCATGACCCCCCCGATCCCCACGCCCCCGATGGGCGACGTCCTGCTGCGCCAGGACGATCTGGCCCTGACCCGCCCCGCGCTGGACCAACTGGTGCAGCAGACCGCCGAGACCCTCGGCGCCGCGCCCCGGCGCGTCGTGGCGACCCTGCTCGACAACTCGGCCGCCTGGGCCGTGCTCGATCTGGCGCTCGCCGAGGCCGGGCTCGTGCACCTGCCGATCCCGGGCTTTTTCACCGCGCCCCAGATCGCCCACGTCCTGCAGGCCAGCGGCGCCGACACACTGATCACCGCCGCCGGGCTGGCCCTGCCGGGCCTGACCGGCACGCCGCAGCCGCTCACGCTGGCCGGCACGGCGCTGGCGCTGCACACGCTGCCGGCGCGGCCGGTGCCGCTGCCGGCCGGCACGCAGAAGATCACCTTCACCTCGGGCACCACCGGCACTCCCAAGGGCGTGTGCCTGGGCGCCGCCGGGCTCGACCAAGTGGCGCAGGGCCTGGTGCAGGCGCTTGCGCCGCTGGACATCCGCCGCCACCTGTGCGCACTACCTCTGCCGGTGCTGCTGGAGAACGTGGCCGGCCTGCTGGCGCCGCTGGCTGCTGGCGCCGAATGTGTGGTGCTGCCGCTGGCCCGGCTCGGGCTGGAAGGCTCGTCCCGCTTCGACCCGGCCACCTTCCATGCCGCGGTCATGCAGACCCGGCCCCACAGCCTGATCCTGCTGCCGCAGATGCTGCGCGCCTGGGCCGGCTGGCTGGCCGCCACCGGCCAGCGTGCCCCGGCCTCGCTGCGCCTGGTCGCCGTGGGGGGCGCCGCCGTGGGCGAAACCCTGCTGCTGGCGGCCCGCCAGGTGGGCATTCCGGCCCACGAAGGGTATGGCCTGTCCGAAGGCAGTTCGGTGCAGACCCTCAACCTCCCTGGCGCCGACCGCGCCGGCAGCGCCGGTCGGCCCCTGCCGCACGCCCGCGTGCACGTGGACGACCGGGGCCAGATCCATGTGGCGGGCAGCCTGATGCTGGGCTACCTCGGCGACAACGCACCCGCCCCCGTCTGGTGGCCCACGGGCGACGTCGGCCACCTCGACGAAGACGGCTTCCTGCATGTGCGCGGCCGCCTGCGCCACGTGCTCATCACCGCCTTTGGCCGCAACGTCTCGCCCGAATGGGTCGAGACCACGCTGCGCGGCCAGCCCGCCATCGCGCAGGCCGTGGTGTTCGGTGAAGCCCGCCCGCACCTGTCGGCGGTGCTCTGGCCGCTGCGGCCCGACGCCAGCGACGCCCAGTTGCAGGCCGCCGTGGCCGAGGCCAACCGCGAATTGCCTGACTACGCGCGCATCGGCCACTGGGTGCGGGCCCGCGCCGACTTCACGCCCGAAGCCGGCCTGGCCACCGCCAACGGCCGGCCGCAGCGCCAGGCCATCGAAACCCTGCACGCCGCCGCGCTCTACGACGAGACCGCGCCGGCCTTCCCTTCCTGACCCTGAAGGAGTCCTCCCATGTCTTTCTATGACCAGCTTGTCCAGCAGACCCAGGCCGCCCGCGGCGAACTGCTGTCGGTGCCCATCATCCAGGGCGCCCTGCAAGGCCGCGTCTCGGCCCCGGCCTACCTGGCCTTCCTCACCCAGGCCTTCCACCACGTGCGCCACACGGTGCCGCTGCTGCAGGCCTGCAAGGCCGCGCTGCCCCCGCACCACGCCTGGCTGAACGACGCCATGGACGAATACGTGGAAGAGGAGCGCGGCCACGACGAGTGGATCCTCAACGACATCCGCGCCTGCGGCGGCGACGCCGAAGCCGTGCGCCAGGGCCCGCCCGGGCACGCCACCGAAGTCATGGTGGCCTACGCCTACGACACCATCGCGCGGCGCAACCCGCTGGGCTTCTTTGGCATGGTCCACGTGCTCGAAGGCACCAGCGTGGCCCTCGCCCTGATGGCCGCCGACCAGATCCAGAGCGGGCTGAACCTGCCCGACACGGCCTTCAGCTACCTGCGCTCGCACGGCACGCTCGACCAGGAACACACCGCGCACTTCGAACTGCTGATGGACCGCATCGAAGACCCGCAGGACCAGGCCGACATCGTGCACGCCGCCAGCGCCTTCTACCGCCTGTATGCCGACGTGTTCCGCAGCCTGCCGCTGCCGGCGGCGCAGGCCGCCACCACCGAGGCCCAACCCGCATGAACCCCGCCCACGCCCGCGTGCTGCTCACCGGCGCCACCGGTGGCATCGGCCAGGCCAGCGCGCGCGCCCTGCTGCGCGCGGGGGCTGCCGTGCTGCTCAGCGGCCGCTCGCACGAACGGCTCGACGCCCTGTCGCGGCGGCTGGTCACCGAAGGCTTCGACGCCACACGCATCCGCTGGACGGCCGCCGACCTGGGCCACGCCCAGGACACCCGGGCCCTGGCCAGCGAGGCCACGCGGCTGTGCTGCAACGTGGTCATCCACAACGCCGGCCTGCCCGCCTTCGGCCGGCTGGAACAGCTGAGCGACGACACGCTCGAAGCGGTGCTGCAGACCAACCTGCTCGCCCCCATGCGGCTGACCCGCGCGCTGCTGCCCCACCTGCAGCAGTTGACCGACGCCCAGCTCATCTTCGTCGGCTCGGCCCTCGGCGCCATCGGCCTGCCCGGCTTCAGCGTCTACAGCGCCGGCAAGTTCGGGCTGCGCGGGTTCGCCCAGGCCCTGCGGCGCGAACTGCAGGACAGCACCGTGCAGGTCCAGTACCTCGGGCCGCGCAGCACCGACACCGGCTTCAACGACCCGCAGGTGCAGGCCTACAACCGCGCCACCGGCACGGCCCAGGACCCACCGACTGCCGTGGCCGACGCCCTGCTGGCGCTGATCCGCCACCCCGAGGGCGAGCGTTTCCTGGGTTTCCCGGAAAAGTTCGCGGCGCGCCTGAATGGCCTGGCCCCCGAATGGCTCGACGGCAGCTTCCGCCGCCACCGCGAAAGCCTGCCGCCGTCGCCCTCCGCCCCCACGGCGCCGCCCCCGCTGCTGCGCTGAATCCCCCCCATCCGCCTGTTCTGTCTTTCCGGAGTTCTTCATGGTCACCGACACCCGCTCCCCATCCCGTTTCACCGCCCGCCGGCAACTGCTCGGCGCCCTGCTCGCCCTGGGCGCGGCCGCGCCCCTGCTGGGTCACGCCGCCAGCGTCGACGAAGCCGTGCAGGAATTGCAGCGCGGCTGGGAAACCACGCGCTACCAGGCCCCGGCGGCCGAACGCGAAAAACGCTTCGACGCGCTGGCCCAGCGCGCGCGCGCCCTGAGCCAGGAACACGCCGGCCGCGCCGAACCCCTGGTGTGGGAAGGCATCATCCTCAGCTCCCTGGCCGGCGAAAAGGGCGGCCTGGGCGCGCTGCCCCTGGTCAAGCAGGCCAAGACCCTGTACGAACAGGCGATCCAGATCGACCCCAAAACGCTCGACGGCTCGGCCTACAACAGCCTGGGCGTGCTGTATTACAAGGTGCCCGGCTGGCCGATCGGCTTCGGCGACAAGGACAAGGCGCGCGACCTGCTGCAAAAGGCCCTGGCCGTGAACCCCCAGGGCATCGACGCCAATTACTTCTACGGTGAATTCCTGGTGGAAACCGGCAAGTCCGCCGACGCCGTGCCCTACCTCGAAAAAGCCCTGCAGGCCCCCGACCGCCCGGGCCGCCCCCTGGCCGACAAGGGCCGCCGCGACGAAGCGCGCCAGCTGCTGCAGAAAGCCAAGGGGTCCTGAAGCCCCACCGCCCGCCTGGGCAGGGAACGCCCAGGGAGGACGCCCCAAGGGGTCGGATGCCGCCTCTCTGTATCAGGTCCTCGCACGGGCAGGCAGCAAGTCCGGCGCCGGTTCGCTGCCGAGTGGATGCGGCCATTGCAGGGCCGCCGGCAGCCGGTGCTGGTCCATTTCAGCCAGCGCCTGTGCCGAATGGGCCATCGGCGTGTTCGCCACTTCCTTGGCATCCAGCTCGGCCTCGCGCAGGGTGTATCCGTCGTGTTGGCCAAACCGGATTTGGCCGTCGGCGGCATGGAACAGGTTCACCCTTGTCATGCCGCACTGGCGCGCCGTGGCAGCCACGGCGTAGCAGGTGTTGGTCAGGCCCTGGTCCCAGGGCAGACCATGGCGCTCGGCCACTTGCGCCACTTCACGCTCGCTGTCCGCGAGCAGTTGCCGGCTGACCGGGCCGAGATCGCTGCGCCCGGATTCGTTTTCCGTGAGCAGGCGCTGCATCAGGCTGCGCACGGGGGCGGGGTGGCTGCGCTCCTGGTTGAGTTCGCTCCCAGGCACCGGCTGGGCCAGTTGCTGCAGATGGCGCTGGTTGGGCATGACCTTGACCGTACCGTCGAACCCACGATCGATCGGCGTGTCGTGGGCGGGCACTTCCTGCACGAAGCCGAATTCATTGGCCAACGTCTGTGCCGGCTGGTGCCTTTCGATGCCGGCGTGCTTGAGCGCGCCCCAGGTGAAGTCGATGCAACTGTTGGTCAGGCCTTTGTAGTCGCTCCGGAAATGGCGCCACTGCTCGTCAACGCCAAGTTCACCGAACTGCTTCAGGCGCTGGTACTGTTCGGCGCTGATTTCCAGGGTGCGACTGTAGCCCGGCTGGTGGTAGGTCTTGGTATCACTGCGTACCACCTCACCCGGACCGCTGCTCTGCCCATGTACCTTGGGAGCAAAGCCGTAACTGTTGTAGGTCGATCCATCACCGATTTCGTACCACATGTGCCCAGCGGCCGAGGTCTGGCCAGTGAGGTTGCCGTCGCCATCCTTGAGCGGCGTACCGGGATAGGCCAGGTAGGTCGTGACGGTGTAACGCGGTGATGACGTGGCCTGTGTATTTGGTCCGCCCATGTGGTGCTCCCTGTCTCTATCGGCCTATTTGTGCCACTTGCTCTCAAGAAAGGTCAGGAACACCGGCAGGCCCCGCAGGGCCGGCTGGTCCTCCAGCACCGTGGCCTCCAGCCGGTACTGTCCGGGCGCGAGCTTGCCGGCGCCGGCCAGAATGAGCTGGTAGAAGCTGGCGTCGGGCGTGCCCCGGGGCATGCCGGAGTGCGAGCTGTACTCCCCCTCGGAAACCGCCACACCGTCGGGCAGCTTTCGGGGCTCAAATTCACCGGGCTCATACGGACCGGACACCCGTACAGAGATGCCAAATATCACGGGTTCGAAGCGTCCTTCGTCGATGCGGTGCAACACCAGACGCACCTTGACCGGATGCGAGTCGATCAGGCGAATGCGCCCGGCATCATCACCGGGCGCGAACGGCACGCGCAGACCCGCGTAGAACCCTCTGTACCCATCGGCCTTGGGCGGAATCCAGAACTCGGTCTGCACGGTGTGCCCGGCCTTGTCAACAGGCATGGGCAGCACCACCGGAATGCTGGGTTGGCCCGAAGGCGCCGCAACGGCAGAGCTGGGATTCTGGGTCTGGCCGCAGGCGGTCAGGCCACTGCCGACCAACCCCACGATCGCCAGCGCACGGATGCACCATCGTTTCATTGTTTTCTCCCTGAAATGGTTGGCTGACAGCGGTCCGCCTGCGCTCAGCCGCATCGCCAGACAGGACACGGCACGCGGTTGCCTCGGACTTGGCAATGTTCCAACCTACAAATACTAGCCTGCACAGGCACCCCCCTGGCGCCCGCAAGACCCGCCTTCAGCGGGCTTCGATCACAAAAAACCAAAGACCCAAAAAACAAAGGGCGGCCCATGCCGCCCTTTGCCGAAGTCCTGCCGCTGCCTTCAAACACCCGCCCGCCGCGCCAGCACCTCGAACGCCGGCAGCGTCTTGCCTTCGAGCACTTCGAGGAAGGCGCCACCGCCGGTGGAGATGTAGCCCACGTCCTTCTCGATGCCGTACTTGGCAATCGCCGCCAGCGTGTCGCCACCGCCGGCGATGCTGAAGGCATCCGATTCGGCGATCGCCTGCGCGATCACTTTGGTGCCGTTCTCGAAGGCCGCGAACTCGAACACGCCCACCGGACCGTTCCACACGATGGTGCCGGCCTGCTTGAGCTTCTCGGCCAGCTTGGCCGCGGTCTTGGGACCGATATCCAGGATCAGGTCGTCGTCGGCCACGTCGGTGGCGGCCTTCACCGTGGCTTCGGCGTCGGCCGCGAAGGCTTTGGCGCAGACCACGTCTTCGGGAATCGGCACCTCGGCGCCGCGCGCCTTCATGGCCTCGATCACGGCCTGGGCTTCACCGAGCAGGTCGGGCTCGGCCAGGCTCTTGCCGATCTTCAGGCCGGCCGCGAGCATGAAGGTGTTGGCGATGCCGCCACCGACGATCAGGCCGTCCACGTTCTTGGCCAGGCTCTGCAGGATGGTCAGCTTGGTGCTGACCTTGGAGCCGGCGACGATGGCCACCAGCGGGCGCTTGGGGTTGGCCAACGCTTTGGAAATCGCATCCATTTCGGCGGCCAGCAGCGGGCCGGCCGAGGCGATGGGCGCGGTTTCGGCGATGCCGTAGGTCGTGCCTTCGGCGCGGTGGGCGGTGCCGAAGGCGTCGTGCACGAAGATGTCGCACAGCTTGCCCAGCTTGGCCGCCAGTTCGGGGCTGTTCTTCTTCTCGCCCTTGTTGAGGCGGCAGTTTTCCAGCAGCACGACTTCGCCGGGCTTAACGTCAAAGCCGCCGTCGACCCAGTCGGCCACCAGGCGCACCGGGCGGCCCAGCAGTTCGCCCAGGCGGGCGGCCACGGGGGCCAGCGAGTCTTCGGGTTTGAACGCCCCTTCGGTCGGGCGGCCCAGGTGGCTGGTGACCATCACCGCGGCGCCGGCGTCCAGCGCCATCTGGATCGCGGGCACCGAGGCGCGGATGCGGGTGTCTTCGGTGATGTGGCCGGCGTCGTCCTGCGGCACGTTCAGGTCGGCACGG
>Ga0067045_1031058_pt1 | contig 13289 bp, 8 predicted proteins | sample TerdegcTABiofilm_FD_59184 | JGI IMG/M metagenome (GOLD analysis project Ga0067045, IMG submission 59184) | Combined Assembly of (Gp0054472, Gp0054536) Wastewater bioreactor microbial communities from Singapore -Terephthalate degrading...
TCTACTGAAGGCGCCAATTCCTTATTCATTAATGCTATGGCATATTCATATTCAAAATCAACTATCGCCCGCAATCCTCTAACAATAAAATTAATATTGTTCTTCTTGCAATACTCAGCAAGAAGACCATCAAAGCTTGTTATTTCAACTTTAGATATATCCCTGCAACATTCCTGTAGCATTGCAAGGCGTTCTTCAACTGCAAATAGAGGAAATTTTTCGCTATTGCGAGCAATGGCAACTATAAGTTTATCAAACAACTGTGTTGCTCTTTTAATTATATCCAGGTGTCCACACGTTAAAGGATCAAAAGATCCCGGATAAATTCCAATTTGCATATAATGCTAACCTATCCTGATCGGTTCTACAAAAATAATCTTATAATTACATTTTGTCAACATTTATTCACATTTCAATATTTTTTTCTACCAAACAAAACGCTCCTCCCGGTAACTATCGCCCCCATTAATAAAAGGTTGTACTGGCAAAGCTTTAAAATAGGAGACAGCTCCAAAAAAACGCTTTTTCCAGTATGGATTATTGATTGAATCATAGCGTACATATTTCCCGCTGCTGGGAGCATGGACAAATGTATCATTCCCAACATAAATGCCAACATGTGATATTGTATTAATGTTAATCCTGAAAAAGAGAAGATCGCCAGGCTGGGCCATTTTATACGGTATTTTTTGCCCTTTTGTATATTGTTGTGCTGTACTCCGTGGTATGTGAATACCATTTTTATTATACACATAAAACACGTAACCTGAACAATCAAAACCCAACGGTGTTGTGCCACCATGCCTGTAGGGTGTGCCAATATATTGTGTTGCTGTATTGATGATTTGTTTTCTTTTTAAAGGGATGTTCCTGTATTGCCACTGTGAAGGCACACATGATATTAATGTCATGATCACTATAGACAGTATAATACGATAATTTTTTTTACTCATAGTATTAGCATCGACAAAGCTTACAATAATATTTATATTGACAATATACACACTACTACTTTGGATAGTGTAATATATATATAAGAAAATTAATACAAACGAGGTGTAATATGATTCAGCCATTACGTAAAGATAGTACCAGTATCCTTGAATATGATGCAAATATTCCCTATAAGGTAAAGGATATTTCACTGGCAGAATTAGGAAGGAAGGAGTTGCAGTTAGCTGAAAATGAAATGCCAGGACTTATGGCATTACGTCAGAAATATGGAAGCCAGAAACCATTACAAGGTATGCGAATCAGTGGCAGCCTTCACATGACCATACAGACAGCAATGCTCATTGAAACACTTCACCACCTTGGAGCAGATATCCGCTGGGCATCTTGTAATATTTTTTCTACCCAGGACCATGCGGCTGCTGCCATAGCTAAAGCGGGAACTGCTGCTGTTTTTGCATGGAAAGGCGAAACACTTGAAGAATACTGGTGGTGTACCGAACAAGCCCTTATATGGCCTGACGGAAGCGGACCTGACCTTATTGTTGATGATGGTGGTGATGCAACATTATTTGTTCATATGGGCGTTAAAGCTGAAAAGGACCCATCAATACTGGATCAAGTATATGACAGTAAAGATATGCAATGTCTTATAGATAGATTACGATTGTCGGTGGCAACCAATCCAAAACGATGGACTACTATTGCATCAAAGATCAGAGGTGTTTCGGAAGAAACAACCACCGGCGTTCATAGGTTGTATCAGCTTGAGAAAACTGGCGAACTTTTGTTTCCAGCTATTAATGTTAACGATTCGGTTACAAAATCTAAATTTGATAATCTCTATGGATGCAGGGAATCTTTAGCAGACGGGATTAAACGAGCAACCGGTGTTATGGTTGCAGGTAAAGTTGTTGTAGTATGTGGTTATGGTGATGTTGGCAAAGGTTGTGCACAATCTATGCGGGGGTTTGGAGCACGGGTGATAGTTACTGAGATTGATCCAATCTGTGCGCTGCAGGCTGTGATGGAAGGGTATGAAGTAAAAACACTGGAAGATGTTGTTGAAATTGGTGATATCTTTGTAACTGCAACAGGCTGCTGTGATGTCATTCGCGGTGAGCATATGGAACGGATGAAAGATGAGGCGATAGTGTGTAACATTGGTCATTTTGACAGTGAAATCGAAATGAGCTATCTGGAAAATAATAAAAAATGCAAAAGAATAAATATTAAGCCTCAGGTTGATAAATGGATACTGGAATCGGGAAGGTCAATTATTGTACTTTCAGAAGGAAGGCTTGTCAACCTGGGTAATGCAAACGGACATCCAAGCTTTGTTATGAGCACAAGTTTTACAAATCAAACCCTTGCACAAATTGAACTGGCAACAAAGAAGCTTGAAAAGAAAGTATATACACTGCCAAAAAAATTAGATGAAGAAGTTGCACGATTGCACTTAGGAAGATTGGGGGTAAAATTAACACGGTTAACACCAAAACAGGCTGCCTATCTGGGCATAGAAGTTGATGGCCCATACAAACCTGACCATTACAGGTATTAATAGATTGCATTGTTGCTTTATGTTTCGTAATGAAGGATTTGCTCATACATCATATCAAGCTAAGCAAATCAATCTCATTATGTAAGATAAGCTACCACAGGGCCGTCATAATTTAATCATATGGCGGCCTTGTTTATTTTTAAGTACATGATATTGAAAAAAATTAAAAATCGCCGCCCCAATATTGTGCATAAAGTATTCTTACGTACATCCAGTCCACTATAACGCACACTGTTTGCATCAGATAATTCTAAGAGACCATATCATTGATATTTGGTGTGAACAGTCATCCATGGTCATGATTGAATTCCTTAAATACCGAATTTGATGGTTTTTGTTGTTTTATCTTGAGGCAATTAAACGTCATATTATTTGTTTAAAAATTAATTTTTTTTTTAAAAAGGGTGTCTTAAAAGACACCTCTTTGCAATAGCTTTGCACACGCATCATTGCAAGGAACGAAGTGACAAAGCAATCCCATAGTTGCGAGCGCCGCAGGCGCCTGGCAATCACATCTTCTGCGGCATTGAGATTGTTTCCTTTCGACAAGCTCAGAACAAGCGCTACAGCTCGCAATGACATTGCACCCGCGTCATTGCGAGCCCCACGGTTTGTTTTAAGACGGCCTCATAAGTATATTGTTAGTTTTTTAGTCAATATCTTTTGGATACATTGACTCAATTTCTTTTGCATACTTTTGTTCAATAACACGGCGCTTTACTTTTAATGTTGGTGTAAGTTCACCGCTTGCCTGGCTCCATTCAGCTTCTAACAGTTTAAATTTTCTTATTTGTTCAACACGTGAAAATTGTTTTGTATATTTCTGAATTTCCTGGGCAATTAACTCATTCACCTTATCATTTTCAATAAGTTCTTTATTATTTGAAAATTGAATGCCTTGTTTTTTAGCCCATTTGCCAAGCTCCTCAAAAGCTGGAATAACAAGAGCCGATAGATATTTTCGTCTATCCCCAATTACTGCTACCTGCTCAATATATTTTGATTCTTTCAGGCTATTTTCAATATTTTGTGGGGAAATGTTTTTGCCACCTGCTGTCACAATGATATCTTTAATCCTGCCGGTTATATACAATCTTCCTTTTTCATCAATGACACCAATATCACCCGTTTTAAAAAAACCATCCTTAGTGAAGACTTCTTTTGTAGCTTTTGGGTTTTTATAATACCCCTTCATTACCTGTGGGCCTTTTATTAAAATTTCCCCATCATCTGCAATTTTAATAATTGTATCTTTTAAAGCAGGTCCAACTGATCCTGGCTGAATCATGCCTGGCCTGTTTACGTTAGTTACTGGAGTTGTTTCAGTAAGACCAAATCCCTCAAGTATAACTATTCCCATCCCAAGGAAAAATTCTGCATCTGAAACTGCTAACGGTCCACCACCTGATACAGCTATTCGTATCCTGTCAAATCCTAAAGCAGCTTTCAATTTAGACCAGATAAGTTTATCAGCCAACCGTACCTGAAAACCCAATAGCCCTTTTGGCTTTTTATCCTGGCAAACATAGGGTGTGTTTTTCTTTGCAACATATAATGACCAGTTAAATAATGCTTTCTTTATTCCCTTAACATCAGCAGCTCGTGCAAGAATCCCCGCATGGATTTTTTCATACAATCGTGGGACACTCACTATAAAATTTGGTCTAATTTCAGCCAAATTTTGAGGTACTGTTGAAAAATCTTCAGCATATGCTATTTTTGCACCACCGGCAATAGCCAGATAGTAACCAGCAGTTCTCTCAAGTGAATGCGATAATGGTAGGAAAGATAAACAAACATCTTTATAGGTTACATAATCGCTAAAATCATACAGTATTTGATTAACATTAGCTACAAAATTTCCATGGGTTAGCATTACTCCTTTAGGATTCCCGGTAGTCCCTGATGTATAAATAATTGTAGCCAGATCATCTTTTCTGATAGATTTTATCCTTTTTTCAAATTCCTGCTTATTCTTATATGTTTTTCCTTTTTCAATAGCCTGGGCAATTGTTATTACTCCTGGTTTCTTACCTTTTATATCATCAAATACAATAATCTGTTTTACTTTAGGTAATCTTTTTTTTACTTTTAAAATCCTTTCTAAATGATCCTCAGTCCCAACAATACACAGCACACTATCGGAATTATCAATTATATAATATGCTTCTTCGGATGAGTTGGTTGCATAAATGGGAACATTAACAGCTCCAATTGACAAAATAGCCATATCGGCAACAAACCACTCATACCGGTTGGGAGAAAAAAGTGCAATTTTAGCACCCTTCTTTATACCTAATGAAAGAAGATAATATGCAAAATTTCGTATAAGTTGATCCATTTGATTCCAAGACAGATCAACATATACTCCACCTTTCTTGTAAGAAACACATCCTTGATCACCTAAATTTTTGACCTGCTTTTGAAATATTGCAGGCATAGACGATTCTGAATACTGAATCATAAGATCCTCCGTATAGATAATATTTAATATACAATAATATGTATTTTTATCAATTTCATTATATGTGAATACAATATGTATTATGTCAACATATATTCAATATTTTTTTATGTAGCAAAATTATTTTTTTATGTATATGGGATTTTGAAAACTATGATTGCTGAATAATAGTAACCATTGACAAATATTTTTACTTAGTTTATATTACGATAGAAAATTTCTATCTATCTTTTTTGTTTGTTATATTACGTTTTTTTATAATATGGCAATAATATAATAACTTCTGTACCCACACCTCTTGTGCTTTCTATTTCTATTTCTCCATCGTAACTCTTTATGATTGAATACGAAATTGATAGCCCCAATCCTGTACCTTCTTTAGGTTTAGTAGTAAAAAAAGGTTCAAATAATAAATGTTTATTTTCTTCATGAATGCCTATTCCAGTATCCTTTACCGATAACCGCGCAAATACGTTTTCTCCTCTCAGTTCTGTGGATATGTCAATATGTATACTACCCTCACCTTTTTCAACAACTGCATCTTCTGCATTTGTAAGAATATTCATAATTACCTGAATTAATCGTGTTAAAGGCATTTTTACATATATTTTTTGTTTTGGTATATTGATAGTAATTGGTATACCTTTTTTTTGAATATTTTTGGAAAGTATTTTTAATGGATATGTCCGGAATATATCATTGAGATTTATTATATCATCATTTAATGCTGCAGGTTTAGCATAATCTTTAAGTTGTTTAACAATATTACTTATACGCTGTATTTCTTCAAGTAAAGATCTTATAATATCTTTAATTTCCTGATCGTAATCCCCTTGATCAAGTTTTTGATCTAATTCAGAAATATCCAATTGCATAATTGATAAAGGATTATTAATTTCATGAGCAACCCCAGCTATTATTCTACCTATAGCAACCAATTTCTCATATCTATCAAGAGCCTCCTTCATTTTTACCTGTTCAGTTATAGAAGTAATTTTTTCAAATGCAATTGAAATTAAATTTGAAACACTGGTTAAAATAGTAATAATGATATTATTTATAAATTTAACTTCTTTATTGTAAGCTACCAGAATAATCATTTTAAGATCTTTCCCAATAAAAATTGGTGTAAAAATTATATTTTTAAATCTTGTAACATTGCTAAACAATAATTGATCTTCATCGTTTAATTCTATAGTTGGGTTGGTTATAAACATCATGGTTTTGCTTTTTGTTAATTTCTGAATGATAAAAGAAGTTTTATAACTTATTTCTGTATCTGTTACTATATGTTCATTATTGATATACTTATGACTTATATACCTATCGATTGTAAATACTAGAATTTCTAAATAATCTGGATTTAATATACTATTTATAAATGAATGAATTTGTAATAATAAATTATCCATGTCTTCGATACGAACAACGCTTGCAGTAAACTGAGTTAATGAATTTACTAATTCAATAATCTGATGGGATTGCTGTACAATCTCATTTTCAATTTTTTTCTGATGCGTAATATCACGGATAAATGCAAAATTACCTAAATAATTACCTAAAATGTCATATAGTTTTGACATTGATACTATTACATTCTTTTCCTGATTATCTGCAGTTATTATAATAGCTTCGAAATCTCGTAACATATTAGGAGAAGAATTTGTAAGATCTTCAATATTTTGCTTTTTCACCGGCTTAATATATGAGCTAAACATTTCACCTTTGACATTTTGACCAGTACGTTCAATTAAATGTAAAAAAGCATTATTATAGTCAATAATCTCGCCAAATTCATTTATAACCACAAAACCCAATGTAACCGTCTCAATTATTCTTCTGTTATAATTTCGTTCATTCTCAATAATTTTATGGAGGCGGGTAATATCAGTTATATCTTTCACAAAGCCGTAATATTGTTCATCCTCACTTTCAGATGTAGATAAGTAATTCAAACTTATTATATAATTTTTAAATCCGTTATTTGAGCTGCTTACCTCGGTTATTTGTGATATGTGCGACTTTTTAAGATAATTTATTTTTTTTTCAAATTCTCTTTTATATAAAGGGTCAAAAAGTTCGGCTAATGTTACTGTACCAAAGCTATCGGGGGTTATATGAAACATTTTTTGGAAGGAAGGATTACAATCTATTATTTTTTGATTTTTATCAATAACAAAAAAACCATCAATTGTATTATCAATTATACTTTGAAAATAATTTTTTTCGATAGCTATCTTATTTTCTAATTTTTTCAAATCAGTAATATCACTTGCAATAAAAACAAATATCGTTTCATTACTTAATGATTGAATGGGATAAATAAATACTTTAAAATAAATTTCATTAGTACCTATTGTAATCTTTATTTCTTTATTGTCTGAAGATTGATATACATCATCTTTTGAATAATTCATTAATCGTAATATATTATTTTCTTCTTTATAATTTTCACCGAAGTATTTTATAAACGTATCATTGACATATAATATTTCTCCATTTTCATTTGCAAAGCATACCAAATTTCTTGACCTGTTTATTGCATTTTGAAACAACACCAATGTATTCTGCTTCTCAACTATTTCTTCAAGATTCCTCATTATAGAAATTTTATAAACATTGCCATCAAAATCTACAAATGGGGAGTTTATAACATCATAATACTGATTGTTTTTATTCAATTTTACTTCATATCGAATGGTATTTCCATCCAGTACTAAACTCAATTTACAATCAGGGCAATAATCATTTTCACAAGCAAAAACTTTATAACAATATTGCCCCCTTATGTCGCCAAATACCTTCTTAATTGCTTTGTTAGCAAAAACTATTAAGCCATTTTTATCAGTAATGTGGATAAGATCATCTAGAAGGTCAAAAGCAGAAAAAAAGGGTGCTGAAGAAAACTTTACATTGTCTTCGTTTTCCCTTGTAAGATCTGAATATTTTAATTGTTGTATTTGTTTGCTTTTTATTTGTATCAATATACGATTCTTATTAATTCGACTGATATATAATTCAAATGTATCTGTTACTATTTTGTTTTCCTGTACTTTATTATTCAAAACCTTATAAACTTCTTCCTGTTGAAATTTGTTTAAAAGTAAAATATCATAAAATTTTTTATTTTTTTTAAAATTATCATCGTGCAATAATATTTTTCTATTGTTTAAAAAAGATAAATTGGCATATTTTATCCTGCCCAAATTGTCGCTGACAATTATTGGAGTCTCAAGCACATCAAGATATTTATACGGTTTGAACATTTTAGTAACAATTTGTGTAATTCGAATTAAACTATATATTGTTCCATGAAGATTTTATACATACTACCAATAATAGAATAATAAAGAAATATTCCTTATAATTACTACTATGTCTTAATAATACAAGACTAGTATCTAATTGTCAAGATATAACCATATAAACACATTTGATGAATCAATTACGTATTAAGATTAACACTTGACAAATTTATAATACTTTCAGAAATATTTTTTAATTGATTGATCATGACTTCATTTGAAATTGCAATAACCTAATTTATTTATCACATAATACTTATTATATGGAGCTATAACATTGGCAAAAGAACAAAATCCTAAAAATTCTAAGAAGAAAAAAAGTACAGTAAAGTCTGAAGCCAAAAAAGAAATTACAACCAGCAAAAGTAAATCACGAGCAAAAAATCCTTCTGGACAGGAAACACAAGCACAGGCTGCTCATACAAAAAAAGACCAGAAGAAACCAGAAAAAAATTTGATAGAAGCTTTAATAAAGGAAGCAGATGAAAATGTAAATAACGATTCACCAGAGGAAGTGGAAGTAGACCCCGATGCATTGCGCCGTGGGGATAAACCAATGAATATAGTGGATCACCTGGATGAATTCCGTTCAAGATTGCTCATTGTGTTGGTTACTGTAATAGCATTAACTGTATTAGGATTTTATTTCTCTGACTTTTTGCTGGATGCAATTAACAAGCCATTCATAGAGTCAGGTTTTAAATTAAATATATTTAATCTGGTAGAAGGGTTTGTGTTGCGAATAAAGGCTTCTTTTGTGATGGGTCTGCTTATAGGCTTGCCTTTACTTGTGTATCATCTATGGCAATATATAAAACCAGCCATAGATATTGATAACCGAAAATTTGCAGTATATTCTATTATTGCAGCTGTTATATTGTTTTACGCTGGCCTAGGCGCTACATATTTTTATTTATTGCCGTTATCAATTAAAGTGCTCCTTAGCTTCACTCCTCCTGACATGGAAAATATGATAAATGCTTCAAAATACTTTAATTTTGCAATTTTATTTGCAGTGGCTATCGGCATCACATTTGAAATGCCCATTATAATCATGATACTAACCCGCATTGGTATAGTTTCACCATCATTTTTAATCAGCAAAAGAAAATATGCGATAGTCCTGATATGGATTTTTGCTGCTGTTATAACACCAACAACTGATCCATTGACATTAACTCTTGTAGCGGTACCTTTGATGCTTTTATATGAACTATCGATAATAATTTCAAAATTCATTGTTATACGAAAAAAGCGAAAAGAACTTACACAATAACTATTTGACAATTTTGCTTATGTATGACGCTATGTTTTCGTTGATATATATCTTGATGTTTGTTTCATGGTAATAGTTTTTAATAAAACATAATTGAGAGGTGAATTATGGCAATAAAATATCTGGATCAGATTAACGTCAGCAATAAAAAGGTTTTAATACGTGCAGATTTCAATGTACCGTATGACAAAAATATGAATATTACTGACGATACCAGAATTACTTCAACATTGCCAACTATTGAATACTGTTTAAAGCAAAATGCAATAGTAATCTTAGTATCTCACTTAGGAAGGCCAAAAGGAAAACCAGTACCTGAAATGTCACTAAAGCCTGTTGCAAAACGACTTTCAGAGTTATTAAAAAAAGATGTGGTATTTATAGATAAACCTATTACACAGGGGATTCAGGATGAAATTAACAAATTAAAACCAGGTGATGTGGCACTATTGGAAAATATAAGGTTTTACCCTGAAGAAGAAAAAAATGATGAAAATTTTGGTAAATTATTAGGTTCATTGGCAGATGTTTACGTTAATGATGCATTTGCAACAGCTCACCGTGGACATGCTTCTAACGAAGCTATTACACGTTATGTTAAAGAATGTGTTGCAGGTTTTTTAATGAAAGATGAACTTGAGTATTTTAAAAAGGCGTTAGTACAGCCACAAAAACCCGTAACAGCTATTATTGGTGGTGTAAAAATTTCCACAAAAATTGATGTGCTAAAAAATATAATTCCTAAAGTTGACAACCTTCTTATAGGTGGTGGGATGTCATATACTTTTTTAAAGGCATTGGGATATAATATTGGTAAATCTGTTGTTGAAGATGACCAGCTTACTACAGCAAAAGAAATTATTGAACTGGCAAAAAAGCATAATGTCAACTTACTATTGCCAGAAGACATTGTTGTAGCTAACAAGTTTGACAGCCCGGAAGGCAAGGAAGTCGTTCCAATTACCAGTATTCCAGATAACAAAGAAGGTGTTGACATTGGCCCTGCTACCCGTAAAAAGTTTTCAGAAATTATAAAACAATCAAAAACAGTTATATGGAACGGGCCGTTAGGTGCTTTTGAAACAAAAGAATTTGCTGAAGGCACTGGCGAAATTGCTAAAGTAGTTGCTGAGTCAGGTTGTACCAGTGTCATTGGGGGCGGTGATACTGGTGCAGCAATTAATTCTTCAGGTTATGCTGACAAGATGACATATATCTCCACTGCAGGTGGTGCATTTTTAGAACTTATGGAAGGCAAAATTTTACCGGCCGTTAAAGCTCTGGATAAATAAGGGAACTTTTAAAAACTGTTTTTTAAGGATGTTCCCTTGTAAGCACAATAGAGAGGATAAAACTACTTTCTATTATATGAATATTATATTAATAATTTTAAGAAGAAAGTAGTTTTTAGAGGTGCCCATTACCAGTAACTATCGCACATAAAAATAAAAAAGCGGGTTTTATGATAACCCGCTTTTTTAATACCATAGCAAAAATAATTTTTAAACACTTTGTTATGCGATAGTTACTACATATTAAGTGCTTTTTTTATCGTTGACACCAGATTATCTGGATTAACCGGTTTCTGGAAAACACCATTAAAACCTAACTTATCGATTTCAATATTAGTTGCAGTTGCCGTACCAATGCTGCTTAAAAGATAAATTGGTATTGAAGGGTTGCTCTTCTTAATTTCCTGGGCAACTTTTGTACCTGCATCTATTCTTTCCATCATCATATCACATAAAATGAGATCTGGCTTGCTGCTTGCAACAGCGTCAATACCTTCTTTTCCACTCATTGCAGTAACTACATCAAATCCATTTGCTGAAAGAATAGCTTTGATAGAATCTAAAATATCCGGGTCATCATCAATTACTAAGATAATTTTCTTATTTGCCATACTTATCACTCCTGGTTAGTAGTAAAATTAAATCCCTTTGCCCGCTATACAGCGAGAAAAGTGGTTTTCAATGAATTCTGTTAAAAATGTATATGCATCATCTAAATTACACTTTGCCCTACTGGTCATAGGCAACCCCATTTCCCACTCATACCCCCTAATTGCCAGCATATAGCATTCAGGTTTTTTGTTATATAGATCCTGGCAAAGTGCAAGTATAGATTCAGCCGACAACTCGTGAGTTGTAAATGTAATTGTATGTGCCGGCTGAATCTTATTTAATTCATACGATTTATCAATGTTAAGTGCCGCATCTGCAAAGATAACCAGATCATATTCTGAAATGGTTAGTGCATCTTCAATGTTGAGTTGATAATTATAATCAACATCAACATACTTGCTCAAATGTTCGTCATTTTCAATTCTTAATGCCAGTTCCACACCCAGGCCATCATCCTGTCTTCCAGGATTACCATATCCATATACCAGGCACTTAACATTATTCAGCATGCTTACTTCCTTTTCTGATCTACAACATTGCCTTCAGCATCAACCAATGTAACTTCCAGAGGCATCTTCCCAATAGCATGTGTTGCACAGCTTAAACATGGGTCATAGGCACGTATTGCAACTTCAACTGCATTGAGCATGCCTTCAGTAATTTCCTTTTTGCCACTGATCTGATTAACCGCTACCCAGTTAACTGCTCTGTTCATTGGCTCATTATTATTGGTAGTGGAAACAATAAGATTAGCCATTTCAATCTGGTCATTATCATTTATGCGATAGTGATGGAACAATGTACCTCGTGGTGCTTCAATTAATCCAACACCTTCTTTAACCTTTGTACCCTTAGCAACAAGCTTGTCACCCTGCAGATCAGGGTCATTTAAAAGCTGCTCAATCATTTCTGCTGAGTGCAATAATTCAATTAGACGTGCCCAGTGCATATGCATTGACATATTATTGGGTTTGCCATTTGTATATGCTTTGAATTCTTCAAATTCTTTCTGTGCCAGCGGTGTTGGGATAAAATCAGCAGTATTGAGTCGTGCCAACGGCCCTACCCGGTACCATCCATCCTTTTTGCCCAATGACTTGAGATATGGGAACTTCATGTAACTCCAGGATCTGACTTCCTCACCAACATACCTGAGATAATCCTGATAATCAACATCATTTAATATCTTCTTGCCATTAGCGTCAACTGCTCTCAGGACTCCATGGTAAAGATCCAGTGCACCGTCTTTGCGAACAAGGCTCAAATGATTTGATGGGAATGCTGCAAAGCCATCAATAAAATCTTTATTCTTCTTATGATAGTCTTTAAAAAGATTTAGCGCTGCCTGTGCCCATTCTATCATCTTTTTAATGTTCATTGGATCAGCACCTTTGAGGAACTCATCCCTTTCCTGAACACTTAAGTTCTTGTTAATGCCACCAGGTATTGCTCCGGTACCATGTATCTTTTTACCTGCTGTTGCTCTGATTATCTCCTGGCCAAATTTACGCATCATAACACCCTGTACTGCTAAATCAGGGAATTTCATAGCAACACCGATGACATTGCGTATTGCTGGATCTGCATCAACTCCAAACAATAAATCAGGTGATACTAAATGGAAGAAATGCAATGCATGGGACTGGAACATCTGTCCATAATGCATGAGCCTACGCATTTTTTCTGCAGTGGGTGTTAATCCATCAGGGCCAACACCTACAATAACATCCATCGCTTTAGCTGCTGCTAAATGATGGCTAACAGGGCAAATTCCACAAAGGCGCTGCACCAGAACCGGTGCTTCCCAGTATGGTCTGCCCTGAAC
>Ga0067045_1005392_pt1 | contig 13288 bp, 8 predicted proteins | sample TerdegcTABiofilm_FD_59184 | JGI IMG/M metagenome (GOLD analysis project Ga0067045, IMG submission 59184) | Combined Assembly of (Gp0054472, Gp0054536) Wastewater bioreactor microbial communities from Singapore -Terephthalate degrading...
TCACTCTACCTGGAAGCTCGTGCTGCTGGTCGCGCCCCACTGGGGAAACCGGATCGTCAGGCCGTAGTTGCCCCGCGCGGCGTTCACCGGCACGGTCACGCGCACCGTCTGTGTGCCGCTCAGCGGGGCGAAGCTGCCGCCAAAGCGGCCGACGGGGTTCCCATCCGGACCGGTCACTTCCGCTTCCATGAGCACGCCGCCCGTCACCGGTTTCTGATCCTCGCCCGCGACGGTCACCGAGTACGAAAGAGTCCCATCGCGCTGCACTCGCCCTCCGGGCATTGACAACCGCACCCCGGCAGGCCGCGTCCTGTAGCCCGCGATCACCCGCGCCCAGCGGGCCGGAACGGTCAGGCGCAACCGCGTCCTGCCATCCTGCTCCTCGGCGGCCACGGGAGCCATGCTGTCCATGTCAACAAGCCACCGCAGGTCGGCCCGGTCCAGGGTCACGGTCACTTCCTGCTCGGACGGTTGATGGTTGACGATCAGCAGCAGCGCGGCGTCCTCTCCCCCACGCAGCCCGGCCTCAATCACGTCCACCGACTCCTGGGTCTCCGAGTACTCGACTCGCACATTCGGGACAAGCCCCAGCCTGTCCAGTAACTCAGCGATCCCGGCGCGGAAAGACTTGCACGCCACCGGGTCCGGAGTTGGGGCTTCCACCAGCGTGCGGAACTTCTCGTTGATGTCGGTCCGCAGGAAGACGACCTTGCCCTCGCCTGATGCCGCGACGGACCACTGGATCGGCCCGCAATCGGGCTGCGCCTCGCCCTGATCGGGCAGGCTCCACGCCAGCGGCTCACCCCGGTGGCTCTTCGTCGGCAATTGGTCGCAGATGAGCACCCCGCCGTCCTTGACCCATTGCTCCAGCAGTTCCGCCAGCTTCTCGTGAATGTACTCGCCCTTGAGCAGCACCAGCGCGGGATAAGGAATCTCGCCGGTCTCCACGATCACCTCTTCATTGTGGATATCGCACTCGCCGAAACCGCCCTGAATCGCGGCCAGGGCGTAATCTGGAGTGGGATAGCCGTTGCCGATGGCCTCCTGCGAATTCGGGAACAACAGGGCAAGCCGCGCGGGAACCGCGGGCATGTGCTTGAGCATCGGACCCATGCGGCGGATCATCCGGAAAGCCTTCCCGGCGTCCTCCCAGCGTTCGGGCCGCGACTGGGTGCCCGTGCTCGCGACCGTGTTGATGAAGCTGTTCAGGTAGTCCGCGCCCCGCGCAACTGCGGTGAAGGCGCATTCGGCCGAGGCCTGTCGTGGGTTCTTCTGGAAGGGCCAGTTGCGGTCATCCAGCTCAACATAGAACCCCCAGGGCACGTTGCGCGCGCGAGAGATGTCGCGCATGAAGCACATGGAGAACCCCGCCTGCACCATGCGGATGCGCTGGGATTTCGGGTAGAAGTAGGGGTAAACGTCGAAGTCCGCCCAGTTCACATGACGGGTCCAGTCGAGGCCGTCCTGCTGGTAGCTAAGCGGCCTGTTGTACCCCGTCCCGGTGGTCATGTATGTGAGCAGCAGGTCAAAACCCGCGTCCATTTCGTCGAGGATTCCTTGGCTGTGGCGGTAGCCCTCAGCGAGATACTCGCCCATGAAATCCGCGAATGCCCAGCGTTCGTAAGGCTTCTCGCTCTTCGCATAGTCCGCGGAGTACGCGATCCCGTACTTGCGCTGGAACTCCGCCTTGCCCTGCTCGCTGATGTTCGCCAGCACGCCCGGGTTCACGGTGGGCTCGTCCAGAATCTTGGCCGAGATCAGCCGCGGGGTGCGCTTGCCCACATCCACCTGCCACTCCAGCCGTCCGCGCAGGTTGTCCCGGTAGCCCGGGTCAAAGGGACACACCGCCGGTGGGCCGCTGGCGCTGAGGTCGGTGAAGTTGGAGTACTCATAGGTGGTCGCCATGCCGCGGCGCTGGGCGTAGCTTTCGGCCACGCCCTTCAGGCGCTGGCTATTGCGGGGCGCGTCTGATTGGAAATTGCCGGTCCCGGTAATCGCGGCGGTGTTAAAGCCGTGATCCACAAGATCATTCACGCGAGCCTGCACCCCGGCATCATCCAGGTAGAAGCCGTCGCCTTCGATGCCCACAATGGACATGATCGGGAAGAAATCGCTAAGGTCGAGCGGATCAACCACGTAGCAGGCTGTGCGTTGCGCGCACACCGGCTCCCCGGCCACAGATGCAGTGACTTCCAGCGTGTACTCGCCCGAGGCCAGGTTCGGCAGACTGCCCGCGAAACGCGCACCCGTCTCGGATTCCACCCGCGGCACATCCCAGCGGTACCCGGTCACCGGCTCGACCATCACCGCCTGCAGATCGGGCATGCCGTCGAACGCCGCCAAGAGTTCGCTCCCGCCGGGCACCGGCCCGCTGATCTCGAGCGTGAGCGCGTAAGTGTCGCCGGCCTTCGCTTCCTTGCCCTCCAGGGGCGACTCGATCTCCAGCCGGAAGGTAGTCATGTCGAACTGCCGCAGGTCCCGCAGCCAGACCCGAACGCCGGGCTCCACCACACGCAGCCTCACGGGTCCGTCCGGGGTCTGGATGGTCATGTCCAGGCCGTGCCCGCTGAAGAGATTGCCCCGGGTGGTGTCCACGGGCAAAACGCCCTCCCGCACACCCTCCTCCTGGGTCGCGGTGCACTTCAGCCCCGCGTAGTTGCTCACCGGGAAGCTCACGTTCAGGGGCAGACGGCTGACCCGCATGTCCTGCAGCACTTCATACCGGGTCTGCACCCGCACCTTGCCGCCGGGGTCCGCCTGAATGTCCCGCTCCACCCGCAGGATGCGCCCGTCTTCGCCGATCCGCAGGTTCTCCGCCGGCCGCGCGCACACCGCGAAACCCGTCACGCTCCAGCGAGGCAGCAGGTTCTCGGTGCGCTCCTGCACCTGCACGTCTTCAGCGCCACCGAGATTGTGCATGACGCTCTCAGTCCCGGGCTGGTATATCCAGGGGTCCACGAAGTTGTCCACACTCACGGGGAATCGGCCCTCGGAGTAGTCCACCCGGGTGCTCGAACCCGGACTCACTCGCGCCAGGTCTCGCCGCCGGGCGTCGACGGTGAACTCCACCGGGCTTCCCGGCGCGAAGGTGTACTTGCCCCGGGTCCAGCGAATCCGCAGGTCCAGCGGGTGCAGTACGGTGATCTCGAAGTCCCGCACCTCCCGCCCGCCGTCCGGCGCGGGAGCGGCGATGAGGAAGGGATGCTTCTCTTCCGCCTGCTTCGGCGCGGGTACCGAGACCGGAAACTCCCGCTGCGCTCCCGACACCGTCGCGACGACGGTCAGTTCTGCGGCGCCCGTCACCGTGAGCGGCGGCAGCTTCAGGTCGGTAATCGCGGGCATGGTGCTCGCAGGCCCGAACTTCACCAGCGCCCGCAGGAAGTCATCCGAAAGGGTTGAGGTGAAGAAGTCCCCGGTGGCTGAGTTCGCCGCGTGGACCCAGGTGTTCACCACCGTGCTGACGCCCCTGCCCATGGGCGCGGTGATCACCAGTGGCCTGTCGCCGGCGGTCCAGGGAACCGTTGCGCCCTCGATGGGCTGCAGGTCCTGGATCTCCATTACAGTGCCGAGACCCGCCGGGTCCAGCCCTGCGTTGAGATAGTGCGCTTCCCCCGCCACCGGTGGCTTGTTCATGGGCAGCGCCTTCGCGCCGGGCTCGAAGGTCACCGGAAGCACCGCCTTCAGCGGCGCCTTGAAGTCCCTGGACGCAGTGAGCGTCACCGGCCCGCCGAAGACCACCAGTCTGCTGCCCGAGACCACCGCGTCGGCAATCCACGTCGCCTGCTCCCAGGTCATCACGAAGGGGTCGATGCTCAGCAGCACGATCAAGTCATACCCGAGCACGTCCTGCCGGGTCTGCGGGAAGTCGAAGAACTCAAAGTGCAAGCCGCGGTAGTGGCAGGTGTCGATCTGCGCCTCCGGGTACACCTGCCGAATTGCCTCCTCCAGGCCGTAGTACCCCGCGGCCCGGTGTTTGAGAAGCAGAACCCGCACGCCTTCATGCGCCGGGCGCTCTGACTGTCTCGGCTCGTAGGACTGCTCCTGCGCGGGCTGTTTCAACACAAGCTGCACGTCATCCAGGAGCAGGGCGAACTGGGTGTTGCGGTCGTCGATGTCATCCAGCCGGAACGTGATCTCCCGGATCGTGCCGAAGACGTCGTTCCAGATGTTGCGCACGTTCGGGCCGATGCCAGTGTCCAGGCTGACCGCCACCCACTCGCCCACCGGGAAAGGCCTGCCAAGTTGCTCCTGCACGTCGTAATCCGTGAAAGCGGTGTCCGAAGTGCGCAGGCGCACCTTGAACCCGCCTTCGGGGGCAATCGCGGCTTCGGTAAGTTTCGCGTGGAAGCGCACCCCGACCACGTCGAGCTTGCCCGGCTGGGGCGTGAGTTTCCGGGTGATGAAACACGGTTCGCTGGTCTTGTCGTCCACGTACCGCACGTCACAGCGAAGCACCTGGCCGCGCTCCGGATCGTCGATGATCTCCAGCCCCTTCTGGCCTTCGCCGCCCCGGTAGTATTCGGGTGACATGCTGCTCTGCCAGGCGCTCAGGTCACCGGACGAGAAGTCGTCGACGGTCCAGACGAAGTTGTCCTGCGCGAAAGCCGGGGCCATGAGGAGCACCCCTGCGAGTATCAGCATTGCGCGGATCATTGTCTGCCTCCAGCGAGCCATCATTGCCGGCCCTGTCTACCGGGCCTGGATTGCGCGGTCGATCCCGACGAACCCGCCGTTGCCGCCCACACCCGCGAAGATGCGCGACGGATCGCGCGGGTCGATGGATATGCACGAGACACTGGGCCAGGTCATGCCCTCGATCTCCTGCTGCCAGGTTGCGCCGCCGTCCGAGGACTTCAGCACGCCTTGCGCGATGTTGGCGTCGTGGTACGGGTGGTCGGTCGTCCCGACATACAGGACCTGGCTGTCGGCGGGACTGACCGCGACGCAGTTGGTGAAGTGGTAGTCATGGATGCGCGCCCAGGTCCTCCCGCCGTCGGTGCTCTTGAACAGCCCGCCGGGGAGCAATTGCGGCGGGTCCAGCGCGCGTTCGAACTTCTCACGCTGGCAGACGTACAGCGTGTCGAAATCCCGTGGATCGGCCACGAAGTCCTTGGTGTCTCCGAAGGGCGCATCTCCGCTCACCTTCACCCAATTGGCACCGGCGTCCGTCGTCTCGTAGATGCCCGCGCCGCTGGGTGGATTGCCGCCCAATGCGACCCGCAGGTGCTTCGGGTTCGCCGGGTTCATCACCAGGCGGCACGGCTGCGTGACGGCTTTCTCCGGCAGGCCGGCATTGATCGGGTTCCACGTCAGCCCGTCATCCACGCTCTTGAATATCCCGTGGCCGCCGCAGGTCACGTAGAGCGTGCGGGAGCCTTCCGGCGAGACCGGGTCCAGCACGAGGGAGCGCGTCTGACCCACGGGCAGGCCGGTCTCCGGCTTGCCCACCACGGTCCAGGTCGCGCCGCGGTCGGCACTGCGGCAGACGTCACCCACGTTCGACCCCCACTGACCGGTGCAGGCCCAGAGCTTGTTCCTGTTCGCCGGGTCCACCACCACGGTGAAACAGTTGCCCGAGTTCTTCATGCCCTCGACGCCGCGGCGGAAAGTCTTGCCGCCGTCGTCGCTGATGAGAAGGCCGATGTCATAGAAACAGAAGTACCCGCGCGCGGGGTCAACCGGATCAAGCACCACGTCGAACATGCAGGTGACTTCCAGCCCGGTGCCGGTGAAGCGTCCGTCTTCGAACTGTCGGCAGTAACGCTGCTGCCAGGTCTCCCCCGCATTCTCTGTCAGGTATACGTGGCCGGAGGTTCCGAACACCAGCATGTCCGGGTCGGCGGGGCAAATCGCCAGACACTCCACACTCGGGCCCCACTGGGTGATCCAGCCGCGATCCATGTTGTGCCGGTCGCCGAAATGCCAACTGCTCCGCGCCCAGGTCATCCCGCCGTCTGTGCTCTTGAACACCCCCGCGCTCACCCACGACGGGCTGCCGACGTAGACTACATTCGCGTCGCGCGGATCCACCACGATTTCCTTGTAGATGGAGTTCATGGGCGCGGGCTTGTCCCGGGCGCCCACGCGCTGCTCCAGCCCATTGCTTCGCCGGGTCCAGGTCTTGCCGCCATCATCCGAGCGGAACACCCCACCGTTCCAGGGCTCATCATCTCGCGCAGTGGTCTGGAGCGTGCAGTAGACGATGCGCGGGTCTGAGGGCGCAATGGCCAGCTCCAGCACATGCGGATGCTCCAGGCCGGAGCTGGAGTCAACCCATGTCGCGCCGTCGTCCTCGCTTCGGAACACCCCGCGACTCGAGGCCGCCAGCACACATGAGCCGTCCGGCGCAACCTCGATGTCGCAGATGATTGCATCGGCGGGAAGCATCCCCTCCGGCGTCACCAGCGCCCAGGTCTCGCCACAGTCAGCGCTCTTGTAGATACGCCCCTTGCCGTCCTTCTGCCAGCGCGGCCTGCCGATGCCCGCGTAGACGGTATTCGGATCGGTGGGGTCGAAGCACAGGCCTCCGATGGGTGCGGAGAAGGCGTACCGCTGAGGCTCTGGGAAGCCCTGCCGCTTCCACTGCCAGGTGCTCCCGCCGTCGGTGGACTTGAAAACACCGCCCTCCATGCCCAACAGGATAACCTTGCTGTCTTCTGGGTGCACCGCCAGGCACTCCACGAAGGCGTCGTTGAGCCCCTGGTTCTGGATACGCCACGACTGTCCAGCATCGGTGGACAGGTAGAACCCGCCCACATCGCAGCCCACGTAGAGCACCTTGGGGTCCCGCGGGTCGCAGGCGATGGACTGGATCCACCCGCCGCCCCCGGGTCCGAAGTTGCTCCAGCTGATGTCGGCGCACGGGGCAAGGCAGCAGAGTGCGAAAAGGGTCACGCACAGAGCAGATGCTCTTGTCAGCACGTGGGTCATCCTCCGCCGGGCGCATTGACGCCGGCCCGGTATGGTGTACACTCGTATTCGTGCCGGGAGGCCCATGGGCCTTCCCGAACGCGGCGATGTGGGACACACCAATGGACTAGGAGTTGGCGACAGTGGCAGGCGATCTCGATCTGAAGGTGGGAATCTCGGGGGTGCGCGGCGTGGTCGGCAAGGGGCTGACCGTGCAGGTCGCCCTGGACTTCGCCCGGGCTTTCGCAAGTTGGGCGCCCGGCCGCCGTATCGCCCTGGGCCGCGACACCCGCATCACCGGCGAAATGCTGCGCGCCGCGGTGGTTGCCGGACTATGCCAGGGCGGCCGCGATGTCGTGGACTTCGGGGTCCTTCCGGTGCCCGCCTTCCAGACCGCGATCCGGTTCAATGACACCCTCTCCGGCGGCGTTTACATCAGCGCCAGCCATAACCCGGAGGACGAGAATGGCCTGAAGTTCTACCGCCCCGACGGCATTATCCTGTTCCCCGATCAGGCAGAAGAGATCATCGCGGCCTGGCGCACGGGGGGCTTCTCGACCGTGGCGTATGACAAGATCGGCGCGATCGAGTGCGCCAGCGGGGCCATTGAGCAGCACATCGAGCGCGTCGCATCCCTTGTGGACTGCGACCTGATTCGCAGCGCGCGTCTGAAAGTGGTCATCGACTGCAACAACGGCGCCGGATGCCTTTGTACTGAAGACCTGCTCACCCGTCTCGGCGTATTGAGGGTGGACGTGATGAACGGTGAGCCCACGGGCCGCTTCGCCCACAAGCCCGAGCCCGTGCCGGAGCACATGAAGCAGCTTGCGGCGCGCGTGGCGGAGCTTGGCTATCACATCGGCTTCTCCCAGGACCCCGACGCCGACCGGGTGTCCATCGCGGCCTGTGTACCCGGGAAAGCTGGACTGCGGGGCAAGGCCATCGGCGAGGAGTACACCCTGGCACTGGGCGCGGCATCGGTGGCAGCCCAGGCCCGCGAGAACGGGCAGCGCGTGGTCATGGCCTGCAATACTTCGACAAGTCGCATGATCGAACAGATTGCCGCTGAGTACGAGCTCGACTTCGACCGCTCACCGGTGGGCGAAGTGAACGTGGTGCTCAAGCTGCGGGAACTCCTGGAGAACGCCCGGCGTGAACATCCTGGCGCGGACGTCTTCGCCTTCGGTGGCGAGGGCGGCGGCGGGATCATCGACGGCCGCAACCAGTACTGTCGCGACAGCATCAACTCCATCGCGCTCATCCTGCAAGGCCTGGCGCGCTGGAAACTGCGCAAAGACAGGCCCGATCTGCCCAGACCTGACGATGAGCGCCTGCTTCTGGACCACTGGCGCAGGAGCGTCCTGCCGCCGTGCGCCATCGTGAAAGACAGCATGCGGTTCGAGTCGCTTCGTGAGCAGAACAAGGTCCTCAAGGCGGTGTTCAGGCGTCTGCTGGCGGCGGATGTGCCCGAACAAGACAAGCGCGACGACGACGGGGTGCGCGTGCGTTACGCGGACGGCTCCTGGGTCCATGTCCGACCGAGCAATACCGAGCCGATCGTGCGGTTCATCGCGGAGCATGATACCACCCGCAGGGCCCGGGCGCTGCTGGACGAGGCAATGCAGGTCGCGCGGGATGCGCGAGGGTAATCGCTCGGGAGTTTTCGCCGTCTGTAGGGCGGTCGGCCTACGCGAATGGGCCCCACCCTGGCCGAACCGGGTACGGGCACCCGCACCGCAGACTGCAGCGGAGCGCGATGCCACCCGCCCGGCCCACCTTCCCGCACACCTTTTCCTCCGCCTTGACTCAGGTCAAAGTACCCAGTCGCCCCGCCGGGTAAGATGCAGACACTTGAGCACAACCCGGCGAGGTGAGAGATAATGAGCACACTGGTTACCCGCAAGATCATCAAGATCGATGAAGACAAGTGCGACGGCTGCGGCCTGTGCGTGGATGCCTGCCATGAGGGCGCGATCCAGCTTGTGAACGGCAAGGCGAAACTGGTGCGGGACGACTACTGCGACGGTCTGGGCGACTGTCTCGGCGAATGCCCCCAGGGCGCCATCAGTTTCGAAGTGCGCGAGGCCGCGCCGTATGACGAGGATGCCGTGCAGGAGCATCTGGCGCGGCGCGACAAGTCCGCTCCCGCCGCGTGCCCGTCGGTCCGGGCGATGCTCGACGCCATCGGCGGCAAGGACAAGCTCCCGTGCGGATGCCCTTCCGCCCAGGCCCGGAAGCTGGAGCGAGATCCGGTGGCGCAGACTGCGGGAAGCGCGCCCTCCGCCCTCACCAACTGGCCGACGCAGCTTGCCCTGGTCCCGCCCAATGCGCCGTATCTGCGGGAAGCCGACCTGCTCATCAGCGCCGACTGCGTTCCCTTCGCCTACGGGGGCTTCCACAATGATCTGGTGCCCGGGCGCGTGGTCCTGCAGGCCTGCCCGAAGCTGGATGAGACGGGCCCGTACGTGCAGAAGCTCGCGGCGATCTTCCAGCACAATGACATCCAGTCGATCACACTCGCCCGGATGGAGGTGCCCTGCTGCGGCGGCCTGGTTAACGTGGTCCGATCGGCCCTGGCGCTTGCAGGGAAGCAGATCCCGGTTGAAGTGGTGACGCTCGGAGTGGACGGCGCGGTGCGCGGACGGCAGACGGTCTGACCTGATCACATTCCGCCTCAAGAGGGCGACAGGAGGGGTCACAATGAGTAGCGATTGCCCACACAAGGACTGCGAGGAAATGCAGGAGGGCGGCTGCGGGTGCTGCGCGGGAGATAAGACCCACGAGGCGTGTCTGTTCAACGTGGCTGACCGGGTCCAGTATGCGAAGGACTCCATCGTCAGCAGCACCGTCGCCGATACGGACGTCGGCACACTCACGGTCTTTGCCTTCGATGCCGGCCAGCGCCTAAGCACACATTCCGCGCCGTATGACGCCCATGTCTACGTGCTGGATGGAGAAGCAAGGATCGTGGTTGGCGCGGAACCCTTCACCGTAGCCGCTGGTGAGATGATCGTCATGCCCGCTAACGTGCCCCATAGCGTCGAAGCCGTGGAGCCCTTCAAGATGCTGCTGGTGATGTTCCGCGCCTGACGCCGTGGACAGAACGCGCAGACGACAACGGGGAGCCCTCACTGCGCGGGCTCCCCGTTTTGCACTGCAATGGTGTGCGCGCGATTACTGCCGGTGCCAGAGATTGACTTGGGTCGGATCAGCCAGCGCGCTGATCTTCATGAACTTGACGTGTCCGTCGTTGAAGGCCACATTCAGGCCGTCATTGTGCCACGGCCAGGTGCGCTCGTTGAGGCTCCCGTTGATGTAATCGGTCCCATTGGAGTTGAGTACGCCCATGGGCGCGGTCACGTGGATGTTGCAGTAGTGTTGGTACCAGGCGTTGCTGGATTCGAGGATCATCACCGTCTCGGCCGGAGCTCTGAAAGAGCCCATGGACGCGGGACTGGTCCAGCCTTCCGGGAACACGTGGGTCATCGGCATCTGGTAGCGGGTTGCCTGAAGGCTCCCCGGCCACAGGCCCGCGAGCTGGGCCTCAATGTTGATATCCATGGACGGGCAGGCGAAGATCTGGCGGTTCTTCGTGTAGGGCAGGATCTTGTCAGCCCAGATGATGCGGCCCGCGGGATAGCCATTGCCATCGTCGTAGACGCTGGGGTACTTCTCGTCATAGTCCTGACAGTACATCATCATGGCCAGGCCCATCTGCTTCAGGTTCGACGAACAGCTTGCCTGACGGGCCTTCTCCCGCGCCCGGGCGAAGACCGGGAACAGGATCGCTGCGAGGATCGCGATGATTGCGATGACCACCAGCAGTTCAATGAGGGTGAAGCCGCGACGCATTACTTGGACCTCCTGCTAGATTGTACGCCGAAACGTGTCCCCGCTATCGCGGGGTAGAGCGCTGATTATACTTCGACAGGACCTTTTCGCGCTATATCCATTCTCTTGCTAACGTTTAGCATTTCTACATGTTCCCGATCTTGCAGGAGTGGGGAGGTCCTTGCGGCCTCGGCGGCGCAATACCCCGCGGCGTAATGCGAACGATGCAAGGAGAGACAACAATCATGGGCATGCTGGGAGTCATTCACTACAACGCTCCGGGAGCCACTCTCGAGGAGTTCCTCGCGTGGGCATCCGGCGCCGGGTTCGAGAGCACCGAGCTGCAGATCCGCGACCTGTGGCCGGATGAGTCGGTCTGCTGGAAGGAATCTGCCGAAGAGGGCAAGCGCCTTGTGGAGAAGTACGGTCTCGTCGTCAGCGCCATCGCCTCGGGCAACGATTTCGTATACCTCGATGCCGAGAACATCGACAAGCAGGCCGCCCGCATGAAGACCATCTGCGACATCGCCCAGTTCATGGGCTGCAAGGTGATTCGCACCGAGGGCGGACAGCCTAAAGACGCAGTTCCCGAGGACAAGTGGGTCGAGGCAATGGCCACCTCCATCCGCGCCTGCCTGCCCTTCGTCAAGGAAATGGGCATGAAGTTCGCCATCGACAACCACGGGTATGTGACCAACCACATTCCCACCATGCTTGGCCTGCTGCGCGAAGTGGATGAGCCCGAGTTCGTCGGCAGCAACCTGGACACCATGAACGTCCGCTGGTTCGGCAATTCCCTGGAAGAGTGCGACCAGTTCTACCGGGAGGTCGCCCCGTGGGTCATGCACACCCACATGAAGGACGGCTTTGGCTCCCGCGCCGAGTACAAGGGCAAGGACCTGGGCAATGGCGAGATCAACCTCAAGCTGGCAGTGGAAGTCCTGAAGGAGGCCGGCTACGACTACGCCTGGACCGCCGAGTACGAAGGCAAGGAAGGGGACGGCGTGGGTTACGAGAAGTGCCTGGTCTGGCTGAGGCACAATATCTGAGGCCTGCCGTGCAGGTAGACACCCAGCGCATCACGAACCGACCTGCCAGAGCAAGGCAGGTCGGTTCGTTTCCTTTGCGCGCCGCGCAGGAGGTCCCTTCATGCCAACCACCAGCAAAGCCGCCGTCTTCACAGCACCCGGCGAGGTCGAGGTGCGCCAAGTCCCCGTCCCCGATCCCGGCCCCAACGAAGTGCTGATCCGGTCCGAGTACTCCATCATCAGCAATGGCACGGAGAGTTGGGTCTGGGCCGGACGCTTCCACAGCCCCGGGCAGCCCGCACGGATGCATTTCCCCTGGGTGCCCGGATACCAGCGCATGGGGGTCATCGAGCAGGTTGGCGCCGATGTCACCAACCTCCAGGCCGGGCAACGCGTTGCCGCAACGGTCTCCCGGTTCGAAGAGCCGTACGAGACCTCCTGGGGAAGCCACGCGGAGCTTGCCGTCACTCATGCCGAGCAGTGTTACCCGCTGCCCGGCGACGTGGACCCGGTGGATGTGGCCGGCCTCGTGCTCACCCAGGTGGGCTACAATGGAGGGACACGGCCGCCGGTGTGTGAAGGTTCCACGGCAGTGGTCATCGGTGACGGTCTGGTGGGCCAGTGGGCCGCCCAGACCTTCCGCGCAAGGGGCGCGTATGTGATCCTCTGCGGGCACCGTGCGAAGCGTCTCGCCTTGGCCGCTGAGCATTCCGCGGATGAGGCCGTGAACACCCGCGAGGTGGACATTGAGACCCTGTTGCGCGACCGCTTCCCCGGCGGAGTGGACATAGTGGACGAGGCCGTGGGCCTCCTGGGCAATGTCGAGCTTGCCTTCAAGCTCCTGCGCCATGACGGGCACCTCGTCCTCAACGGGTACCACCCCGAGGGCGAGCACCTGATGAACATCCAGTGGCTGCATGACAAGGAGATCACCTGCTGGGGCATGGCAGGCTGGACCCGGCCCCGCATGGAGGCCACCCTAGACTGGGTGCGTCAGGGGAAGCTCAAGGTCAAGGAACTGATCACCCACGAGTTCCCCGGCAGTCGCGCGGACGAAGCCTATCGGATGATCTGGGACAAGAGCGACGACTTCGTCGGCGTGCTGCTCAACTGGCAGGGGTAGTCCCGCCTCAGCCGTCTGTGGGGCGGAGACCTGCGCCTGGCCGGCCGTGGAAATCGCCTGCGCGGGGCCCTGTGCGCTCGACGACGCGCACATCCCGCGCCTGACTCAGTGGGTGTCCGTCCACCGTCTGTGGGGCACCCGTGCCCCGCCAGCCGTCTGCCTTTGCCGTCCTTAGGGGCCGCATAGGCGAAGCGCTCCGGAACGTAGCGCCGGACCTATCCGGCCCGGCCGTGCGTCGTGTGTCCGTGGGTGTTCGGAAAGGCAGCGGCCGGGCCGGATGGGTCCCCATCGTCCCTGGGGGCCGAGTACCCATGCGGCCCCTCCGGACGACAACGAATGGGACGAGCCAGCCCTTTATCCGTGCTGTTCGCCCATCTTCGCCATTCACACGAGGAGT
>Ga0067045_1031060_pt1 | contig 13285 bp, 13 predicted proteins | sample TerdegcTABiofilm_FD_59184 | JGI IMG/M metagenome (GOLD analysis project Ga0067045, IMG submission 59184) | Combined Assembly of (Gp0054472, Gp0054536) Wastewater bioreactor microbial communities from Singapore -Terephthalate degrading...
ACTCTGTCAAAAATTCATACTTCTACAAAATCATTGAAGAAGTCCATAAGTAATACTAATTCTTCTACACAATTATTATTGAGCATAATTATTCCAACTTACCAAGAAGAGAAAATTCTTCCACTTTTAAAAAATGTTTATACAAAAGAAATAAAAGAAAAATATAATTTTGAAGTAATTATAAGCGATGGCGGTAGTACAGATAAAACTCTTGAAATTGCAAAGGAATTTGCCGACAAAATTTATGTGCATAAAGAAAAACGCCGTCAAACAATAGCAGAAGGCAGAAATAAAGGCGCAGAATTAGCACAAGGCAATGTCTTGATTTTTATCAATGCTGATACAATCCCGAAGGATATCGACATTTTCTTTAATTATATACACAATTGGGCAGAAAATCAAATCTCACCATATCAAGCCCTATGTTGCTGGGTCTATTCTCTACCTGAGGAAAGGAAATTGCGTGATTTCTTCTTTTATTCTTTTCATAATAATTATATTCGGTTATTGAATTTTATAGGAATTGGAATGGGCCGTGGAGAATGTCAAATTGTTCGTAAAGATATATTTAATAAAATCGGTGGATATAATCCCGAACTTGTTGCAGGCGAGGATTATGACCTTTTTAAACGCATTGCGAAAATTGCTAAAATTAAATTTGAACGCAAGCTTGTTGTGCTTGAATCCCCACGTCGTTTTAGAAAATATGGTTATATAAAGACAATTATATTTTGGATAATGAATTCTCTATCAGTCGATTTCCGGGGGAAATCTGCCTCGAAAGAATGGGAAGTCATTCGCTAATAATTCGATTCATCTCGCCAGATCAATATCCGCCACCGAGAATTTTCTGTATCCCATTTTAATCTAAAATTTGCTATTCCATTCACTCGCACAATATCTGAGGGGTTAAAAACAACCGTCAGCACAAAACTTCGCGAAACATCTCGAATCAATGTATCGCCGACATTGATTAATATATCATTCCAAATTAAATCCATACTTTGAGTTGCTTGAAACATACGATATGTTGTAAGCATCTCTTGGTCTCGTCCCCAGGATTCATCAACGCCCTTATCATAATTTGTAAATACAAATGTAAAATCAGGATCCAGCAAATTCCCATACACAAGTGTATCACGAAAAATATATGCATAGCGGAAATTGTCAAAAACCCCGTCAATTGTTTGCTGCGAATTTAGCAAGCCACTATTAGAAAATGATTCCTGATATCTTGGTGCAAAGGGATTATCGCAAGCAGCAAGAAATAGTACTGCCATTACTGATATTATTATAATTTTGATTCCACCCCTTCTTACCATATTTCATTTCCTCAATATGATACTTGTCCTTTTAAACTGCTCCAGGTTTGCGATGTATCGCCTTTGCTGTAAGTCATATCCTGCCACCTGGAGATTTTCCATATTCCTTCATTTGCTAAATAAAATGTTAAACGTGCTGTCCCTCTATATGTTGTAATTGAATTATTTGCAGTAATATCAATTGTATATTGTGCTAACATCACAGTGGAATCCGCCGTTTGCAATTCATAATTGCTGCTTTCCCATTGCAGATCGGGTTTTGTTAATTGTTCAAGATAAGATTTTAATCCAAGAATAAATGTTCGTTCATTATCTGCTGACCAATTTGAAAAAACTGCGGGATAACGTGCAGCAGAGGTTGGTTCGGGTATGAATTGATATATTACTGCACTATCCCCTGCAAAAAAGCACTTATAATATTCTGCATCATTTAATTCTCTAAATGCGGTCGTGAAATTGCTAAATAATACGCTCGGGGATGTAGCAGGCTGATATATTGTAGAGCTTTGGTCAGGCTCCTGTGGTGTGCGTGTTTTGAATATATCGCATCCATAAAGCAATACACTTGCCAATATCAATATATATATTTTGCCACGCATTTAATATTATCCTATTATAACAAAATTATAAAATATTGGTAAATAATTGTGTATGAGAAGCAAGGATGCTTTTGCTACTTAGCCCCAGTCTACTGAACCTAAAGACTTAAGTTGTAGTTTCATAAGAATTTTACAAAAAAAAGAAATATTTATAAAAATTTTTTAAAAAAGCTTGATATTTAATATTTTTTTAGTATATTGTAATTTTAAAAAATATAAAATTAAAATAGATAAAAAAATATAGAAAATAAATTAATTATCATTATAAAATAGGAAGTTTTAAAATGAAAACTAATCATAAATATGTTCATAACCCACGATTTCAGTCGTGGGTTATTGCGGTTATAATTTTTATTCCTATATTTTACCAATACAGCACCGCACAAGAAGAACATCCTAATTGGATTGCTTACGATATAGGAAATGTGTGGGGCGGTGGAGTAAATTCTATAGCAAGCGAAAAAGATACATTATGGATAGGAGCAGAAGTGTGGGGTTTGATAAAACTTAATAAAATCACACACGAATATCAAGTTTATAATTTAAAGGACTTCGGATTCAGTGACAATTGGGTGGAATCTGTTGTTGTTGATAATAGTGGTAATAAATGGTTCTTATCATATCAGGGACTTGTGAAATTTGATGGTGAAAATTGGACAATTTATGATTCATTAGGAAGTTATAAAGATGACTATATCATGAAATACATAACAAAAGATAATGACGGAAATATATGGGTGAAAGGAAGTGGAAAAATAGCAAAATACCATGGACAAAATTGGGAAGTGTATAAAACTATAGATTCAAATTCTATATTCTATAATATTACAGCAATTGCATTTGATAGTTCGGGTCATTTATGGGCAGGAACAGTGAATAATGAAATAATAGAAATTTATGATGGCAAGCGTAAGCCTCTTATAACTGAGGAATTAACAAATTATCTCAATAATAATAATGGAGATGTAATTGTCGATATTGAAATAGGCAAGAATGGTATTAAGTGGATAACTGTACAAAACTTTCTTTCAGGTTGGTGCCGTCTTATAAAATTTATTAATGAATCAAATTACATAATAACAAATGGGTATTTTGACCATTATGATTTTTTACCCGATGGTTTTAATCTTACTATAGAATCTGACAGTAGCTTTTGGCTGGGTGGTAATGGTTGTTTCCGATGGTATAATGGTAATGAGGCATATAAGTATTATACATTCAGACGTGGTATTCAAGATGATTGCATTGGCAATGTAATCATTGATGAATATGGAAATAAGTGGTTTTCTGTGAGTGATTGCTATCAGCTTAATCAAAATTATCCTACATATATTGTATGTTTCCGAGAGGGTGGTGTCAAGCTGGGAGTGGATGAAGATCCACAAGTAACACAACCCCGCATTTACCCCAATCCCGCCCGGGATTATGTTTATTTTAATTCCTCTCTTATCGATGGTGCAGGTGTTTGGCAATACCAGATATATGATATATTAGGCAATTGCGTGCAAAATGGAATGATAGAATCAAATAAAATCAATATCAGCCAATTATCAAGCGGATTTTATACTGTGCGATTTTTCAATGCTGGCAAACAAGTTGTTGAGAAGCTGATGAAGGAATAATTAATAAATAAAGGAGGAAAAAATTATGAAAAAGCGCATATTATTATTTATTTTATTTTTTATAATATTGCAAGTATCTTATTCGCAGGATTGGAAAACAGTATTTGATAAGCCTACATATTCATTATTAGTAAAGGGAGACACACTATTTGCAGGATCAAATTTGAGTATTATGTGGTATTCAACTGATAATGGTGATACTTGGTCATGGACAAATTTTGTAGGATATGAAAATAATAAAATAAATGTTCTTGCAACAGATGGAGATAATATCTATGCTGGCAAAGCTGATGGACTATTTATATCGCGAGATAATGGGCAAAATTGGAATAAAGCAAAATTGCCAGATAGTATAAGAACACTATATCCATTAGCTGTTAATAAAAATTATGCTTTTACTGCTCCAACTTATTCAGGATTTTGGTATTCTTCAGACTATGGCAATACTTGGCAACAAGATAATTTAAATTTTCCTTCTATAATTTCATTAGGATGGAAAGGCGATACACTATTTGCAGGTGGTGGGGCTCTATGGATGTCAACTGATTATGGACAAACGTGGGATACAATAAGTTCTGATCGTTCACCATTTTTCATTACATTTAAAGGTGATAGTATTTATGTAGCGGAAGCAGGAAGGGGGATCTTTCTTACGTCAGATTTCGGGAAATCCTGGAAACAAGTGCTTTATAGTTTTGATGGAGTATATCATCCTATTATTTTTATAAATGACACTATGGTAGTGGGCGATCCACGGGGTGGATTTTCGATATCAACAGCTGGTGGGGAAGATATTCAATATTCGTATGACAATCGTCATGTTTCTGCATTGCTCTTTTACAATGGATATTTGTTTGCGGGATATAATTGGGATATATCTTTTGCATCTGGTAAAATAATACGTTGGAAATGGAGCGATATAAAGTATTTCGTACGTGTAGCATCTGTAGGAGAGGAGACAAATTCCGCAAACATTTTTATTTTTCCCAACCCCGCCCGGGATTATGTTTATTTTAATTCCTCTCTTATCGATGGGGCAGGTATGTGGCAATATCAGATTTATGATATATTAGGCAATTGTGCGCAAAGTGGAGCGATTGAATCAAACAAAATCAATATCAGCAGATTATCAAGCGGATTTTACACAGTGCGATTTTTCAATGGTGGCAAGCAGGTGGTGGAGAAAATGATGAAGGAATAATTCAGGAAATTTTGAATTATGACAATTTGTAGGGGCAATTCATGAATTGCCCCTACAAGAAGACGGCAGGGATGCCGTCTCTACGGTGCAAATTCCCCCTTATAAAAGGGGGCAGGGGGATGTCCCGCAGAGGGCTGAAGCCCTCTGTTGCATAACCTATGTACATTGCAACGGAACACACGTAGGGGCAATTCATGAATTGCCCCTACAATATGTAGAGACGCAAAATTTTGCGTCTCTACTTTTATAATAGTATTCCTCTTAAAAATAATGTCGCTGTATTGAAATATATTGCGACTCCTGTAACATCTACTAATGTCGCTACAAACGGAGTCGACGAAGCTGCAGGGTCAAAACCTAAGCTTTTGAATATCAATGGCAATAGCGAGCCGACTAATGTTCCCCACGTAACTACACCCACTATTGATATGCTCACAGCTAAGCCAATCAAAACCCAGTAAGGACCATATATACCCGATGATACTTGCCAAATAGTAATTCGCAGAAAACCAATTATTGCAAGTATAGCTCCAAGCATCAGACCTGAGAAAAATTCACGTCTTGTGACAAACCACCAGTCTTTTATTGATAGTTCCCCTAAGGATAATGCACGGATAATCAATGTTGCTGCTTGCGATCCTGAATTCCCTCCTGATGAAACAATTAATGGAATAAAAAGAGCTAAAACAACAGCTTTAGCAATTGCGTTTTCATAATATCCCATTACTGTTGCCGTTAGCATTTCTCCAATAAATAATATACTTAGCCATCCAACGCGTTTCTTCACCATTTTAAATAAGGAAGTAGAAGTATATGGCTCCTCTAAAGCGGCAACAGCACCGATTTTTTGTATATCCTCAGTGGTTTCTTCAATTGCAACATCAATGATATCATCAACTGTGACAATGCCTATCAGGACTCCATTGGAACCTGTGACAGGCAAGGCAATTCTATCATATTTTTTAAAAACCTCAAATGCTTTCTCCTGGTCATCATCCACATTAAGTGATATATAATTTCCATCCATTATGTCGCTGACTTTTTGGTCGGGTTCAGAAAGGAGAATTTCGCGCAACTGAATATCATCAATTAATCTACCTTTATCATCTATTACATATATATTATTAAATGTTTCTGTCTCTTTTCCGTGTTTTCTTATATAATCAAGCACTTGATTAATTGTCCAATCGGGATGAACAGCAATGTAGTCTGGGGTCATTAATCGACCAACACTATTTTCGGGGTACCCAAGTAGTTTTTGAGCAATTGCACGTTCTTGAGGAGTTAAAAGCGAAATCAATTGCTTCGCGATCTCGGGTGGCAATTCTTCAAGTAATGCTGTTCTATCGTCAGGGGACATATCATTTAGAATAAATACAACATCTTCGTTTGCCATTGCTTTAAGCAAATCGATTTGTGCATTTACATCAAGATACTCAAATACTTCAGTAGCTTTTTCTTTCGGAAGTATCCGAAAGATTATTGCCTTCTCATTTAACGGCAAGTCATTTAATAAATCTGCAATATCTATTGGGTACCAATCTTCCATGACTGATTTTAAAGTGGGTAAGTCCCTCTTTTCAATCAAATCTAAAATTTCGGGTTGCATAAGTTGCCCAAACATATTCCCTCCTATTTTATGAGGTATAATTTTATATCTTCTATTGACTTATCAATAGGTACATTATCTATTTTCCAATAATACGAAATTATTCGAGTTCCAGGTTTAAGCTCTTTTTGAAATTTATCCCATAATTTTTCATTTACATTATTATATTGAAAAATAAAAATTACATCAGCATCGCTTAAATCCAATGAGAAGAAATCTCTCAACAGCACTTTTGCTTTTTTTGTCCGCAATTTTGAAATGAGCCAACGCAATGGGTCGATTTCTACTCCGATAGTTTTTTTTGCTCTCTTTTCTGCTTCTTTCAGAACATCACCAAAACCGCAACCTAAATCATAAAATATGTCATTTCCATTTAATTCTGCTAAGTCTAATGATTTATGAATCTTATCAATTGGTGTCGGGGTAAATCCTGCTCCTCCAATCAAAATAGGCCAAAATTGCCAAAAAAATATAGCAAAAATAACAATTACAATAATTGCAAGAACATAAAATATCATTTAAAAAAATCAAACTTTTTCTTTCTTCTTTTTTTCAGCTAATGCTGTTTTAATAAAATCAATAAAAAGAGGATGCCCTGTAATAGCGCGCGATTTGAGCTCGGGATGGAATTGCACACCTAAAAACCAAGGATGTCCCTTTAATTCTGCAATTTCCACTAATTGTCCATCGGGCGATTTTCCACTAAATATCATACCTTTGCTTGCAAGCAAATCTCTATATTTATTATTAATTTCATATCTGTGACGATGTCTTTCAGAAATTGCTTCTTGATTGTAGGCACGATATGCTATTGTCCCCTTCTCCAAAACAGCTGGATAAGCACCAAGCCGCATTGTTCCGCCCTTTTCAGTAATTATTTTTTGATTTTCCATTAAATCAATCACATTATTCTTCGTTTTCTCAAATTCTGTGGAATTTGCATCCTCTAAACCGCATACATCACGAGCAAATTCAATTACTGCACATTGCAATCCAAGACAAATGCCAAAAAATGGCAAATTTTTTTCCCTTGCGTATTTTATTGCTTGGATTTTGCCTTCGATACCACGTTTTCCAAAACCAGGTCCTACAAGAATGCCATCGAGCGAACCGATTTTTTCTTGTACATTTTCGGGAGTAATTTCTTCGGAATTGATAAGCTGCACATTGACACGTGTATTATTAATTGAACCAGCGTGAATAAATGCTTCTATTATGCTTTTATATGAATCGCGATATTGCGTATATTTCCCCACAAGTCCAATATTTAATGAATTTGCAGGATGCTTTATTCTCTCTACAAATCTTTTAAAATCATCAATTACAGTCTCCTTTGGCTCAATTTTCAATTTTTCAAAAATTCTACTATGTAACCCCTGTTGCTTAAACATTAACGGTACTTCATAAACTGTATAGGGGACATCAGGAACATCAAACACAGATTTAACCTCAACGTTGCAAAATAATGCTATTTTTTCCTTAATTTCTCGACTTAATTTATTTTCTGCGCGGCACAGCAATATGTCAGGCCTAATCCCATATTCCATAAGTGTCTTAACAGAGTGCTGAGTGGGCTTAGTCTTTAATTCGTCGGATGACTTAATATAAGGTACATACGTAAGGTGAATATTTAGCGTTTTGCTCGGACCATATTCAAGCCCAATTTGGCGTTGAGCTTCCATAAAGGGCAATGATTCAATATCGCCAACAGTTCCACCAATTTCAATTATTACAAAATCTTTTTCACCATCAAACGAACGCATTCGCTTTTTGATTTCATCTGTAATATGAGGAATTACCTGAACAGTTTTTCCTAAATACTCTCCCCGGCGCTCTTTTGTAATAACTTCAAAATATACCTGTCCTGTTGTGTGATTATTTCTTTTGCTTAAGGACTCGCCTAAAAATCGTTCATAATGTCCCAAATCCAAATCAGTTTCAGCACCATCATCTGTGACAAATACCTCACCGTGTTGGAACGGATTCATTGTTCCAGGATCAACATTAATATAAGGATCCAATTTCATAAGAGTTACATCAAACCCAGCACGTTTTAGTAAGAACCCAATAGATGACGATGAAATCCCTTTACCTAAAGATGATAACACTCCGCCTGTAATAAAAATATATTTTGTTTCCTTTGATTTATTATTATTTGATTTCATAATATAAAAAATAAAAAATTGAATTATTAAAATTTGCAAATTAAAATATTTTGAGATATTTTATCATTAAATATTTTAAATTATACTATGTGCCAAAAGCATCCTTGCTTTTGGATATGAGCCTACGACATAAGTCGTGGGTTAAAAGAAACATCCCCCTGCCCCCTTTGATAAGGGGGAATTCTGCACCAGGATGGTGCAGGCACAATATAATAATGAGCAAAGATTCTCATTGCACAAAAATTAGTAGAGACGCCATCCCTGTCGTCTCTATACCCAATCACCACTTCTATATATTTATATTTATTGAAAATGTCTTAATTTAGATAAATTAATTTTTAAAAAAATATTATTATGAATATATCATTAAAAAACAAAACCGCGATAATAGGTGGCGGTTCGCAAGGTATTGGCAGAGGCATTGCCAAAGTATTTGCCGAATCGGGTGCAAATCTTCTGATTATTTCACGTTCGGAAGATAATCTAAAAAAATTAATTGATGAATTGCCTCGCAATGATGAACAATTTTATGATTATATCGCTTGCGATTATGCAAATCCTAATGAATTAAAGGAAAAAGTATCTGAAAAAATCTCTGGAATCAAACCTATCCAAATTCTTGTGAATAATACAGGCGGACCCGACCCAGGACCCGCATCAACTGCATCGCTAAGCGAGTATCAAAAGGCATTCAATATGCATTTGCTTTCTTATCAGGTACTTCTTAATTTGTTATTGCCTGATATGAAAGCAAATCGGTGGGGGCGTGTTATTAATATCACTTCAATTGGTGCAAAGCAACCACTTGATAATTTAGGCGTTTCAAATACTGTGCGTGGTGCGGTCTCGAGTTGGGCAAAAATTATATCACGCGAGCTTGCACCGTTCAATATCACAGTTAATAATATTTTGCCAGGTTATATACTTACAGAAAGGCAAAATGTGTTAATCGAGGCAGAAGCAAAGCGTAAGGGTATTACTATTGAAGAAGAATTAAAAAGTCGCACACTGGATATACCTTTGGGCGCAATGGGAAAACCTGAAGATATTGGTTATGCTGCAGCATTTCTTGCGTCTGATTATGCTCGCTATATTACAGGTATTAATTTCCCTGTGGATGGCGGATTTTTGCGCACTTTATAATAAATAATTAATCGGTATTTTCTTTTTTTTCTTTTGATTTTTTGGGAATTTTTCCTGCTGCAACTTTAAGAATTGGGAAATCGTGGTCTGCATCATCGATTTTCATCAATTTTTCAATTTCGGATTTTGAATTAATATCAAATTTGATATTTTGTTTGAATCGGCGTCCCGCTTCATTTTTGGCAAATATATCACCTTCACCTGTAAGCAACCAGATAATATTAATCCCGCGATTATAAAGCTCAATAAGCATACGAATTGGAATTGCTGACCTGCCCAATTCATAGCTAATGATTTTATCACGTGTTTCATTGAGCAAAAATGCAAATTGCTGAGCTGAAAGCTTGCCTCCCTCATTGAAAATATTACGTATTAAACGCAATCGCTTGCCAATTGCTTTATTTATTTCATCCATAAAGAAAATATATTTTTTAAATAAAATATGTATTATTTACTTTGTATATATGTAAATATTACATATTTTTGTTGTAAATAAATTTGCAAATATTTGAAAACTATTTTTTACAAAATTATAAAATATTATTTAATTATGAGGTAGTTATGCAAAACCAAAATTCAATCAATTATTCAATCCAAATCAATTACCCCCGTGAGGAAATTGCTCGAATTCAATCGGATGAGCCACTTGAACGCGACGAAAGAAATGCTCTTATGCTTATTATCTTTAATGAATTTTTTAAACAATTGAAATCTCACGATGTATTCGATGAAAATATTATTGAAGAATTGCAATATTTAATCGAAGGTTTTTTTGATGATTTAGAAATTGACGACTTTTTTGGACTTAATTAAAGGCGATAAAATGAAAGATATCTTTGAGGAAATTGAGCGTGAGGATTTAACTCCCGATTTGCTTTTGCTTGCTGATGCTATTGGAATTGAGCCAACGCGGGATTTGCTTAGAAAATTATCAGGAATGTATATTTATATTCCGCGTGTATCACGTTTGGAACAATTCATTGTGAAATTCATTCAAAAGCATAGGCAAATGAATGTAAAAGAAATGGCATTGCAATTGCAAGTTAGTTCGCAATATATAATGAAATTAAAGAGAAAATATGGACTTTGAAAATTGGCACAAGATGAAAGAGAATTGTTGCAATTGATACGATTATCTCCATCGCTATTTGCTAATTATGTCTCGCAAGGGCGATGGAGATATGCTAAGCATTTTGGACTTATTGAGGAATATTTATTTAAAATTTTGCGGGGTGAGGAGCGATTTTTAATTGTCAATCTCCCGCCCCGGCACGGTAAATCGGAATTTCTATCAAAATATTTCCCCGCTTGGTATCTTGGAAATTTTCCTGATAAACGTATTATTTTATCATCATATCAAGCAAGTCTATCGGAAGGCTGGAGCAGAAAAATTCGCGATATTCTAAAGGAATTCGGGCCTCGTTTATTCAATTTGCAAATTAATCCTGACCATCGCCGTGCAAATAGCTTTGATTTTATTGGGCATTCAGGTGGCTTATATGCTGTTGGCACAGGAGGCGCAATAACAGGGAAGGGCGCAAATATTATGATAATTGATGACCCTATAAAAAACGATGCTGAAGCAAATTCAATAACATACCGTGATAAAGTTTTTGAATGGTTTAATTCCACTGCTTTCACTCGGCTTGAACCTGATGGAGCAATGATTATTATTATGACACGGTGGAATGAGGATGATTTGACAGGCAGATTGCTTGCAAATAATTTTGCAACATCAGGCTATCAATGGCAACATATCAATTTGCCAGCAATTGCCAAAGAAAATAATTTATTAGGCAGGAAGGTTGGTGAGCCATTATGGCAAGAAAGATATAATATTGACAAACTCAATCAAATTAAAAATTCAATTGGGACATATTGGTTTTCCGCATTATATCAGCAGGAACCTGTGCCAGCGGGTTCAAGTATATTCAAACGCTTGTGGTTCCAGTATTTTGATGAAGATGACAGGAATTATATTTTAAATTATAAAAATGGCAATCGGGAAAGCATTAGCAAAATTTCTTGTAAGGTCTTTTCAACAGTAGATTTGGCAAGTTCCACAAAAGAAACAGCGGATTATACTGTAATACTCACATTTGCGACGACTATCAATAACGATATACTTATTTTAGATATAATTCGGGAAAAATTCGAGGCAACAGAGCATTTGAATTTAATTAAATATAATTATCAAAAATATCAACCTATTTTAATTGGTATTGAAAATGTGCAATATCAAAGCAGCTTATTGCAATCCGCATTGAAAGAAGGTTTGCCAATAAAATCATTAAAAGCAGATAAAGACAAGATTTCACGAGCTTTGCCAATAGCATCAATGCTTGAAGCGGGGAGAGTATATTTCAAAAGGAATGCGCAATATTTGGAAGCATTTGAGGGAGAGTTACTAAATTTTCCACGAGCGCGAAATGATGACCAGGTAGATGCTTTTGCATATATCCAGCAAATTATATCATTTTCGAGTGGATTATTACCGCTTTAGTTTTAAAATTTTATATTTAGTTAAAACTAAATATTTTTACTTACGTCAATATTTTATGTTAATTTTATATTTTATTAATTAATTTTTTAAAGGAGTTCAAAATGGGTATATTTGTTGGAGAACCTGCACCAAAATTCAAAGGCAGTGCCGTAGTAGGTGGTAATGCATCTAATCTTAATTTCGAGAATGCATTTAAAGAAATTTCACTTGATGATTACAAAGGCAAATGGCTTGTATTTTTCTTTTATCCTGCTGATTTCACATTTGTTTGCCCAACTGAAATTGAAGAATTTGGCAAACATTACGAAGAATTCAAGAAGCTTAACACAGAAGTATTAGCTTGCTCTGTAGATAGTCAATTTTCACATCTTGCGTGGCGTCAAAGCCTGCCCGGATTGATGAATTTGCCATTTCCAATGCTTGCTGATTCCACTCATCAAATTTCAAAGGATTATAATGTATATCGAGAAAGCGCAGGACACGCTGTTCGCGGACTATTTATTATTGACCCCGAAGGAAATGTGCGTTATTATGTTGTTCATCCTGAAGAAGCAGGCCGCAGTTCAGCCGAGACAATGCGGGTCCTTCAAGCATTGCAATCAGGCAAAATGACCCCATGCAATTGGGAACCCGGAAAACCTACATTATAAAATGTTTGATAATTTATTTTGAAGAGACACTTTGAATGTGTCTCTTTTTTTTGTGGTTGAAGCACTGTAGAGACGCAAAATTTTGCGTCTCTACATCTTGTAGGGGCAATTCATGAATTGCCCCTACGTGTGTTCCGTTGCAATGTACATAGGTTATGCAACAGAGGGCTTTAGCCCTCTCGGGACATCCCCCTGCCCCCTTTGATAAGGGGGAATTTGCATAGTAGAGACGCAAAAATATTGCGTCTTTATATATTGTAGGGGCAATTCAGGAATTGCCCTTACGTGTGTTCCGTTGCAATGTACATAGATTATGCAACAGAGGGCTTTAGCCCTCTGCGGGACATCCCCCTGCCCCCTTTGATAAGGGGAATTTGCACTGTAGAGACGCAAAATTTTGCGTTTTTACATATTGTAGGGGCAATTCACGAATTGCCCCTACGTGTGTTCCGTTGCAATGTACATAGGTTA
>Ga0067045_1031063_pt1 | contig 13284 bp, 9 predicted proteins | sample TerdegcTABiofilm_FD_59184 | JGI IMG/M metagenome (GOLD analysis project Ga0067045, IMG submission 59184) | Combined Assembly of (Gp0054472, Gp0054536) Wastewater bioreactor microbial communities from Singapore -Terephthalate degrading...
CCCCTCGGTCCCCTCCAGCTCCACCGTCACCCCGCCGCGGGCGCGCAGCCCGGCCGCGCGCCCGGCTGGCCAGGCGGACGGCAGCGCTGGCAGCAGCGCCACCTCGCCCGCGTGGGATTGCAGCAGCATCTCGGCCACGCCCGCCGCGCCCCCGAAGTTGCCGTCGATCTGGAACGGCGGATGCGCGTCGAACAGGTTCGGGTACGTGCCCTCGGCCAGCAGCCCCTGGAAGATGCGCCAGGCATGGTCGCCGTCTTCCAGGCGGGCCCAGGCGTTGATCTTCCAGGCCCGGCTCCAGCCCGTGCTCGCGTCCCCGCGGCGGACGAGCGTCCGGCGCATCGCCTCGGCCAGCGCCGGCGTGCCGCGGGGCGTGATCTGGCGGCCGGGATGCAACCCGAACATGTGCGACACGTGCCGGTGCTGCGGCTCGCACTCCTCGTAGTCGATGACCCACTCCTGGAGGGCCCCGGTTCGCGCGCTGATCTGCAGCGGCGGCAGCCGGTCCAGCGCGTCCCTCAGGCGACGGCGAAACTCCGGATCGCCCGGGCCCTCGGCGGCCAGGATCCGTTCCGCTTCCAAGCAGGCCGTGAACAGCTCGTGGCAGATCTCCAGGTCCATGGTCGCCGCGTACGTGAACATCGACGGCTTGCCGCTCGGCGCCAGGAACGAGTTCTCCGGCGAGTGCGACGGCGCGGTCACCAGCCGGCCAGCCACGGGCGTGCCCGCCGGTGCCGCCACCAGGAAATCCAGCAGGAACTCCGCCGCGCCCCGCATCAGCGGATAGGCGCGCTGCCGCAGGAAATCGCGATCCTGCCCGAACAAGTAGTGCTCCCACAGGTGCTGGCACAGCCAGGCCGCGCCCATCGGCCAGATACCCCACACGCCGTCCGCGGGCACCGTGAATCCGAAAGGATCGGTCAGATGGTGCACCACCCAGCCGCGTGCGCCGTAGTGCCGTCTGGCCGTCCGCCTGCCGGGCTCGAGCAACGACTCCATCAAGTCGAACAGCGGCAGATGGCACTCGGCCAAGTTGGCTACCTCGGCCGGCCAGTAGTTCATCTGGAGGTTGATGTTCGTGTGGAAGTCCGCATTCCACGGCGCCCGCATGTGCTCGCTCCAGATGCCCTGGAGGTTCGCCGGCAGGCACCCAGGCCGCGAGCTGCCCAGCAGCAGATACCGGCCGTACTGGAAGTAGAGCGCTGCCAGGCCTGGGTCGCTGGCTCCTTGCTGGACCCGGGCCAGCCGCTCGTCAGTGGGCAGGGCTGCCAGCTCGGCGTCGTGCGCCGCATCCGGGCCGGCCAGAACCAGACTAACCCGACCGAACAGGGAACGGTGATCGGCCACATGGTCAGCCCACAACTGCTCCCAGCCCTTGGCCGCAGCCCTGGCCAACTGCTCGCTGCAGACCTGGGCCGGATCTGCGTGGCGGTACGTGGTCGCAGCCGCCAGCAGGATGGTCGCCGCATTCGCCCCGTCCACGCCCACGTGGGTCCCGTCCACGCGTACCGAGCCGCCTTCGGCCAGCACCTGCAGCCGCGCTTCGTAGCGCATGCCAGCCCCGTCGTTGCAGGCGCCGGCCATGACCAGACCATCGCCGCCCAGCGCACGCGTCGCGAACGCCTCCGGCCGATCCATGGCCAGCGTGAACGAGAGGCGGCCCGCCACGTTGGCCGTCCAGCGCACGGCGATCACCTGATCCACGGCCGTGGCGATCACGTGACGAACGAACTCCGTCCCCGCCACCTCGTAGCGCACCGAAGCCGTGGCCGTATCCAGGTCCAGAGCGCGTTGGTACTTGGTCGCCGCGGCGCCGGCTGGCAGACGTTGGTGCAGGCGCAGATCGCCCAGCGTCTCGTAGGATTCCACGGTGCACGGCTGGCCCAGCATCGTCTGCGCCGCTAGCTCTGCCGCCTCTTCGTAGCGCTCCGCGAACAGCAGCCGGCGCACCTCGGGCAGGGCCGCCAAGGCCTGCGGGTTGTGCCGCTCGCGCGGCCCGCCCGCCCACAGAGCATCCTCGTTGAGCTGGAGGCGCTCGCTGGGCACACCCCCGAACACCATGGCGCCCAACCGGCCATTGCCCACCGGCAGGGCTTCGACCCATTCGCGGGCCGGAGCCCGGTACCACAGGAGCTGGGCAGGCGCGGGAGCGGGTTCGACCGGCTCGGCGGCAACAGACGACGGCGGCATCTTGGCTACCTTGGAGACGTAGGGGATCAGAGACGGGACACACATCGGCGGCGTACGATCCAGCCTGCTGCTGCTGCCGTCAAGACGGTAGCCTGCCCGCGGGACCGCACTCCGGCGAATCGGCTCGATCGACAGCGCCCGCTGCCTTGGGGAGACGGTAGCCGAGGCCCGCGGCGCGCGCGGAGGGTACCGGCGGTGTCGCTCAGGTCCACCCGCAACACGAAGCGACACAGAAACAGCAGCGCGTGGAAGGCCTGGTTCTGGGTGGCCGCGGCCACGTTGCGGGCGCTAGCCAAGTGGCTCAAGAACGCGCTCACGTCCGCTCCTACCGGGGCCCGCATGCCGCCGGCATCCACGTACGCCAGGAACCGGCGCGCCCAACCCAAGTAGGCCTGACGCGTCCGGCGGGCGTAGTGCCGCAGTTCCAGCAGTCGTTCCAGCTCCGCGAGGACCTCTCCGTGACCCACAACGCTGTTGTCACCCCCCACGCCCACGCCTGTGTCGTCCGCGACACGGAACTGGCCGCAGTACAACCCGACTGCCTGTCCTGCCTGCTTGGCCTGCCAATGGAAGACGCCGCCCTTCGCCGACAGCTCTTCCAGGAACGCTCCAAGGGAATCCTGCCACATCTCGCGCGGCCGCCGCCCGCGGAACCTCAGAAACAATCGCACCCAGCGCGCGAAATGCGGTATCTGCTTATCCGCAGCCAGACGCCGGTCGCGCAGCCAAGCCCTGAACGCCTCCAACCCATCAGCGGCCGGTATCACCAAGTCAATTCTCCGAAATCCACTTGCGACACATGGCCCGTGCCCCGTGGCGCACCCACGGCGCTCCCCCTCCCGCAAGCCTTATCCGGCCGTTGCCCCGCTTACACGAACCTACGGTCTCCCGGTATTCCCCTCGCACACGAACTTGCGAAGACCGTTACGCGCCCTTCCACATAAGCGCCTGTACCGCTGCTTCGCTGCGTCTGCACCAGACCCAGAAAAGCCTTGACAGCCCCCAGCGCCGCTCTGTACCTTGCGCCGCAGTGCCGAAACAGAGCGCCGCCCGCCCCGCATGTCCGCCTGGACGACAGCAACCGCCGTGCCGCCACAGGGCTCGCAAACGTGACGGCGCTAGAATGAATCGTTGGACGGCGGCGAGGCGCCGCGAGGAGCCGTGCACGCCGCCTCCGGGCTTGGCGGGTCGGCCCCCGGCGGCTACTCTGCCCATGACAGGAGGCCATCCCTGGATAAGTACTTCTCGGTGCTCCCGTCCACCTTCGATCGCACTTCACCGGACTTCGATTGGTACGAAGAGACCCGCCGGGAGCTACTCAGACCGCTGGTAGCAGAGGGCGGATCCGTCCTAGACATCGGATGCCGTGACGGCTGCACCCTGTTGCAGCTGGCTTCCACGGTAGGGTCCAGTCTGGGTGTGGACATAGACGACGCGGCGCTAGCGTCAGCCACCGAGCTGGCACGTGCGGCCGGCGCCCGGAACCTCACCTTCTGCCGGGCCGATGCAACCGAGCCTCCCGCTTCCGACAACAGCTTCGACCTCGTGCTTCTCTTGGGAGATGTCTTATCGTACTCCAACCTTTTCGACAGCACCGCGACGGTGATGCGGGAGGCCCATCGAGTACTGCGGCCGGGCGGCCGGATCGCGATCGATGGAACGAATTGGGAGTGGGAGTATTGCGATAGCCCAACCTGGGCGTTCTTCCGGCAGGAGCCCGATGAGTCGTTCACGCTCGGCCAAGCACTGCGGAGCGGGTCGGGAGTGGAAACGTTGGAGCAGCGCCCTGTCCTCAGGCCCAGCCCTCTCCATGATTGGCTCCGCCGACAGACTTGGCCCCGATCTAGTGCGGGCTGCGCCACCAGCCTCGATATCAGACTGACCTCGGACATCCCAGAATCGTGGCTTGGCCCTAGATGGATCGAGAGATGCCGCTACTACACACCGTCGTCGCTCCAGAAGGAGTTGGCGGCTCAGGGCTTTGCTGACATTAAGGTACTCTGCTACGGAATGACCTATGACGTGGCCAGTGGCGCCCGGCTTGCGGACCGACTCAAGGAGTACATGCCGGAGTTGGCCAGATCCGAGGCACAGGTGGCACAACGTCATGAATCTAGATCAGGGCCGTGGCTCTTTAGCGTTGGAACCAAGGAATGACGCGGAGAACGCGCTCCGTGTCATGAACCCTGCACGTGGGACCGCCGCCGTCCAACAAGCGCTTGGAGCAGTCGTGCACTTCTGTAGACACCCTCACCCGGGGTATGGGCAACGCCACAAGGGGGCCAACGTTGCGCCCCGGCACGCACCTCAAGCGCACGTTATTATGTTGAAGATAAGGGAGCATACTATGACAAATCAGAGTAGACCAGAACAAAGCCATCCGTTTCCGCCGACGAGACCCGACATCAGTATTACCGAAAGCACAGACAAGATTAATCAGATAGATTGTCTTGAGCTGCGATGGTGGTTTGCAATACCGCAGTTGGGTAATCACACAATGTGGGCAAGTTATGAAGCCGACACTTTGGAACTGAGCTCGGTGACGGACATGGTGGCGACTGCACCCGCAAGAATTCATCAAGTAGACTGCGTGGAGATTCAGGTCAACGAATGGTCAGCCTGGAAGGACTGGCCTATAGAATTCGCACCCGGCTTCATCTACGGCAGCATTGAGCAAGATGAAACAAGGTGGATTGCAGTCATCAATAGGAAAGAAGGTGCGAAAGTGTTCTATACTTTCCTTGACGAGGGCTTTGAGGACGATTGGGGGAAATGTGAGCTGAAACTCTATGACGACGGGCGGTACCGGCTCCAAGCCGATGGCTCCTACAAAATCACAGACGGAAAAGGCCTCGGAGCAGGTGTCTACGATATTACAATCGGAGAGAACAAGTTCTGCTGTCTTCGCGTCTTGGATCCGCATCCTTCGGTACCCGAGGGCGGAGAGCTCGTTGAGGCCTACGTTGAGCGAGGAGGACGGACAGTATTCTTTCGGAGGTACGACGGCCGATTCTACAGAGGAACGGATTTGCTACAGAAGTACCCGACCAACGCTAGGATTGCAATCAACGGTGTTGTGTATGTGCATTGTGATTGCACTGGGAAGCCCCACGACACCATCAGTAATACATCCTTGGCGGTACATCTGTGACTGTCAGAGAGCGCCAGTTTCCTAACCAGCCGTTGCAGTTGACGGCGGCAGTCTTTGGTTTTCAAGCGTAGGTAGGCAAACTTCCTTTTTTCGGTTTGTCACAAGCTTTTCGCAAACCGCCGCCGCAACTGAACTCTTTTCGTCCGGCGCAGCGCGTCTTAACCGACAGAGTTAAAGCCCCGTGTTGATATGTAAGTCGCGAAGCAAAGCCAACGAATAGCCGAGTTTTTCGGTTTGAAGAAAAATACCGTAGCTCTACTGGCAATGGTGATACTGGTAGGGTTGGGGGAAGAGATGGCAGAGCGATTTCTGCCACTTTACCTGATGGCTTTGGGCGGCGGCGCGTTTTCCGTTGGCTTGCTAAACGGATTGGATAATCTCCTCAGCGCCCTGTACTCTTTCCCAGGCGGGTATGCCAGCGACAAACTGGGGTACAAACGCGCCCTGTTGCTGTTCAATTTGCTGGCAATGGCTGGCTATGTTGTGGTGATTGCTATTCCGAACTGGCAAGCCGTCATCCTAGGCGCCATCCTGTTTGTGTCGTGGACGGCTATCTCCTTGCCTGCCACGATGGATATGGTAGCCACAGTTTTGCCCAGGAACAAGCGAACAATGGGCGTGTCGCTCCACTCCCTTGTTCGGCGGATTCCGATGGCGGTGGGACCAGTGATTGGCGGCGCGCTGATTGGCGCCTTCGGCGAAACGCAAGGGGTGCGCTTTGCCTTCACTGTCGCCTTTGTATTGGGCGGCCCGGCGCTTATATTCCAGCAACTAATGATTGCCGATGAAAGACGAAGTTCCGCCGAGAAGGGTTCAGCCAAGTCATACGGTTTGACGTTGCTCAACGCGCCTCTGCGAAACTTGTTGGTGTCAGATATTCTAGTACGCTTTTGCGAGCAAATCCCCTATGCCTTTGTCGTTTTCTGGTGCGTTAGCATCAACAAGATTACGCCGTTACAATTTGGCTTGTTGACGACTATCGAAATGGCGACAGCAATGCTGGTGTATATTCCTGTGGCCTATCTCGCAGACAAAAGCACCAAGAAACCTTTTGTGGTGACAACGTTTGTCTTTTTCACAATATTCCCACTGGTTTTGCTTGCCGCGCAATCATTCTGGATAATGGTCATTGCTTTCGTCATTCGGGGGCTGAAAGAGTTTGGCGAACCTACGCGCAAGGCGCTCATAATGGAGTTGGCCCCAGAAGACAGAAAAGCGGCGACATTCGGCGTGTACTATCTCATACGCGACATTATCGTATCCGTCGCCGCTTTTGGCGGGGCGCTGCTCTGGGACGCTTCAACGGCAAAACTCCTCGTAGATACTGTTGGGGTGGGACAGTCACTTTTGCCCTTCTTCAACCCGATTACATCTCCTGCTACCAATTTCCTGGTTGCTTTCGGCTTTGCGTTAACAGGGACGCTGTACTTTGCCTTCTTCGGTCAGGATCTAGGCCCCAGTGCAAGTCCGATCACACAAACACAATTAGCAAAGGAGTAAACGATTGTGAAATGGGTAACTCGCTCGCACGTCCACGTGGACCGCGTTGCGTGTCCGTGGCTCATCAGCCGTTTTATAGACTCGGACGCGGAGTTTATTTTCGTGCCCAAGAATCAGGTGGAGCAGGTGGCAAAAGAAACGGGAGCCATTTCCTTCGATGCTCCCAATGCGGAACTTGGGCATAAGAACGGGAAATGTTCTTTCGAGTCCATAATCGAAAAGTATGGACTCATTGACCCTGCCTTACTTCGGCTGGCTAAAATCGTACACGCGGCAGATATTGAAACTGACCTTCACACAGACGAGATAGCCCCTGGTTTGGAAGCCATTGCAGTAGGGTACAGTCTGCGTTTTTCTGATGATAAGGAGAGTCTGAGCCAACAGTTTGATGTATACGACGCGCTATATGCTTGGTGTCGGTTGCAAGTGGCAAAGCAGGGGTAAACGCAAACTGCGCCCAACAACGGGTTGCAGCCGACGTTGCTCCGCTGCGCTACGCAACGCGGCTGAACCCGACCGTTAGGGGCAAATTGACCTGAGAATAAGGAGGCAATGGTGGCAAAGGATTTGAGCGAAACACAGTGGCATGGCATCCCGCGAAAGGAAATTCCTTGGTATCCGGTGGTAGACGTGGATGCGTGTATCGGGTGCGAGTTGTGCTACGTCACCTGCGGCCGAGAAGTATATGAGATTGAATTGACAGACGACAAGCGTCGAAAGTCGCACGTCGAGCGACCATATAACTGCATGGTGGGATGCTCAACCTGTGCAGTCGTCTGTCCGACTGAAGCTATCAGCTTCCCATCCCGGGACATTGTGTGGAAGGTGGAGCGAGAGCACCGAATATTCAAAATAGTTCACGCCGAAGCTCAAGCTAAGCGTGAAAAGACCAAAGCAATGGCTGAACGACAAAGGGCAGAGGGACAAATAGGCATCACGTCAACGCGTGCCCAAGTCCGGATTGCAGGCGTATTTGGCGAGAAACGATTTCTGATCCAACTACAAGACCTCATCAAGGACCGACCCTACGACATCGTGAATCTTCAACTTCATATCTCCACCCTCATGGGTCTTCTGGAAAATACGCCTTCATACATGGACTTTGAGGTGGTATCAACTGCTCAGGAAGACGTGACTAGCTTCATCAACGAGCTACGAACCCTTGTGACGGAGAATGGTCTCGTCTGGGTAGAACATGCGTAAGGCCGCCTAACAACAGCATGCAGCGGACGGCGCTGCGCGCCGCCGCTGATGCGGAGCGTTATACGACATGGCAAAGGACGGTACCAACCTTTCGATTAGCCAAATAGTAGGCGACGCGGGTCCCATTTCAGAGTAGGAGACGATGGACAAACACTCCTTGGTTGACCTCGGTGGCCTTGTTGGGGCGTTCCTGCTATTAGCGGTTGGCCTCACTCCTCAGCCTTCCTGGGCTATTGAACACGTGACGGTGTTCGATGAACCTGGTCGATTTGCTGCGTGGCCAGCAAATGGTGGTCTGTGGTCTTGGGAGGGCGGGCAGGAACTGGTGGTCACGTTTGAGGTCGGTTGGTTCCGCGACAAGCCCGACCATGAAGATGGTCACGCTCGTGACGAACGCCCCTGCGAAGACTTCCTGGCCAGGAGCCTCGATGGCGGCCGCACTTGGAGTTGGGAGAAATTCGATCTTTTTGGCGGCAACAATGGTGACTTCCTCCCCCTTAAGGAGTCCATGCCATTCGCTAGCGAAGGCTTCGCCTTCAAGGCCCAGGGGGAACGGTTCTACTTCAGCTCTGACCGTGGGCACAGTTGGTCTGGTCCCTTTCAGCTCAAGGTCAAAGGGGTCAAAGGCGAACTTAAGGCACGAACTGACTACCTGATCACGGGTGCGGCCAGCGGCTTGTTTTTTTTCGCGGTGGAGCCCCAGGGGACCTCGGAACGCGCTTTCTGCGCCGTAACCAAGGATGGCGGAAAGAGCTTTCAGTTGCAGGGTTGGATCGGAGATGCCGAGGGGCGATCCGAGGAACGCTGGGTGATGCCCTCTACGGTCTCACTTGGAGCAGACCATCTGGTGACGGCGATTCGGCGTAAGGACGAGTCGGTGTTGCGCAACTGGATCGATCTTTACCGGTCGCGTGATGGCGGTCGCAATTGGGCTCTCGCCAGCAAGGTTGCTGATACGGGAGTGGACGGTGAACCGTTCAACGGAAACCCTCCCGCCATGATACGCCTTGCCGATGGTCGCCTGTTGGTGACCTACGGCGTCCGGAGTCCTCCGTACCGGATCGCCGCCCGCCTGAGCGAGGATGATGGCGAGACCTGGTCGGAAGAGATCACCCTGCGCACGGGAGCCCGCAACTGGGATATGGGTTACCCGAAGACGGTGCAGCGTGCGGATGGGCAAGTCGTTACGGTCTGTTATTTCGCTACGGCCGAAAAACGCAACCAGTTCATTGCCGCGACCATATGGGATCCGGGCCAAGTTTATCGGCGGTCTCAATAGGCGGAGTGGCGTGGGAAGATGCCACGTCGTATAACACCGGTTTGCCGGCTCCAGTCACTTCGTTCCTTTCGCCCAACCCTTGGTCTGTCACGCCGTTTGCCAAAGGCGGCAAACGCTGCGCCAGCCCTTCGGGTTCGGCAACCCGAAGACGCTAGACGCCCCCGAACCGCACCCTTGCACGATTATCTCGTGAGGTAAACCTTGGCGAAACGGAAGAACAACGCGCAGCCTTCTGACGCCACAGGCGCTACCGTCGGCTACGAGGCCCAGCTCTGGCAGATGGCGGACGCGCTGCGTGGCAGCATGGACGCCGCCGAGTACAAGCACGTCGTCCTCGGTCTCATCTTCCTCAAGTACATCTCCGACGCCTTCGAGGAACAGCACGCGAAGCTCGTCGCCGAGAAGGCGCAGGGTGCCGACCCCGAGGATCCCGACGAGTACCGCGCCCAGAGCATCTTCTGGGTCCCCCCGGAGGCGCGTTGGGCGCACCTGAAGGCGCAGGCCAGGCAGCCCACCATCGGCCAGCTCGTGGACGACGCCATGGCCGGCATCGAGCGCGACAACCCGGCGCTCAAGGGTGTGCTGCCGAAGGACTACGCCCGCCCCGCGCTCGACAAAACGCGCCTCGGCCAGCTCATCGACCTCATCAGCAACATCAAGGTCGGCGACGAGGCCAGCCGCGCCAAGGACGTGCTCGGCCGCGTTTACGAGTACTTCCTCTCGCAGTTCGCGAGCGCGGAGGGCAAGAAGGGCGGCGAATTCTACACGCCGCGCTGCGTGGTCAAGCTCCTGGTCGAGATGCTCGAGCCCTACCATGGCCGGGTGTACGACCCCTGCTGCGGCTCTTCGGGCATGTTCGTCCAGTCGGTGGAGTTCATCCGCGCGCACGCCAAGGGCAACGGCAACGGGGGCAAGGCGAAGGCGGACATCTCGATCTACGGCCAGGAGTCGAACTACACCACCTGGCGACTGGCCAAGATGAACCTCGCCATCCGCGGCATCGACGGCCAGATCGCCCACGGCGACACCTTCCACAACGACCGCTTCCCCGATCTCAAGGCCGACTTCATCCTCGCCAACCCTCCGTTCAACGTCTCCGACTGGGGCGGCGAGCGCCTGCGCGACGACAAGCGCTGGAAGTACGGCGTGCCGCCCGTCGGCAACGCCAACTTCGCCTGGGTGCAGCACATCGTGCATCACCTCGCGCCCGCGGGCGTCGCCGGCTTCGTGCTTGCGAACGGCTCGATGTCGTCCAACCAGTCCGGCGAGGGCGAGATACGCAAGGCGATAATCGAGGCTGACCTGGTGGACTGCATGGTGGCGCTCCCCGGCCAGCTCTTCTACTCGACGCAGATCCCGGCGTGCCTGTGGTTCCTCGCGCGGGATAAGAAGGGTTCCGCCCTGCCTGCCGCGCCGCATGCGCAGCGCGGCGCAGGCAGGGACCGCCGCGGCGAGGTGCTCTTCATTGATGCCCGCAAGATGGGCCGCATGGTGGACCGCACCCACCGCGAGCTGACCGACGAAGACATCGCCCGCATCGCCAATACCTACCACGCCTGGCGCGGCGAGAAGGAGGCGGGCGAGTACGCCGACGTGCCCGGCTTCTGCAGGAGCGCGACGCTGGAGGACATCCGCAAGCACGGCCACGTGCTCACGCCCGGCCGCTACGTCGGCGCCGAGGCTGTCGAAGACGACCTGCCTGCGCCGCGCCCCGGCTGTTTCTTCGTTTATGCCATACGTTGCGATGACGACAGCATCTATATCGGGCACACGGATGACTTGGCGCGACGTTGGTCCGAACACAAGAAGGGGCAAGGCGCTGAGTGGACAGCGAGACACAAGCCCATTCGTATCGTCCACTACGAGGAATACGCCAGCCGGGAAGAAGCCGTCACCCGCGAGCAGGAACTCAAGACGACAAACGGTCGTCGCTGGCTGAAAGCGGAAATCGCCGCGGGGCGGGCGCGGCAGGCAGGCGGCGAACCGTTCGACGAGAAGATGAAGCGGCTCGTGGCGCAACTACGCGAGCAACAGGCCGAGGCCGCGAGGCTCGATGCCGCCATCGCCGCCAACCTGAAGGAGCTGGGGTATGGCGGGTAGGAAGAAGGCGACGAAAACGCCGACGAAGAAGCCAACAGTCCCGGCGCGCGGCGCGGATGCCCGCGTTTCGCGCGGACGCACGCACCCGGGCGGGGCGTCGTTCCCGGCGGCGCCGCCACGCGCGGACTTGCCGCGCGGCTACGCGAAGACGCTCGGGGAGATCAAGCAGCGCATTCAGCAGGAGCGGCTGCGTGTCGTCCTCGCCGCCAACTCGGCGATGGTTCTGCTCTACTGGGACATCGGCCGCGTCATTCTCGACCGGCAGGAGCGCGAGGGCTGGGGCGCGAAGGTCGTCGACCGGCTGGCGGCGGACCTGCGCGAAGCCTTCCCTGACATGCGGGGCTTCTCGCCGCGCAACCTCAAGTACATGCGCGCGTTCGCGGCGGCATGGCCGGAGCGGGCAATCGTGCAAGAGGCTCTTGCACAAATCCCCTGGTATCACCACATCGCCCTGATGGAGAAGTGCCGGACCCCGGAGGAACGCCTCTGGTACGCCCGCCAGAGCGCGGAGCAGGGTTGGTCCCACAACATCCTCTCGCTCCAGATCGACGCCCGCGCCCACGCGCGCCACGGCAAGGCGCTCACGAACTTCAAGGCCACGCTGCCGCCCGCTGACTCCGACCTTGCCGCGCAGGTGTTCAAGGACCCGTACCTGTTCGACTTTCTCGGCACCGCCGACCTGCGGCGCGAGCGCGAGGTCGAGCAGGCGCTGGTTGACCATATCCAGCGCTTCCTGCTGGAGTTGGGAAGCGGCTTCGCCTTTGTCGGCCGCCAGGTCCACCTGGAATTCGCGAGCCACGACTACTACCTCGACCTGCTCTTCTACCACCTGAAGCTGCGCTGCTACGTCGTCATCGAGCTCAAGACCGTGCCGTTTGAGCCGGGCTTCGCCGGACAGATGAACCTGTACCTGTCGGCGGTGGACGATCTGCTGCGCCACCCCGATGACAAGCCAACGATCGGGCTTCTTTTGTGCCGCGCGAAGGACCGCTTCATCGTCGAGTACGCCCTGCGCGACCTGCGCAAGCCCATCGGCGTCGCTGGTTGGGAGACTGCGCTGGTCGAGAAGCTGCCCAAGAACCTGAAGGGTGTGCTGCCGTCGGTGGAGGAGATCGAGGCAGGGCTGGCGCCGAAGCGGGGGAAGAGATGAGCGGCGGGGTTCGAGGGGCGAAGCTCGACGCCGCCATCGCCGCCTGCCTGCCCGGCAGGCAGGCCAACCTGAAGGAGCTGGGGTATGGCGGGTGAGTGGCGTGAACTCCCGTTCAGCGAGGCGGTGCTGGTCAATCCAGCGGTGCGACTCGAACGCGGTGGCCGCTACCCGTTCGTTGACATGGGCGCCGTCAGTCCCGGATCTCGCTGCGCATATGCGACAGAGGAACGTGAGTTCTCCGGCGGCGGCTCTCGGTTCCAGCATGGCGACACGCTGATGGCCCGCATCACGCCCTGCCTTGAAAACGGGAAGATCGCCCGCTTCTGCGCTCACGAAGGCTCCGGCGTTGGGCATGGCTCAACAGAGTTCATTGTGATTCGAGGGCGTCCCGATATCACGGAAACCGACTTTGCCTACTACCTGACGCAGTGGGAGGAAGTGCGCGTTTACGCGATCGGCCAGATGACCGGGACGTCGGGCCGCCAAAGGGTACCGACTGACTCATTGGGCCATTTGGCCGTTCCAGTTCCTCCCATCCCCGAACAGCGCGCCATTGCGCACATTTTGGGGACGCTGGACGACAAGATTGAGGTGAACCGGCGGATGAGCCAGACGCTGGAGGCGATGGCGCGGGCACTGTTCAAGTCGTGGTTCGTGGACTTCGACCCCGTCCGCGCCAAGGCCGACGGCCGCCTGCCTGCCGGCAGGCAGGCG
>Ga0067045_1031064_pt1 | contig 13281 bp, 14 predicted proteins | sample TerdegcTABiofilm_FD_59184 | JGI IMG/M metagenome (GOLD analysis project Ga0067045, IMG submission 59184) | Combined Assembly of (Gp0054472, Gp0054536) Wastewater bioreactor microbial communities from Singapore -Terephthalate degrading...
GTGCTCTACCAACTGAGCTATCTCGGCAGGGTGGATAGATTTTACCTGCATTGGGGGATGGTGTCAAGAAATTAGTGCGAATCTGCGAATTGGCGGTTGGATAATTTCTCAAAGATCACCTCACCCTAATAATGGCGAAAATTTCAAAAAGTACTATAATCTTAGGAAGAATATTTAGAAAAACAGGAGTAAAGCGGGACGAATCTTGTGATAAAGGACATGTACATTAAATTTGTTCCTATTTTCACGTTCATCTAGATTGAGAAAGGAGATACTGTATGGCTGAAGAAAAAGATGGATGTGTTAAGCCTTCAAAGGGGCCGATTGTCGTGGCTGAGTTGCAGCCTGTCCTGGATTATTCATCTGAACGGAAGGAGGGAATCAAAATGCTTGCACGTGTTGGTAAACCGGCGCCGGACTTTGAATTGAGCGCCTATGTGAATGGCGGTTTTCAAAATGTCAGATTGTCTGATTACAAAGGTAAATGGATTGTTATTTGCTTTTACCCGGGCGATTTTACTTTTGTCTGACCGACCGAATTGTCGGCAGTTGCCGTCAAATATGCAGAACTGAAGGCGCTGGGGGTCGAAATTTTTGCAATCAGCACCGATAGCCGGTTCACTCATAAAATCTGGCAGGAGGAAGAGCTTTCAAAAATGACGCCGGGGGGTGTACCCTTCCCGATGCTTTCGGATGGTGGTGGCCGGGTCGGGACGGTCTACGGCGTGTATGACGAAGACGCGGGTGTAGATATTCGAGGCCGCTTCATCATTGATCCTGATTTTGTAATCCGAGCTATGGAAGTATTGACCCCTGAGGTTGGGCGGAATGTCTCGGAATTGATTCGCCAGGTAAAGGCCTTCCAGCATGTCGTCGCGACTGGCGAGGTCACTCCCTCTGGGTGGCAGCCGGGCAAACCAACCCTTAAGCCAGGCCCCTCGCTGGTGGGCAAGGTATGGGAGCAATGGAAGCCTGAGATGGCTTTTGAATAACCTGTACACGGAGATTCATCTGGCTTGACAGTTCTCTAGAATTGTGCAATACTACCCTTAGCCGCAAGGTGAACCAAATGATTGCCATTTTTATGGACAGGAGGTGATGTCGACGATGGATAGTAGTTATAAACATCAGGCTGCGGCATCCCTCCTGACCCTTCGGTAAGGGTGCCGCAGCCCAAGAACGGAGAGCCGCCGAAAGGCGGCTCTCGACTTTAATTCTCGCCGAAAGAAATGCCAATAGCCCGGGCCGTCAGCACTTCGTCGCCGTTTATATCCACCCGGCGGGGGACGGCTAGAGCTTCTTCCAGGCTTACATCAATGATGCGGGTTCCCTGTAGGGCCACCATCCGGCCAAATCCGCCTGAACTTGCCAGCCGTACGGCGGCTGAGCCAAAGCGGGTTGCGAGCGAGCGATCAAATGCGGTTGGGCTGCCGCCGCGCTGTAAATGCCCTAAAACCGTCACGCGGGTTTCAAACCCGGCTTCTTCACTCAAATATTTTGCAACCAGGTTGCCTATGCCTCCTAAGCGGGCTACATAGATCGCATCCCCTTCAATGGCATAGATCTGATTTTGTCCTACCGGGTGGGCCCCTTCCGCTACGGAGAGGATGCTGAAGTACGTCCCACGTGCCACCCGCCGCCGGATTTTCCTGGCTATGGCTTCGAAGCGAAAGGGGATTTCAGGGATGAGGATCACATCGGCTCCGCCGGCCAACCCGGCGTGCAGCGCAATGAAACCGGCGTTCCGCCCCATCAACTCCAGGATCATGACTCGATGGTGCGCCTCTGCTGTTGTGTGCAGGCGGTCGATGGCATCCATAGCGGCGTTGAGAGCGGTATCAAACCCAAAAGTAAAGTCTGTGCCGGAAATATCGTTGTCGATCGTTTTAGGGACCCCGATCACGGGCACCCCCAGGCGATGCAAGTCGCGTGCGATGCCGAGCGTTCCATCCCCACCCACGACAATCAGGGCGTCCAGGTCCAGGGATTGGATATTCTCGATCACCTGCTGTGAGGTGTCTTCGATGGTCTCGACGCCATTCCTTTTGACTTTTCTGGCAAAGGGGTTGCCCCGGTTTGCAGTCCCCAGGATGGTGCCGCCGCGCGGCAGGATGCCGCGCACCGCGTCCAGGTCGAGCGGAAAAATTCCCCCCTCGTCCAAAAAACCGTCGAAGCCGTTTTTGACCCCAAGCACTTCGCAGCCGTATTCCTGGATGGCTGTTTTAACTACGGCCCGGATGACAGCGTTCAACCCTGGAGCGTCGCCCCCGCCGGTAAGAATCGCCAGGTTCTTCATAGAGCCTCCCTGTTCTAATCTTATGGTTAAAGAACGGTTTTTGGCTTGATAGCTACATTATACAGTTCTTCCGGCTGCCCTGGTGTTGAACGAAATCAGTTATTCGTGTTTGTACAGCAATTGCAATCTGGTATAATAAGGTCAAAATACTCATATAATAAGTATTAGAGACGAGGTCAGAAATGGCTATAGATCGCTTTGGACGAAATATTCATTATCTTCGCATCAGTCTGACGGATCATTGTAACTTGCGCTGCCGTTACTGTATGCCAGAAGATATGACCTTCCGTCCGAACGCTGAGTTGATGCAAGATGAAGAGTTATTTTTGCTTGTGAAGCTGTTTGCTGGGCTTGGTTTTGATAAGATCCGCCTGACTGGCGGAGAACCGACGGTTAGGGCAAATATTGTTCCTATCGTGCGAACGATTGCGCAGACTCCTGGGATTCGCAGTCTGACGATGACAACCAATGGCGTCCTGCTGGGTAAACTGGCTGCGCCTCTAAAAGAAGCAGGGTTGCAACGCGTCAATATCAGTCTGGATACGCTCAACCCGGATCGGTTTAAGAAACTGACTCGCTGGGGATCCTTCGATCAGGTCTGGCAAGGAATCGAGGCGGCAGAGAGCGCCGGCTTGAGGCCGATAAAAATCAATGCGGTGGTTGTGCGCGGCTATAACGATACGGATGTAGCGGATTTGGCCCGCCTGACGCTGGAACGAGATTGGCAGGTTCGTTTTATTGAGATGATGCCTTTTGGCGGTGCAACGGATTTGCAAAAATCCAACGTCGTGACGACTGCTGAGATCATCACGCGCATCGAAAACGCGGTAGGCGCGCTGGAACAGTCCAAGGATGTCGAAATGGATGGCGAGGCGAGGATTTATAAGATCCCAGGCGCGAGAGGCGAGATTGGCTTTATCTCGTCCGTTACCCTGCCGTTTTGCGCAGCATGCACCCGAGCCAGGTTAACCGCGGATGGCAAATTGCGGCTTTGCCTGTTGAGGGAAAAGGAGGTGGACGTTCTTACCCCGCTGCGCGCTGGGCTTAGTTTGGAACAGCTTCGTGAAATGATCCTGGATGGCATCTGGCACAAACCATGGGGGCATGGCCTGGCAAAGGGCGAAATTGCCACGAACCGGGTGATGAGCGAGATCGGCGGCTAAAAGCCCGTTTCTTTCAAGACCCATTCCAGATAAGCAGGCAGCCCATGCCTTACCGGCAGCGCGATGATCTCCGGTAGCTCGTAGGGGTGAAGCTTCCGCACGGTCTTGCTCAGTTCTTCAAAAAGCCCGGCTCTAGATTTGCACAGCATGAGGGCTTCTTCTTCATCCTGGGTTTCGCCTTTCCAGGTGTAAATTGAGTGGATCGCCGGCAGGATGTTGGCGCAAGCAATTAGCTTGTCAGCCAATAGATGACCGGCAATCTGGCGGCAAACTTCAACAGAAGGCGCGGTGATCATTATGACGATGACCTCATCCATATATCCCTCCAGCTTACAATATATTAGCTCCTAACGGCCATGCAGGCAGTTATGGATTCTGTCCCACAACTGGCCAGCCATTAAAAAATTATAGCCGATCCCCTTAAACGGGAGATTAAACCTGGTGATTGGTCGTCTTGGAGATCGCCATCCTGGGTTATTGACGCTTCCGGATCGATGTTCCAGGGACAGCCGTTGATGTTAAAATTGGATCAAGATCTCTTCGCTCTTTATGAAGAAGCACGGGATGTGGATTTTTTGCTGTATGGAGGAGACGAAATGGCAACCGACCCTACTGCATCTGCTGCTTTGGAGTATGCTCGCCAGAACCGTGATGTTTTTCTTGACCGACTCTTTGAACTGCTCCGTTTCCCCAGCATCAGCACACAGGTCGAAAACGCGGTAGATGTCGAGAAGGCTGCAGATTGGCTGGTGAATTATTTGAAGGAAATTGGCTTTTCTGAAGCTCAAAAATATTCGACCGCTGGCCATCCCCTGGTCTACGCGGAATGGCTGGAGGCAGGACCTTCCTTTCCCACACTTCTGGTTTATGGCCATTATGATGTCCAACCCGTGGACCCACTTGACCTCTGGCATAAGCCGCCCTTCGAGCCATCCGTAGACGGTGATGTTCTCTATGGCCGCGGCGCTTCGGACGATAAGGGACAAATGATGGCTTTGCTGGCTGCCCTGGAGGCTTATTTGAGGACTTCGGGCTGCCTGCCTTTGAACGTGAAGGTGCTGCTGGAAGGGGAGGAGGAAATCCTCAGCCCAAATATGGGGCCATTTCTGGCTGAACACAATCGCCAACTGGCCTGCAACGCGGTGCTTATCTGTGACGACTCGATCCTGGACCCCCAGACTCCTGTCATTACATATGGTTTGCGCGGGAACTGTTATATGGAGGTGCGGGTTTCAGGACCTTCCAGAGATTTGCATTCCGGTTCCTTTGGGGGCGCGGTAGATAACCCCTTTAATGTGCTGGTGCGCATGTTGGCAGCCCTGCAGGACGGGAAGACCCACAAAGTGCTCATCCCTGGTTTTTATGACCGTGTCCGTGAGATTGACGAGGCAGAACGTGCCCTTTTGGCGGCATATCCTGCCAGCGAAGAACAAACCCTCCGCCTGACCGGCGCGCCAGCCCTGGCCGGCGAGCAAGGTTACCGCCTGATCGAATGGACGAGTGTCCGACCCACGCTGGACATTCACGGTATTCCAGGCGGCTTCACAGGGGAAGGCAAGAAGACCGTCATCCCGGCCTGGGCGGCGGCAAAAGTCAGTATGCGCCTGGTGCCTGACCAGGATCCAGATGAGATTCAGGTCTTATTTGAGAATGCCATGCGTTCGATTGCTCCTCCGACGGTCAAGCTGGAATTCAAATGCCTTGGCAAAGCTCGCCCAGCCGTCATTGATTACCGATGCCCGGCGGCACAGGCGGTTGCCGAAGCTTACCGGCGCGGTTTTGGCGTGCAGCCGGTGTACACCCGTACCGGCGGTTCCATTGCGGTGGTGGCTGAAATGATGCAATACCTGGGAGCGCCGGTTATTATGGCCGGCCTGGGCTTGCCTGATGATCAAATCCATGCCCCTAACGAGAGATTCTACCTGCCCAATTTCTACCGGGGAATCGAAACCTTCATCCATTATTACAATATCCTGTCTACCACAACGCTGTCGTGAACTCCGCCAGACATTGCGACAGGATTGAAGGAAGCGGAGAAAAGAAGATTGGCGTGGAGGGAACATGGACGCTCTGGTATGCACTAAATGCTCAAAGAGTTATAACCTGAACGAGCCGATTTGGAGGTGCCCTTCCTGCGGGGGGGTACTCGACCTGGAGTTCACGCCAGTATTTGACCGCAGGAAGATACAATCCCGCCCGCCGTCCTTGTGGCGTTATCGCGAGGCGTTGCCGTTGGCCTCTGAAGCAAATATTGTCTCTTTTGGCGAGGGATTCACCCCGCTGCTAGGCGTTGATTTTGGCGGGGTGCAGGTCCTGGTCAAGCAGGATCACCTCTTTCAGACCGGCTCTTACAAGGACCGCGGTGCAGCGCTTTTGATCAGTAAAGCAAAAGAATTGGGGGTCCGAACTGTTGTGGAAGATTCTTCTGGAAACGCCGGTTGTGCAATTGCTGCTTACTGCGCCCGCGCCGGCATTGCATGCCACATCTATGTGCCTGAATCCACCTCGTCGGGCAAACTGGCGCAGATACACCACTATGGAGCGACGCTGCACCTGGTTCCCGGTTCACGCGAGGATACCGCAGCCGCAGTGCTCAAAGCAGCCGAGGAGGTTTATTACGCCAGCCATTCCTGGAATCCATTTTTCTTTCATGGAACAAAAACTTTTGCTTTTGAGGTTTTTGAGCAATTGGGCTGGCGGGCACCCGACACCCTGATCCTGCCGGCTGGAAACGGCACGTTGCTGTTGGGGGCTGCTATTGGATTCAAAGAACTGGCCGAAGCCGGACTGACGGATAGAGTGCCTAAGATCATTGCGGTTCAAGCGGTTGGCTGCGCTCCGCTGGCTACTGCCTTCCGAGAAGGGTTTTCTTCGCCGCCGGTCATCCAGAGAGAGGATACCCTTGCCGAAGGGATTGCCATCGCCGAGCCAGTGCGAGGAACACAGATCCTCCGAGCGGTACGGAACAGCGGCGGGGCTTTCCTGACCGTTGGCGAGAAGGAGATCGAAGAGGCGCTTATGGAAAGCTGCCGCCGTGGATTTTACATTGAACCAACCGCTGCGGCAACGGTGGCAGGGGTCAGGAAATATGTTCAGGCAACCGCCGATAGAGAGGTGATCGTCTCGGTGTTCACCGGGCACGGCCTCAAATCCACCGAGAAAATGCTCAGGCTGATCGGTTCTTAAAAATCGGCGATTCGATTGGTATGAGAGAAGACTGCCTGGCAGCGTTACAATGTTGCCAGACAGTCTGTTGAAAGCACCGTGACGCTGTATTGTTCCATATTGGAGCGCCAGACCCGCCTGGATTCACAGGGGGTTTGGGAATCTTGAAGGGAGTGTTAATTTTCGGAGAAATGATCGGGAACAAAAGCCAGGCTGTTGTGAACAATTTGGAGCAGGCGTTCTGGCTTTTGAACTGCGATGCTTTTGGCGGTGCAAACGATCAGGTTGTCTTCCCGCAATAATTTAAGCGACCGACTGAAGGCTTCGGGAACGGTGGATATCAGGGCTGCCATCTGGTGATTGGGGTAGCAGCGCCGGTCAATGGCTTCCACACCATTCTTGCTCAACTGGAGCAGGAGTTTGGCGGCGCGCGCCAGGACAGGGCGGAAGGAGAGATCCTCAAATTGAGTGACCAGTACGCGATTGCGACCAGCCAGAATGCGCAGCAGACCAATCCCTAAGGCGGGATAACAGTAAATCAGGTTCCGCAATCCTTCAGGGCTGATACGCCAGGTCAGGCTGGGCTCTGAAGCGATGACTGTGACCGGATTGGGTCCTTCATCCAGGCTGGCGACTTCGTTGAACATGATAATCGGTTCGATCATCGCGATAATTGATTTGTGCCCCTGGATGCTGTGTTTGCAAAGCTGCACTTTGCCGGAAAGCAAGACAAACAGGCCAGCGCAGGGTTCATTTTCGACAAACAGAACTTCGTCCGCGGCGTATAGTTCGATTTTCCCGCTTTGTATGATATCCAGCAGCTCGTCATTGGAGAGATCGCGAAAATGATCTACCCGGCGCATCTTCGCCGGCAAGTCTCTTAATTCATCTGGTAGTTTGTTGAACGTCCTCATGGCCTGACGCTGTAATCTCCTTGCGCGACCCATTTGTAAGTGGTCAATTCTTCCAGCGCCATAGGACCGCGCGCGTGCAACCGCTGAGTGGATACCGCTACTTCGGCTCCCAGGCCAAACTGGCCGCCATCGGTATAGCGGGTGCTGGCGTTGACATAGACGGCGGCAGAATCGACCCTGGCCACGAACTGGTTGGCGTGATCGGGGTTTTCAGTCAGGATGCCATCGGAGTGGCCAGTGCTGTGAGCGGCGATGTGGCGAATGGCTTCTTCCAGGCCGTCTACCACCTTGACGCCCAGCACGAGGGAGAGCCATTCGGTATCGAAATCCTCGCTGCCGGCTGGTTGCACGAGGGGTGCGGAGAATCCCTTCAGGTAAGGCATGGCGTTGTCGTGGGCGCGAAAGGTGACGTTATCTGCTTTCAATCTCTCCACCAGACGAGGCAGGAAGGTAGCAGCAATGCCGCGGTGCACCAGCACAGTGTCCAGCGCGTTGCAGACGGTTGGGCGCTGCACCTTGGCGTTTTGAATAACTTTAAGGGAGGCGTCTTGATTGGCACTCTCATCCACAAACAGGTGACAGATACCGATGCCGCCGGTAATGACGGGGATGGTGCTGTTTTCACGGCAGAACTGGTGAAGCTGATTTCCGCCGCGCGGGATGAGCATGCCAATGGTATCGTGCATTTTGAGCAATTCATTCACCAGGGCGCGGTCGGGATTGTCAATGAACTGCACCGCCTCGGGGGGCAGGCCGGATTGTTGCATGGCTGCACGGATGACGGCCACCAGGGCGCGATTTGTGGCAATCGTCTCGCTGCCGCCGCGCAGGATGATGGCATTGCCGGTTTTGAGCGCCAGCCCGGTAACCTCGATGGTCACATTTGGGCGCGATTCGTAGATGACGGCTAGCACGCCGATGGGCACCCGTTGTTTGTGCAAGCGCAGGCCGTTTGGTAGTTCCCTGGCGTCGAACACTTTTCCGACCGGGTCAGGGAGCGCGGCAACATCTCGCAGCGAAGCGGCAATGCCCTCCAGCCGACTCTCATTCAGCATCAGGCGATCGATCATGGCAGGTGAAAGCCCGGCTCTTTCGGCTCCTTGGACATCACCCTGGTTAGCGTTCAGGATTGCAGGACGCTGCTCCCAAATCAGGTCTGCCATTGCCAGTAGACATTCATTTTTTTGCCGGGTTTGCGCCAGCGCGAGCTGCTGCGAAGCCTCTTTGGCCTGATTGCACATTTCCTTGATCATGTTTCTCTCCATCATTCGGCCCTTTAGTTCAAGAGCATCATATTGTTGTGATGTACCACTTCGTCTCCGTAGGTGTATCCCAGCAGCGCCTCGATCTGATCGGACTTTTGTCCTTCGATTAACTGGAGGTCGTGCGCACCGTAATTGACTATGCCTAAGGCTATGGCCTTGCCTTTCAGCGTTTTGATCTGGACGATATCGCCGCGCTCGAAGTTTCCGCTGACGGCCTTGACGCCGACGGGCAGCAGGCTACCGCCGCGCCGCAAAGCCTGGAGGGCGCCCTGATCTACCTGTAAAATGCCGCCAGAAGCCTGCGCGTTTGCCAGCATGTACCGTTTGCGGCTCTCCAGCGTTGTGATGATGGGTAAAAAGCGGGTGCCGATGGGTTCGCCAGCGACGATGAGTGGCAACTGATCGGGGCGGGCGCCATTGGTAATCACGACTGTGGCGCCGGAACGCCGCGCCAGGTCGGCGGCCTGCAGTTTAGTTTCCATCCCGCCGGTGCCAAGCCCGGAAATGCTGCCCCTGGCTGCTTTCAATAATTCTTCTGGGATATCAGGTGTTGAAATTTCATTCACCAGGCGGGCGGTCTTATCGCTGCGCGGATCACCTGTGTACAGGCCATCCTGGTCGGTGAGCATGATGAGCATATCGGCTTCGACCAGGTTGGCGACCAGCGCTGAGAGGGCGTCGTTATCGCCAAAGCGGATCTCTTCCGTCGCGATGGTGTCGTTTTCGTTGATAATGGGGATAACGGAATAAGCTAGAAGCGCTTCGAGGGTGTTGCGTGCGTTCAGATAGCGCCGCCGGCTGAGTAAGTCGTCACGCGTCAAGAGCACCTGTCCAACTGTGACACCATACATCTGAAATAGTTTATTATAGATTTCCATCAGACGCGATTGCCCCACAGCAGCCAGCATTTGCTTGGCAGGGACATGTTTCTCAAAAGCGGGATGGTTCAAAGCTTCGCGCCCGGCGGCAATAGCGCCCGACGAGATTAGCAAAATTTCATACCCCTGGTTATGCAGGCGCGCCACCTCCTTGACGAGCTCGAGCAGGTGGGGCAGGGAGATATTTTTGGATCCGGCTGTCAAGGTGGAGGTTCCAAGTTTGATGATGACACGCTGGTTGTTCATAGCAATAAATCCACAAGTGGGATAGCTGGGCTTAATTCTAATATAAAATCACAGCATCAGTCTAAATTCCCCTGCCGGAATGTCCTTTTGACGGTTTTTGACCGATGTTCCCCCATTGAAGCATGCAGAGGGTTTTCATTTTGCCCTCCTTTTCCGTGATATCATTGGGGCTTATCAGAACCGTACCTTTCAGGAGCAAAGCATGCAAGCACCAGAGAACATTTACCGGCTACAAACCTCGGTCCCTGGAAATGGTCCAGGGATGATGAACGCTTACCTGTTCAAGACCTCTGAGGGCTGCTTGCTGGTGGATACCGGATGGAACGACCGGAATTCGTCCGATGCTTTGGTCAGGCAATTGCGAGAAGCTGGCGCGTCGCTGGAGGACATACGGTATATTGTCATCACGCACACTCACCCTGATCATTATGGAATGGTGCACCGCCTGGCTTTCCAAATTTCTGCTGAGGTGATCTTGCACGAACAGGAACAGGCGATTCTACGGATGCGCGCCGAAAATTACGAGCAAATGGCTGCAGAGATGGCTGCCTGGTTAGAAGCGCACGATATGCCCGGCGATACACGTCGCTTATTTGACCGCTCGTCCCTGACCGCGCTGGGGATGACGCCCGCGGAATTGCCTTCCAGGACCGTGCGCGGTGGCGAGAAACTCTCGATTGGTGATTTTGAATTTGAAATCCTCTGGACGCCTGGGCATTCGCCTGGCCATATCTGCCTTTATGAAGCAGAGCGGAAACTGCTGGCGGCCGGAGACCACATCTTACCGGACACAACCCCGAATGTGAGTATGTACCTCGAAATGATGCGTAACCCGCTGGAGCAATACCTGGAGTCGCTGGAAGCAATGCGGGGGCTGGAGGTCAAGATCGCGTTGCCTTCTCATGGCGAGATGTTTGACAATCTCCCTGCCCGGATCGACGCTATTCTGCAACACCATGAAGACCGGCTGGTCGCGATGAAGGCGGTCCTGGCAGGTGGCGAGCGGACAGCCCGCCAGGTGGCGGAGGCGACCCAGTGGGTGGAGGGGACCATGACCTGGGGCGATCTGAATTCCTTTGCCAAACGCATGGCACTGACCGAAACTGTCTCACATCTGGAGCTGCTCCATGCAAGGGGTGAGGTTGTTAGAACGTTTCGGGATGGACGCTACCGGTATGCGCTGGTTTGAGTCAGGTTTGTGGGTGAAAAGAATACAACAAGGCGTTGATCATTATTCAGATGTCTGGGTTTCAACATAAATGTAACGCGCTGTGGTATTCCCTAAAGTAACCGACTGGTTATCAATTTCGACTGTGATGGTCTGATTAAAAGGCAGTATCTCTGTCACGGCAACGCGCGCCCCGGGGGTGATTCGTTTCATTTCCAGGTAATCGAGCAGGTGGGCATTTTCTTCCGCCAATTCGTGGATTCGGCGGATGATGACCGTTCCACCGGCTGGGATTTCCGTCAGAGTGATCCAGTCTGAGACTGAATCCTCACACCCTGGGAGAGGGTTGCCATGTGGACAGGTCTTTGGGTTGCCAAGCTGTTCCATCAGGGCTGTCTCTGTCATGCTAGAGATAGCATGTTCCAGCTGATGGGCTTCACTATGAAGCTTGGACCAGGGAAGTGTTTTGAACATCATCCACTCCATCAGCATGTGGCGGCGCATGATGACGCGCGCCGCGTTCCAACCGGTGGCGGTCAGGTGCGCGCCGTCTTTGGTCATAACTACCAGACCATCACGGGTCATTCGTTTAAGTGTGTTGGTGACCGTGGGCGGGGTGACGCCCAAAAGTTCTGCCAGCCGCGATCCCACGACCGGCTCTTTGTCGCGTTCCATCACGTAGATAAGCAGCAGGTAATCCTGGATGGTTGAACTCAGATTCGAAACTTCCGAATCCTTAGAATCGGAGATATTTATCATGCTTAATCCTGTAAATTATTATATACTAATTTTCAATATTAGCATATAATAATCATAGCTCTTCATAAGTCATTATATCATTTTATCCCGCAGGAGAAAAATATGCTTAAAGGCAATTTTCAAATACCGCTTTCCGATATGGCAACTGGGGAAGGTGCTACTCTTCTGGTCTTTAAGGGCGGAAGGATGGTGAACAACCGGCTGGCTTCACTCGGTTTTACGCCGGGAGCGCGAGTCAGTATGGTTCAGAACTATGGACGTGGCCCTTTGCTCGTTGAAGTACGGGGGGCATGTGTGGCGTTGGGGCGCGGAGAGGCAGCGAAAATTCTCGTTGAAAGAAGCACTCATGAATGATTGCCATGAGACTCCAAACCGTAACGCTGTGCCTCTGACTGCAATCGGCGAGGAAATTCCGTTGATTGCACTGGCTGGCCAGCCAAATATGGGAAAATCGACCATTTTTAATTTGCTGACCGGCCTTAATCAGCACGTCGGCAACTGGCCGGGTAAAACGGTTGAACGTCGCGAGGGTAGCTTTCATTACAATCAACAGACTTTTCGGCTGGTGGATCTGCCAGGAACCTATAGCCTGACAGCGAATTCACCCGAAGAATTAATCGCCCGTGAGTTCATCCTGGTCGAAAAGCCGGCGGTGGTGGTAGCTGTTGTGAGCGCGGCGAACCTTGAAAGAAGCCTGTACCTGGTCTCTGAACTGGCCGCGTTGGGAGTCCCCCTGGTGGTGGCTTTGAACATGATGGATGTGGCTGCCAAAGAAGGCATTCAGGTGGATACGTCGCTGCTGGAAGAAGCTCTCGGCATACCCGTTGTCCCAATGACGGCTTCTCGGGCGGCGGGGGTGCGAGAATTGCTTGGGGTGGTGCAGGAAGTATTGGATGGGAAACGCGTTCCTGCTCCGCAGCCGCCCGAGGTGCGATCCGATCATCAAGAAGTCTGGAAAGAGGTCGAACAGTTAATCGCGCCATATGTTCCTGCCCCGTACCCGCAGAGCTGGATGGCGCTTAAGTTGCTTGAGGGTGATGTGGAGGCGGCGCGTAGGATGCAGGCAGCGCTGCCGCACGATGTGTGGGAGCAAGTGCAAATCCTATTACGAGCCCATGATGACGCCTTTTTGGCTGTGGCGACAGGGCGGTACGAGTGGATCGGGCGCACCATCGGTACCGCAGTGACCCAGCACAAAATTGGGCAGATTGGGTGGACCGAGCGTATCGACCGTTGGGCTGCTCACCCGGTCTGGGGATTGTTCATTTTAGCGGGGATTTTGGGGTTGGTGTTCTGGCTGACCTTCACGCTGGGTGCGCCGCTTCAGGAGTTGTTAGACGCTCGGGTTGTTGTTTCGTTTTCTGGACTGGCCTCGAGAGCGCTGGCAACGACGCCATCCTGGGTGCAGGGCGTGATTGTGGATGGGC
>Ga0067045_1031067_pt1 | contig 13278 bp, 13 predicted proteins | sample TerdegcTABiofilm_FD_59184 | JGI IMG/M metagenome (GOLD analysis project Ga0067045, IMG submission 59184) | Combined Assembly of (Gp0054472, Gp0054536) Wastewater bioreactor microbial communities from Singapore -Terephthalate degrading...
CCTCCCCTCCAGGACCCTAGCCGCCATGAAATTCGACCTCGCCTACTGCCTCAGCCTCGACACCAAGCTGTCGATCTATGACGTGCGGGATCTGAATTTTGACGAGACGATGGCGTTCGACTCTGCGAAAGAACACTTCCAGTGCCCCAACGATGCCTGTCGTTCGGCCTTTGGCACCGCCAATGTGTTGGGGACGATCAATGCCAAGAGCGTGAATTACATCCGCACGCCGCACTTCAAGAATGTGCCCAGCACCCGGCATATGGAGGGTTGTCCGTATGTCAGCCTCAAGACGTCAAGTGCCGAGGGAGTGGAATCGGATGACGGGGTTGAGGAGCATTTTCCGTCAGAACTGCTACTGACCCGGCGTCAGTATGTGCGCAATCCCGACAGCGCCGAGGTGCCTGCCGACAGGGGGCAGGATCAGCTGCCAGTGGCTCCGGCCATCCGCCAGGTCGAGCACCCGCCAGCAGAGTCCGCGCCAGACAAGACCAGCGTATTTGCCCATCCGGTGGAGTGTTTCGTATCCAATTTCGAGAACAAGGACCTGCTCAAGCGCATGCCCCTGAAGATTGGCGAGCACACGGCGTCCTACGCCTTGTTCTTCAAGAAGATCGAATACCTGCAGGACAACAAGGGCCTGATTTACTGGGGCAGGATCAAGGAGATCAAGGCCTACACCCAGAGCTTTCGCATCGACTTCGAGAAAAAGGCCTGGCTCGAGAAAAAGCCCTACACGGTGACCCTGTACCTGGGCAAGAAGCTGATCGACAGCTACCGCAAGCGCAAGGCGTTCCTCGAGGAGATCAAGCACGCCATCGAGAGCGAGCAGGAACTGTATTGCTTTTTCTACGGCGTGACGCCGGAGTTGAAGCAGGTGCCGAGCAAGAAAAACCCCGACCAGACATTCGGGGTATTCAGTGCCAACATCGAGAATCTGGATCACTTCATCATTCGGCAAGCGCCGCAGTTGCACGCCAAGTGATCGCGCCGTGACGCGCAATGCATCGAGTACGGGGACAGGCGTCCAACGCCTGCCTTGACCGCGCGATATCGCATCAATCAAAAAATGAGTTTGATCCGGGCGCAAAACAACTGTACAAAAACACAGTACTTATTGCTTTGCCACTCTCGAGCCCGGAGAAACCCATGGCCTCTCTTGCGATGAAAATCACCCTTGAACGTATCGCCCTGTTCCAGTTCACCCCCAAACACAGCGCACAGGCCCGTGCGATGCTGGATTGGTCATTGGAGCAATTATCCCGCGAGTCCGGGGTCAGCGTAGACGCGATAGCGCGGTTCGAAGCCGGCGCCGAAGTGCTCGACGTCACCCGCCTGGCCTTGGCCTACCGGTTGGAGGCCGAGGGCCTGGTGTTCTTTCCCGGCTTTGCCCCGGGTCGGGGCATGGGCGTCAGGGGGTCGGCACCGGATCCGGTGGGGCGGGCGGATTTCGCGATGATCGAGTGATCAACTCAACGGTTGCCCACCTTAACCATTGGCAACCGCCTGCTCACCCTGCCCTTCAACCTCAAGCCACCACGCCTGCCCGTGTAGCGGCTGGTTGAGGTTGAAGGCTTCACCCATTTGCGGGGTGGTGATGGACACATTGTGATCCCAGGCCAGGGCCAGGATACGGTCGAAGGGTTCGTGCCAGGCGTGCATCGACAAATCGAAGGTGCCATTGTGGATCGGCAACAGCCAACGCCCCTTGAGGTCGATGTGAGCTTGCAGGGTTTGTTCCGGTTGCATGTGGATCAGTGGCCATTCGACGTTGTAGGCACCGGTTTCCATCAGGGTCAGGTCGAAGGGCCCGAACTGTTCGCCGATCGCCTTGAAGCCGTCGAAGTAGCCGGTGTCACCGCTGAAGAAGATGCGCTTGTCGCTGTCGATCACGACCCATGAAGCCCAGAGGGTGCTGTTGCCATCGAACAGACCACGACCGGAAAAGTGTTGGGACGGAGTGGCGATGAAATGAATCCCATTGATCTGCGTGCCTTCCCACCAGTCGAGTTGACGCACCTTGCTGGCATCGACGCCCCACTTGATCAAGGTCTCACCCACGCCCAACGGTGTGATGAAGTGGCGGGTCTTGTCTGCCAGTTTGAGGACGGTCTGATAGTCGAGGTGATCGTAGTGGTCGTGGGACAAGATCACCGCTTCGATCTCAGGCAACTCATCAAGACTGATCGGCGGCTGATGAAAGCGCTTGGGGCCGGCCCACTGTACCGGGGAAGCACGCTCGGCGAAGACCGGGTCGGTCAGCCAGTACTTATCGCGCAGTTTCAGCAGGACAGTGGAGTGCCCTAGCCGGAACACGCTGTGATTAGGGGCACTGTGCAACTGCTCGCGAGTCAGGCCCTGCACCGGAATCGCTCCAGCTGGCCGGGTATTGCGCGGCTTGTTGAACAACATGTTCCAGAAGATCTGCACCGTTTTGCGCAAGCCAGGTTGGCGTACCGCGGCAGGGTTGCGGTAGCGGCCCTGCTCCTGGCGAGAGGTTTTCAATTCTGTGGCGCTGTCCGCCTGGTAAGAGAAAGTGGCCATGTTCAAATGACTCCAGAAAAACCGCTGTAGCCGGTGATTTTCTTTTTTGGACAATAAAGGGCCAATGCACGCACGCGTCAGCCGAAGACTCTGATTGTTCACCGCACAACTACACTGCACGGTGTAGTTTCTAGATTGCAACAAACCCTGGAATAAGTAAACTGCTGAGTGTAAGTGCTCACCCTCTCTGCCGAAGCGTATTTATGACAGCTCCCCAGCGCCTGACCGACCGTAAACGCGAAGCCATTGTCCAGGCGGCGATCAGCGAATTCCGTAGCAACGGTTTCGATATCACCAGCATGGACAAGATTGCCGCAACGGCGGGGGTATCCAAGCGCACCGTGTACAACCACTTTGCCAGCAAGGAAGAGTTGTTCGCCGAAATTCTCCACCGTTTGTGGACCAACATTTGCGCCCAGGAAGACAGCGTCTACAGCCCCGGGCAACCGCTGCGCGAGCAGCTCAGGCAGTTGCTGCGCGACAAGCTGGCGCTGTTGGCGGACAACAGCTTCCTCGACCTGGCCCGAGTGGCTATCGCCGCCACCATCCATTCACCCGAGCGTGCCCAGGACATGGTCCTGCGCATCGGCGAGCGCGAGGAAGCCCTGACCGCCTGGATTCGTGCGGCCCAGGCTGACGGCGCACTCAAGCCGGTCGATCCCGAGTTCGCCGCGCAGCAGTTGCATGGGATGCTCAAGGCCTTCGCCTTCTGGCCACAGATCTCCATGAACCAGCCGACGCTGTCCGCCGAGATGCAGAGCACTGTCATCGAGTCGGCGCTGGACATGTTCCTGGCCTGCTATCAGCGCTGATCCGTCACGCCAGTGCCCCTGAGCTAAGCTGTCATGCCGCAGGCCAGTGCCCGGAGCCTGTACCGGGCTATCATCTACCTGATGTTCAAGCCTGCAATAAATGACACTATTGACCTGTTTGTTCGATGGATCGCAGCCCTGGATAAAACACAACAAAGTGTTTCAGGGCGACATGAGCGCAGTGAGCTATGCAAAATCCCCCCGGTAAAGGCCTGTCGTTTGCCAAGCGTATCTATAAGCCGCGGATCATTGGCCTGGGCATTGGCTGCATCAGTGTCGCTGCGGCGCTGTATCCCCTGGGGGTGCCGACCTGGGTCTGGGCCCTGCTGGGCTTCAATGCCGTGTGCTGGGCGCACCTGGCCTATCAACTGGCGACCCGCTCGGCGTCCCCCTACCAGGCGGAACGCCGCAACCTGCTGATCGACTCATTGCTGGGCGGTTTCTGGGCCGCGACCATGCACTTCAATCCCCTGGCCACCGTGACCATCCTCTCGATGATGGCCATGAACAACGTGGCCGCCGGCGGGTTGCGCCTATTGGTCCAGGGCATCCTCGCCCAACTGCTGGGCATCGGCATTTCATGGGCGCTGCTGGGGGCCGGTTTCTCACCGCAGGTCAGCCAGCTCCAGGTGTATGCCTGCCTACCAATGCTGACGCTCTACCCACTCGCGGTGGGCATGGTCTGCTATCGACTGGCAATCAAGCTGTCCGAGCACAAACGCGCACTGAGTGCCTTGAGCCGCACCGACAGCCTGACCGGCCTGCTCAATCATGGCGCCTGGAAAGACCTGCTGCACGTCAGCTTCCGCGAGTGCCAACAGCAGCAGGTCCAGGCCACCATTGGCCTGATCGACATCGATCACTTCAAGGCCATCAATGACACCTACGGACACATCGTTGGCGACAGCGTGTTGCGCCAACTCAGCGCCGAACTCAAGCGCAACCTGCGGCAAAACGACCTGGCGGGACGCTACGGCGGTGATGAGTTCTGTGTGATCCTGCCGAACCTGTCACTGGACCAGGCCACCGAGGTGATGGAGCGTCTACGCCTGGTCTTCGCCGACTATCGCCACCCTGCCATCGCGCAATTGAAGGTCAGCCTGAGCATTGGCCTGGCCACCTATCAAGCGCATTTCAGCGATGCCGGGCAGTGGCTCGAAGCTGCCGACAAGGCGCTGTACAGTGCCAAGAGCAATGGCCGCAACAGAATCAGCAGCGCACGGGTCAGCACACCAGATCCGGCATGAGTGCAGTGCCGTGGGGAGTATAGTGAGCCTCAGTCCCCCGGCCCTGCAGAGACCCTCATGAACCCAACCAAAACGCCCACACCTCCCGCAGCCCCGGTCGACCACCTGCGCTTTCACCGTCCCCACGCGCATCTGGCCGCGACCTTCGGCAACGACACCTTCGCCCTGAAAGCCGAGGCCTTTGCGCGTTTTTTCGGCACGCCGACCTTTCTCGGTGCTCAAACCCTGATCGTCGCCATCTGGATCGCCCTCAACACCACCGGCGTGACCTCCTTCGATGTCTACCCGTTCATCCTGCTCAACCTGGCATTCAGCCTCCAGGCAGCCTACGCCGCTCCGTTGATCCTGCTCGCGCAAACCCGTCAGGCCGCGCGCGACAAGGCCCAGTCCGATGCCGACGCGCAACACCGTGAGGCCCTGGCCGTGGCCAATGCCGAACGCCAGGCGCAAGCGGCGCAGAATGCCGCCCAACTGCTGCAACTGCTGGAGCAGAACACCCGACTCACGGAAATGACCAAGACCCTGACCGAGCGCATCGAAAACCTCACCTCACAGGTGCATCAGCACGTCCTGGGCACCCCACCCCCACAGGCCTGACGCGTCCTAGGCGGGCAAACGAATGGCTCGCGCCAACTCATCAAACAGGGTCACTACCGAGCGCAGCGCGCGGCAGTCCGGGCGGGTCAGCAACCACAGGCTGGTGTCGTAACCCAACAAGGGTTCGCTCAACGGGCGCAGCCCCTGGCCAGGGTCGATCAGAAAGTCCGGCAAGGCCGCCACCCCAAGCCCGGCACGCACCAACTCAGTCACCGCGAGCATGCTGTTGCAGCGGTAGCTCGGCTGTACGCCCGGCAGTTGCTGGCGTCGCCAGGTGACGGTGGGATGGTCCGGCAGGAAGTCATCCGGCGCGATCCAACTCAGGCGCGCGAGCTCGCCCGGATCGACCGACTGCAGGTAATTCACGCTGGCGCACACCCGGTAGGACACAGTCGCCAGGCGACGGCCCACCAGATGCTCCGGTGGCGCCTGGGTCAGGCGCAGGGCTATGTCGGCATCGCGGCGGCTGAGGTTGGCAAAATCGTTGGAGGTGCTCAGCTCCAGGGTCAACGCCGGATAGCCCGGCATGAACTGCGCCAGGGCCGGCAGCAACAAGGCATGCAGGACCGAGTCCGTACAGGTCAGGCGCACCGTGCCGCTGATGACTTCACCGCCCTGCTCCACCCCGACCCGCGCCGCATCCAGTGCCTGTTCGGCACGTTCGGCCTGTTCGGCCAGGGTGTGCGCCAGGCTGGTGGGCAAGTAGCCGGCGCGGCTTTTCTCGAACAGCGCCTGGCCCAAACCGGCTTCCAGGCGCCGGACCGCACGAAACACCGTCGAGACATCAACCTTGAGCAACGCTGCGGCCCGGGCCAGAGAACCGCCGCGGACCAACGCCAGGATCAGCACCAGGTCGGGGTAGTCCAGTTGATAGTGCGTCGCTGCATTGAACACTTGGGGAAACGCCAATATTGATTGCGTGAACGCCAATCTATAGTGCCCTCCAACAACCGACAAGTCTTGGAGACGCCATGTCCAATCCAGCCCCACTGCGCATAGCCCTGATCGGCGACTACGCCCCCCAGGTCCTCGCCCACCAGGCCATTCCCCTGGCCCTGAACCTGGCCGCCCAGCACACGGGGCGGGACGTGCAGTCGCAGTGGCTGGCCACCGAGCGGATCGACGCCCAGACCCGATTCACCGACTTCGACGGCTTCTGGTGCGTGCCCGCCAGCCCTTACCGCAACACCGACGGTGCGTTACGGGCGATTCAGTTTGCCCGGCAACAGCTGCGGCCGTTCCTCGGTACCTGCGGTGGGTTTCAACACGCGGTGCTGGAGTTCGCGCGGCATGTCCTGGGCTGGACCGACGCCGAGCATGGCGAAACCTCGCCTGAGGCCACGCGCGCCGTGATCACGCCCCTGAGCTGCGCCTTGGTCGAAGCCGTCGACACTATCGAGTTGCGCGACGGCTCACGGATTGCCGCTGCCTACGCCTGCCAGCACATCCGCGAAGGCTACCGCTGCCGCTACGGGATCAACCCCGAGTTCGCCGACGCCCTGCAGACCCATGGCCTGCGTACCACAGGCCACGATGCTGACGGTGATCCGCGGGCCATCGAATTACAGGGCCATCCGTTCTTCGTCGCCTGCCTGTTTCAACCCGAACGGGCAGCGCTCGAGGGCCGGCTGCCGCCCTTGGTCAACGCCTTTGTCGAGGCCTGCGCGAGGAACCCGCGATGATCGCCAGCACCCCAACGGCCCCCTACTACGCGGTGATCTTTACCTCGCTGCGCACGGCGGGCGATCACGGCTACGACCAGGCGGCACAGCGCATGGTCGAACTGGCCCGCGAGCAACCGGGGTTTCTCGGCATGGAATCGGCGCGCGGTGAAGATGGCCTGGGCATCACGGTTTCCTACTGGCGCGACGAAGCGGCGATCCTCGCGTGGAAGCGCCACGCCGAACACAGCGCCATCCGCGAGCAAGGTCGCGCGATCTGGTACCAGGGGTTTCACACGCGAGTGTGCAGGGTCGAGCGCTCGTATGCCTTCGCAACCTAACCCGGCACCCGCTCGCGCAGCGCCGAAATCTCCGGCATATCGGCGCGGCGCATATACACCCGCAAAGGTTCGCTGATATTGATTCGCTCGTCGATGTTCTGATCCAGCAACAGTTGGATCAGTTGACGCTTGAGGGTCATGGCCTGCGCAGGACCAGGGGCCCAGACGAACTCGCTGGTGGGAATGATGCCGTCGTCGGCGACATCCATGCCGAACGAGTCTTCGCTGAAACGCACGATGTACTGGCCGGTCTTGCGGTTGAGGCCAACAAAGCCGTGGAGTTGGTCGGCAGCCTGGCAGATGAGTTGCGAAGTGATGCGCATGATAAACCTCACGAAAGGTCCCAATGGACCGCTGATCAATGGTTTACACGCAGGGCAAGCCTCCGGGTTTCCCTCTGCCGGGGAAACTGCCGGGGCCAAGAGTACTGCAAAGTCGCGCACAAAAGCGCGGAAAAAACCGTCTGCGGCGGGGTTTATGTCGGTCCTGCGATAGCACAACTGTCGCTCAGTTGTTAAAAGGTAGTCCTTTGCAAAACGACTGACGAAAGGACTTCGACCATGCCTGTCAACTTCACCCACAGCGCCCTGCTGCTGAGCCTGATGCTCAGCGTCGGCCAGGCACAGGCTCTCAGCCAGCCCGGCCCGAACGCGCTGGCCACCGCCAACGGCATCCCGCACCCGGCCGTGATCGCCCACCGCGGCGCCTCCTTCGATGCCCCGGAATCCACCGCCGCCGCCTATAAACTGGCACGCGACCTGGGGGCCGACTACCTGGAACTGGACCTGCAACGCAGCAAGGACGGCGTGCTGTTCGCCCTGCACGACGACAACCTGCAACGCACCACCGACGTCGCCAGCAAATTCCCTGAACGCAAGGACAGCCCGGCCAACGCCTTCACCCTCGCCGAGCTGAAAACCCTCGATGCCGGCAGCTGGTTCAACAGCGCCTACCCGGATCGCGCCCGCCCTGCGTACGCAGGCCTGAAAATCCTCACGCTGGACGAAGTCATCGACATCGCCCAGGGCAACCCACTGCACAAGCCCGGCCTGTACATCGAGACCAAGGAGCCCCAGCAATTCCCGGGGATCGAGCGTGACCTCAAGGACAAGCTGCAAGACCGCGGCTGGCTGAGTCCCGCCGGCTCCAAGCTGGCCAAGAGCGAACTGAGCGTGGGCCAGGGCAAAGGCAAGGTGGTGCTGCAGACCTTCGACAAGAACAGCCTGCAGATGCTGCACAAGGAAATGCCCCAGGTGCCCAAGATCCTGCTGCTGTGGATCGCCGAGGGCAGCATTGAGCCCAAGTCCAAGGTCAAGTTCGCCGAGTCCGGAGACAAGGACAAGGCCACCTTCTATGCCCGGCAACAACCCAAGGACAACGCCGCCTTCGAGCAATGGGTCAACGACGCCAAGGCCCTGGGTGCGATCGGCACGGGCCCCTCCGCGACCCTGACCCACCTCGGCGACCAGAGTTACGCCAACCTGGTACAGCCCTGGATGAACCAGTACACCCACGACCAGGGCCTGCTGGTGCATGCCTACACCATCGACGAAAACGTCGACTTCAAGAAGGTCATGGACGCTGGCGTCGACGGCATCTTCACCAACCGCGCCAGCGAACTGCTCAAGTACTACCAGCGCCCGACAACCGGCAGTGTGGCCCAGTTGCTTGAACGCAACGGCTACTGAGTGAGCAACGAGCACGAGTGGAAGGGCCAACTGTGGCTGGGCCGCGACTATGGCCTGGTCCACGGCAAACTGGGGCGCACCGCGCCTCATGCACATTACGCCCATCAGGTAATGATCGCTGGCGGTCAACCGCTGCAGGTCAGCCTGGAAGGTACCCCGCAGGTCACCGACCGGCTGTTTATCGAATCGCTGCGCAACCACGCCATCATGCACGGCTCGGACAACGTCCTGTGTATCTACGCCGAGCCCTTGATGTTCGAGGCCCAGGCCCTGCAGGACTGTCTGGCCGACGTCGAGCCGTCCTTGCCGGCCATTGCCCAGGCCTTGCTGCAGTGTCCACGGCGTCCCCTCACCGACCCACGTATCGGCCGCGCCCTGCAGGCCCTGGACAGCTTGCTGGCCGGCAAGGTCTCGGCGGCGTCCCTGGCCGCGCAGGCCCATGTATCCCTGAGCCAACTGGAACGGCTGTTCACCCGCCAGGTCGGCCTGCCCGTTCGGCGCCTGGTGCTCTGGCGCCGTCTGCGCCTGGCCATGGCACTGATGCTGTCTGGCAGCAATCTCACGGAGGCCGCCCACGCTGCCGGGTTCGCCGATGCCGCGCACCTGTCGCGCAGCCTGAAGAAAATCTTCGGGGTGACCGCCAGCCACGGCCTGAACGGCATGCACATCCGCCTGCTCGACTGAGCCCTTAGCGGCGCAACGCCTCCGGCACCTGCGGCTCGTCAGTGAATTGCTCGGGCCGGAACGGCTCCAGCAGTTGCTCGACATACCCCTGGGGGAAATCCGCGCGATTGCCAATCCCCAATTCACCCTGCCTGATCGAATAGGCGCCGGCGTGCAAGGCAGTGCCCAGCAAACGGTCCCACAGATTGAAAAACAGGCCGAAGTTCACGTTGCCCGCGGCACCGTACTTCATATGGTGCAAGCGGTGGACCGGCGCCCAGGCGAATACATGGGACAACACCCCCGGGGTCATGTCGACGTTGGAGTGTTGCAACAGCAACTGCAGGCTGATGGCGAACGCCAGCAGCAATGCCACGTCCAGCGGAACACCGAGCACGATCAAGGGCAGGAACCCCACCGCCGCCTCGAGCATCTGGTGCAGTGGGTGTTTCATCAAACCGTTGAAGCCATATAGCCGCTGGACACTGTGATGCACCGCATGCAACCGCCACATCCAGGGCACGTGGTGACTGACGTAATGGGTCAGGCTGATGCCCGCATCGGCAATCCCGATCGCTAGCAGCACCTGCCCCCACAACGGCCAACTGCCGGGCCACAGCCCCTCGAACGACAGCAGCGCCACCAGCCCCGGCAGGATCAGCAACGCCAGCCCATTGCAGGCTTCATTGACCAGGGCATGGGCCACATCGCGCCAGCCATCCCCCTGATTGTGGTTCCACTGCGGTTCATACGGCAGCGCCCGTTCGGCCACGAACGACACCAGCAGGGCGCAGAGAAAAATCACCGCAAGCCACCCGGGCGAACGGCCTGCCACACCGACCACAGCGATACCCAGCGCGAGGAATCCGCCCAGGAATAGCGGGGCATACAGCGTTGTTAACCAGCGTTTCATATGAGCCTCCCTTGACTTGGGCCCAGCATGAAACGCTTTGATGTGCGAGGATTGAACAAATGGCGCAAAGCGCGGCCGGTGTGGATTAAGGATCAATTAAGTTGCGCCGGTTAACCTGATCCCACTTAAACAGCTCAACCAAGGAATGACCCCATGAAGAAGTTGACCACCCTGTTCACCGCTGCTGCTCTGACCCTGACCGCCGGTTTTGCCATGGCTGACGTGCGCCCGGACCAGATCCCGGGGCTGCTCAAGGCCGGCACCATCATGGACTTTGAAAAACTCAACCAGGCCGCCCTGGCCCAGCACCCAGGCACCACGGCGGCCAACATCACCGACACCGAGCTGGACCAGAACGCCACCACCGGCGTCTATGTCTACGAAGTGGAAATCCGTGATGCCAAGAATGTCCAGTGGGACGTCAAGCTCGACGCCAAGACCGGCGCAGTCCTGAGCAACGTGCAAGACAAGTAAAAAACACGCTGCAAAAAAGCCGCACAACCTTGGGGATGTGCGGCTTTTTTACGTGGACGAAATAGCCACACCGCAAAACCGCACAAGGCGTACGCTGGTTGGCTAGACTTCGTCCAGCCCCTTTATTGCAGAGACCCTTGGCCCATGAGTCCAACAGTGGCAGCCGACATCGCGACCATCGGCCGCATCAGTGCAGTGCCCGCCATGCTCCAGGTCATTCGGGACATGACCGGCCTGCGTTTCGCCGCCGTGGCGCGGGTCACCGGTACCTCCTGGACCGCCTGTGCGGTGCTCGACGAGCTGGATTTCGGCCTGCAGGTGGGGGGCGAACTGGAGATCGCCACCACCCTGTGCCACGAAGTTCGCGCCAGCCACGAGCCAGTGGTGATCGACAAGGCCAGTGACGATCCCCTGTATTGCCAGCACCACACCCCCAGGCTCTACCACTTTGAAAGCTACATCTCGGTGCCGGTGTTCCGCACCGACGGACGTTTCTTCGGCACCATTTGCGCACTCGACCCCAATCCCGCCGAGCTCAGGTCCAGCACCCTCCAGAACACCGTGGAATCTTTCGCCCGCCTGCTGTCGTTGCAGATCGAGGCCGAAGAGAACCTGCAGCACACCGAGGCCCAACTGCGCGAGGAACGCCACTTGGCCGAGTTGCGTGAACAGTTCATCGCCGTGCTCGGCCATGACCTGCGCAACCCGCTGTTTGCCATCACCATGGCTGCCGAACGCGTGTTGCTCAAACACCCCAACCCGACCACGGACACCTTGCTCCAGCACATACTCAACAGCGGACGCCGGGCCTCGCAACTGGTCGAAGACATCCTCGACTTCGCCCGTGGGCGCCTGGGGGGTGGGATCCCGGTGGTGATCGCCGCCTGCCCGGACCTCGAGCAAACCCTGCAGCAGGTGATCAGCGAAGTGCGCAGCGTGCACCCGGAGCGCCAGATCATCGCCCGTTTTGGCGAACTGACGGCCATTCACTGCGACCGCGAAAGAGTCGCGCAACTGCTCTCCAACCTGGTGGCCAACGCGGTCGTCCATGGCGCCGCCGATGGCACCGTCGAAGTCAGCGCCCAGGTCGAACAGGGGTGTTTTGTGCTTCGGGTAAAAAACCAGGGCGAGATTGCCGAATCAGTCCTGCCGCAGTTGTTCCAGCCCTACTCAAGGCCGGCCAGCGGTACGCCGCAAGCCGGCCTCGGCCTGGGCTTGTACATTGCCAGCCAGATCGCCCGCGCCCATACCGGCAACCTGGTGGTGACGTCCTCCAGACAGGACGGCACCCTGTTCACCTTCAGCCTGCCGCTCGCCGCCCAACACTGAGCGGCCAGCGCCTCAGGCACTCAAGCGCGCCGTCACGGCATTGAGTTGGCCGGACAGGCCGTGCAGGTTACTGCTTGCCGCTTCCGTGCGCTGCACGTTGTCCAGGTTGGTGCTGGCAATACTGGTGATTTCAGTCAGGTTGCGTGAAATATCCTCGGCCACCGAGGTTTGCTCTTCGGCGGCGGTGGCGATCTGGCGGTTCATGTCGCGAATCGCCTCCACCGACTCGGTGATGCGTTCCAGCATCAGCCCGGCCTGAGTCACCTGCTCGACGCTCTCGTTGCTGCGCGACTGACCGCTTTCAATCGCCAGCGCCGCGTCCACGGCACCGGTCTGCACGCTCTGGATGATCTGGTTGATCTCGATGATCGAAGCCGCCGTGCGTTGGGCCAGGCTGCGTACCTCATCGGCGACCACGGCAAAACCGCGCCCGGCTTCACCGGCACGCGCCGCTTCGATGGCCGCGTTGAGCGCCAGCAGATTGGTCTGCTCGGCAATGCCGCGGATCACTTCCAGGACCTTGCCGATGCGCCCGCTGTCGGTTTCCAGGCGGCGGATCACGGTGGCAGTGTTGGCAATTTCCCCGCGCATCTGGGTAATCGAATCGATGGTGCTCTGCATCACCAGTTCCCCCTGCTGGGCCGACTGGTCCGCATCATCGGCCGCCCGCGCGGCAGCGGCTGCATGGCGCGCGACTTCCTGGGCGGTGGCGGACATTTCGTTCATCGCGGTCGCCACCTGATCGGTGCGGCTGAACTGCTCGTTGGTGCCCTGGGACATCAGCCCAGCAATGGAATTGAGTTCGCCGCTGGCGCTGTCCAGGTCCGTGGCACTGCGCTGCAGGCCGGCAAAGGTTTCGGCGAGGAAATCGCGCAAGGTGTTGGCGGCAACCGCCAGACGCCCCAACTCATCCTGACGGTCATTGGCGACCCGGGCGCTGAAACGGCCCATGCTCAACTGGGCGACGTAGTCGATCAACTGACGGATCGGCTCCACCAAATGACGGTTG
>Ga0067045_1031070_pt1 | contig 13275 bp, 8 predicted proteins | sample TerdegcTABiofilm_FD_59184 | JGI IMG/M metagenome (GOLD analysis project Ga0067045, IMG submission 59184) | Combined Assembly of (Gp0054472, Gp0054536) Wastewater bioreactor microbial communities from Singapore -Terephthalate degrading...
TAAAAAAAATTGCGATAGTTGACTGGGATGTACATCATGGTAATGGAACACAGCACACCTTTGAGCGTGATAAAACCGTTATGTACATCAGCACACATCAGTATCCCCATTACCCCGGAACCGGTGCCCGCAGTGAACGAGGTAAAGGTGAAGGAGAAGGATATACACTGAATTTCCCGATGCCGGCAGGCAGCAGTGAACCTGAATACCTTGATGTGTTTAAAAATCAGATAGTTCCTGCATTAACAAAATTTGAGCCTGAAATAATCCTTATATCCGCTGGCTTTGATGCCCACAATGCCGATCCGTTATCATACATTGGTCTTACATCTGAATCGTACTATAAATTTACTGTCCTGTTAAAGCAGGTGGCAAATGAATTTGGCGGCGGAAGGATGATAGCTTTCCTTGAAGGTGGCTATGATCTGGAAGCTCTGGCAAGCAGCGTTGATATGATGATGCGGGGTTTTATAGAAGATTAATGCTGTTTTACCTTGTGTTCCTGCAGGCTCACACCAATCAGAGCCATAGTAATTAACAACCCGCCAATAATTATATTTGCGGCAAATGCATCATTGAAAAAATATATTCCCATGCATGCAGCTATGAATATCCTGCTTGAAGAAAGGATAGAACCGCTTGTTGCATCAATGAATTTAAATCCGGCAGTAAAAAAGGCCTGCCCCATATAGGCAGTTAAGCCCGAAAGCAGCATATAAGCAAATGTGATGCCGTCAGGGATTGCAAACACCGGGATCATGGCAATGCCGTTTATAACAAGCCCGATGCTCATAAGATGGAATAAAATAATAGATGTGCTGTCATATTTTCGCGATTCACGGAGGGCTACCACAGCAATAGCGGAAATAATAGCGGATAAAAATGAATATACGTCACCAATATTGATGGTACTGTAATGAGGCAGTATCACAAAATAGGTGCCAACCAGTGTTACCGTAAGATATAAAAAATTAATTTTTATAATGCGTTCCTTATTAAATAAAGGGGCAAGTACAAATACAAAAACAGGGTAAGTCATATTCAGCATGTTTGCATTGGTAACTGTTGTATACTGAACACCAACAAAAAAAAGTATTACTGCCACGGTGTTGGATACAGCCCTGGTAAGTACCAGTGGTATATTGTTTGGGCGGATACTCATTTTATGGATGATAATATAACCTGAAGAGATTATAAATCCAATGAGGAATCTGGTAAAAGATACTTCAATACCATGGATGGATGAGGTACTTGTAATATATTTTGCAAATACCGTTGATAAGGAAAACGTTATTGCAGAAAGAAGTACAAGAATAACACCTTTTGTTCGGGTTGTTGTCATTGTATGAATTCCATTAATCACATATAGCGTGATATAAAAAAATATAAATAAAATTTTGAATATACGATTATGTAAATCTATTACAAGTATATAGTAGCACATAATGACAGATATGTTGGTAAATGGTAGTAAAAAATTTTTTAGTATTAATTTTGCAAAAAAAGTTGTAATATAAATAAGGTATGTGATACAATCTAAACATAACAGTGTTATGTTAAGGAGGCTTTATGTACCAGCTACTTTTCACACCAATTACTATTAATACATTGGAAATCAAAAACAGGATAGCTTACCCCGCTTTAGGGTTATTGTACTCATACGATGGTTCGTTGAATGACCGATACTATGAGTATTTCAGGGAAAAAGCAAAAGGTGGTGCAGGCCTTGTTACTGTGGGGCCGGTAGGAATAGATATCGCAGGTTCAGGCAGGATTGCATTATCACTGGCATCAGATGACAGAATTCCTGATTTTGCAAAATTGGCACGAATTATAAAAAATGAAGGTGCTAAAACATTTGTACAGCTTTTCCATGCCGGTGCATATTCATATTCGATGCTTACAGATGGTGTTCAGCCGATAGCTCCTTCAGCAGTGTACTCAAAATACTCAAAGCAGACACCACGGGAAATGACACTGGAGGATATTGAAATTGTACAGAAGGCGTATGTTGATGCTGCGTTGCGCGTAAAGGAAGCCGGCTTTGACGGTGTTGAGATTATTGCTTCAGCAGGGTATCTCATTACACAGTTTCTATCGCCCGTAACAAATAAGCGAACCGACAAGTATGGCGGGTCATTTGAAAACAGGGTACGCTTCCCGCGAGAGGTTATAGAAAAGGTGCGCCAGGCAGTAGGGAAGGATTTCCCAATCAGTATACGGATGGCAGGTAATGATTTTGTTGCGGGAAGTAACACAAGCAGGGAAACGCCTTTGTTTGCCAGGGTATATGAAGAAGCAGGCGTGGATATTATTAATGTAACCGGTGGATGGCATGAGGCAAGGGTTCCGCAGCTTCCGATGGAATTGCCTCGGGCGGGGTATGCATATCTGGCTGCCAATATTAAAAAAGCAGTGAACGTGCCGGTTATGGCTTCCAACAGAATCAGTTCACCTGATGAAGCTGAAAAGATACTTCGGGATAGCATGGCAGATATGGTCAATCTGGGAAGGGTGCTCATTGCAGATCCGTACTGGCCAAAAAAGGCTAAAGAAGGGAAGGCAAGACTGATACGGCCATGCGTTGGATGTAATCAGGGGTGTACCGATACGTTGTTCAGCGGCATGCCGGTTGGATGCATTCTGAACGCCCGAGCAGGATACGAGTTTGAACGCTCCATTGTAAAAATGTCACATCCGTTGAAAATTATGATTGTAGGTGCAGGGCCCGGCGGGCTTGAAGCTGCAGTACGGGCAAAAGAGGCGGGGCATGAGGTAGAAATATATGAAAAAGAACAGGAAATCGGCGGCCAACTCTTTATAGCTGCTGCACCACCCAATAAACAGGAATTACTGGAAATCATACGATATTATAAAGCGATGATAGAAGAATATTCCATACCGGTACATTACAATACCACCGTGACAATAGATTTGATAAACAAAATGAAGCCTGACCATGTAATTGTTGCTACGGGCGCTGAAGCGCTCAAACCCCCTATCAAGGGAATAGACCTGCCACATGTATGTTCAGCATGGGACATATTGCGGGATAATCCTAAATTGGGGCGTAATGTTGCGGTGATAGGCGGAGGCGCTGTGGGTATTGAAACGGCTCTCTTTATTGCACATAAAGGAACATTGTCCCCGGAAGCTCTTCATTTTCTGATGTTTTATGATGCGGAGCCAGTTGATCGTCTTAAAGAATTAATGACAAGAGGCACCAGTACGGTTACCATTATTGAAATGCTTCCTTCTATTGGAAAGGATGTTGGCAGATCAACAAAGTGGGTGATGAAAGTAGAATTGGAAAAATTGGGCGTCAATGTTATTACATCCGCAAGGGTAACTGAGATTACAGATAATGCAGTAGTTTTTTCTAAGGAAAATAAAACTATAGTACAGGAATTTGATAATGTGGTAATAGCTGTGGGTTCCAAGACGTTTAATCCACTGGAACCTGATTTACAGAAAGTTGGAATTGCGTACACTATTATAGGGGATTGCAAAAAGATAGGAAAGATAAATGATGCCATTCATGAAGCATTTTTAGCGATAGCTAACCTGCAGCAGGTGGCAAAGGTTTAACAGTAGAAAAACGGCGCTTAAAAAAGCGCCGTTTTTTTATATTATTCTATTCCCTTATCATCCTTGTACATTGCTTCAATAATATCTTTATATTTTTCGGCAATAACTTTGCGTTTGAGTTTCAGGGTTGGTGTTATTTCACCTGATTCAACGGTAAATTCCTGTGGGAGAAGGGTAAACTTTTTAATCTTTTCAAAGCGGGCAAATTCCTTCTGCGCTTCCTCTATGCGCTTCTGGTAGAATTCAATAATCTCAGGTTTGGAAATGAGGTCTTCTTTGCTGGTATATGCAATGTTGTGAGTTTTCGCATATTCTTCCAATGCAATAAATGAAGGTACCACCAGTGCAGTGACATACTTACGCTGATCTCCTATAACGGCTATTTGCTCAATATAGTGATCGGCGCCGATGGTACTTTCTATCATCTGAGGAGCAATGTATTTCCCGCCTGATGTTTTCATGAGGTCTTTGATTCGTTCAGTTATTCTCAGTTCGCCATTTTCTTCAAAGAAGCCGGCATCACCTGTTCTGAACCATCCATCAGGTGTAAGAACTTCAGCCGTTGCCTCAGGCTTTTTGTAATAGCCTTTCATGACATTGCCGCCACGTACCAATATCTCACCATTATTGGGGTCAATTTTTACTTCAACATTGGGGAGCGGTTTGCCAACAGCACCAAATTTGAAATTGTACTGTTCATGACAGGTAACGGTTGCTGTGGTTTCAGTTAATCCATAGCCATAGCAAATAAATAAACCACAGGCATAGAAGAACTCTTCAATTTCCTGTGATAAAGGAGCTCCCGCACATGGGAAGAATTTTATTCTGCCACCTACAACGTCCCGTATTTTTTTCAGTACCAGTGTATCAGCAATTTTGTATTTAAAACGCAACAGTGGTGATATGAAAAGCTGGTCTTTCTTGCGGTTATTATGTTGTGCACCTACTTTGACTGCCCATTTAAACAGCTTTTGTTTTGCGGGTGGAGCGCTTTCAAGTCTGTTAAATACTGTCGCATAGATCTTTTCATAGAACCGTGGAACAGCGCACATGATGGTTGGTTTAACTTCGCCAATAAATTCTACAATCTTTGTAGGGTCCTCCAGGTAGTTGTTTGTCATACCTTTTGCAAATACGTAGTATGTCCATATTCGCTCAAAAACGTGGCTCAAGGGTAAAAATGCCAGTGAAATATCATTTTCATTGGGGTCAATGAGCCGTAAGTCATGCTGCTCTTTTTGGAAGACAGCATTTTCATGGGTAAGCATTACACCTTTAGGTTCGCCGGTTGTACCTGATGTATAAATTAATGTTAAAAGGTCATCCAGTTTTCCCCTGCTCATCCTTTCTTTAACTTCGTTGTCTTTGGCTGACTGCTCGCCGATTTTCAGAAAATCACTGAAGTACATTATCTTTTCGGATTTTTGTATCGGAACTGTTTCTTTAAATACTATGATCTTCTGTAAAAATTTATTGTCAGGAAGAATCTGCATGATTTTGGAGTATTGCTCTGCGTCCCCAACAAATATGACCTTAATTTCAGCATGATTGATGATGTATTCTGCCTGTTTGGCAGTATTGGTAGCATAAATGGGAACGGGAATTGCCCGTATACATAATGAGCCAATGTCGGCTACGGACCATTGCGGCATGTTTTGCGAAAATATGCCTACTGTTTCCTGCTCACCTATACCAAACTCAATGAGTGCTTTACCGGTATTGTTTACCATTTCACCAAATTGCTTCCAGGTAAATTCTTCCCAGCTGTCTTTTGGTTTATACCGCATTGCGACTCTGTCGCCATACTTGTTAACCTGATCCCAGAATACCTGAGAATAATGTGTGTATCCCATACCTCTACCTCTTTTATATGTAATATTGTATAACGTATTATTAGTGATTGTTCATAAAGATTTTAACATATAAATATTTAATAAAGTCAATAAAATTTTTTTGGATAATCCGTCTGTTTACTTAAAAAATTTTTAATATTTAATACATCTCTAAACTAACTTTTTAGGTGTTTATGTACAATTATTATTTGTACATAATATTGTATTCAGCATGTAACAGTGAATACATGATGTTTTTCAATTAAATCATTGACATGATTTCTTTTCATAACTATATCTGAAAGTCTGGTAAAATAATAGTATACTATATCCTGATACTATCATAAAATGGTTATCATGACTATTTATGAATTCGATAATCTACTATATATTAAAAGTGTTGCTTTTCAGCAAAATGAGTTGTATACTTAACTATAAAAAATCTGGAGATACGAGTGAGCTCACTACTGGAATTTACTGACAGCAAGTTTATAAAGTTTTTAAAGTCAAAAAACAAATATAAGGCTATTGAAGAACTTGCAGATGTGTTTAAGGGCACCGATGTGTGCTCTGATATTAAGGCATTTATCAAAGCATTGAAAGAACGTGAAGAGATAATGACAACAGGTATTGGTTTTGGGATTGCAGTTCCGCACGCTAAACTGGAATCAGTACATAAAATTGCTTTTGCCATTGGCATTTCAAAAAATGGGATTGATTTTAATGCCATTGATGGGAAGCCGGTACACCTGGTGGTACTGGTAGCTGCCGGTGAACGTCAACATAAAGAATATCTGAAATTATTGTCAAAGATCATGTCTGTTCTGAAAAATGATGTAATACGAAATGAAATGATTCAGGCTAAAAGTACAAAAGATATTATAGAAATTCTTCGTAATGCCAAGTAATTGTTTGCCCCATGGGAAAAAGCCTCCATATTCTGCAGCACTATTTTAATAGTGTAAAAGCATTTTTTACAACCAGATATGACCTCAAGGAATACATATTGCAGATTGTCATCTCGCTTGCTATTGGTGCTGTTGCCGGCTTAGGTTCAATGGTATTCCATACCCTTATTGAGTGGATGCGATTTGCAATTAACCCTTTACATTTTTCACGGTACCTTGAAATTCCATCATTTGTTATGGCGACAGTTCCTGTTATCGGGGCATTGCTGATAATAGGCTTAACGAGGTTATTTCCTCAACAGGCATCTGAACGTGGCGTCAGAAGTGTTATTAAATCTGTCCTGCTGCAAAAAATTCCAATACCACTTTTTACGACAATATTTCATCTTGTTGCTTCGGCAGTTACATTAGGTACTGGTGCACCACTGGGACCCGAAGGCCCTTCGGCAAAAATTGGTGCCGGGTTGGGCTCATATCTGTCATCGCTTCTTCGTTTAAATATCAGAAAAATGACAACCTATACAGTTGCAGGAGGTGGTGCTGCAATTGCTGCTATATTCAATGCCCCCATTGCAGGTGTGTTTTTTGGGATAGAAGTACTGTTACTCAATGATTTAAAAAATGAATCATTGAGCGCCCTTGTGATAGCGTGTGTATCGGCAGACATGGTTTCAAAGGCATACCTGGGGAACGTTTCGCTGTTACAGATTCCCAAATTTCAGGTTAATACACACGAAGTCCTTTATTTTATTTTACTGGCAATAGTGTGTGGTATTGTTGCGCTATTATTTATGGAGCTATCGCACATAATAAAAAATTTTTATAAGAAAATCAGAAAGGATGACACAATAGCCATATTGTTGCCACTATCACTGCTATTTGCCGTTGCGGTACTGTTTTATACCGATATCTATGGCATAGGGTATGAATTAATCAATAAAATCCTGGCAAAAGAATTTCCTGTAAATACTCTGGTCATATTGCTGGTATTAAAAATTATTTTTATAGCTTTATACTTTCAGACAGGGGCGTATGGTGGTTTATTTGCACCGTCATTATGCATAGGTATCCTGGTTGGATTTGCGTTTGCATCAATGCTTTCCTTTTTTGGGGTTATACTTGACCCTGTTGCGTATGCACTCATCGGAATGGGAGGAATACTTGCTGGTTTAAATTCAATACCAATTACTGCTATTTTAATGGTATTTGAATTAACCAATGATTATCGCATAATTCTTCCGGTTATGCTTGCTTCGGTTATATCTCATCTGACTGTTACCTATTATAATAAAGGCACTATCTATGAAATAGAGTTGCTTGAGGAAGGCATTGATGTGCGCAAAAGCCGCATTAACATACTTGAATCAGTAAGTGTTCAGTCTGTTGCACGAAAAGATTTCCAGATTATTAATGCAAAAGAGCCGCTCAAAGCTGCAATGGTTAAACTGATAGAAGCGGAAAGACTTATTGTGGTTGATGATGAAGAAGATTATGCAGGAATAGTGTCATTGAATGAAGTGAGACAGGCTCTGCTTTCAAGTGATGTTGTTGAATTGCTTATTTGCCAGGATATAGTTTCCCATGTTAATCCCTGTAGTATGAATGACTCTGCAGCTTCAGCATTAAAGCGAATGGATGAATACGGAATAGATTTTCTGCCGGTTGTAAAAGAAGGTAAGGTTACGGCTGTTATCCTGTACCGGGATATAATCAGTATGTACAATAAAATTGTAGTGCAGATGGAAGAAAAGCAGTATGGCCATTTTGGGTTATGAAGTTTGTATGATAGTTACGTAGTAACAAAATACTTGACGCTAAAGCCATTGTGAATAATGTGCATTTGTATATGAATCTGAATGAATTGGTTGCAACTGCAAATACACTGATTAAACTGGTGTAAAATGTATTATTGGAGGATGATATATGCAGGATAAGGAATACAAACCCGCTCAAATTGAAAAAAAGTGGCAGGAACGTTGGAATAAAGAGCACGTTTTTGTATCCAAACGTGATAAAAAGCAAAAGTATTATATATTGGAAATGTTTCCGTATCCATCCGGCAGAATACATATGGGCCATGTGCGCAATTATTCAATTGGAGACGTTGTTGCGCGCTATAAACGAATGCAGGGCTTCAATGTTTTTCATCCCATGGGATGGGATGCATTTGGATTGCCGGCGGAAAATGCTGCCATCAAGCATAATATCCCCCCTAAAAAATGGACTGATGACAATATTGACTATATGAAAAAGCAATTTCAGATGTTGGGGTATTCATATGATTGGGAAAGAGAGATAGCAACCCATACACCTGAATACTATAAATGGAATCAGTACGTTTTCATTAAGATGTATGAAAAGGGACTGGCGTATAAGCGTAAAGCGCCTGTTAACTGGTGCCCAACGTGCAATACAGTACTTGCCAATGAACAGGTTGAAAATGGTGTGTGCTGGCGATGTGAAACACAGGTAACCCAGCGTGAACTTGAGCAATGGTTTTTTAAAATAACCGATTATGCTGAGGATCTATTAAATGGCCATGATATCCTTAAAGAAGGGTGGCCTGAGCGTGTTATTGTGATGCAGAGAAACTGGATTGGGCGCTCTACGGGACTGGTTGTAAATTTTAAGGTTGCTGATACGGGTGAGGACTTCCCAATTTTTACAACACGACCGGATACCATTTATGGTGTTACCTTTATGGTGATAGCTCCTGAACATCCATTTCTTGACAGAATACAAGATCCAAAAGTAAAGGAATTTATTAAAAGAATCAAGGAACAGTCTCTTGTAGACAGACTCTCCGAAGAAAAAGAGAAAGAGGGCATTGATACCGGAATAAAAATTATAAATCCGTTTAACGGTGATACTGTCCCTCTGTATGTTGGGAATTTTGTTCTTATGGAATACGGAACGGGTGCAATTATGGCTGTTCCGGCACATGATACGCGCGATTTTGCCTTTGCAAAAAAATATGGAATTCCAATAAAACTGGTTATTGATAATCCATCTGAACCAATTAATGTTACAGCAATGAAGGACGCGTATATTGAGGATGGTATATGTGTCAATTCCGGGCCATTTACAGGAATTACTAACAAGAAAGCCATTGAAGCAATATCTGATTATGCTGAAAAAGAAGGTATTGGCTACAGAAAAGTAAATTATCGTCTTAAAGACTGGTTAATATCACGCCAGCGATATTGGGGATGTCCTATACCCATTGTTTATTGTGAAAACTGTGGTGCACAGCCCGTGCCGTATGATGCATTGCCGGTTGTGTTACCGGTTGATGTTGATTTTCACGGGGATTCCCGTTCGCCTTTAACTCAAATGCCTGAATTTTATAACACAACATGCCCGCAGTGTGGGGGTAAAGCAAAACGGGAGACTGATACCATGGATACCTTTGTTGATTCTTCATGGTATTTTGCAAAGTTTACATCTCCTCATTCAAATGAAATTTTTGATTTTGATGAGGTTAACTACTGGACGCCGGTTGACCAGTATATTGGTGGTATTGAACATGCCTGTATGCATTTGCTGTATGCACGATTTTTTACCATGGTTCTGAATGATCTGGGCATTTTACAGTACCGGGAACCTTTTACCCGTTTGCTGACACAAGGTATGGTCATTAAAGACGGCTCAAAGATGAGCAAATCCAAAGGCAATATTGTGGATCCGGATGACATTATAGACAAGTATGGTGCTGATACTGTACGGCTTTTTATGCTTTTTGCTGCTCCTCCTGAAAAGGATCTGGACTGGTCGGATAAGGGGGTTGAAGGTTGCTATCGCTTTATTAATCGGGTTTGGCGCATAGTTCAAAAATATAGTGACTGTTATACTAAATATAATTTAGATAATCTTGTATTAGACCCTGTTTTAAAAAATCTCAGAGGAGAAATCCACAGAACCGTAAAGGCAGTGACACATGATATTGAAAACAGGATGCAGTTTAACACGGCTATTGCACGTATGATGGAATTGGTAAATGCGTTGTATCAGGTAAATGAAGAATTAATACGAACAGATGCCGGGAAAATGGTTGTGTCTGAACTGTTCGATAAGTTGTTACCTATGCTTGGCCCGTTTGTGCCACATGTTGCAGAAGAATTGTGGGAATTGCTGGGGCATAAAAATTTTATATTGGATGAACCATGGCCTTCTTTCAAAGAAGAACTTACTGCAAAGGATGAAATTGAAGTTGTGTTCCAGATAAACGGGAAGATACGGTCAAAACGGAATGTACCTGCTGATATTACAAAAGAGGAAATGGAAAAGGTAGCACTTGATGATGACAGAATTAAAGAGATGATAGCAGGGAAAACAGTCAGGAAAGTTATTGTTGTACCTGGTAAATTGGTTAATGTTGTAATTTAAGTTAACTTAATTGAGTATATAGGCCAATATACATAGTATACCTGCGGCTATCCGGGCTATTGCATCAACAATAAGGGCAAAGCGACTTCCTGTTTGCCCCAGTTCCTCAAGTCCTTGAAAAAATATATTTTTTATCTTTTCAGGATAAATCAAAACGAATGGCCCAGAAAAGACCACTATTAATCCAATGATGAAAAGTGGGGTAGATAAAGGGTTGGATGATGGAACCTGAGTTAATGGAAATCCCGCTACTATTAATGCAATCCCATAAAGAAAATACAACCTGCTTGAAGAAATTTGTATCCATAATTGTAACATTTGGGCAGGCATTACAAGTTCTAACAGCCCAATGGTTATAACATACATACCTACTATCAGTATAAAAAGCATTACCATGGGATATCCTGTCTGGTTAAAAAAATTAAAATGAGTATTGATACATTAAAAAAATTAGATTGTATTCAGTGTCAAGATAATTCATAAATAAAAAAAAGAGGCATATATCATAATGCCTCTTTTATCAATAATGAGTATTACTTACTATTTTTTATCTCGTATCTTTTTACAGTATTTATAAACGCCTTTTAAAGTCTTTAATGGTTGATCTTTTGCTGCAATATTGACTACCCAGGCTGGTAGTGATCCACCTAATTCAGCATGCACCTGATAAATAACTTCTACATGATTTTCATCTTTTTTGATTATATCCCATCTCCCTTTTAAAGATGTCATTCGTACTAAACCACTGTCATTTTTATAGGTACTATCATTTACTGATGACATGTTTACCCACGCGGTTCCTTTTTTCTCATCCCAGCCGCATTCAACTTTAACAACAACATCTCGATCTGTAACAACAGGAAGGTCAAGGATGAAATACATATCAAGATCTTTTGGATTGCGTACATTTATTGGATATAATGCATTACACATGCCATACCATTTGTGGTAATTATTGTAGTCCTGAATAACTTTCAGAGCAATATCAAAAGGAATATCTGAAAAACTAACACCTTTAAATTCTTTATACGGTGATCCGGGAATGTCTCGCGTATAAATTTGTAATGAAGCTTGATCTTCTTTACTTTCATGTACTAATTTCCAATTTGATTGTTGTGAAAAAACAATGATTGAAATGCTTGCAAAAATAATTGTTAAAGAGAAAGTTAAAAGCCTTTTCATGACAAACCTCCTTTTAAAAATTAATGTGATAAAATTTATTTGTAATTACTCTTTATTCGTTAATAAATTATCAGGTAAAAATATATTCTAATTGAGGGTGTCCCAAAAGGCATATCTTTGCAATGACTTTGCACCTGCATCATAGAGAGCCCTACTGTTTATTTTGGGACACCCCAATGGACATTCTGCAATAAATAATATTAATTAACCTTTTCAACAAGCAATGCTCCTGCATTGCCAAAAGCACCGCACAGGGAAGCCAATCCATATTTAGCATCAGGAAACTCAGTTGCTAGCACATTTAACAGTGTTATAATTATTCGTGCACCTGATTCACCTAATGGATGACCTAATGCGATAGCACCACCCCAAACATTCACACGCTTAAATGGAGCATTATCATTATCAAGTTTTAATTCTCGTATACATGCTAATGACTGGCTTGCAAAAGCTTCATTTAATTCAATTGCTCCAACTTCGTCTAAATTTAAACCAGTCCGTGCAATTAGTTTCTTTATAGCAGGAATTGGTCCAATTCCCATTACAGTAGGATCACATCCTGCTAATACACCAAAAGAATATTTATACCGATAAGACAGGCCCAGTTTATCAGCTTTTTCACGGCTCATAAGAAGCAATGCACAGGCACCCTGTGTGAGTGGTGACGATGTTGCAGCTGTGACAACACCATTGGGCTTGAATGGTGACATCATGGTTTTCATTTTTTCAACATCAACTTTCTCGCGCACCCACTGATCTCTATCTACCAGAATTTCTTTTCCGTCATCATCCAACCCTTTTATAGGAACTATCTCCTTTTTAAACTTTCCAGCTATAGTTGCTTCCCATGCTTTTTTATTGGACCACACAGCCATGTTTTCCATATCTTCCCGGGAAATGTTATATTGTTCAGCAACCTTTTCAGCTGTTGCACCCATTAAAAGATCCGCTCCATTATAATATTTTAACAATCGTGGAGGAAAATCCATGTTGGCACCCATTGGTACTTTTTCCATATCTTCAACACCCGCAGCAATTATAACATCTGCTTCGCCAGTCATAATTGCTCGTGCGGCATGCATGGTGGCTGACATGCCTGATGGGCATTGATTGGTCAAAGTATTGGTGGGAACTGAATCTGGTAATCCAGATGCTAACCATGCTAACCTGCCGATATCATTCTGCATGCCTGATGGATTAGCACAACCAACAAAAACAGCATCAACCATATCAGGAGCAACTTTGCTGTTTCGCTCAAAAAGTGCATTGTACACTGGTGTTAATAGCTCATCGGGCCTTAAGTGTCTGAACCAGCCTTTTTCACGATGAGCTCTGCCGTTTGGTGTTCGGACACCATCAATGAATACACATTCTCTCAT
>Ga0067045_1031069_pt1 | contig 13274 bp, 7 predicted proteins | sample TerdegcTABiofilm_FD_59184 | JGI IMG/M metagenome (GOLD analysis project Ga0067045, IMG submission 59184) | Combined Assembly of (Gp0054472, Gp0054536) Wastewater bioreactor microbial communities from Singapore -Terephthalate degrading...
TTGGTACCTCCGTTATCTCCTTACAAAACTAGAACAGGAAAGAGATACGATAAACTGGCAAGAGGTTCTCCCTTGGAACTTGAAAAATAGTGATCTAAAGCCAAGTTAATTTTTATCACCCTGTGGTTTATGAAGCGGTTACTTTTGGGCGTAACCAAGCCGACCGGAGGAATGTTTGCACGTTCTTTGTCTCGGTGTTCATATTGTTCTATTGGTTTCGTGGTTGATTTCTTCTTTGGCATATTATTAGTCCTTAAAATGGTATATCATCTGTGTAGCTTGCACGAAGGTTATTATCAAGAAATTTCTTAACTTGTAACAATTTCTCAGGTATTTCTTTGTTATTGATTTTAACAGCAAAGTCATGAGCATTTTTGACTTTATCACCTTTTTGAATTTTTAATTCTGTTTCCATGTCTGGATTAAATTCTAAACCTACTCCCTGATTCAGGGCATTTAATAACAAATTATTCGAATCAACTATTTTGTCTTTATTATCCTTATCCCATACTGCAAAATAGTCATTATGACCAATTAATTTACAGACACCTAAAAAATAGATAACCCCGGTCTTTCCACCACATTCTATTATAGATATGCCCTGAGAATCAACATCAATACCCCATTTTTCTTCACAAAGGGTGTGAAAAAGAATACGGTCTGAATCACCTTCAACAAGAAGAACTTTTTTAGCAAAAAATATTTCATTTCTATGTTGATTGAAGTGAGTATAAATTTTATATTTATTTTTTTCTGCAATTTCATTTGAAAAAAACGGATCTTTAACAAGGCAATATGTGCCAGATTCATTTTTCCTTAATATGTTTAAGTCTTCAGGTCTTGAGGAGTCTACAAAATTAATATTATGTGTAGTATAAAATATCTGGCTTTCAGACGATAATTCAATAAAGCTTTTATACAAAGACCTTTGGGCCTGTGGATAAAGATATATTTCTGGTTCTTCAATTCCAAATATTACACTGCCACCCATTAATTCAGAGTATGTTTGAAAAATGGATAGCAAAATTAAATTTTGCATACCGGCACCGACATCATCGCTGTCGAAATGTCGATCTAAGTGATCTTCTTTAACTTGTATTTGTAGTGTTTTATAAAACCAATTGATATTATAAATATTCAATACCGGGTCAAAGTCATTTGCTAATCCTGCAGAATTATTTTTACAGTATTTTCTTAAAGTCTCAGTAAATTTATAAAATGTAATGTCATTGGGGGAAAAATCAGCTGATAAAAAGTCTTTGGCCATTGACATCTTTTCTTGAAATGCCTCAATTAATTTATCTTCAGATGAAAAATGCTCAGTATAATTTTCATAAATCACTTTCATAAGTTTTCCGAGCATAGTCCATTTACTAACCCTCAATTCATTGATTAAATTTCTATCAGAAGAGATATAAATGAAATGGCATGCCTTTTTGAATTCATCATTTAAAAAATAACCATCTCCATTTTTATCATTAGGATAATTTTCCCATAGCCTTACTTTTGTTTCTAATGGATAAAAACTCATTTCTAACGTTATTGATGTTATTCTTTTCAGAGATGAATAATAAGACCATGTGACGGGATTATGTAAATCAATCGCAATAAATATATTTTCATTAATATTATTAAACAATTCTCTTGCGATAGTCGCTTTAGTTGTCCAGCCTTCACCAATTACTAAATCTATTGCTTTTAAAATATTTGTTTTACCAGAACTGTTGGGGCCGACCAATGCGCACAATTCCGATGGTAGTATTTCTAATTCTTTTATTGATCTAAAATTTTTTATGTATAATCTTTTTATCATTAAAGATATATTCCTCTTAGCCCGGCACGGACGCCGGGCTTCTTAAAGGGGGCATGGGGGTTTATGTTTTTCAAATAATTTTCCTTAACACAAAAAGTTTGGCGCCCTAATTGCACACAACGTTCCGTGAGTACAAGAAGTTGCCCGACCATCGGGAGGGCAATTTGGGTGGAGCGAAGCGGAACCTTGTACTCTCTGTTAGAAGAAGTATTTTGGCGTCTACTACAAGCTTGTAAAAATACACGGACGTATTTTTACATAATTTGTTTAGCATTTATCAATTTCTCCAATTCTTCATCTTTCAATATTTTATCGTAATTACTTTTAACTTTACCAAGTTTTATATCTTCGGTAATATCAGAAATAAAATCTTTAAAATCGGTGTTTTCTTCGGCAAGTCTATTTATTGTATCCCAATCAACATTTGTATTCTCTTTTGCTGGAAATAATATTTCACTTTGATCAATATCTTCGGGATTTAATTTTATAATCCCTATTCCAAAAGCATTATTTAGCCTTCGCATTTCATCATAAAGACTACTATCATCTGCAATCCTTAAGGCTACTAAATATCCTTCATTAGCCCATGAAGAATTAGATATTGCCTGGAAATAATATTCTCTAAGATTAGAAAATGAAATTGATATTTTCATTTCAAATGAGAAAAGCTTCAACGCACTTACAGAAAAAGCTTTTTGAACTTCCTGTATCTCACTCAAGTAATCTAGAAAAGGGAAATACACGCCTACAATATCAGGATGTAACCATTTATTATAACCTTTTAACGCTTTTTTAGAATTTTCATGAAAAATAGTTTTTGAAAATGACTTGAAGTGAGTATCTGAGTTTACAAATTTCACCAACAACGGATGAAGATCTCTTTCATTAAAATTTGATGATTTTTCAATATCCTTTTCTTTCTTTTCAATATCTTTTTCTACTTCTTGTTTCAGCTTCATTTCATCAGTTACTAAACGTTTTAAGTAAAATTTTGAGGGTCGCTTGCTTATCTGTATGAATGAACTATCCTCATTATCTCTGATATCTGTATATATTCGTGCACCAATACTTGCCCAAGGAGTTTTTCCTTCTGTATGAAATTGATCAGCAATACCAAATTCTGTAGATAAATCCCATATCTCATTTGGAGATAAAGGTTTTCCTGCTTTTTCTAATGTTTTTTCTGCTAATTCAACAAATGTCATTTCTCTTTTCGTGCCACGGATGGCACGAATCCTCCTTAAAAAAAGTTCGCCAAAATATTTCTTCTAACGTTTCGCAAATATATGACGTTTTTGCGTAGCAAAAATGTGGCGAAGCCCAAGCCGAAGGCGTCGCATATATTTGCTGTTAGATGCTGTCAATTGGGCTTACAAGCCTTAAAAATCATACCCTTTGTAACAATATATCCCTTAATAGGAATCCAAAATGCTTTATAATAATTGAAAGAGATATCAATAAAACCTGATTCTTTTAAAAGATTACGGATATTCTTCTCATCATAAAGTTGAAACCCAATTTTCTTTATATCTTTTGTATGATCTTGGCCGTCTTCCAAATTAAAAGCCATTTCTATTACAATCCTTCCTCCCGGTTTTAGAACACGATAAATCTCTAACAAGGCGTTTTCAATATTTTCCCAAAAGAAAAATGATTCAATACTAATGATGACTGAAAATGAATCATCACTCCAAGGTAATGATAGAATGTTTCCTTCTATAAGTTCTAGTTTTTTTTCATCAAGCAATTTACTGTTTATCTCTTTTGCTAATTCAACCATATCTGGTGAAATATCCAATCCGGCAATATGTTTTATATGTTTTGCATATTTATTAATAAACATTCCAGAACCAAACCCGATTTCAAGCAATTCATCAGATTCTGTTAATTCAGCAACGGAAGCTGTATTTTTATAAAAATCCTTATGACCAAAAGCAAATCCTTTTGCCAGTATTTTCCCTAGTTTTCCTGTAGGTTTACCAAATTGAGTCATAAGAATCTCCTTTTATCAAAACTATTGTCTATTGACATATTGCATCTAACGTCACCGGGGTAAGCGACGTTTTGCCGTAGCGCAGCGGAGGCAAAATGTGGCGAAGCCCGAGGAGCGCAGCGACGAAGCGCTTACCCCGTGTTATATGCAGTTGCCCCGCCCCCCCTTCTTTATCCATTCTCGCGCTCAACACGGAAGTTGAGCGCGAGTTATCACTATTGGTTTATACAATCAATCAATTCATTAAACGTATTGATTGACTTTATAATTCTATTATAATCAACCTGCTTAACAAGCAAATATTTCCATTCTTTACCGGTTTGTTTTGAAACAGCGCTGCACCAGCGTTTTATTGCTTTATTCTTGTTATCAAGATCAGGGTATTCTCTTCCTTTTGTTTCAAGAATCCAGTATGTTTTTTTATTTTTGCTTGACTGTACAGCTACAAAGTCGGGGAAATAATAACGAACAGCACCGGAATTAGATAAATAATCAATCCGAAAGATGTCAGCAAGCGCGGCAAAACTATCCATGTCTGATGCTTTATCAAGAAATTCTGCGAATTCGGCCTCAAAAGAATTATATGTGGCGACGAAATTGAACACGGTTTTTTTACAACGGATATGGCCTCGCCGCCAGGTGTATTTCGGCGTATCGGATAATTTAATGTTTTTCCCTTTTACCTCAACTTGCTTCTTTTCAACGGTTGCTTTCCCAATTTCTCTTGCGAGTAGTTCAATAATTGCTTCCTGAATAGTAAGTTCTCTTAACACCTTGCGTAATTCTTCTTTTTCGATATCCTTTATTTGTTTGTCAAAACATTTGGTTAAAATGTACTGTTCGCAAAGGGGATATACAAATTGAAAACAATCTGTTAGCCCTGCTTTTTTCATGACCTGGTTTACTATATATGAGGTGAGGTCCCTGCCGAGTTCAAGAAACTCGGATTCTACTTCCGTCTGATGTACCTCAACACCAAGATTCATCACTTCCATTTTTAGAAGTGTCTTTCTATCCTCGCTTAATTTTTTCGATGAGTAAAGCGAAGGGAATGTACTTACATCAATGCTATTGAGATTTTTGTATACTCTGATGTATGAAAAATCAGTTGATGGTATTTCGATATCATATTGAAGCCTTTTCTTTTCTGGTGCTATGGTTACCGGCAGCGGCGGCGGTGTTTTTGTGGTATTGATGCCAACACCTTCAATTTCTAACTGTTTGACTATTTTTTCAAAATTATCGTTGCCGATTACTTCAAGAGTCTGGGTTCTGTCAGGGCTGATATCACGCATAATTCGAAGGCCGCGGCCGATTGCCTGTTCAGGAAGGACCGCCGAGTCAAAAGCGCGAAGTCCAAGAACTATGGTTACATTCTGCACGTCCCAGCCTTCACGGAGCATGAGAACGCTGACAATCACCTTGATTTTGTTTTCGGGGTTATCAACATCTCGTGCTTCATCACGTAAACTTTCAAGATCGCTTTTTCGGACATCACCAGATGTATCGGTATGAATGACCATTATTTCGTCATTCGCGATTCCATAGGTTGAGCCGTGTTTGGCGATTGTTTCAGCTATTTTGTCCGCGTAGTTGTTTTTTTCCGCCATTATGAAGAGGACCGGTTTTTTGCCGACACCGCTGTAGGCATCAAAATGTTCCTTCCAGCGCGCAAGCGCGGCGGTTATCCATGTCCCGTATTTTTGAACAACATTATCTTTGGTGACGCCTTCTGGTTCTTTTTTGTTCACAGAATGGACTATAAGAGGAACCTTTACGATTCGGTCCTCAACGGCCTGAGCGAGCGGGTAATCGCATATAATCCAGGGGTAGTAGGTATTGTCCGGCGTTTTTGGTGTTGCCGAGAAATCAAGCCACATTTTCAGGCCGCCGGGTATGTTGTTATGAATGGAAAGCAGGCTTTCGTTCCACTTGAGCTCATCATCATGCACGTGATGGGCCTCGTCGTTCATCACCAGCAGGTTGTCAAGCTCCTTGATGCGCTCCAGAAGCGTCTGCGGCGACTTTCCGGGATCGGATTGCGGCTTTCTTCCGAGTATGGCCTCAATTATGGTATTCGGGTTAAACTCTTTTATGCGGCTTTCGTACAACTGGTGAATGTTGTTAAGGATAAGATTGTTTTCAGCAGCGAGCGGGCTTTCGTCTCCGCGCAGTTTAATATTCAGTTTCCATTGCGGCTTCCACGCGTCGGGAACAAAAGGAAATTCTATGAATACCTTGCCGTTGGAGAAGTCCTTGGCGAGACGTTCATACACAATGACATTGGGAGCGACGAGCAGAAAGTTATTCGCGTACCGTCTGTCTTTTTCCCTGAGCCGGTTAAAATAGCTCCAAACAACGACAAAGGCCATAACAAACGTCTTTCCCGAACCGGTCGCCATTTTTACGGCATACCTCAGAAGGTCTTTATCGGGCAGTTCCTGCTCTCCCTCCTGGTTAAGCTCCGGAAAGTATCGTTTAACCTTGCGTTTCCCGTCGAGGCCCTCGCTGAATTCGACCGCTGAAGAAAACAAGGTCCCCGTATAGTCTTCGTGATATTCCTGAATGAGCGGAATGACATCGGTGAATTTTTTTATTTCATAGAGATAAATGATAGTTTCAATGGCCTCACGCTGACAGAAATAAAAATGAAAGGGTTCATTGCCGAACACTGGCGGATGCGACTGGTCAAACCAGAAAGCAAGGAGTTCCTGAGATGTTGCCGTGGCTCCGGGATAGCCATCGCTTCGCCAACGGTCGACTTCAGCGCGCAATTTATTTGGAAGAAGCACCCTGCTTGGCCTGCGGCCTTCGACCACTTCATATTCATTCTCGGTTTTCTTCCTCAAGTAACATGTGGGCAGATCCCATGGATTGCGGTCCTCAATATACGGCAGTTCTTTATTGTATTGTACTATTGATTCAGGCATGGCTATTTCACCTTTATTTCATAAACCTGTGATGTGTCGATACCGAAGATATCGATTATTTTCACGAACACCTTGTAATTCCCTTTATTCGTGAATGTATGGTCAGCCGTAAGTTTCAGTTTTCTCTCCTGCTTGGTTCGGTAGCTGGTCCAGGTGTTGTTAAAAGTATCGTTTTGAAAATCGAAGTCAACGGCCCAGTAGTCTATCCAGTCGCTCCATTTTTTTATGCTTTCTTTAACATCGTGCGGTATTAAATCGGTATGAGGGATGACAAAATCCTCAAGCTTCACTTTAACTTTCATGCCGTTTACGTCAATGTTTGTCCTGAAATAGGCAAGCTCAAAGAATTTCACGTCCCCTTTGGCTGCGGCCTGCGGGTCTATGGCGTCCATGGGAATAATACGTAGCTTGAGGCGAACGCCCATCTGCTTTGCCACTTCCTGGATGGCGTCGTTCAAGCCCATCTCCCACTCCCAGCCCAGCACATGCAGTTCCTTCTGCCCCATCTCCTTTGTGTCTTTAAGGGCGTCGGTAACTTCCTGAATTGTGACCGGTGCGTCAACAGCGCCGATATACACAAGGGAATTGCCTTTTTTACCGTGGATGTGGGTTGAACCGGAAATGGGTTCAGCGCCGTACAGTTTAAGAATAAAGGCAAGATACTCAAATAGCGCCTGCTTTTCGTCCTTTCTGCCGAACGCTTTTACTTGCCAGAACTGGCGTTCGTATTTGCCGAGATTGAGGATTTCAAACGGCCGGGCCTTTTTGCCGTATTTTTGCTTTTCTTCAGTGAGGCTTTTGCTGTTTTCAATTTCAAGGAGACGCTTGCGGGTGGTGTGGATGGCGTAGCGGCCGAGGTCAACGCCGATCCAGCGGCGACCAAGCTTTTCGGCGACCGCGCAGGTGGTGCCGGAGCCGCAGAAGAAGTCAGCTACGAGGTCTCCAGGGTTGGAACTGGAGCAAACAATACGATCTATTAATTTTTCTGGTTTTTGTGTTGGATAATCAAGTATTTCAGGTGAATTCACTACCGTCTGAAAACTTGCTATATCGGACCATACATCAGAAATAGGTACACCCTTTGCTTCATCTAGATATATACCTTTGTCTTTAGTGATTGGTTTATATAACCTACCTTTTTCGTCCTTTTTAAAGCGTTTTAACTGTGCTTCATTATAAGGTAGATATAATTTGTTAAATGTTGGTGAATCAGATTTTGAATAGAAAAGTATTGAATCATGGCCCCTAACATAATTATTAACAAGACTTTTGTACCCAGATACACCACTTAAATTCCAAATAATTTCACGTTGGAATTTATCAGAATCAAATATTTCATCCATCACCATTCTAATTAAAGAAATTGTTCGCCAGTCTAAATGTATATAGATACTGCCATTTGAACTTAATAAATTTTTAATAAGATATAACCGCTCATACATCATTTGTATAAAACTATCAGTACCTTTACCCCAAGTATCTCTATATGCTTTTTCTTCAATAATTGAATGTTCTTTATGTACTTTTTCTCCACTATCACCTATTTTCACGTCCACGGTAAAATCCGCCCCGGTCGCAAATGGCGGGTCTATGTAGATGAGGTCAATCTTCCCCGAGAATTTTTCCAGCAGACTGCTCATCACAAACTTGTTGTCGCCCCAGATGAGCTTGTTCTTCCAGCCTGTTTCGTATGTTGCCCCTTCATCGCCAACCCAGTAATCAAAAAGGCCTTTCTGTATATCGCCTTCGCCGCCTTTTTCAATGCGGGGCTCGTTTATGCTCTCAACTATCTGAAATGGATAGGGCCCCGGCTTTTCCACCGGAACAAGGCGGCCTTCGTCGTCGTATTTGCCGCGCCATACAAGTTCGGTTTTTTTGATGTCAATTTTTCCCATGATAACTCCTCTTTATGCAGTTTCAGTTCTGCAATAATATTTAAAGTCGCACTCCTTGCAGACTCTTGTTTTATCGGGCTTATTTTTTATTTCAAAATCTTTATTTATAATACATTTAGCCACTTTATCAAAATGTTTTCCCGCTTGTTCAACAAGTTTTTCATCATAGACTATTTCCATCAGAGCGTCTTTTCTATGTTCTTCGGCAGTCCAGTACAAATAGAGACGCTCCGGTTCTTTGTTGTACCTTTCCTTTAATATATGTGCGTACACATGAAGCTGATACCGGTATTTATCCATGACAGGATCATCATTTTCGGGCTTGGGTTGAGTTTTAAAATCGAGCAGTTCCAGCTTATCGTCTTTGCCAAGAAGCAAGTCCACTTTACCGTTTATGATGTAATCATCTTTTTCATAGGAAACGTCAATTTCTGTTTCAATGACGCGCTTCAATAAATCCTTATTGTTCTGAAAATAGTTAAGCACATGACGAAGCGCGCCCTGCTTTGGTTTTGCTCCAAGCGGCCTGTATCCGCCGGCGATCATGCCTTTATAATTATTCTCGAAATCAGCGGTGATTATTGATTCGTTGACCTTTTCTCCATCCAATATTCTGCGATGAAGGTCTTCTATGGTTTCGTGTACAAGTGTTCCGAATAAAATCTGTCCTGAGCGGCTGGAAGTGAACTCATATTCTTTATAAAAAAGATACTGCTGCGGGCAGGTCTCATAGACATTGATGTGAGATGTGAGAGAAAAAGATTTCTTGGGAACATACGGTGGTTTCGATTGAAAACGCTGCGCCTTGAGGGTTTCCTTCTTCACGTGAGGCCACTGGTCCAGGCCTTCCCATATCGTGCTGAAAATCGGTTTCGGTTCACCGCTTGTTGTAAGCACCAGAATTTTTTGAGGCCGTGAAAAAGCCACGTAAAACAGGCGCGCGTGGTCGAATTGGGTTATACGGTTTTCAGGCTCGAACACATCACGTTTATAAAAAGGAGAAAGAATTCGGTCTGTCTGTTTTTGCACGCTGTATTGCTTATCAAGCGAGCCTACCGCCACAACAGGAAATTCCAAGCCCTTGGACTGGTGTATTGTCATTATCTGCACATAGCCTTTAGGTATGGGATTGTATTCATCCTCGAATTCATTTTGACCGGCATTTAATAGAAGATTGAAAAAGCTGTTGAATAATTTATACTTTAGCGCGGTTTTATTCTGCGCGGTTATAACATTGATATGATAGTACGTCATGAATGAATTGATGAGCGCGGTAAATTGCGAAAGGTTGCGCGCGGCGTTCTCATCTTTTAAATAATCACTGAAAGGCACATAGGCAAAAAGCTGGAATGGGATGTCTGATGGAATTTCATCAAGGCTTTCCTTGCCTTTTAAAACAGAGATTTTTTGATTCATGTTTCTTATATATGCGCCAAGGGGCTTTGTCGCGTATTTCCCGAGAATTTGAATCCCTTCATTGACAACAACCCTGTGGTCATAATTATCAAGGTCATTGCCTATATAATCAAGAATAAGCGCGTAACAGGCGATAAGCAGTTTAATTTCTTCATTCTCGAAATAAGCTTTCGCACGCGGACAAAAGGCTTTAATGTTTTTATTGTTTAATGCCGTTATATACGGTTCGCTGTGTTCAAGCATCACGCTTTTTAATAGAAGGGCCACGTCGCTGGGGTCGTTGATTATTTTATTTTTTAACAGATATGAAACCATATCGGCAAAACGTTCCGCTTCGTCTCTCTGGCTGTTTGCCCAGATGCAGAAAACCGCCGGGTATTCGGGTGATACAGTTTCATTTGATGGAACCACGATTTTATCGGGATATCGAAAGGGGGCGCCGCCGTCCAGATTTTCCCAGTCAATCTGCGACATAAATGTGTTATAGTGATTGATAATGGTTTCATGGGAACGGAAATTTTCAAGTAGTTTAACTTTATTCAATTTTTCAAAATGCGATTCAAACTCAAGTATATTCCTGACTGTCGCGCCGCGGAATCTATAAAGAGCCTGGTCTTCATCGCCAACAACTGTCAGATTATTATGCGGTTTCACCAGCATTAAGGCAATCTGTTCCTGTATGTAATTTGTGTCCTGGTACTCATCTATGAGCATATATTTAACAGATGATGCTATTCTTTTCCTTGTTTCATTATCCTGAAGCAAATCATAGAAAATCCGCTGCTGAAAAGCAAAATCAACCCGGTTGTTTTCAAAAAGCAAATCGCGGTATTTAATGTAAGAAGCACCCAACTGCGAAATAAAATCATCTTTGCTTTTTTTAAGTTGTTTCGGATCTATCAGTTCTTCAGTTATTTTATCGAAAAACACTTTAATCCTGCCGATTGTGTCCCATTTCCCTTTCCATTTCCCAAAATATCTTTCGCCGTCATGAAAGGGTTCAATTATATCACTGAAATTTTCATTAATGAACAATGAACAGGTTAAATCATCTAGGACAGTATAATTCTTATTTAGCGGAGTTTGTCGAATAAACTTTGAATTATAATTATCGCATATGCTGTGTATCGTGCCGGTATTCAGTTCATGCAGATTCAACTTCTCGCCAAGTCTTTTAGAGAAAAGGCTTAATCTATCTCGTAATTCATACGATGATTTTTCAGTGAAAGTAGTTAAAATAATTTCAGATGGTTTTGCCTTACCGGATAAAATTAAATACAAAGTACGAAGTACGAGGGTATAAGTTTTACCCGTACCAGGACCTGCAATAATTAAAGTAGGACCATCAGTTTCAAAAACAGCCTTTTGCTTTTCCTTGTCCTTTTCAAGACCGAATGTAGATATAAATTTATTTTGAAGTTTATCCATATATTTTTCTTATAACAACTTATTTTCTCGAAAACTGAAATACTTATCCCCGGAAACAATTAAATGGTCATATATACTAATATTAAGCACACGAGCAGGTATATTTATTGCCTTTGTAATATCAATATCCTGCTCTGAAGGTTTAGGATTATCATTTGTATGGTTATGAAGCAAAAGTATCGAATGGGCTCCATGGCGGATTGCAGATTCAATGACCTGTCTTGGATAAACAGTGGTTCTATCAATTAATCCTTCTGATATCCGGTTCTCTCCATTTCGTATAATTGCATTATTACTATCAAGAGGCAATAACCAGAATTCTTCATTCTTATTAAAACCTATTTTATTTATACAGTATGAAATTAGTTCTTCCTTGGATTGAGAAATTGGTAAAGATTCAATTCTTTGTTTTTGATATAGTAAGGAAATCTCTTTGATGAATTTTCTTAAAGTTAAAGCTTTATCTTTAAAATAGGGAATTTTATTTAGTTCATTTTCGTCAGCATCGAAGAAGCCTTGTATGGTCCCCAATTTATTAATAGCTTCTTTGGCAGCGGGTTTAACATCTTTTTGAGGAATAACAAATGTTAGAAACAATTCAATAATTTCATAGGGCTGAAGTCCCTCAATGCCCTGATTAATAAATCTTTCACGGAGCCTCTTTCTGTGGTTAATATAATGAGGTTTATTATCTTTTATCATTTTCATATGCTTACAATCATATAATTAACCGAAATTCAACCGCCACGGATGGCGGTTGTTACAGCAATATATTTATGCCCACAGAGGGCGGGGCAATTGCATATAACTCCTATTATGTTCATGACCCTCTCTCACCTAACCATGCCCTCTCTTATGGTATAGGTGTAGCTTTGCATACTTCCCCAAAAATTATTCAAATTGCGGGGAGTAATAATAGACCGGAACCAGTGCAGCCGAAACATGTTACCGGCTCCATGTAATATTGGTATAACGCAGGAAGGAAACCATATTTTCATAGCCCGTCCAGGGGGCTTTGAATACGTTTAAGGTCAAATTGGGTTACATGGGTGTAAATTTCTGTTGTTTGCGAGCTTTTATGTCCCAAAAGTTCCTGGATATACCGCAGATCAGTTCCGTTTTCTAAAAGATGGGTTGCGAAACTGTGTCTAAGAGAATGAATGCTAACCTGCTTCTTTATGCCCGCCTTTTGTGCGGCGGCGGTAAAAATTGCCTGGGCGCTTCTGATGGATAAATGCTTATCCACATCTGTTCCCGGAAAAAGCCAGGAGTTTACAAGAACCTTTTCTCTATAGGTTTTGTAAAATGATTTGATTGAAGGGGATAGCATTACATATCTGTCTTTGCGTCCCTTGGCCTGCCGGATATGGATCATCATTCTGTCAAAATCCAGATCCGCCGCTTTAAGAGAAACAGCCTCGCTTACCCGTAGTCCAGCGGAATATATGAGCATTAAAAGAAAACGGTGCTTCACATTGGAAAGGGAGGATAGAATCCTTTTTACCTCCTCTTTAGATAATACTTCCGGATATTGTATCTGTTTTTTTGGAAGCTTGATATTTAAAGCCGGATTAAACGACTCCTTGGAATAGAAATATTTCAGCCCGCTTATTATATGGGCAAAGAGACTCCTTGAGCAGCCGGTAACCTCCTGAAGTTTTTCCAAATAGAGCTTTACATCCTCCTGCCTGACATCCCCTGGCAGTAAACCGGTCCTGTCAAAAAACAGCCTTATCTGACTGCAATATGCTTTTATTGTTTTAGGACTGTACTGTCTAAGTTTTAATTCCCGAGCCATG
>Ga0067045_1031066_pt1 | contig 13273 bp, 12 predicted proteins | sample TerdegcTABiofilm_FD_59184 | JGI IMG/M metagenome (GOLD analysis project Ga0067045, IMG submission 59184) | Combined Assembly of (Gp0054472, Gp0054536) Wastewater bioreactor microbial communities from Singapore -Terephthalate degrading...
GTATTTGAGCGGAAGAAGCCCCATGTGAACGTGGGGACCATCGGGCACATTGACCATGGCAAGACGACCCTGACGGCAGCGATCACGAAGGTGCTGTCGCTGAAGGGTTGGGCCGAGTATCGCCCGTTTGACAGCATTGACAATGCGCCCGAGGAGAAGGCCCGCGGCATCACGATTGCCATTGCGCACGTGGAGTACGAGACCGAGAAGCGGCACTATGCGCACGTGGACTGCCCTGGGCACGCGGACTACATCAAGAACATGATCACCGGCGCGGCGCAGATGGACGGCGCGATCCTGGTGGTGGCGGCGCCGGACGGGCCCATGCCGCAGACGCGCGAGCACGTGCTGCTGGCGCGGCAGGTGGAAGTGCCGAGCATGGTGGTGTTCCTGAACAAAGTGGACATGATGGACGACCCGGAGTTGCTGGAGTTGGTGGAGTTGGAACTTCGGGAGTTGCTGGACAAGTACGGGTTCCCTGGGGACTCGGTGCCCATCGTGCGGGGGAGCGCACTGAAGGCGCTGGAGAGCACGTCCACGGACCCGAACGCGCCCGAGTACGAGTGCATTTGGAACCTGATGCACGCGGTGGATGAGTACATTCCGACGCCGGTGCGTGAGATAGACAAGCCGTTCCTGATGGCCATTGAGGACGTATTCGGGATCAAGGGTCGCGGGACGGTGGCGACGGGGCGTATTGAGCGCGGGATTGTGAAGGTTGGGGACGAGGTAGAGATCATCGGTCTGCGGGACGAGATACGGAAGACGGTGGTAACGGGCGTGGAGATGTTCCGCAAGACTCTGGAGTACGGGCAGGCGGGCGACAACGTGGGGTGCCTGCTGCGCGGGATTGAGCGGACGGACATAGAGCGCGGGCAGGTGTTGGCGAAGCCTGGGAGCATCAAGCCGCACACGACGTTCATGGGGTCGGTGTACGTGCTGAAGAAGGAAGAAGGTGGGCGGCACACGCCGTTCTTCACGGGATATCGTCCGCAGTTCTACATTCGGACGATGGACGTAACGGGTGAGGTGGAGTTGCCCGCTGGGATGGAGATGGTGATGCCTGGGGACAACGTGAACCTGAAGGTGAAGTTGATCGTGCCTGTGGCGCTGGAAGTGGGGTCGCGGTTTGCGATCCGCGAAGGCGGTCGGACGGTCGGCGCAGGCGTCATCACCGAGATCGTGGAATAAGACTGAGAAGGGGGTAGGAAGCAATCGCTTCCGCATAGATAGAGATGGCAAAGAAGAAAGACGTCCGAGCAGTCATCACGCTGGCTTGCACCGAGTGCAAGGAGCGCAACTATACGACGCAGAAGAACCGACGCAACGACCCGGGCAGGCTGGAGTTGAAGAAGTACTGCAGCCGCTGCCGAAAGCACACCCTGCACCGGGAGACGAAGTAGGAGCACGACCGGCGGCCCGAAAGGGCTTGCCCGTGCACAGGCCAGTAGCTCAACTTGGCAGAGCATCGCTCTCCAAAAGCGAGGGTTGCGGGTTCAAGTCCTGCCTGGCCTGCCTCTGAGAGACGAAGACACCGTCGCACGAGGCCTGCAGTCCGAACGTGCGCGGTGTCTTGAAATGTTATCGTCCGATTATTAGAGCGCTTGCCGAGGGTGAAGAGTGGCGAAGACATCAGCACCGAAGAAAGAGAACCGAATCGTCCGCTACCTGCGCGAGACGCGGGCCGAACTGGCGAAGGTTACCTGGCCCACGCGCGAAGAGGCGCTGCGCCTGACCGGTATCGTCCTGGCGACGACCATCGGGTTTGCGCTGTTCCTGGGGGTGGTGGACTACCTGCTCTCCAAGTTGTTCGCGCTGCTGGTGAAATAGTCGCAACGGTGCATGCTCGCCTGGGCATAGCAAGGTTGTCTGGGGACTGATGGAAGAAGAAAAAGCGGTATCGCCCGAGAACCCAATAGAACAGATGGCGGACACAAGCGCCGCGCCCGAGGACACGCCGACAGCCGACGCCGCGCAGCCCGAGGAGGCGCAGACGGCCGACGCCGCGCAGCCTGCGGAAGCGGCCGCCGAGGTCGCCGTTGAGGCGGCTGGCGAGGCCGCTGCCGAGGCCGAAGAGGCCGAAAGCCCCTACCAGAAGGCGTGGTTTGTCATCCACACGTACTCCGGGTACGAGAACAAGGTCAAGAAGAACCTGGAGCAGCGCATTGAGTCCATGGGCATGCGGGAGTGGATTCTCCAGGTCGTCGTCCCGACCGAGGAGGAGATAGAGATTCGCGACGGCCAGCGCCGCATGGTGGAGCGCCGCATCTTCCCCGGCTACGTCCTGGTGCAGATGCGCGTCCCCAAGGACACGTTGACGCCCACCGAGCAAGCGTGGTACGTCGTGCGCAACACGCCCGGCGTAACCGGCTTCGTCAGTTCGGGGACCAAACCCATCCCGCTGCGCCAGGAAGAGATTGACAAGATTATCAAGCGCATGGAGGCCGAAGAGCCTACCATCAAGGTGAGTTTTCATCGGGGCGAGAAGGTGCAGATCATCAGCGGCCCCTTCGCCGAATTCATGGGCACGGTGGACAGCATCAGCATGGAAAAGGGCAAGGTTACCGTCCTGGTCTCCTTCTTCGGGCGCGAGACGCCCGTGGAGGTGGACCTGACCCAGGTTGCCCGATTGTGATGTATGCCGTAGGGCGGGCCAGGGCCTGCGCTACAGGTTGAGGAGGATACATGGCAAAGAAAGTTGTCGCGGTCGTGAAACTGCAAATTGAGGCTGGCAAGGCCAACCCGGCGCCGCCCGTTGGGCCTGCCTTGGGCCAGCACGGCCTCAACATCATGCAGTTCTGCAAGGAATACAATGCGCGCACGGCCAACCAGGCCGGGATGATCATACCGGTGGAAATCACGGTCTATCAGGACCGCTCGTTCACATTCGTTACCAAGACGCCGCCGGTGCCCGATCTGCTGCGGCGCGCTGCGGGAGTGCAGAAAGGCTCGGGCGAGCCTAACCGCAAGCCAGTGGGTTCCATCACGCGCAAGCAGTTGCGCGAAATCGCCGAGACCAAGATGAAAGACCTCAACGCGCTGGACATAGAAGGCGCCGAGCGCATGATTGAGGGCACTGCCCGAAGCATGGGCATTACCATCAAGGACTGACCCCGGCCCCCGATCGCGGGAGCCAGTGGGAGGGCCTCATCGGGTGAGGCCCAATTGAACCACAAAGGGAGGAAAGATGCCGAAGAGAGGAAAGAAGTACCGAGAAGTCGCCAAACTGGTGGACAGGAGCAAGTTGTACTCGCCCGAAGAGGCGATGGCTCTGGTGAAACAGTTGGCGTATACCGAGTTTGACCCCACCATAGAGTTGCACATGCGCATGAACCTGGACCCGCGCCAGGCCGACCAGCAGATTCGCGGGGTGGTGCCCCTGCCGGCCGGCACGGGCAAGCCCAAGCGAATCCTGGTCTTCGCCGAGGGCGAGGCGGAGCGAATCGCGCGAGAAGCCGGCGCCGATTACGTCGGCAGCGACGAGTTCATCGCCAAGATTCAGGAAGGCTGGTTTGACTTTGACGTGGTGCTGGCCGTGCCCCAGATCATGGGCAAGATCGGGCGGTTGGGCCGCCTGCTCGGCACGCGCGGCCTGATGCCCAGCCCCAAGACGGGCACGATCGTGCAGCCCGAAGACCTGCCGCGCACCATTGAGGAGATTCGCAAGGGGCGCGTGGAGTACCGACTGGACAAGACGGGCAACCTGCACATTCCCATCGGCAAGGCCAGTTTCACGCCCCAGCAACTGCTGGAGAACTTCGCCGCGGTCATGGAAGCCATCGTGCGCGCCAGGCCCGCCAGCGTGAAGGGCGCCTACATCAAGAAGATCGCCCTGGCGCCGACCATGGGGCCGTCGGTGCGCGTGGATGTGTTCCAGGCGACGAACCTGCGCCTGGTCTAGCGGCGACACTTTCCAACCGAATACGTTCCTGTGCCGATGACAGCAGGCGCACTCCGGTGCGTAAGCCCTGCCGAGGCAAAGGATGCAGATGCTCCATGCGGCGCCCCGAAGGCGGGTGTTGGCCCGCGCCAGGCGCTCCATGGGTGGCATGTGAAGCCTTTGCGTCGCTCGGCGCAGAGGCTTTTTGTTTGTGGCGACAGGCTTGAGTTCACAGTTCATGTTGAAGGAGGTGATACGATTTGGCCATAACCAAGGAGACGAAGGAAACCCGTGTAGCGCAGTACAAGGAGATGCTGGGTTCCTCGCAGGCGGTGGTCGTTACCCAGTACCACGGGCTCACGATGGGGCAGTTGAACGATCTGCGGGCGCGGCTCCGCACGACCGGCGCGCGGTTCCAGATCACGAAGAACACCCTGTTCCGCCTGGCCCTCGCCGAGCAGAAGAGGCCGGCGCTGGACGACCTGCTCGTCGGGCCGACAGCGGTGGCGTACCTGTCGGGCGACGTGGCCGCGGGCATCAAGGCCCTTCTGGCCTTCGCCGAGGAAACCAAAGCCATTGAGGTCAAGGGAGGCCTGTTCGGCGACCGCGTGCTGTCGGCCGAGGACGTGGTTACGCTGTCCAAACTGCCTTCGCGCGAAGAGTTGCTGGCGCAGGTGGTCTCACGGCTGCAGGCGCCGCTCTACGGCCTGGTCAACGTGCTCAGTGGCCCGATGCGGGGGCTGGTCTATGCCCTCAAAGCCCGCCAGGATCAACTGGCGAACCCTGCCGCGTAGTCGGCACATCACAACGTGAAAAATCAAATGGGAGGAAATAGAATGACGAAGGAAGAGATTTTGCAGGCGATTGAAAAGATGACGGTCATGGAACTGGCCGAGCTGGTCAAGGCCCTGGAGGAGAAGTTCGGGGTCAGCGCGGCCGCGCCCGTCGCGTTCGCGGCCATGCCCGGCGCTGCCGCGGCCGGTGGCGCTCAGGCTGCCGCGCCCGCCCAGGAGGAAAAGACCGAGTTTGACGTCATCCTCAAGGAAGTCGGCCCCAACAAGATTCAGGTCATCAAGGTCGTGCGCGAACTGACCAACCTGGGCCTGAAGGAAGCCAAGGAGTTGGTGGACGGCGCTCCGGCCACCGTCAAGACCGGCGTCCCGAAGGAAGAGGCCGAGGCGGCCAAGGCCAAACTGGAAGAGCAGCAGGCCGTCGTAGAACTCAGGTAGTTCGGCGCTCCAAGCACACAGTCCGGATGAGGTGCGACGCGCTTCCCGAAGTGTGTCGCGCCTCATTCACACGATTCGCAAGTGCGGCGCGCTTTCCGAAGTGCGCCGCACTTCACATCATCGGGGGCGAGGGCTTTTTCTCCGCCGCGGGGGGAGGCCCTCGCCGTCGCCGCGCGAATCACCTGCGCGTCGGCTCTGGCTACGCGCGCGGCGCAAACTCCGGCAACAGCCGCCGCCAATTCCACCGCCGCGCCTCATAGCCCTCTCGGGTACAGCCGCAGGTCAAGGGGCAAGCAACTGCTCAATGGGATACCACCGCGCGTCGTCAATGTCGCTTACCACCTGGTAGGCGCGGACGGCCACAAGCACGAATTCGCAGTCCGGTGATGTGAGGAAGCCCTCAAGATCGGGGTGCCGTGTCAGGTGTGCAGCGATGTAAGCCTGTCGTTCGCTGTCTGGAACGCTGACCGCTTCGCCAACCGCCGTGAGCACGAGATGCCGATTGGCGCGCCTGTCGTCGCCTTCTCTGTCCTCAATGAGCACCGCGACCCGTGGATTTTCTCGGATGCTCTGATGCTTGAGCGTGTTGCGATACGTGGCGAACGCGAGGAACCGCAGGCCCTCCAGCGGTGTGAAGGCGATGAGGCTAGCGTGAGGCTGCCCGTTGCGCTGGGTGGCCAGCACGGCGAGATGGTTCCGCTCAAGCACGCGCCGAATGGTGTCCTGAATCTCGCTCGGTTCCTGTCCCATGAGATTGCTCATGCCTTCGGTTGCTCGTTGCCTCCAGACGCCCGCGCCCAGCGCAGCGGAGCAGCGGGTGTCTATGCCGGAATGTCTATCACCGGTCGCGGGCCAACTCGGCAGCGTATAGAATGGCGGCTTGCACCGCTTCCCGAGTCAAGGATGGGTAACTGTGCAGAGTCTCGTCAAGAGACGGGCCGGCAGCCAAATTGTCAAGTGCGACCGAAACTGAAACTGGAATGTGCGTGCCTTTGACACAGGCTCTCCCATGACAGATGCCAGGATCAACGACAATGTACTCTTGCCATTCATAAGCAGTGTTGCTGAACACTGTTGTTTACATTGTACCCTGCTTGTCCTGTGTTGGCTGAAGCTACGGCTGCGCAGCGGGCGGTAGCCCGTCCGCACCATCTGGTTGTCGGGTGATTTTCCATTCTCGTCCGAAGACTCTTTTGAACTTGATTGCAGTTTCGCTCAACCATTGAAAGGTGTCTGGCCACGTGGATGGGTCAGCAAAGCTGAAGTCATGCATAACGCGAATGCGTGCGGCCTTCTTGCCCGGCAATTCCTGCCAATCTAAAGGTGCACCAATCTCCTTTTCAATCTGTGGTGCAGATGCCAAAAACGTTTTGAACAGGTCTTTTGAATCCGGGATGTACAACTCGCACCGAACTTGATTCACTCTGGAATCCACAATCAAAACAATGTGGCAATCTGATCGTCCGATTGATATGTCATACCAGTGCTGGGGGCGAGGAGTCCGCAGGCGAAGTTCTGGATACTTGCCTTTGGCGAATTCTTTAAGTTGTTGCCAGAACTCAAACTGTTTTGTTTTCGTATCAGTGAGATCTCCATCTTGTGCGCTTGTTTTCACCGATTTTTTCCATTCGTTAGGACGGCACAAGACAGAGAATTTCGGCGCTGGATCCGATTCGCCTATTTGCCAAAGTTCAAATGCTACAAGAAAGAAACTTATATCTTCGTCTGTATGTTCGTTTAGCCAATCTACTGCCTGGCGATGCTCCTCTCTGGCTTCCCGGACGATCCAGATGATGTATTGCGCTTCAAGTCCTGCCGCGTAGGTAATCAGTTGCCCAAGGTGGCTGTGGTCAGTGATTTCCAGTTGGTTTTCAATAATGATTCTCCGCCCCGTGTTTTCCTCTTGGGCAAGGATATCCACATTGAAGCGTCCAACGCTGGCTTCTGTTTGAATAACTTCAATCCCTATCCCTATTTCATCGCTTAGAATGGCAATGTTTTCGGGCTCGCTCAGCCACCTTGTGAAGTCAAGCGCCTCATGCTTCCAGTATTCCCGCAGATCAAGTCGCTTCAGCGTTCCGAGTTTCATTTTTCCTCCTTTTCCCCAACGGTCCTTGCTTTGGCCGCGGCGACGGCGGCGGGTGGAAGCGCGGGTTAGCCAGCGCCTTTTAGTGCCTTGAAAACGGCCTGACGATACTCTGCCACAAACTGAAAACTCCTAAGCACGGTCAAATGTTCAGGAATAGCACTGCTAGCAAGATGCTTGTCGCTCAGCTCTTGAAAAATCTCCTGTAGTAATTCTTCAATCAATATGAGGCGACCACCACCAAGAGTGCTGCGACTCGCCTTACTGGCAAATACAAGTACTGCTATCTGTTCAATCTCTGTAGGAAGTTCAATGCCTTGAAATAGTTGCGGAATATACTTGCGCCCAGCGACGAATTTCTTTTGGTATCTCCTCTCGCGTTCCGCCCAACTGCTTGCATCCATTGATGGCTCAATATGGACAAGATGCTTGGTCTCTGGATGGAAGGCAACAATGTCAAGTTCGCAATCGTAACCGCCTTTGGCTCGTTTCCCAACCAGCACATTTCGGCGAACAAAGTAGCCCTTGTACTCATACCATTCGGCTATCAACTGCTCCAGATAGTTGGTTGCCATTCACGATACTCCAAGCACGTACCCCAATTGCGCGCCGTTCAGCCGAGAGCGAAGCGGTCGGCTGACCTATGTATCATGCTGCAATTTGTTATACGGAAAAGTCCCGTAGAACACGCCCACCGGCTCTTGTTATCCGCCAGAATCGCCGCACGCGCAACGCGAATTCCCTCGCGCACCATGCGCGGGCGCGCGCGTCATGTATAGCATACGACACTTTCGTGCGAAAGTCAAGGGGTTTTGTGGGCAGATTCGGCTGCGCATTGTGCTGGCGAGCAAGGTGCGACGCACTTTCGGAAGTGCGTCGCACCTTGGCCCGTGGCGCGGCCAACCGACTCTGGAACCGAGTCTGTCAGCACATGCGGGTCGTGTCCGTGTGCTCGCGAGAGATGGGGGCAGGTACGGAAACCTGCACCTGCGCTCGCAATGGGTTGGCGGCACAACGCCAAAACACGTAGGGCGGCTTTCCATAGCCGCCGGAGACAGGGGGCAGGTACGGAAACCTGCCCTACACGGTCGCGCCATGGGTCGTTGCGGCGCAGCCATCGCGCGGGCGGCTGGCCCTACGTGCCCCAGTCGCGCGGCATGCGGAACTCCCAATCCAGGGTGCGGCCGCTCACCTTCGCGATGGTGGGCGGGCACCGCTTGTACTGATTGCGCTGCACCATGCGCCACACCTGCCGCACGAACGCCTCCGAGAATCCCATGCCCACCACCTCGGCCAGGGTGCGGCGCTCATCCACCAGCAGGTACAGCACCTTGTCCACCTCGGCGTAGGTCAGGCCCATTTCCCCCTCGTCCGTTTGCCCAGGCCACAGGTCGGCCGAGGGCGGCTTGGCGATGATGCGTTCGGGCACGCCGACAGCGCGCGCCAGTTGCCGCACCTGCGTCTTGTACAGGTCGCCCAGCGGGTTGACGGCCGACGCCATATCGCCGAACAGCGTGCCGTATCCCAGCAGGAGTTCGGTCTTGTTGCTGGTGCCGATAACCAGCCCGCCCCATTCCTCCGACTGGTCGTAGAGGACGATCATCCGCGCCCGCGCCATGACGTTGCCGCGCCGACGCTGGCTCATGTTCGGCACCTGCGCGAAGAGCGGCTCCACCATGCCCGTGATGTCTATGGTAACGTGATTCAGGCCCAGGAGCCGAATGACCTCCATGGCGTCGGCGGCCGAGTCGGGCGCGCTGGTGCGGTAGGGCATGAGCACCGCCCGCACGTTCTCGGGGCCCAGCGCCTCGGCGGCGAGAAAGGCCGCCAGCGAGGAATCCACCCCGCCCGATAGCCCCAGCACGCCCTTCTTGAAGCCGAAACGCCCCAGTTCGGTGCGGATGGCGCTGACCAACAGCCGCCGCACCAGGGGGATGTCTTGCTGCAACAAGGCGTCAACGTTCGTCATGGCGGCGCTCCTCGGACAGGATGCGCGACAGTTCGTGCAGCACCGTGAGGGGCTTCTCGTCGCGCAGGAGCGGGAGCCGCTGGCGGGCGGCACGCAGCAGCCCAGGATCCACCTCCAGCGGAACGAGCGCCTCCTCAAAGTAGGGCGCGTGGGCGATGACCTGCCCGCGCGGCGAGACGGCCAGGCTGCCGCCCCAGAACGAGATGCCCTCCTCCACGCCGACCCGATTCACGTGGAAGGCATAGGAGGTCAGCAGCGTCGCGTAGGTCTTGGTGAACTGGGTTACGGTGGCCGCGTTGGCGGTGGCGCCTTCCTGCTCCGTCCCCACGCCGTAGGCAGGCGACGCCGAGCAGAAGATGAGATAGTCGGCTCCGTCCATCCACAGGAGGTATGGCGTGCTGATGTGCCAGGCGTCCTCGCAGATGGCGATGCCGCAGCGCCCGAATCGCGTGTCAAAGGCGCGGAACCCGTCGCCCGCGCACAGGTAGCGCCCCTCCTCAAACAGGCCATACGTGGGCAGGTACACCTTCCGGTGGACGTGGACGACCCGCCCGCCGTCCAGGAACGCGGAGGACGCGAAAAACCGATGGCGCGCGTCCTCCTCCACGAAGCCGACGACCAGGGCCATGCTCGCGCTGGCTTCCAGCAGCGGCTTCCACATCGGATGCTCGGGCGAAGGGCGGATCGCGACGTGAGGCACCAGTTCGCGCAGGGTGTAGCCCGTGAGCGACAGTTCGGGGAAGATCAGCAGATCCACGCCCAGGCCCTGGGCCTCTCGCGCCAGTTCCAGGTGGCGCTGAAGGTTCGCCTCCACATCCCCCAGGCGGGGGAAGGTCTGGGCCAGGCCGACGGTGAATTGGCTACCCAACGGAGACCTCCTGAGCCGATGTCGCCTCGTGCGCGAGGGGCGCACGACGGCGGAGGGCGACGAGCAGCGCCACGCCGGCGATGACTGCGGCGGCGTCCAGCCACTGGGCCAGCCGCAGCCCGCTGAGGATGAGCGTGTCGTCGCCCCGAGTGAACTCCAGGGCGAATTGGGTCGCGCCGGTGAGCGCCAGGTAGGCGGCGAAGGGGACGCCGGGCCAGGGTCGGCGGTGCAGCAGGTACCACAGGCACGCGAACATCAGCGCGTACACGATGGCGGCGGCCGCCTGGGTGGCGAAGCGATACTCCACGTACCCGTAGATGTCGGGCAGGAACAGGTAGCCCAGCCCGCGGCCGGGCCTGCCGTAGGCGCTGCCCGCCAGCAGATTGCCCACCCACGCCAGGGCCGAGCCGATGGCCAGCGCCGGGGCCAGCGGATCCAGCAGATCCCAGAGGCTCACGCGGCGCGCCCTGGCGACGGCCCAGCACGCGACCAGGCCCGCCAGCAGCCCGCCCCCGAACGCCATGCCGCCCTTCCAGAACCGCAGGATTTCGCCCGTCCTCACGGCGTAGTAGTCCCAGTTCGCCAGCACGAAGTGGATGCGCGCGCCGATCATGCCCGCCACAATGCCCCACAGGGCCGCGTCCAGCACGGTGTCGTGTGGCAGGCGATAGCGCCGCGCCAGCCGGTACGCCACCCACAGCCCCGCCAACACGGCCAAATCCAGGAAGACGGTGTACGACAGAAGTGTGATGTTCCCGATTTTCCACAGAACAGGGCGCATACTATCCTTTCAGGCTCTCCACGATGCGGGCGTAGCGTTCGGCCAGTTCTTCGGCCACGGCGTCGGACTCGGCCTCCGCGTGTACGTGGAACATGGGGCGGTCGGGATCCGGCAGCACGACCACCCATCGGCGGTCCGACAGCCAGATTTTCAGCCCGTCAACGGCCTCGGTGCGCTGGCCCTTGTGCTGCTCGTGAAGCCGCCGCATGACGGTTCCCTTGACCTCCCAGGAGCAGGGCACGTCCTTGCCGGCCAGATGCCATTCGGGCAGGCTCGCGATGACCTGCGAGAGGCGAGTTTGCCCTGCTTCCAGCCACTCCATGAGCCGCGCGACGGTCATCATGCCGTCGGCCATGCTCTGGAAGTCGGGAAAGACGAAACTGCCGCGGCCGTCCAGCGCCAGCGTGGCCTTCTGGGTGGCCGCCTCTTGGGTGAGCGAATGCAGGTCCAGTTTGGTGCGGACGATCTTGCCGCCGCGTTTGCGGGCGATCTCGTCAAACAGGGTGGGCGCCGACACGGGCAGGACCAGCGTGCCCCCCGGCCCCTGGGCAGCCAACGCCAGGTCGGCGAGGGCGGCCGACAGGGTAATGGGGTGCACGATGCGCCCCTTGTCGTCCACGGCATAGACCATCTCGCTGCCGGCGTCCAGGCGAATGCCGAAATCCGCTCCCAGCACCTGGCAGATGCTGGCGAGTTGGGTCAGGCTTTGCTCCAGCGCCTCTTCCGTTACGGAAACCCTGGACTCGTCCACGCGCTCGTTGAGTCCAACGACCGAGCAATTCAGGTCGTTGAGCAGTTCGGGGAGCACCAGGGCCGCGGGCGAATTGGCGTAGTCCAGCACTACGTGAAACTTCCGCCGGCGGATGGCCTCCAGGTTCAGGGAGTTCTTGAACCCTTCCGCGTACAATTCCACGACGTTGGCGGCGTACTGGATGGTGCCGATTTCGTCGCTGTGTACGCGGCGAAAGTCCTCGCGGAAGAACACGCGCTCTATCTTGCGTTCTTCCTCCTTGCCCAGGTTGCGGCCTTCGGCGTCCATGATGCGGATGTCCACGATGCGCGAGTCAAAGGGGGAGACGCGGACGTGGATTCCGCCCGCAGCGCCGGTAACGCGGGTGTAGTATCGGGCGACGGGGATGGGCACCGTGCGCAGGTCTAACACGTTCACGCCCGAAGACGGCAGGCCCGAGATCATGGCCCGCTTGATCATGCGGGCGCTGCGGTGGGCGTCGCGGTTGATGGTTACGGTGGCGCCGCGCGGCAGGGTAGCGCCGTAGGCCGCGCCCAGTTTGGCCGCAAACTCGGGCGTGAGGTCCACGTTGACCAGCCCCGACACGCCGTATCGGCCGAACAGCACCTTGCGCCCCTGCGCGCCCCAGATGATGCTGGCACGGACAATGGCGCCCGCCTCAATCTCCTTGCCGGGCCAAATCTTCACGTTGGGGTGGATGACAGCCTGCTGGCCGATGGTGGTCGCGTCGCCGATGACCGCGCCCTCAAAGATCACGGCCTGGCTCTTGACGTTGCACTGGCTGCCGACGATGCAACCGCGCACGTCGGCGGCCTCGCCGATGTACGAGTTGGCCCAGATGACGCTGCGCTCCACGTGGGCGCGGGCGTCCACGATGGTGTTGTCTTTGATCGCCACCGGCCCGACGATATGCGCGCCCGCACGAATGCGCACCCCGCTCCCCAGGAAGATAGGCCCCTCCAGTTCCGCGGCGGGCGAAATGTCCACGTCCTCTTCTACCCACACGCCGGGCCGAACCTCCGTCCCGAGCGACCCCACCTTCACCCTGCCCTCCAGGATGTCGCCGCTGGCGCGCAGGTACTCCTGCAGGTTGCCCACATCGCACCAGTAGCCGTCGGCCACGTATCCGTACAGCGGGTCGCCTTTCTCCATCATCAGGGGGAACAGATTCTGGCTGAAGTCAAAGACCTTGTTGGCCTCAAAATAGTCCAGGACTTCCGGCTCTATCACGTAGATGCCGGTGTTGACCGTGTCGGAGATGACCTCGCTCCAGCCGGGCTTCTCCAAGAAGCGCTGGATGCGCCCGTTGGCGTCGGTGATGACGACGCCGTATTCTAGTGGGTCGGGCACGTGGAACAGGGTGATGGTGATCTTGGCGCGTTTCTGCTGGTGGAAGGCGATCACTTTCCCCAGGTCAATGTCCGTGAGGGCGTCGCCGCTGATGACAATGAACGGCTCGTCCAGGAAGGCCTGGGCGTTCTTCACGCTGCCCGCCGTCCCCAGGGGGGTGTCCTCCACGGAGTAGTAGAGCCGCATGCCCATGCCGTGGCCATCGCCGAAGTAGCGTTGGATCATGTCGGCCATGTATTGCACGGTTACCACGACCTCGGTGATGCCGTGTTGCTTCAGGAGCGACAAGATGTGCCCGATGACAGGCTTGTTGACCAGGGGCACCATCGGCTTGGGCCGCCCCAGGGTAAGCGGCCGCA
>Ga0067045_1031072_pt1 | contig 13267 bp, 12 predicted proteins | sample TerdegcTABiofilm_FD_59184 | JGI IMG/M metagenome (GOLD analysis project Ga0067045, IMG submission 59184) | Combined Assembly of (Gp0054472, Gp0054536) Wastewater bioreactor microbial communities from Singapore -Terephthalate degrading...
CCCGCTGCGAAGTGGCGGCCGAATTCGACCGCCCGGCCTCGGTGGTGCCCTGGCTCGATGAGCAGGGTTTTTCGGCAGACGACACCCTGCTGCTGCGTCGGACGATCGACAGCGACGGCCGCAGCCGTGCGTGGATCAACGGCAGCGCTGCCACCGTCACCCAGCTCAAGGCCCTGGCCGACGAGTTGGTCGATATCCATGGCCAGCACGCCTGGCAGAGCCTGACCCGGCCCGACGCGGTACGTCGGCTGCTCGATGCCTATGGCGGCATCGACAGCAGCGCGGCCGGCCAGGCTTGGACCCAGTGGCGCGAGCGCCTGCGTCTGCTCGATGACGCGCAGGCGCGCGAAGCCCAGTTGCAACAGGAAAGCGAACGCCTGGCCTGGCAGATCGCGGAACTCGACAAGCTCGCGCCCCAGCCCGGCGAATGGGACGAACTCAATGCCCGCCACAGCCGGCTCACCCACGCGCAGGCCCTGCAGGACGCGGCCAGCCAGGCGGTCGACTGGCTGGGCGAAGCCCCCGGGCACGCGGCGGGCCTGCTGCACAAAGCCCTGGCCGCGCTGTCGGCCCAGACGCGCATCGAACCCGCCTTCCAGGGACCGGTCGACGCCCTGGAATCGGCGCTGGCACAGGTGGAAGACACCGTGTACACACTGCGTCACTATGCCGGCGACGGCGATCTCGATCCCGCCGGACTGGCCAAGCTGGACCAGCGCCTCTCGCTCTGGGTGTCGCTGGCACGGCGGTTCCGCCGGCCACCCGAAGAACTGCCGGCGCTGCACGCGCAATGGCGCGAGGAGTTGGCGCGGCTGGGCCAAGCCCTCGACCTCGACGCGCTGCGCAGTGCCGAACGCAAGGCCTGGCAGGCCTTCGACAAAAAGATGGGCGCGCTCTCTCGCGACCGCCAGGCCGCTGCCCCGCGCCTGTCTGCGGCCGTCACGCAGGCCATGCAGTCGCTCGGCATGGCCGGTGGCCGCTTCGAAGTCGCCCTGCAGAAGCTGCCGGAACCCCAGTCCCATGGCGGGGAACAGGTGGACTTCCTGGTGGCCGGCCATGCCGGCGTCACCGCCCGGCCGGTCGGCAAGGTGGCCTCCGGCGGTGAGCTTTCGCGCATCGCGCTGGCCATCTCGGTGGTCACCAGCCAGTTGGGGCAGGCCCCCACCCTCATCTTTGACGAAGTGGATTCCGGCATCGGCGGCGCCGTGGCCCACACCGTGGGGCAGATGCTGCGCCAGCTCGGCCAGGACCGGCAGGTGCTGGCCGTGACCCACCTGGCGCAGGTGGCGGCCTGTGCCGACCACCACCTGCTGGTCAGCAAGACCACCGCGGCACAGCAGACCGCCAGCACCGTGGCGCCGATCGTGGGCGAAGCGCGCGTGCACGAACTGGCCCGCATGCTCGGCGGCCATGCGCAGTCGGCGGCCTCGCTGGCCCATGCGCGCGAACTGCTCGGAGCCTGAACCATGTCCACCCCAACGCCCTCCCCCATCGAACTGGTACTCATCACCGGCATGTCCGGCTCGGGCAAATCCGTCGCGCTCACGGCCCTGGAAGACCTGGGCTACTACTGCGTGGACAACCTGCCGCCGGAACTGCTCGACGCGTTCATCGACCTGGAACAAAGCCACCGCGCCCGCCGCGTGGCCATCGCCATGGACGTGCGCAGCGCCGCCGCCCTGCCCGAGCTGCCGCGGCGCCTGGCTCAGCTCAGCCAGCGGCGCGGGCGGCCTGTGCATCTGCGCACGGTGTTCCTGGATGCCACCACCGACACCCTGGTGCGGCGCTTTTCCGAAACACGCCGCCTGCATCCGCTGTCGCAGCCGCGCAGCGACGACCAGCGGCGCGCACTGATCGAGGCCATCGAACACGAACGCGAGTTGCTGGCCCAGTTGCGCGAGCAGGCCCTGGTCCTTGACACCAGCCTGATCCGCGCGGCGCAGCTGCGCAGCCACATCAAGGACCTGCTCGACGTCGGCGCCTCCCCCCTGACCCTGATGTTCGAGTCGTTCGCGTTCAAGCGCGGTATCCCCATGGATGCCGACTTCGTGTTCGACGTGCGCATGCTGCCCAACCCGCACTACGACCCGCAATTGCGCCCGCTGACCGGCCGCGATGCGCCTGTGGCCCAGTACCTCACCTCACAACCCGACGTGCAGCAGATGGAGGCCCACATCCAGGCCTTCCTGACCACCTGGCTGCCGCATTTGCTGCGCGATCACCGGGGCTACGTCACCGTGGCCATCGGCTGCACAGGCGGTCAGCACCGCTCGGTTTACCTGGTCGAACGGCTCGCCGCGCACTTCGCGGCCGACTGGACCACGCGGCTGCGCCACCGCGAGACCGACGCCTGGCCCGTCCCTGCGGACCGCCCGGCGCCAACAGCCCCCTGATCAGCCGCCCGGCGCCAGCGAAGCCAGCAGGCTGCGCACCGGTGCGGGCACGCCGACCGACGCCAGATCGGCCCACGCCACCCACCGTCCCGAGCCGGAAGGCGCGGCGTCACCCGGCCACTCGGCCCACAGAGGATGCAGGCGAAGCTCACGGTGCGTCAGGCTGTGGGCCACCGGCTCCAGGGCCTCCCAAGAGCGCACGGCCGGCAATGCGGCCTGCACCGAGGCCTCATCAGCATGCACCTGTGTGCAGTACAGCCCGGCCCAGATGCCACGGACAGGTCGCGGTTCCAGCCAGACCTGTCGCCCCTCCATGCCCGCCGCCGGCGGGCCTTGGCGCCACAGCACCGCCAGCCACCAGCTTTCATGGCGGCGCAGGGTCTTGCGCGTCACCACCGGATACCGGGTAGGTTGCCCCTGCGCATGACCGCGGCACAGCGGCTGCACCGGGCAGATCTCGCATTGCGGGCGGGTGCGGTGGCACAGGCTGGCCCCCAGGTCCATCAGCCCCTGGGTGTAGGCCGCCATGTCGTCGCCCGCGGGCACGGGTGGCAGCATCGCCTGGGCCAACGCCCACAAACGTTTCTGGTGGGCCGAGGCAGACAGGTCGGCATCGAATGCCAGCAACCGGGTCAGCACGCGCCGGACATTCCCGTCCAGAATCGAGATGCGTTCGCCAAAACAGAAGGCCGCGATGGCGGCTGCGGTGGAGGCACCGATGCCCGGCAGCGTCGCCAGTTCGGTTGAATGGCGCGGAAACACGCCGCCGTGCCGGGCCACCACCTCCTGCGCACAGCGGTGCAGGTTGCGCGCCCGGCTGTAATAGCCCAAACCACTCCACAGCGCCATGACATCGTCGGCCGGTGCGTCGGCCAGCGCGCGCACGTCCGGAAAGCGCGCCAGAAACCGCGGGTAATAACCCAACACGGTGGTCACCTGGGTCTGCTGCAACATGATTTCGGACAACCACACGCGGTAGGGATCGCGGCTGCCCTGCCAGGGCAACCCGTGCCGGCCATGCTGGCGTTGCCAGTCGATCAGTCGCTGCGAAAACCCCGAAGGCAGGTCGTCGTCCACGACCTGCGGTGCATCCACCCCGGCCCTCATGCGGTCGCGGTGTCCCGCACGGGTTCCTGGGGCTGGGTCAGCAGGTGCTCGGTCAGTTCGGCCAGATGGGCATCGGCCACATGCAGATCGGCCTGTTGCCCCTGCAATTCGCGGATCCGGTCGTCCAGACCGCCCGCCGCCTGCTGGATGCGGGACACCGCTTCAATGCGTCGGGTGAAGTTGCGGCGGCGCTCGCGCAATTGCGCGTCGAGCTGAGCCGCTGCGGACTTGTTCCAGAGCTCGATCTCGTTGACCGCGGTTTCGTAGACCACCCGCAAGCGGCTGATCAGCGCCCGCGCCAGGCGCTCGGCAAATTCCGGCTGCGCCAGGCGCAGGGCATTGCCCAGGCTGAGGTATTGCAGGTGGCTGCGCTCGATGGCCTCGAGATCGCGCGCGTACTGCTGCAGTTGCGGTGGCGACGGCGGTTGCAGCGAAAAGCCGTACTCGGCGTTGAGGCTGCGAAAGCTCCCTTCGAGCATGGACTGGATTTCGCCCGCCACCTTGTCGGCGCGCTGAAGGTCACTGCCCAGGCGCTCGAAGGTGTGGTTGTAAGCCCGACGCACCCCGAGCTTGATGCCGGGCTGCTTGAGCGCACGCGCCAGTGCCGACACCTCGTTGCGCAGGTGGGTGTAGCCCAGCAGCGAAAACAGATCCTTGAGCAGGCGCAGGTGCACCGAGCGCACCGCCTGGATCTTGGCACCGCTGGCATCGAAGTCGGCCTGCTCCTGCTCGATGCGCAGACGCATCTGCCGGATCACCCCCACGTTCTTGCCGCGCAGGCCCTCCAGTTCCTGGATCTGTTCGACCAGATCGCGGGCACGCGTGTGAACCAGTTGACCCGTCTCCTGGCGCAGCAACTGGATGCCGCGCGACACGGAAGCGCGCAGGATGCGCCGGCGCTGCTCCAGCATGCCTTGTCCCAGCGCCGTCTCCAGGTCCATCAGCTTGCTGGCTTCGAGCAGCGAGGCGTCGCGACTGATCTTGGCCAGCAGGCCCTTCTGGGCCGAAACCGCGAGCACCTGTGACGGCTGCAAGCCCAGGGTTTCCGCCGAATCGGTGCGCTGGGCTGCGATCTGCAGGTCCACCTGTTCGGGCGAGCTTAGCGCGTCCCACATGGTGTCGATCTTGTTGAGCACCACCAGCCGCGCGTCGATCTCACCATCCTGCGGCGCCAGGTATTGCCGCCAGATCGTCAGGTCCGACTTGGTGACGCCGGTGTCGGCCGCCAGGATGAACACGATCGCATGGGCTTGCGGCAGCAAACTGACGGTGAGCTCGGGCTCCGCCCCGATGGCGTTGAGCCCGGGCGTGTCCAGAATCACCAGCCCCTGGCGCAGCAGCGGATGCGGCAGGTTGATGAGGGCATGGCGCCACTTCGGCACCTCCACCAGCCCGTCCGTCCCCATGGGCGGGTTGTCCTCGGGCAGCTCATCGTTCCAGAAACCGAGCGACTCGGCTTCGTGCTGGCTCACGCGCCGCACCTCCGCGACCTTCTGAATGGCCTTGGCCACCTGCCGGGGGTCGTTGACATCCAGTTCCACGCGCTCCCATTTGTCGGGCGCGTTGCGCCAGTCGAGCAGCGACTGCGGCTGCAGGCGGGTCTCGATCGGCAGCAGCCGCAGGCACACCGGCACCTCGGGGTCGTACCCCAGCTCGGTCGGGCACATGGTGGTGCGGCCGGCACTGGCGGGCATGATGCGCCGCCCGTAATTGGCAAAGAAGATGGCGTTGATCAGCTCGGACTTGCCGCGCGAGAACTCGGCCACGAACGCCACCATGATGCGGTCGTCGCGCACCTGCTGATGCAGTTGCTCCAGGCGCTCGCGCACCCCGGCTTCCATCAGGTCGCGGTCGGTCAGCCATTCGGACAGCAACTTCAGCCGCAGCGCAAACTGTTTGCGCCAGGCACCGTGTTCGTCTAGATCCTGATTGAAGCTCATGGCAGGCAAAAGGTTGGGCCCAATATAGCACCGGTGCGCACCGCCACAGACGGTGCGCGGCGCGGCGCCGGTCACTCAGAACGTCTGGCAGACCGGGCAGAAGAAGGTCGAGCGCTGCCCTTGCCGCAAGGCGCGCACGGGCGTGGCGCAAACCCGGCAAGGCAGCCCTTCCCGCCCGTAGACATGGGCCTCGCGTTGGAAATAGCCGCTTTGCCCATCGGCATTGGAGAAGTCCCGCAGCGTGCTGCCCCCCAGGGCCACGGCGTACGCGAGCACATCGACGATCGCGGCATGCAGCCTGCGGGCCCGCGGCAGGCTGATGCGATCCGCCCGCACCGTCGGGCGAATGCCCGCGAGGAACAGCGACTCCGACGCGTAGATGTTGCCCACGCCCACCACGATGTCGCCCGCCAGCAGCACCTGTTTGATGGGCGTTCGCCGCTGTTGCAAAGCGCGGTGAAACGCCAGTGGGTCGAACCCCGCTTCCAGCGGCTCCACCCCCAACCTGCCCAGCAACTTGACGGCCCGCGCATCCCGCTCGTCAGGCACCCAGACCACGGCACCGAAACGCCGCGGGTCGTGCAGGCGCAGCAGGCCCTTCGACGTGAGCAGGTCGAAGTGGTCGTGTACCCCGGAAGCTGGCAGGCTGTGCGCAAACTGCAGGCTGCCCGACATCCCCAGATGCAGCAGCAGACACCCTCCGTCATCCAACTGCAGCAACAGGTACTTGCCCCGCCGTCCCACGTGCACCACCCGCCGGCCGACCAAAGCATCGGGTGCACACCCCAGGGGCCAGCGCAGTGGTTTGCCCAGCCGAAGCGCCAGCACCTCGGCCCCCGCAATCCGGTCGGCAAAACTGCGTCGCGTGACTTCGACTTCGGGCAATTCGGGCATGGGCAGAAGGCCGCGTCATGGCGGGCCGGCAAGGAAAAGAAAATGGCGGGAGCCGGAACGTTTCGGGGCCCCGCCCCTCTGAAAGGCAGGGGTCCAACCCTTCCATTATCATGACCCGATGAACGCTTCCCGCCCCCGGCCACAGGCCTGCCACCCCTTGCTGAAACCGCTCCTGGCCCTGGCCTTGTCGGCGGCGCTGGTGCCTTCGCATGCCCAGCCGGCGGCACCGCCCGAGCCCCCCTCTCCGGCGGAAGAACCGGAAGCGATTGCCAACTCCGGGCTCACCGCCCCGCTGTTCTATCAGTTGCTGCTGGGCGAGATCAACGCCTTGTCGGGCGATCCGGGAGCCGGCTATTCCCTCATCCTGGACGCCGCGCGCCGGGAGCGCGATGCGAACCTCTACCGCCGTGCGGTCGAAGTGGCGCTGCAAGCCCGTTCGGGCGAGGCGGCCCTGGGTGCGGCCCGCGCCTGGTCTCAGGACATGCCCGACAGCGTGGAAGCACAGCGCTTCGTGCTGCAGATCGTGCTGGCGCTCAACCGCGTGGATGAGGCCGCCACCCCACTCCGGTTCATCATCGAGCGCACACCCGAAGCCCAGCGACTGGAGACGATTCACGCCATCCCCCAGGCTTTCGTGCGGGTGAGTGACAAACCCCGCGCCGTGGCCGTGGTGCGTGAAGCCCTGTCCGGCCTGTTGCGCGCCAGAGGCCCGCAGGCCACGGCCGCCTGGACCACGGTGGGGCGCATGGAAATTGCCGCCAACCAGTTGCCGCAGGCGCTGGTGGCCGCGCGCCAGGCCCACGGCATCGAGCCGGCCTCGCCCTTCCCGGCCCTGCTGGCGCTGGAGCTGATGGAAAAAGGACAACCCGACGCCGAGGCGCTGGTGCTTGATCACCTGCGCCAGGCTCCACCGGACGATGTCTCGGTCAGCCTGACCTATGCGCGCGTCTTGTCCGACCTCCGGCGCAACGGTGACGCGCGGACTTTGCTGCAGGACCTCACTCGCCGGATCCCGACCCTGGCGGAAGCCTGGCTGCTGCTGGGCACCCTGCACGCACAGGACGACCAGACACCACAAGCCCGCGAGGCGCTGCAGAAATACCTCGACCTGACCAGCGCCACCCAGGACGAACGCGCCCGCCGGGGGCAGACCCAGGCCTACCTGCTGCTGGCCCAGATCGCGGAAAAGCAGAAGGACTTTGCCGGAGCCACCCAATGGCTCGACCGCATCGACAACGCCGAAGACATCATGGCCGTGCAAATGCGCCGCGCCTCGCTGCTTGCGCGCCAGGGCCAGTTGCCCGAAGCCCGCGCTTTGTTGCGCACCCAGCCGGAACGCAGCCCGGACGACGCCCGGACCAAACTGGTGGCCGAAGCACAGCTGCTGCGTGAATTCAAGGCCTGGAAAGAAGCCTACGAGGTCTATGGTGAGGCGGTTGCCCGCTTCCCGGAAGGCGAGGAACTGCTGTACGACCAGGCCATGATGGCCGAGCGCATGGGGCAGCCCGACGAAATGGAGCGCCTGCTGCGGCAACTCATCGACCGGCAACCCGATCACCACCACGCCTACAACGCGCTGGGCTACTCACTGGCCGACCGCAACCAGCGGCTGCCCGAAGCCAAACAACTGATCGAAAAAGCGGTCTCGCTGGCCCCTGACGATGCCTACATCCAGGACAGCCTGGGCTGGGTCGAATTCCGCCTGGGCAACACCGCGCGTGCCCTGGGCATCCTGCAGGCGGCCTACCGCAAGCGCCCCGATGCAGAAATCGCCGCCCACCTGGGCGAGGTGCTCTGGAGCCGCGGGCAGCGCGACCAGGCCACCGCCATCTGGCGCGAAGGCCTGCTGCTGACCAGCGACAACGAGACCCTTCTCGAAACCCTTCGCCGCTTTCAGGTACGCCCATGAGAAGACAAGCCCTCGGCCCGGCCCCACAAAGGATGGCCGGGTGGCGATGGCTGCTCGCCACCGGCCTGGCCCTGCTGCTGTCTGCCTGTGCCACCCCTCCCCCCGTGACTTCCGGCCAGGGCAACGCCTGGAACGGCCGGCTGTCCCTGCAAGTGCAGAGCGACCCGCCCGAATCCGTGTCGGCCGGCTTTGACTTGCGCGGCACACCAGAAACCGGCGAGCTCTGGCTCAATTCGCCCCTGGGCAACAACCTCGCGACCCTGCGCTGGTCACCCGCAGGCGCCGAGCTCCAGCGGGGGCAGGAGCGCATCCAGCGCGCCACGCTCGACGCGCTGACGACCGAGCTGGGTGGTGCCGCGCTGCCGGTTTCTGCCCTGTTTGCCTGGCTCGCCGGCCACGACGTCCCGGTCAACGGCTGGCAGGTCGACCTCTCACGGCAAGCCGAAGGCCGGATCACCGCGCGGCGCCTGAATCCGCTGCCGACGGCCGAACTGCGCATCGTCTTCACGCCATGACCGCCCCTTCAACACCGGACAACGCCCTGAGCCAGTTGCGGGATGTCCCGGCTCCCGGCAAGCTCAATCTGTTCCTGCACGTCACCGGCCGACGCGACGACGGCTACCACCTGTTGCAGTCGGTGTTCATGCTGATCGACTGGTGCGACCGGCTCGATTTCACCCTGCGCCCGGATGGCCAGCTCAGCCGGGAGGATGTGGGCCCCTCCCTGCCACCTGACGATCTGTGCCTGCGCGCGGCCCGCGCACTGCGCGAAGCCACGGGCTGCCCCTTGGGAGCGCACATCCGAGTGACCAAGCACCTGCCCGCAGAAGCCGGCCTGGGTGGCGGTTCATCCGATGCTGCCACCTGCCTGCTGGCCCTCAACCGACTCTGGGGCCTGGGACTGAACCGCACGGCGCTGCGCCGCATCGGCGAGCGGCTGGGTGCCGATGTGCCGTTTTTTCTCGGTGGCCGCAACGCCTGGGTCGAAGGCGTGGGAGAGCACCTCACGCCGGTGTCTGTGCCGGCAGCCCGGTTCGCGGTGGTCAAGCCGCCGTCAGGCGCCTCCACGCCGACAATTTTTTCTTCGCCGGATTTGAAGCGCGACACAAAGACTGCTATAATCCAAGGCTTTGCTGCAAACGATAAGTCTGAGCATCCGGTCATTGATTTTCGGCGCATCGCCGAAGCCAGTGGCAACGATCTTCAGCCTGTGGCGCAAGTGCTTTGCCCTGAAGTGGGTGACTGCATAGACTGGCTCCAAAGTCAGGGCTTGCAGGGTCGAATGACCGGCTCGGGCACTGCGGTGTTTGCCCTTTTGCCTACGGCACAGCATCTGCTGCCCGGGCCTGGCAACTGGGTCATCCACGAATGCAGCAACATGGATGTCCATCCATTGATCGACTGGTGCAGCGATTAGAATATCGACCGCCCACCAGCCGAACGGTAAATGGGCACCCAGCGACAGTTTTCGGTGACTTGACGGTTTTTGCCATCGAGCCACCTGCGTAGGGGAGTCGCCAAGTTGGTTAAGGCACCGGATTTTGATTCCGGCATGCGAGGGTTCGAGTCCTTCCTCCCCTGCCAAACCTTTTGATCTGCCATCATCCGCAAGAAGGCCGCGAGACAACACGTTGAGCGGCCTCTTTTTTCGTTGATACAGCTGGAATTCCCATGCAAGCTGGTAACACCTCGCACGTTCAGCCGCCGGACTTCATGATCTTCACCGGCAACGCCAATCCGGTGCTTGCTTCCGAAATCGCCCAGCATCTGAACACCCAGCTCGGTTCGGCAAACGTCGGCCGGTTCTCCGACGGTGAAGTCACCGTCGAGATCACGCAGAACGTGCGTGCCCGTCACGTGTTCGTCATCCAGTCGACCTGCGCGCCGACCAACGACAACCTGATGGAACTGCTCATCATGGTCGACGCCCTCAAGCGTGCCTCGGCCGAGCGCATTTCCGCCGTCATCCCCTACTACGGCTACGCCCGCCAGGACCGCCGGCCGCGCTCCAGTCGCGTGCCGATCTCGGCCAAGGTGGTGGCCAACATGCTGCAGACCGTGGGCGTGGACCGCGTGCTGACCATGGACCTGCACGCCGACCAGATCCAGGGCTTTTTCGACATTCCGGTCGACAACATCTACGCCTCGCCGGTGTTGCTGGGCGACCTGCGCCAGAAGAACTACGAAGACCTGCTGGTGGTGTCGCCCGACGTCGGTGGTGTGGTGCGTGCGCGTGCCCTCGCCAAACAGCTCAATTGCGACATGGCTATCATCGACAAGCGCCGGCCCAAGCCGAACGTGTCGGAAGTGATGCATGTCATCGGCGACATCGAAGGCCGCAACTGCGTGATCATGGACGACATGATCGACACCGCCGGCACGCTGGTCAAAGCCGCCGAGGTGCTCAAGGAACGGGGTGCCAAGCATGTGTACGCCTATTGCACCCATGCCATTTTCTCGGGTCCTGCCATCGACCGCATCGCCAAGGGCTCGGCCCTGGACGAAGTCGTCGTGACCAACACCATTCCCCTGTCGCAAGCCGCCCAGGCCTGCGGCAAGGTTCGCCAGCTCTCCGTGGCGCCGCTGATGGCCGAAACCATCGCGCGCATCGCCTCGGGCGAGTCGGTCATGAGTTTGTTCGCCGATCAGGACAACCTGTTCTGACAGCAGCAAAAAGCCGGTTGCCCTGCCGACAAGACGCGGGCAGCCATTGTCAAACCGAGGCGTTCTGGTCGCGGAACCCCTCACAAGGAGTCAGTCATGCAATTCGTCGCTTTTGAGCGCGCCAAGCAGGGTACGGGTGCGAGCCGCCGTCTGCGCAACACCGGCCGTGCGCCCGGTATCGTCTTCGGTGGCAACACCACCCCCGCCACGATCGAACTCGATCACAACGCGCTGTGGCACGCCCTGAAGAAGGAAGCCTTCCACGCCTCCATCCTCGAGATGGAACTGGGCGGCAAGGTTGAAAAGGTGCTGCTGCGCGATGTGCAGTACCACCCCTTCAAGCCCCAGGTCCTGCACGTGGACTTCCAGCGCGTGGACGAAAAGACCCGCCTGCGCAAGAAGGTGCCGCTGCACTTCGTGGGTGCCGAGAACTCGCCGGCCGTCAAGAACGACAAGTGCCTGGTGAACCACATCGTCACCGAACTCGAAATCGAATGCCTGGCCACCAAACTGCCGGAATTCATCGAAGTCGACCTGAGCACCGCCGAAAAGGGCGCCACCATCCACACGGGTGACCTGAAGCTGCCCAAGGACGTGAAGCTCGTCACCCACGGCCGCAAGGACATCACCATCGCCACCGTCGTCGAGCCGGTGGAAGAAGTGGTGGCCGCCCCCGTCGCCGCTGCTGCCGACGACAAGAAGGGCAAGAAGGGCAAGAAGTAATTCTCGCCACCCGCTCCGCCGCCAGGCATCAAAAGGCCCGCTTCGTGCGGGCCTTTGTTTTGGATAATTCCCCTCCATGATCCGACTCATTGCCGGTCTGGGCAATCCGGGCCCCGACTACGAACACACGCGCCACAATGCCGGCTTCTGGTGGGTGGACGAGGCCGCCCGCCTGCTCGGCGCCCACCTGCAGATGGAGCGCGGGCATTTCGGCCTGGTGGCGCGCGCCAACGCCGCCGGCCAGAGCGTCTGGCTGGTCGAGCCCCAGACCTACATGAACCGCTCGGGCCAGTCGGTGGCCTCGGTCGCCCGCTTTTTCAAAATCGCTCCGGAAGAGGTCCTGGTCGTCCACGACGAACTCGATGTCGCGCCCGGCGAGGTCAAGCTCAAGAAGGGGGGCGGCCACGCCGGCCACAACGGGCTGCGGGACATCCACGCCCAGCTGGGCAGCCCCGACTACTGGCGGCTGCGCATCGGCATCGGCCACCCCGGCAACAAGAACGAAGTGGCCAACTGGGTGCTCAAGAAGCCTTCGCCCGATGACCGCATCGCCATCGCCCAGGCCATGGACCGCAGCCTCAAGGCGTTGCCGCACCTGATCGCCGGCGAGATGGACAAGGCCACCGCACTGATCCACACCAGCAAGCCCCCGCGGCCCAAACCACCCCGGCCACCGCGACCCGTACCCGCTGCTCAGCCGGCCGACGGCGCGGCCGCACCCGCTCCTGGTGCCGAGCGCTCCTCGCCCGCCACGGACTGAGCCGGATCGCCTTGCAGACGCCGGTATTTTTGCCAGAGTGTCTCGCGGCTTTCCTCGCACTGCGGATCGACCGGAATGCACTCGACCGGACAGACCTGCACACACTGGGGCTCGTCGAAGTGCCCCACGCATTCGGTGCAACGGTTCGGGTCGATCTGGTAGAAGTCCGGGCCCATCGAAATCGCCTGATTCGGGCACTCGGGCTCGCAGACATCGCAGTTGATGCACTCGTCGGTGATCATCAAAGCCATGGTCGCCCCCGCGCTCAGGCCTGCAGGGCCTGGGGTTTCAGCCGCTGCGCCACCACCGGGCTGACCATCTGGGCCACGTCGCCCCCCAGGGCGGCAATCTCGCGCACCAGCGTGCTGGAAATGCACTGCAACTCGGCCTGCGGCAAAAGGAACACCGTTTCCACCGCCGGATACAGCTTGCGGTTCATGGCCGCCATCTGGGCTTCGTAATCGAAGTCGGTGAGGTTGCGGATTCCGCGCACCACGGCGCAGGCGCCATGTTCGCGGCAGAAGTCCATGATCAGCCCTTCAAACGGCAGCACCCGCACCGGCAGGCCGGCCAGGGCTTCGCTGGCCAGGGCCATGCGTTCGGCCAGCGAGAACCGCGTCTTCTTGTGGTGGGCGATGGCCACCGCCAGGATCAGTTCGTCGAACAGGCCGGCTGCCCGACGCACCACGTCTTCATGGCCCAGGGTGAGGGGATCGAAGGTGCCGCTGTAGACGGCAATGCGCGCGCCAGGGCCCGCCGGCTGAAGGGTTGCGGAAGTCATGGGGCGATTATGCGGGGTGGGCGGTGTCCCGGAAGCTGTTGCGGTTTCAGCGGCCCGCCGGCCTCATTCGGCCGCCAGCACCCGCAGCAGGGGAAA
>Ga0067045_1031062_pt1 | contig 13265 bp, 21 predicted proteins | sample TerdegcTABiofilm_FD_59184 | JGI IMG/M metagenome (GOLD analysis project Ga0067045, IMG submission 59184) | Combined Assembly of (Gp0054472, Gp0054536) Wastewater bioreactor microbial communities from Singapore -Terephthalate degrading...
GCCGCGTCCGCCGCTGCAGGGGGAGGGTGGGGCGTCATGACGAAAAAAAACCGGCAGGCGCCGGACGGGAAGTTGGAGCGGGTGATGGGAATCGGAAAACAAGCAAATTTCCGGGCTAGGACACCGCGGTGCGTAATTTTTGCGGAGACCGGGCTGCGTCAACTTCTTCGATCGGGAGTAGTCCGAAGCGGTTCAGCCGCAGCGAGCCCGCTGCAATCATACGGCTGATCGTATGGCGACTGACTCCCAGCATATCCGCAGCCTGGGCCTGTGTGACGTGCGTGGGGCGAGGATGAGTCTCGGCATACAACCGAACTGCAGCGACAGCTGCTGCGATGATCGGGTCGGTCTTGTCCATGTTCTCAACTCCGTCTGGGCTTTTTGTCGAGAGTTACACATTCAAAACGCACGCCAGGCGATGTATTGCATCATTGGCTGTTGGCAAAATCGGAAAGCTGCAGGACAACATCAGGTTCAGAGGCAAGCCAAAATCTTCAACAAATCCGTCGTCGAGCTTGTCACGGATGCGGCCCTTTCCGTCACGATAGACCTTGCGCAGCACCGCTGTGCGTTCAACCGTGTCCCAGTAATCTCCTATCCAGCCGGCAACTGGCTTGCCGATCGCTGTAGCGAAGGCAGCCTCGAATACAGAGCCGCTGTCCGGTTCAGCGCCGCGAAAAGGACTGAGATTCACCAGCACTGCGTCGCAGCGTCGCAGCAGAGACATATCGTGCTGGTAGATCTGTTCTGCTGCCGTCAGTGGCCCTTCGGTATGCAATTCAAGCCCGTCTACAGGCGCCACTGCATCAAGGCCCTCGTGATCGCAAGCTGAACGCAACCGGTCATAGCGCACCTGGCTATCGGCGAAAAACAAATCCGGCCCGGCCAGATAGATGCGTGGTCTGGTCATCGTCTTCTCCCGAAAAATCGTGTGCCGATCCATACTGCGGCAATCACCACCGCCGCAACGATGACTGTCTGCAACACCGTCAGGTGTCGCGTGGCCTTGAAAATCACGTCGTAGATCAGCCCGTGTACCAGGGAGCTGACGACCATGTGTGCGAGGTCCACGTGCATCACGCATCCTCCAAGACAGTGCCGACGGACATGAGAGAGCCTAGGCAGCGGACTGCTGAGATGCAGACCTGCTGGCTCGGGATGTGCCCGTGTCGGAGAGAGATGAGCGCTGCTCGTGCTGACTCCAGCCCAATATCCCCGTGACCGCCAGCACGCATTTCGCTGCGCGCCTTTTCGAGATAGCGGATTGCCCGCTCGATGTCCGCAGGAGCAGGCCGCAAGCCGATGCGCGCAAAGGCAATGAGCCGTTGCGGGAGTTCAAGCCATTCATTGAGCATGGTGCGGCCTCCTGGTCAATCAGCGATGCGATGCCCGCGCCCAGCCATGCGCCGCCGCTTGACCTCCCAGCCCAGCCGCTTGTAAACGGCCCACAAGAGCTTGCCCAACGACCAGAGCAGGGGGGACAGAAGGAGCAGCTTGACTCCGAGCGACGCCTGCATGAACAGGTCAAAGAGCCAAACGAGGGCCAAGATGGCGACGATGAACGTCATTCCGGCGTATTGCATGGGAATCTCCTGTCAGGCCACGTCGCGCGTCGCCAAGGCCTTGGCGATCTTCTTGTCGGTCTTGTATTGACTGAGCGAATACACCGCCCAGATCGTGGCGGGAATCCAGCCAATCACGGTGATCTGGAGGATCAGGCAGATGATCCCGGCGATGGGCCGCTTGATGGTGAAGAACACCAGCCAGGGGAGGAAGAGGGCAATGAGAAGTCGCATGGTGGTTTCCTTGTTGTGATGAGGTGAGAGAGTCAAAACGCGCCGCCAATTTGGACCTTGGAAGCAGCGGCGCATGCAGGCGAAACCTGATCAAACACAGATCCGTCCTTGGGGCGATGCCCGGTCTTCCAAGCGAACTGAGCCTCGCACCACGCGGATTCCTCTTGCCACGCATGAATTGCTGAACTGGGAACGGCGGCGATCTGCGCCCGATACTTTTTCAGCACGGCGTCCTTCAATGGATCAATCTTGAAATTGCGATCCGTTTGCTCCTGAGAGGGAAGCATGAGAGCGGCAGAATTCGCCTGCATGGCAGCCTGAAAAAAGGCTGTAGTTTTACCCGGCCAAGGCTCCGGTTTTTTGACCAGAGCAAGCATGTCAGGGTTCTTCACGAACCATTCTGCAGTGTCCGCCAAATTGCATTTGTCGTACCCCGCTTGATCCCCCTTACTGAGAATGCGATAGGCATTCGCATTGCACCAATCCTTCAACTTGGCCAACGCCGTCGGGTCTTTCACCAATTCAGCCAGCGAGTCAGCCGAGCCCGCCTGCTTCCCACACCCCGCCAACACCCCCGCGCACAGCAGCGCGGCCAGCACAACAGATCGTTTCATCGAAACACTCCTTCAAGTGGTAATAGAAGACCGGGCATCACAAGCCGCCTTGAGCTGCACAAACCGCCGCAGAAAAGCCTCCGCCCAGTAACGCGGGTCGAACCATTCCAAAGCCTGCCGCTCTGGGAATGGCTCAACCCCGTGGAGTATTGGCCACGGCAAGTTGACATGTCCATCGAATTGCAACAAATCCCGCCGTTCCGTGGCGAGCGCCACACGATCTGCATGCTTCACAAGGTCACGCCAGTCGTTCATCACGGAATGCAGCCCAAACGCATCCAGCACGGCTTCCTCGGCCTGATGCTCCAGGTCGCTCCAGGCCGTGCCCAGCATCGTCTTGATCGGCGTCGGCACGTCGCTGACATAGGCCTCGTGCGCGTCATGCAGCAGCCCGCAGAGCAGGGCTGCGGGCGGCGCTTCCATGCGCTCCAGAATGCGCACGACCAGCAGACTGTGCGCCGCGACCGAATAGTGCCCGGCACAATGACCGCCGAAGCGACAGATCAGCGAGAGTGCGTGGGCGATGTCGGCAATCCGCACATCCCGCGCCCGCAGCGCGCCCGGCACATAGTCGATGCCCGTCCACGTCAACATGTGCGCCGACGAAACATCCTGGGGCCGACTCTCCAGCCAGGCCTCGCCTTCGCACTCCGCATCGCACCAGGCGATGTCGTGCGCGGCCTCCGAATCGCCTGCCGGGAATACCCCGCCCCCCACCTCCGCCCCATCTTCTAGCAGACGCAGCCGCACGCCCCCGCCCAATTCAGGACGACGAGGAACGATCTCATAGCGGTAGCGTGTCACAGACGCACCTCCGCGACTGGATGTTCCGTCACCGGCAAAGGCAGAGCACCTTGAGCAATTCGCTCCGCACGGCAAAGCAGCCCCTGCGCATAGCCGCGCCGGTATGCCTCGCGCCGCCAGAGGGCTGGATTCGGTTCGCGCCCGGCGAAACCGTCGCGGTCGCCGACGAAGGCATAGTCCACGGGAAAGCGGTTGAAGAGGATCATGCGGTCTCCCCCTCATGTCCATGCAGCGCGGGCCAATCCAGCCCACCTGTCGCAGTCGCAGCTGCGGCTGCATCAGCAGGCTTGTCCTTGTCCCGCTTGGTCAGCAACAGCAACTCATCGGCAACGACCTCGGTCGTATACCGCTCAACCCCGTCCTTATCGGCCCACTTGCGCGTGCGCAACTGGCCCTCGACATAGGCCTGCGAGCCCTTAGTCAGAAAGTCCGCAGCAACTTCGGCCAGCTTCCCGAACAGCACAACCCGCGTCCATTCGGTTTCCTCACGCCGCTCGCCGCCCTTGTCCTTCCAGGTGCGTGAAGTTGCAATCGCGAGGGTGGCAACGGCCACGCCGTCCGCCGTGTAGCGCACCTCGGGATCACGCCCGAGATGGCCGATCAGTTGAACCTTGTTGAGAGACGACATGCTTCACTCCATCGGTGAGATGGAGTGAAGATAGCGTACAGCTAATAAAAAAACAATAGCGAATTGCCTTTGTTTGTGATTTTTTGTTTCACTATGCTTTTAGGTGACGTTCAGGTACATCCATGTGCCATCTGGTTGCCGCTGGAAGGTCATGCCTTGGGAGTAAGTCTCGCCACTCACGGAAGACTGATAGACCACCCGGAAACTCAGCGCGTTGAGCGCAGGCATCTGCCAGTTGTCCATTCGGACTACGTTGACACACATGGTTTTCGGCGCGTACCGCATGGTTGGAAGAGGCCCCATCAGGGCTCGAATGGTGCCGTTAGGCGCGTTGTATTCGCCAAGGTACTTCCCGGGATCAAAACCAGGGTAGCAAGCAAGGAATTGGACGATTTTCTGAATCGTCGGCCCCGCCTGCTGCACCGCAGTCTGTATTTGCGCCTGCGCCTGGGGCTGGTTGATCTGGGCCAGGAGTTGTTGTTGCTGCGCCGCCGTGGGCTGCGGCATCGGCGGTCCAACCGGGGCCGTGGCCGCAGCCATCGACTGATTAACCGCCGCCAACTGTTGATTCATGGCTTGCAGTTGCTGCGTGCTGCAGCCAGCAAAGCCACCCAAGGCGGCAAGGCTTGCAAGAGTGAGGGTGAGTCGGGCGATGCGCATAGACTGATCCTTAAAGAGAGTTGAAAAGGCTTGTGAACGGCATTGCGCCCTGCATGGGCGTCTCTCGAATTCAGACCTCCCGACCGCCCCACACCCAGACCACCCGCCCGTGAACGAGCAGATCATCAGAGCCTTGTGAGGCAATCTCCCAGGGGTCGTAAATCTTGTTGTCCGACATCACCTTGAGGGCCTTGGGCAACTTTTGCAGCCGTTTCACAAAGGTCTCCGCCCCGAGGGTGAACACATACACCCCGTCGCGATCAACCTCACGCGCCGAGTGATCGACCACCACGATGTCGCCATCACGCAACGTCGGTTCCATCGAGTCACCCGCTACGGTGATGAGGGCCAGAGAAGCGATGGCCACGCCCGCGTGCCGCTGAATGCGAGCGGCAATGTCCTTGCCGATGCGCACGCTGTCAACCTGCGCGAGCGCATCCACGAAACGCCCGTGCCCGGCGGCAGCCGTCAGATCAAGTCGGCGGATCAGCACCTGCCCATCCTCAGCATCCGGCCCCGCCGATCCCGAATGCACGTTATCCATCCAACCCCGCTCAAGCTGGAATGCCTTCTCAAGGGCGCGCGCCATGGTGTTGCCCATGGCGCGGTTCTTACCTGTGTCTCCGTATTTGGCCGAATTCTTGATCTGCGAGATTTGGGCATGCGATCTATTGGTCGCATCCGCAACGGCCTGGATGGAGCCTGCCCTATCGATCAAGGCCAGGAGATTGGTCAGGCGTATTTCATCAATGGTCTTCATGGCGCTATTGAACGGATGGCAGTCGCTTCGAAGAACTAGCGCGACAAGATCAAAGTAGTAGCGCATCGCTAGTATTTAGATATACTCCGCAGCATGCACCTCCTCACCTACACCCGCCTGCGCTACGGCCAATCCGCCGCGCTGGCCGATGCCCTCGGCTATGCCCGCCCGCTGATCTCCCAGTGGGCGCACGGCGTTCGCCCCGTGCCGGTCATGGCCGCACTGGAAATCGAGCGCCACACCCAAGGCGCCGTGATGCGCTGGGACCTCCGCCCCGACGACTGGCACCAAATCTGGCCCGAGCTCGTCGGCGCGGCAGGCGCGCCTCCAGTGCCACCGCCAGCCACTCCCAAGCCATGATCTCCGCTCTCATCCAAGGAACCCTGCACAAACCCGCCGTGCAGCGCATGGGCAAAGTCCCATTCGTCACGGCCGTCGTGCGAACGCCACATGACGACAACGAGGCCATCTTCGTGCAAGTCATTGCGTTTGAGGAAACGGCCTGTCGCGCCTTGCTCGCCCTCCACGACCGAGCGCCCGTGGCCCTGGCCGGGACGCTGAGCGTGGGCATCTGGATGCAAGACGATGGCACGGCGAGGCCACAGTTGAAGATGGTGGCCAACGCCGTCCTGACCCTTGCCAGCGCCCGCCGCCAGCGCGGGGCGCAAAGCAGGCCATACCGCACCTCTCCCCCAAGGAGCACCCGCGATGAATGCTGACTTTGAATTCGCCGGAGATTTCAGCGTGGAACCCCTCACCCCGCCGCACTGCGACCTGCGCGCCATGCCCCACATGCCGTTGGATGTGACGCGGATGCTCAACTCTGACTTCATCGCCCAGAGCGACTGCTCAGCCTTCAAGGCCGGGCTGACGCTGATGATGACGAGCTGGCAGCAAGTGCCCGCTGCCAGCCTGCCCGCGGATGACAAATCCCTGGCTTGGCTGGCCCATGTCACGCCGCAGCGTTGGAAACGGATCAAGGAGCAGGCACTACGGGGCTGGATTCTCTGCAGCGACGGCCGTCTGTATCATCCAGTCATCGCCGAATTCGCCCTGGATGCCTTCGACAAAGTGCGCGACCGGCTCGACGACAGCGCGCCGGCCAGGCGAGTGAGCAGCAGCGCCGAACGCATGCGCCGCCTGCGCGCACGGCAGAAAGCTGAGCGTGACGCCGCGTCACAAGCGTCACATGTGACGCACGATGTGACGCATGGCAGCGTCACATGTGACGCGTCACAGCCGTCACATGTGACGCCCCCTCCCCACACCCCACCCCTTAAAGAAGAAGAGAAAAAGGAAGGGAGTGACGCGCGAGCAGCGTCACATGTGACGCACGATGTGACGCCGGAAGTGACGCCCGTCACAGCGTCACAGGCACAGCGCCACTTGCCGATCCTGCAAGCCATGCCTGCGGCTGCAGGCGCTCACGCGCCTTCGCCGCCCCCCGTTTCTCAGACACAACCCACAACCCAGGCAAATGCAACGGCATGGGATGCGGGCAAGAAGGCGCCAAAGCTGACGCCACTGGAGAGACAAATCGCCGAGCAGCTGTGGACGCGCTACGCGCAGGACTTCGAGGAACGCTACAACGCTCCACCGCTGCGCGATGGCAGGGTGAACTACCAACTTGCAGCCCTGACCCGAAGCCTGCGGGAGCGAGCGCCCGATGTGGCCGCGCACTACCTGCGGAGCAATCACGACTGGTACGTCAAGAAGGCACACGATCTGGGCACGTTACTCGCGGATGCCAGCAAGGTGCGTGCAGAAATGCTCGCTGCGGAGAAGAACGCCGCCAGGCTCGCCGAGATTGCCAGGAAGAACCATCAACCCGTGTCGGGCGGGCCAATGCCAGTCGCGGCGCCAGAGGTTGTGCGCGCCGCATTGGGCTCACTGCGGCAGAAATGGACACAGACACGATCCACCGGCACTTGAGCCGCAAATGCACCACCACGATCATCATCCACGGCACCACCATGAGCACGACCAAAGCACTTCCACTCGACTTCGGCGCATCGGGCGCAGAGCAACAACTTCGGTCGGTTGCACTCGAAGCCATTCGCATCGATGCCGATTTCCCTGTCCGGCGTACGGATGACGAAGCCCTCGACTCCCTGGCCAAGAGCATGGAGATCGTTGGCCAACTTCAACCCATTGGGGTGCGCGCTGCTGGACCGGTCTGGTCACTGATCTACGGCGAGCGCCGACTGCGCGCAGCACGGCTGCTGGGCTGGACCGCCTTGATCGCGCGCGTCTATTCACCCATCGGTGCCGTGCCGGTGGTGCTACGGGCCACGGAGAACATGCACCGGCAGGAATTTGGTCTGGAGGATGCAGCCGACACTGTTGTGCGCCTGGTCGAGGCAGGCATGTCGCCGCCCAGTATCGCCAAAGCGCTCGCGCGTAGCGAGGGCTGGGTCAGTAGCGTGCTGAGCATCGCGCGCAACCCAATCGCCCGCGAACTGGTGGACCTAGGACGGGTGCAGTCGGCCTCCGCATGGGAAGCGTTCGCAGCTCTATCCGCGGACGCCCAGCGCATCGTGCTCGATTCCAGCGACACCATCACCGTCGGCCGCTGCGAGGAGGCCCGCCAGGCGGTGAAACAGCGCGAGGAGCGCCGGCAACGCAGCCTGACACAACTTACGGCAAAAACCCCGCTGGAACGTGCCCCGAGCCCTGACGGCGATCACATCGGCGCCCGCGAAGAACCTGCAGAGCAGGCATGCGTAGCCGAAGCTCCTGTAACCGCCTATGCAACCAGCGAATCTGCTATCGGCGACGCCGTGCTGGTTCTGACTATAACCAAGACCCTGCATGCCGACATCATGCGGGTTGCCTCACAGCTCCGACTCACGGTGCAACAGCTCATCACGACGGCAGTGGAATCTTTCATCGCAACTCACGAAGAAAGCAGCGACCATGCATGAAGCCCAGGCCCTTTACGACCTGTTACGCGGCGAGGCGAGTAAGTTTGCCGCCGTGAGCACACTCAGTTTGGATGACGTGCGTCAAACCTTATACCTCATGTGTCTTGAGCACGTGGCTGGACAGGATTCCTACAACCCCTTACTCGGAACTCCGGAGAACTACATCATGGGAAGACTGTGGGGCCTTGTGGAGCGCTGGCGACCGTATCGACCGCTAGAGGAAAACGACCATTGCCTGCCGGACAACCTCAAGGTGCCTGGTGTGGATGAGTTGCTCATTGACGCCGCCCAGCGCCTTGTGGAGGAGCGCGTTCGTGACGACCTGGCGTCGGCGGATCGCAAGGCTGCGTTCGGCGTACCGACCTCAGTGGCACTGGTGACACATGGCGATCGAACCGTCAGCGAAGTAGCCCGTTTGTGGGGCAAGAGCAGGTGGCGAGTTCGCAAAGCCGTTCACCAACATCGCATCACGCTGGAAACGGGTGGAGAGTTCGCCGGACAATCCGCAGTATGAGAAACAAGCGAGGGCATGGCCCAACTCGCAGCGGAGCGGCAAGGTGAAAGAGATGTCTGACGGCTTGGTTCATTTTGACGGCGCCTTGTGCGCCTCAACGTAGGAGCGCAAGACGGCATTCATGCGCGACTGATACCGCTTGCCGGTGTGCTTGAAGAACTCCAACACCTCGGCATCAATACGCAGTGTGATTTGCTTCTTGGTGTGGGGCAACTGCTCCGCCGCCTTCATCCAGGCGGCACCAGGTAGGCCAGGCGCGTCGCTGTAGTCGATCTGCTCATCCGGCATCGCGGCCACGGCATCCAGTCGCGTCTTCTGCTCGGCGCTCAATTGTGGCGGCTTCTTGAGGTCAAGAGTTCGCTTCACGATATTGCTTTCTTTCGTCGGCATTTGCTTTTCTCGCAGAGATAAGGCGGATGGTTTCCTCGTGTCGAACGGTATAGACCACATACAGGACAGCGGAATAGGCAAGGCCAATCGTGGCCCAACGATCTTCCCCGTAGTCCTCGCGTCCGTCGTAGGCTTCAATTCGCCCGGAGTCGTAAAAAACAAGCGCGGCATCCTCGAAAGAAACGCCGTGCTTTTTCAGGTTTCGTGCCGCTTTATCGGCGTCCCATTCAAGTTCCATTGAGTTCTTATTGTAGATTCGTTTTGTAGATACGTCAATCTTTATTGAGCCGAACGATGCTGCGGTCTCCAAATACATGAGGAGTTTGACAGCTCTCCATTCTCGGTTCTGGTGCCGACGCGCAGGCGCTGGGCGTTGCTCAAGGAGGCACGGCGTGCAACGAGCGCTGAAAACTCTCACCACCGCACCGCCAGACCATCCCCTCTCGGCGCCAATGGACTGGCCTGCGGCGTCCAGGTGACGGGAGGCCGCACCGGCGGCAGCACTGCACCAACGGTGGCCCACTGCGCCATCTGCCCGCCGGGAATCGCTGGAACCGTCACCCCGGCTTTGCCGTAGACCGAGGCGCCATACTTCAGTCCAACAGGGCTGGCCAACCTCCCCGTGTTGTACGCCGACAGCGTGGCGCGCAGGTCGCCCGAGCGCTTCCAGCCGTCGAGCAGCACCGCCTGCGCCGCACGCAGGTTGTCACAAGGTTGTAGCACCTGCTCGACGGTCATGCTCAGACGCGGCAGATTGCGGCTGTTGATCTGGGCCAGGCCAATATCCACCGAGTGACCCTGCGCGATCAGATCGCGAGCAAGCCGGGCGGCTTCCGCGAAGGAAGCAGGTTTGTAACTCTTGCCTGTCGTGTTGTCGTGAAGCGCCAGCGGATTGCCTCCGCTTTCCTGCTGCACCACTGCGGCGAGAGTCACCGGCGCGATGGTTGGAGCGCACTGCTGCATGAGTGCAACCGGCGTCACATCAGGCCTCGGCTGGTATGGCTGCGGTCGATGTTGGCGTTTCCGGCGCCGTGGCCAGCCTGCGGGTCAGACCGCCGACCCATCCAACGATAGAGCATGGCCGTGAAGGCGACGCTGGTCAACAGAATCGCAAAGAGGAGGTAGGTGACGGTTTGCATGGCAGTGCTGTGTGATTGAGGGGGCACCAGGTATTGGCGCCCCTACGCCGATTCTGCGGAGTGGGGACAAGTCCTTCTGTCCCCACCCTGCAGAGTCTCCATACCGGCCCGAAGCAGTGACGCAGCGGGCCTCTCACTGGAGACACAGCATGCGCCTCATCATTGCCGAAAAGCCCTCAGTCGCCCAAGCCATCGCCGGTGTTCTCGGCAGCCCGCGTCGGGCAGACGGCTACATCGAATGCGCCGGATCAACCCGTGTGACCTGGTGCTTCGGCCACCTACTGGAGCAGGCCAAGCCCGAGGAATACGTGCCCGGCGGCAAGGTGTTGCCCGCGCACCTGCCGGTCGTTCCCGACAAGTGGCTTCTTGCTCCCCGTGACGGCGGCGCAGGCAAGCAGATCAGAATCATCCGCGACCTGCTCAAGGAAGCAGCGGAGGTCGTCAACGCTGGCGACGCCGACCGTGAAGGCCAGCTGCTGGTCGATGAAGTCCTGCTGTTCCTGAACTGGAAGGGTAAGACGCTGCGCCTGTGGCTGTCCAGCCTGGACGATGAAAGCGTGCGGCGGGCGTTGGCCACCATCAAGAGCAACGATGCCATGCGCCCTCTCTACGAGTCTGCCCTGGCCCGCCAGCGTGCTGACTGGCTCATGGGCATGAACTGCTCTATTGCCCTGAGCCGCAACCTGCAGGCCTGCGGCGTGCAAGGCGCCTGGAGCGTCGGTCGCGTGCAGACCCCAACCCTGGCCCTGCTGGTAGATCGCCAGCGCGAGATCGCCAACTTCATGCCGCGCGATCACTACCAGGTGCACGCTTTGCTGGAGGGTGGCATCCGTGCGCAGTGGCTGCCGCCGGATGATGTGCTCACCCAGGACGGCCTGTTGCTGGACAAGGCTGTAGCAGACGCCACCGCTGCCGCCGTGCAGGGCCAGCGGGCGGTCGTCGCATCCTTCATCTGCAAGACCGGCGAGCGCCAGGCCCCCATGCCCTATGTGCTCAGCACCCTGCAGAAAGCCGCCAGCAGCCGCCTGGGCCTGTCGGCCAAGGACACGCTGGCGGCGGCGCAGGAACTCTACGAGGCCAAGCTGGCCACCTACCCGCGTTCTGACTGCCCCTATCTTCCCGTGGAGATGCACGCCGACGCAGCGCGCATCCTCGCCGCTCTGGGGGGGCAAGACATCTCTGGCATCGCCTTCGAGCGTCGGCATCCGGCGTGGAACACGTCCAAGGTCGAGGCCCACCACGGCATCATCCCCACCGGGCGCAGCCCTGCCGAGGTATCCGGGCTGTCGGAGGACGCGAAGAAGGTGTACGGACTGCTGCGAGAGTCCTTCCTGCGGCTGTTCATGCCACCAGAAACTTTCGAGACCCGTGAAGCGCAGCTCGCTTTCGCCAGCGGCGAGCGATTCAAAGCTAGCGCCCGCATCGTGCAAGAGCCCGGCTGGACGCAACTGGGGCAAAGCGAAGACGGTGCGGACAACGACCAGACCGAGCAGCCCATCAGGTTGCCGATCTTGGCCGAGGGCCAGCATCTGCCCTGTCAGTCGGCGCAGGTCGTGGCACGACGCACTATGCCGCCCAAGCCTTATACCGACGGCACGCTGATCGCCGCCATGACGGGTGTGCACAAGCTGGTGACCGATCCCAAACTCAAGGCCCGGCTGAAAGAGACCTCAGGTCTCGGCACCGAGGCGACCCGCGCCTCGACGATTGAAGTCCTCATCGCCCGCGGATACGCCGAGCGACGCAAGAAAGAGATCCACCCGACAGAACGCGGCGTGCAGCTCATCGATATGTTGCGTGCGATTGCACCTGACCTGGCCGACCCCGGCTACACCGCCTTACAAGAAGATGCCCTGGCGGATATCGCGTGTGGCCGTCAGAGCCTCGATGTTTTCGTGCAGAGTCAGCTCGCCACCCTGCGCGAGTCCACCCGCAAGCTCCTGGAAGGGCAACTCGGCGCCAAAGCCACCTTCAACATCTGCCCGGCCTGCGGCGGCAGTCGGTGCGCCAAGCTCACCAGCAAAGCAGGGAACGCCTATCACCGCTGCATAGACTGTGAGGCCGCGTTCGGCGATGACGGCGGCAAACCCGGCAGGCGCTTCGAGGACAAGCCGCAAGGCGAGACGGCAGTGGCGAAGCAGGCCGGGAGCGGCCCGAAGTGCCCGGCCTGCAAAAAGCCCACGTTCAAAAACGAGACCAGGACCGGCAAGGCCTATTACCGGTGTGGCAGCTGCCATGGCGCCTGGTGGCCGGATCGCCAGGATGGTGGCAAGCTGGGGGCGAAGTGGGATGGCGGACCAAAGCGTGACTCCTAAAATCGTCCCATGATTCAAAGCCTGTCCAAACTGCTCAAGCAAGTCGATGCGAGGAAATCGCAGCTTGATGCTCTGCGCCCGTTGCCGCCAGCAACGGTTGCGAGTCTGCATGACAAACTTGCTCTGGAATGGACTTATCACTCCAATGCCATCGAGGGCAACACGCTTTCGCTGCGCGAAACCCAGATCGTGCTCGAAGGCGTCACGGTTGGTGGCAGGTCGTTGCGCGAACACCTCGAAGCGATCAATCACCGCGCCGCTATCGCCTGGGTTGAAGAACTGCTACAGGCCGGCAAGCCGATCACCGAATGGGATGTGCGTCAGCTCCATCAGCTCGTACTCAAGGGCATAGATCCCGATCACGCGGGTCGCTATCGCACCGAGAACGTGGCGATTGTCGGGGCGAGCCATACACCTCCGACTGCGGTTCTGGTGCCTGAGCAGATGGCTGAGCTGTTGCGGTGGTACAGCAGTGCTGCATGCAGTTTGCATCCGATCGAACGCGCGGCAGAGTTTCACACGCGCTTCGAGCAAATCCACCCATTCATTGACGGCAACGGCCGCACCGGCCGGCTGCTGATGAACTTTTCGCTGATGCAAGACGGCTATCCCCCTGCGGTGCTGCGCAAGGAAAACCGTCTCGACTACTACAAGGCGCTCGACATCGCCTCGAACCAAGGCGACTACGGCGCTATCACCCGCCTGGTGGCTGAGGAAGTTG
>Ga0067045_1031074_pt1 | contig 13259 bp, 10 predicted proteins | sample TerdegcTABiofilm_FD_59184 | JGI IMG/M metagenome (GOLD analysis project Ga0067045, IMG submission 59184) | Combined Assembly of (Gp0054472, Gp0054536) Wastewater bioreactor microbial communities from Singapore -Terephthalate degrading...
GCTTGCTCAGAATCCCGCCGGCGTGTTTCAGCCCACCGTCCTGGCCGCCTGCCGCCCCGGCGCGGAACTGATCATCGGCGATAACGTCGGCATCTCGGGCGCAACCTTGTACGCGTGGAAGCGCCTTGAGATCGGAGACCATGTGCTGGTTGGGGCGGGCGCGGTGGTTTACGACACCGACTTTCATCCCTTGGACGCCGACCAGCGCCGGCGAAATGACAACTCCCAAGTGGGGGTGGCCCCGGTGGTGATCGAGCCCGACGTGTGGCTCGGGGCCCGCTCGATGGTGCTTAAGGGAGTGACGATTGGCCGCGGCGCAGTGGTCGCGGCGGGGGCGATTGTGACCAAGAACGTGCCCGCCGGGACGATCGTCGCCGGAGTGCCGGCCCGGGTTGTGGGCCACGCAACCGCGCGAGGCGCCGCCTCGCGTCCGTCCGCATGAAGTTCTCGGTGGTTACGCCCAGCTTCCGCAGTTCGAGCTGGCTCAAACTTTGCATCGCCTCGGTGGCGGACCAGGAAGGCGTGTCTTTCGAGCACCTGGTGCAGGACGCCTGCTCGGACGATGGCACTCAGGACTGGCTGCCTCACGATGGCCGGGTCAAGGCCTGCATTGAGAAGGATCAGGGGATGTACGATGCCATCAACCGCGGTCTGCGCCGTGCTTCCGGCGAGATTCTCTCCTACCTGAATGCGGACGAACAATATCTGCCCGGCGCCCTGGCGGCCGTCGGCAGAGCCTTTGATCGCAAACCCGAGCTGGACATTTTGCTGGCGGACAGCTTGGTCGTGGATGAGCGGGGCCAATTCATTTGCTGTCGCAAATCGCTGGCGCCGTGGGCGCTGCTGGCGTGGACCTTCGTTCCCATGACCACCGCTTCGTTGTTCTTTCGGCGCCGGCTCCTGGACGAATACAACCTGTTTTTTGACACCCGCTGGCGGGGGATTGGTGATGTCATGTGGATGCGGGACGCCCTGCGGCTCAAGCTGCGGATTGGGGTCCTGCGCCGTTACACCTCCGCCTTCACCGAGACCGGCGACAATCTGAGTCTCAAGCCGTCTTTTTTGCGGGAGCGCCAGTTGACGGTGCGAATGCGGCCATGGTGGGCTCACTGGTTTCGCTGGCCGCTGCATCAAGTGCACCGGTTCCGGGCCTTGGTGAACGGAATTTACTGGGAAAGGCCCTTCACCTACTCGATCTACACGCGGGAGCATCCGGAACGGCGAACCGATTTCTTTGTGGCCAAGCCCACCGCCATCTGGTGGCAACGCCATGCCCAAGCGAAGCCGGATTAGTGCAGGCCATGGTTTTAACGCCCGTATCGTGGAAAACGCTCTTCGCAGCCGTATCCTCCCCATCGGCTCGCGAGATCAAGGTGCGGGTGTTGCTTCGGCACGGCCACCCGTTGCTGGTGCTGCCGTTGCGCCAGCGCGTTGCCCCCGCCGCGGCGCTGGCCCTTTATCCCGCCCAGACACCTCTGGCGCGGCTGGTCAAAGCGCTTTGGCAAATGACGTTGCGCTGGGGTTTTGCCCCCGGCAGCCGGCTGGATGCCTTTTACTGTGACCCGGCCGACCCGTTCGTCGAATTTCTCGCCTCACTGGCCGGCACGAGTGGGCTGCCGCCATTCGCCCTGCTGGCGGGCAATCCGCTGGCGCCCGGGCGCCGTTTCCTGGTGCTGATCTTCGACGCGGCGGGACGGGCCGTTGCGGTGGTCAAAGCGGGGGCGGATGCCGCAGGCGTCGCGCTGGTGGAAAAGGAGGCAGCGTTTCTGTCCAAGGCTGCAGAACGAACACGCCTACTCGCTTGCACCGGCGGCGGGCGGGTTGGGGCGGACAAGATTGTCCGCACCCCTGCGGTGTGCATGGGGATTCCCGCCCTGCGCGGGCAAATGGCTGCGGGTGCCGTGCATGCTTTTGCGACGGAGTTCATCCCGGGAGCCTCGCCCCTTCCTCATCAGGTCGGCGGCATCGTGCCGATCCTCAACTCCTGGTTGGATGTCGAGCGGAAGGTTTCCCCAGGCCAGGTGCCGGCCTGGCAACGGCTGGTCCAGGCCTGCGCAGGAGACCAACAATTTGCTGCCTTGGCTCGCTCGCTCAAGGACCTGGCCGTCTGCCCGGCGGTTTTCCACGGGGACTTTGCCCCTTGGAACATCAAGATTTCGCCTGGGGACGGCTCCTGGACCGTTTTGGATTGGGAGCGGGGTGAATGGGTCGGCTTGCCGGCTTTCGACTGGTTCCATTATGTGCTTCAACCGGCGGCCCTGGTGCGCAAGGAAACTCCTTCCGCCCTCGTGCGAATTGCCGAAGGGCTGCTCGACTCCCCAGCTTTCGCCCAATACGTGACCGATGCGGGTCTTCGAGGGGTTGAGCGGCAATGGCTGCTGGCATACCTGTTTTATTGCCGGAATGTGCTCTGTCCGGCGGAGGGGTCGCCGCGGCTGGCCGCCTTGCTGGAGTTGTGGGCCAAACAAGCCATGGGGTCATGAGCACGATGGAAAAGCCAATCAACCTGCCTCCTCCCAAGGACCCTGGTCTGGCCGCGCTGCTAACCGGCGTTTTTCAGGCCTGGACGCGGGAGGGAATCGTGTTCCTGATCCTGCGGAACTACCAGGAACTCCCGGCTGCCACCACCAACGACGTGGACGTGCTGGTGGGGCCGGAGCAGGTCGCAAAAGCCGAGGAGGTGATGAGTCGGGCCGCGGCACAGTGCGGCTACCAGCTCCATAATCGCGTCGAGTTCGCGACGCTGGCCTGCTATTTTTACCATCCCGAATCCCTGGCCCAGATTCAAATTGACCTGTTTTCCACCCTCAAATGGCACACTTTCAAGTTGTTCTCCGTCTCGGAAGTGCTTGCCCGCCGCGTGCAACGCCCACTCTTTGCCATTCCTGACCCGCTGGATGAAGCGCTGGTCAGTCTTGTTTCACCGTTGATTTACCAAGGCCAGGTTCGGGAAAAATATCGGGCGGGAATTCTCCGGGCGCTTCAATCCCAGACTGATCAAGCGCGTGCCCGGCTGGCGGAGACTTTTGGCGCGGAGCTCGCCGGCGAGATGGTGGAGTTAATCCAGCGTCAGGAATGGTCGGAACTCGAGCGGCTTGCCGCCCGGCTGCGTCGGGCAGTGGTGACGCGCCGCCTCCGGCGTCATCCGTTCCAAACCCTGGCGTCGCTGTGGGATGACAGTCTGCGTTTTTTCAAGCGCCTGGCCTATCCAGCGGGGCTCATGGTGGCGGTGCTGGGTGCGGACGGCAGCGGGAAGTCCACCGTGGCGCGCGAGGTGGTTCAGGCCCTGCAAAACACCTTCAAACCGGGCAAAATGCTGGAGGTGCACTGGAAACCGGTGGTTTTTTTCAGCAGTCGCCGGCGACCGACCGGCCAGCCCAACCTCAACCCACATGGCCAGGCTCCCCGCGGGCGCGTTGCCTCCCTGCTGTATCTCCTTGGCCATTGGCTCGAGTTCCTTCTCGGCGCTCAATTTCAGTTCCGCCCCGTTCTCTTTAGAAACGGGCTGGTGCTGGTGGACCGTTACCACTATGACTTCCTGGTGGACCCGCGACGTTACCGCCTGCAGGTTCCGCGCTGGCTCGTTAAAGGGCTTTTTGGGTGCATTCGCAAGCCCGACCTCGTTTTCCTCTTGGACGCGCCGCCTGAAATCCTGCAGTCCCGAAAACAGGAGGTCCCGCCTGCTGAAACCGCCCGCCAAGTCGCCGCTTATCGTGAGCTGGTTCGAGGACTGCCCCAAGGCCGTATTCTGGACGCCTCCGAGCCTATTGACCGCGTTGCCAAGGCGATGACCGGTTGCATTCTGGACCATCTGCGGCAGCGCGCGCAGCGGAGGCGCGGGCAACCCGGTTCTCCCGCCGGCCAACCATTAAACTGAGCCGTTGACAACCTGGGGCTGCGCCACGAAAAGCTGATGCGGGGGTTGCCACTTGAAACCTGTCGGCAATTTTCTGAGCATGAGTAACACCTGATGGCAAGCCGTCTGAGAGTGTTGATGTCCGCGTATTCCTGCGAGCCCGGCAAGGGTTCGGAGCCGGAGGTGGGCTGGCAATGGGCTCTGCAAATGGCGCGGTTTCACGACGTCACAGTCCTTACCCGGGCAAACAACCGCCCTTCCATTGAGCCGGTTGTGGAAGAGTTGCGGGAAAAACAGCCCGTCCCATCCTTCGTTTATCATGATTGCCGCCACCCATTCCTGGTTCTGAAACGCCGGTTCAAAGCCGTCAAGCTATACTACATGCTGTGGCAACAATCCGCGCACGCCGTCATCCGGCGTTTGCATCAGGCTCAGCGGTTCGAGCTCATGCACCACACCACCTTCGCGGCGTTCCGTTATCCAATCGCCATCACCGGGCACGGGGTTCCCTCCGTGTGGGGGCCGGTGGGCGGGGCCGAGTCCGTGCCGGCGGCGTTTCTTCCATGGGACCATCCGCCTTCTCTGGTTCCGGAGGTGCTGAGGAATCTCAGCAATGCGTGGCAGAGGCGCTTTCCTGTCGCGCTCCGCAGGCGGGCGCGGCTCAGCACCGTCGTGCTGGCATCCACTCCGGAAATGCAACAGGTTTTTGCGCGGCTGGGCATTCGGGCCGGCATTATGCCCACCATCGGCCTCAACCTTGCGGAACTTCCATTCCATCCGCGGGCCATCGGAGACGGCCCGCTCCGGATTCTTTTCGTCGGCAACCTGATTTCTCTCAAAGGGATTGATCTGGCGCTCGAAGCCCTTGCTCGCTCTGGCGTCAAGGCCACCTTTACCCTGATTGGAAGCGGGAATTACCTTGACACAGCCCGGCGGCTGGCCGGCCGCCTTGGGTTGGCCGAGCGGGTGTTGTTTCGCGGCCGGATGCCGCGGGTGGAGGTCTTGAAAACCTATCGGGATTATGACGTGTTTTTGTTCCCCAGTTTGCACGATACGGGGGGTTACGCGCTGATTGAGGCCATGAGCAATGAACTGCCGGCGATATGCCTTGACTGTGGGGGGCCCGCAGTTGCGGTCCGCGAAGGATGCGGCGTCAAGGTCCCCCTGGGCACGCGACAGACAGTGATAAAAGGACTGGCCGATGCGATTCGGTTTTACGACCAAGACCGTTCCCGACTCCTGGCGCACGGCCGGGCCGCTCGACAATCCGTCCTCCGCCACTACGACTGGCAGCGGAAAGCCTCGGAGATGGACGCGGTTTATCGGGCGGCGACCGCCCTTAGACCGAGCGAGAACTCGCCCATGCCGGCCGGCCTGCCCGGATCGGCGGACTGACCGGCTGCCGGGCCTGGGCGGGAGCGCGCGCCGGCTGGCAAATGCCGCCATTGAGGCTGACCCCCAGGCCAACAATCCCGGCGAAGATGGCAATGTCACTGTAAAAATTGCCGAAAATCAGCATGTAGTGGATGACGCGGGCCAGGAAATACGCCAACAGGAACGTGTTGATTTTCTTGAGCGACTCCTCCCCATAACGGTAGTTCAGGTAGAGGGCCCGGAAGCCCGCCGCCAGGAACCATAACCACCCCAAGGCCCCCCAAATCCCAAACGGGATCAGCACGGTCAGCGGTCCGTTGTGGTAATCCGCCGCCAGCTTGGCCCGCTCCGCCCCCGCCGCCGAGTCGCCTTGGGCCTGCTCGTTGACCATCACCAACTCCCGTCCCTCGATGGCCAGGCCCTTGCCAAACCAGAAGTACTCGGGAATCTCGGGCAACAACGTTTCCCACATTTTCAGCCGCCACTCACTGGACCCTTGGGCGCTCTCGCGGGCGCGGTAGTCCACTTCGATCGGCAACACGCTCAGCGTCCGCTGAATGGACAAGGGCAGTTTCGTGGCCAGCGGGATGATCACTGCCGCCGCGAAGATAGTGGCCAGCACCAGCATCACCGTGTAACGGGAGCGCAACAGGCCCTCGAAGTAGAACAACAACAGGAACGTCATCACCATCAAAAGGAAGAACGAGCGGTACCCGCCGGTCATCGTCAAGGCCAACACCCCGAACAGCAGCAAGCCGCGCCACAGGTTCTTTGCCCCCAGAATCCCGCCCACCCCATGCCGCGCCAGCAAATAGTAATAAACCCCCATCCCGGCCAGGGTCAGTCCATAAAACCGGGCGATCATGCTCGGCCCCTGCCCGGGCATGTACTCCACCGGGAAGATCCAGAAAATCCAATAGAACGACGGAGCGACGAAATCAATCGTGTTGCCCACCGAATTCAGAATCGGCGCCAGGAAAAACAAGCCCACATAGAGCATCGCCTTTTGCGGGGGGATGCGCTGCGCGACCATGGCGAGAAAACCCGCGATGCCGGCAAAGGCCGTCCAGTACCGCCGCCCGCCGATCATTTCGCCGCCGAAGGAAGCCAATCCGAAGCCGCCCCGGAACTTGCCGGTGAGATAGACCACCAAGGCAATGAAAAACAGGGGCAGCACCAGCGAGGGCACATGAAGAAACCGCATTTCCCGCAAGATGGCCCGCTGAACGATGGAGATCAGCAGGCTCAGGAACGCCATCACAAACCACAACTGAGGGCGGCCGGGGAGAAAGAACACGACCGCCGTCATGTTCCACGCCATGAACAACATCGGCCGATGCCACTTGAGCAGCAATGGCGTGGCGAGAACCATGGCCACCAAGGCCACAAACATCCACGTCGTCAACGACCCCGGGGAGGCCAACTGCCAGCCCAACAGCAACGCCAGCGGCAGAACCAGCGCGTAAATGACCAGCGAACGGAGTGTGGCTGAAGAACCTGTCATGGCCTTATAAATCCAGGAGCCGCATCATGGGGCACGCCGCGGCGGGCCAGCTATCCCCGAGGAACCCGCCAGGCTTAAGAAAACCGTCGAAGCTCCTCTTCGAGCCGCACTCTGTGACATTCCGCAATCTCGCCATTCAGTGTGGCATTACACCGAAAAAAGCTCCTGGTCGCAACGTTATTTTCGGCCGTTAGGTTCGGCCGTTCGGCCGTCCTGTTGGGCGGTGCGGGTGCTTTACCGTTACGAAAACACTGGCCAAAAGCGCGGCCCTGCGCCACGTTATAGCCGAGGCGATGAGCGAACTGGAAATCATCGAATCGGTGCTCGAGCGCGCCGGGCGGCGACAGCGGTGGGCCCGGGCTTTGCGCGGCCTGTGGCACGGCCTGTTGTGGGGGGGGATGGTTTCACTGCTTTTCACGGGCGCTTATCACCTTTGGCCGCTGCCGCTTTGGACGCTCGGGGTGGCCGCGCTCGCGCCGGTGGCGGGTCTGCTTATCGGGAGCCTGGCCGGGGGATGGCGCAAGCCCACGCGCGAGGAAGTTGCCCGGTGGGTGGATGACCGGCAGCGGCTCAAGGAACGCCTGAGCACGGCGCTCGAGCTGGCTGACGATTCCGCGGCGGGCCAATGGCGCGAGCTGATTCTGGCCGATGCCGCCTCCCACGCCGGCCAGGTGGACGTGCGCCGGTTGTTGCCGTTCCGACTGCCGCGTTCGATTCGCTGGGTGTTGCTGGTGCTGGTGCTGTGCGCCGGGCTGGGTTTCGTTCCGGAATACCGCAGCAAGACCCTGCTCCAGAAGCAGGCCGAAGCCGACAACCTGAAGGAAACCGGCCGGCAGCTTGCGGAACTGACGCGGCGCAGTCTCGAGCGGCGGCCACCCACCCTCGAGCCGACGCGCCAGTCTCTCGAATCAGTCGCCCACCTGGGGGATCAGCTTGCCAACCAGAGGCTCACGCGCAGCGAGGCGTTGCGGGACCTCGCCAGCGCCGCGGAGAAACTGAAGCAGCAACTGGATGACCTGGCGAAAGACCCGACCCTCCGGCGGCTGGAGCAGGCCGCGCGCAACGCCGGGGCGACGGATGCGCAAGCCGCCGCCGCTTTGCAGAAACAGATCGAGGCGCTGCAAAAGCAAGTCGGCGCGCCCGGCGCAACGCCGGAGAACCTGGAGAAACTGAAAAACGACCTCGAAAAGCTCCAGCAGGCCGCCCGGGGGCTGGACCCAAATTCGGCGGGAAGCGAGGCCCAGCGCCAGAAGCTGTCCGACACCCTTTCGGCCCTTTCCCGCCAGGCGCAGGAGTTGGGACTCCAGGTTCCGGAATTGGACGAGGCCATCGCCGCGCTGGCGGCCAGCCAGACCGAACTGTTCCTCAAGAACCTCGAGGAGGCCGTGAAGGACCTTGAAAAGATGCGCGAGATGGCCAAAACCTTGCAGCAACTCCAACAGCAGGCCGAAAAAATCGGCAAAGACCTGGCCGAGCAGCTCAAGAACGGACAGCCGGACGCCGCCCAGATGACGTTGGAGAGAATGGTCAAGGAATTGAACCAGGCCAATCTCACGCAGGAGCAACTCGAGCGAATTGAACAGGAGGTCAGCCAGGCCTTGGACCCCGCCCGGAACTACGAAAATGTCGCCGACCATCTCAAGAAGGCGGTCCAACAAATGAAACAAGGCGACAAAGCCGGGGCGTCCCAATCGCTGGCCTCCGCCGCGAAGGAATTGGAGAAACTGATGGAGCAGATGGGCGACGCCCAGCAGATGGCCGCGGCAATTCAGGCGCTCGAACAGGCCTCGATGTGTATTGGGAGCGGGCAGGGGTGGCGCATCAGCCGGCAGCCCGGCTACAAGCCCGGCGGCAAACCCGGCTCCGGGGTCGGCACTTGGGCTGATGAAACCGGCGAATGGGACGGGCAGTGGACCGGGGGCTGGGATAATTCCGGCATCACCCGGCCCGAAATGGACCCCAGGGGGTTGAGCGACCGCGGACCGGGGGAGCTCAGCGACGCGCTCAAACCCACCAAAGTGAAAGGGCAATTCTCGCCCGGCAACCAGATGCCCAGCATCACCCTCAAGGGTGTCAGCATCAAGGGCCAGAGCACCGTGGGCTACCAGGAAGCCGCTGCGGCCGCCCAATCCGAAGCCGAAAGCGCGCTGAGCCAGGAAAAGGTCCCCCGTGCCTACCAGGGCGCCGTCCGGGATTATTTTGATGACCTGAAAAAATGAAGCCCGCCCGCCCAGCCGGCCCCTGCCTCCCGCGCTCCCGCCGGCAACAGTCTCGGTTTCCCTTTTTCTTCCGGCCCTTTTTTCCAACCGTGCATGAACACTGAGCAAGCCATTCAATCGTTTCGAGACGACTACGCCGCGCTCCGGGCAGAAATCGGCAAGGTCATTGTCGGCCACGAGTCCATTGTCGAGGGCACGCTCACCGCCCTGTTCGCCGGCGGCCACGTGCTGCTCGAGGGCGTGCCCGGGCTCGGCAAAACCTTGTTGGTTCGCACCCTGAGCGAAGTTCTCGATTTATCCTTCAACCGCATCCAGTTCACGCCGGACTTGATGCCGGCCGACATCCTGGGCACCAACATCGTGATGGAAACCGCGGGCGGGCGCCGCGAGTTCCAATTCCAGCACGGGCCCATCTTCGCCCATCTGATTCTGGCCGACGAAATCAACCGCGCCACGCCGAAGACCCAATCCGCCCTGCTGGAGGCCATGCAGGAGCACCAGGTCACGGCCGGCGGACAATTGCGCCGGTTGAACGAGCCCTTTTTTGTCATGGCCACGCAGAACCCGATTGACCAGGAAGGGACCTATCCCCTGCCCGAAGCGCAACTGGACCGGTTCTTCTTCAAGATTCTGGTGGGTTACCCCTCGGGCGACGAGCTCACCGAAGTCCTGAACCGGACGACAACCGGGGTGCAGGCGGCCGTGAAGAAGGTTCTCCAACGCGAGCGGTTGCTCGAGCTCATGCGGCTGGTCCGGGATGTGCCGGTGGCTTCGCATGTGAAGAATTATGCCGTGCGCCTGGTGCTGGCGACGCATCCGCGCACCGACACGGCCGCCCCCATTGCCACGCAGTACCTCCGTTTCGGCAGCAGCCCGCGCGGCGCTCAGACTCTCATCCTGGCGGCCAAAGTGCGCGCCTTGGTGGATGGCCGGTTCAATGTCAGCTTCGACGACATCGAGGCGTGTGTCGCCCCGGCCCTCCGCCATCGCCTGATCCTTAATTTCGAGGCCGAAGCCGAGGGCGTCACCACCGACCATATCCTGGGGCAGATTCTTCGCGACGTGCCGCGGGATGTTCAGGCCGTAAACGTCTAGCGTCTCCTTTGCGCCGCCCGCCCATGGCGAATCCGCTCCTCAGCCCCTCCCTGCTGCGCACGTTGGAGCAGTTCCAGCTCCTGGCCTCCCGCCGCGCGCGCAGCTCCGCCCGGGGTGAACGCCGCAGCCGCGCCCGCGGGCAGTCCGTCGAATTTGCCGACTACCGCAATTACGTCCACGGCGATGATTTTCGCTACCTCGACTGGAATCTCTACGGGCGGCTGGAACGGTTGTTCCTCAAGCTTTACGAGGAGGAGCGCGAGTTGCCCGTCCGCATCTTTCTGGATGCCAGCGAGTCCATGACCTTCGGTGAGCCGGTTAAGTTTGATTTTGCCCGGCAGGTCGCGGCCGCCATCGGCTATGTCGGCCTCTGCGGCTTTGACCGGGTGAGCGTGATCCCGTTCCCCGCCCTCCCCCCCAACGGCCAGACGGATCCGGCCGCCTGGATCCTGCAATCGGCCGCCCGGGGCGCCCTGCGTGCGGTTCGCGGCAGGAAGTCGGCCATGCAGTTCTTTCAAAACCTCGCCGCGCTCACGGCCGGCGGTCCGGCGGACCTCAACGAGACGCTGCGCCGCGGGGCGCTCGAGGCCCGCCATACCGGCCTGGCCGTTGTCCTCAGCGATTTTCTCGATCCGGCCGGGTACGAAGCCGGGCTCACGGCCTTGGTCGGGCGGGGATTCCAGGTGGATGTCGTTCAAATCCTGGCGCCCGAGGAACTGACTCCGACGACCTACGGCGACCTGCAACTGGTGGACTCCGAAAATGGCGCGGTCCAGGAAGTCACTTTTGGCCGGTTCCGTCTCAAAGCCTACCAGCAGACCGTTCAGAATTTTATCCAGCGGCTGAAGGAGTATTGCCAGCCGCGGGGCATCAATTTTTTCACCGCCGCCTCGAACACGTCGCTGGAGGACCTGTTGCTGCGGCAGCTTCGAAAAGCCGAGGTCTGGGCCTAGCCGATGAACTTTCTGGCTCCAGCCGCCCTGGTGTTTGCCGTCACGATCCCGGTGGTGATCGTGTTTTACCTCCTCAAACGCAAGCGGGTGGTCAAACTGGTTTCAAGCACGCTGCTGTGGCAAAAGTTTCTCGCGGAGACCCAGGCGAGCTCCCCCTTTCAAAAACTCCGGCGCAACTGGCTGCTGCTGTTGCAGATTCTGCTGCTGGCGCTGGCCACCTTCGCGCTGGCCCGCCCTTATTTCGCCGCGAAAATCAAACCCGCTCACCTCCGCGTCGTCATCCTCGACGCCTCGGCTTCGATGCAGTCCACCGACGTGTCGCCCTCGCGTTTTGAATCCGCGCGCGCCGAGGCGCTGAAGTGGGTGGACAGCCTGGCCGGCCGGGACCAGATGGTCATTCTCCAGGCCGGCGCTTACACCGAAGTCAAGCAATCCGCCACCAGTGAAAAAGCCGCCTTGCGCCGCGCCCTGCAAAGCTGCGCGGCCTCGGACGGGCCCACCCGCCTGGTCCCCGCCCTCCGCATGGCCGAATCCCTCGTCCGCGACCAGCCCGGCGCGGAAATCCATCTGTTTACCGACGGGGCGGTGCCGGAGTTGCGCGAATTCGAGAACAAAGCCCTGCCGCTGGTGTTCCATCGTATCGGCGTCCGCGCCAACAATGTGGGCATCACCGCCCTGGACGCGCGGGCCAACCCCGAGGACGCCCGCCAGCGCGCGGTGTATGTCAACGTGGCCAACTTTTCGTCGAACCAGGTTGAAACCGAACTGGAGCTCCGGCTCGATGGCCGCCTGCTCGAAACCCGCCCGTTGCGAATCGGGGCCATGGAGATTTCGCCGCAGGTGTTCATCACCACGCAGCCCCGGGACGGCATATTCAACCTCCGCCTGGCCGCGCGGGACGATCTGGCCTGCGACAACGAGGCTTCGTTGGTGAGCCTGCTGCCGCGACCGGTGAAAGTGCTGCTGGTTTCCAAGGGCAACCGCCTGCTTGAACGCGCGCTGCGCGCCGCGCCGCTGGTCCAGCTTTCCGTCGCGCAGTCGCTCACCGATCCCGCCGCAGGTTTCGATTTCGTCGTACTTGACGGCGTGGTCCCCGCCGTATGGCCCCGGGGCAATCTCCTGGCCTTTCGAGTGCCCAACACCAACTGGTTCGAGTCCCTCTCCCAAATCCAGGCGCCCGCCATTGTGGACTGGAAAAGCACCCATCCCCTGCTCCGCTACGTCGGATTCGATAACGTCCAGGTCGTCGAGAGTCTTACGGCCAAAACCCCTTCCTGGGCTTCCTCGCTCGTGGACTCCCCCCAGGCGCCGCTCATTCTGGCCGGCGAGCTTGGCCGCCAGCGCATCGCCTGGGTCGGCTTCGATCCGTTGGACAGCAACTGGCCGCTGCGCATCTCCTTCCCCATCTTTATCGCCAACGCCGTGGAGTGGCTCAACCCCGCCAATGTCCAGGGTGGACAGTTGCTCATCAAAGCCGGTGAAGCGTTCCGCCTCCCCTTGCTCCACCCGGAAACCAGCGCGCAAGTCGTACTGCCGGACGGCAAGGTCCGCGAGGTGCCGCTGGATGCCACTGCCAATGAATTTGTTTTTGGTGAAACCCATCGGCAAGGCGCTTATCGGTTGCGGATTGGGACCAATGAACTGGTGTTTTGCGTAAACCTGCTGGACGCCGCCGAGAGCGACAACCGGCCCCGGGACGAATTGCGGCTGGGCCAGTTTGAGCGCGTGACCGCCACCACCCTGCAGCGCGCCAACCTCGAAGTCTGGCGCAGCATTCTCGCCTTGGGCCTCTTCATCCTTCTGACCGAGTGGTGGTATTATCACCGCCGAACCGTGTGAACTCGCCGGCTTAAACCTTGGCACCCTTTCCTTTGGTGGCCTTGGCTTGGAATCATTTCGCCGGAAGATAACCTCCCGCAGGCACACCGGGCGCAGGGGAGGGTGGACACTTGAACATCCAACCTTGGACCGTTCCTGTGCCCTGGTCAGCCGCCGCCACACCGAAGGGGCCAAACTCAAACCGCGAAAAATTCATGAAGCGCTTCGCCGAGGCACCGGAACTGCTCTCGGGAAAGGGCGAAGCGGGGCGCAAAGGCCTCGCGGCCGATTGAATTACACAAGTAACTGCTCAACAATCACTTATGGCAAAGAAGGGCCAGTCGCGATGACGCTGTTTTCAACCGAGACTGATGGCTGCCAGCCTTTGTCCCGCTCCCAAAGTGCTCAAAGGCGGTACACCGCTGCCCTTGTTTCCGCGT
>Ga0067045_1031076_pt1 | contig 13259 bp, 7 predicted proteins | sample TerdegcTABiofilm_FD_59184 | JGI IMG/M metagenome (GOLD analysis project Ga0067045, IMG submission 59184) | Combined Assembly of (Gp0054472, Gp0054536) Wastewater bioreactor microbial communities from Singapore -Terephthalate degrading...
CAAGCGAAGCTTTGAACCGAAGCCCCAGTAAACGGCGGCCGTAACTATAACGGTCCTAAGGTAGCGAAATTCCTTGTCGGGTAAGTTCCGACCTGCACGAATGGTGTAACGATTTGGGCACTGTCTCAACCACGGGCTCGGTGAAATTGTGGTACCGGTGAAGACGCCGGTTACCCGCATATGGACGGAAAGACCCCGTGCACCTTTACTGCACCCTAACATTGGGTTCGGGTAAGGCATGTGTAGCATAGGTGGGAGACTTTGAAGCCGGGGCGCTAGCTTCGGTGGAGTCATCGGTGAAATACCACCCTTGTTTTATTTGGATTCTAACCTAGACCCGTGAATCCGGGTCAGGAACAGTGTTAGGCGGGTAGTTTGACTGGGGCGGTCGCCTCCCAAAATGTAACGGAGGCTCTCAATGGTTCCCTCAGCATGGTTGGTAATCATGCGTCGAGTGCAAAGGCATAAGGGAGCTTAACTGCGAGACATACAGGTCGAGCAGATGGGAAACCAGGACTTAGTGATCCGGCGGTAGCAAGTGGAAGTGCCGTCGCTCAAAGGATAAAAGGTACGCCGGGGATAACAGGCTGATCTTGCCCAAGAGTTCATATCGACGGCAAGGTTTGGCACCTCGATGTCGGTTCATCGCATCCTGGGGCTGAAGAAGGTCCCAAGGGTTTGGCTGTTCGCCAATTAAAGCGGTACGTGAACTGGGTTCAGAACGTCGTGAGACAGTTCGGTCCCTATCCTATGCGGGCGCAGGATACTTGAGAAGAGTCGCTTCTAGTACGAGAGGACCGAAGTGAACGCACCTCTAGTGTACCAATTGTCGCGCCAGCGGCATCGTTGGGTAGCTATGTGCGGACGTGATAAGCGCTGAAAGCATCTAAGTGCGAAGCACACTTCAAGATTAGGTATCCCTGGGGCTTAGCCCCACTAAAGACTCCTTGGAGATTACAAGGTTGATAGGCTGCAGGTGCAAGCCCGGTAACGGGTTCAGCCGAGCAGTACTAATAAGTCGTGCGACTTAGCCATTTAATTTTGTTTCAAGATAGTTGCTAATGTTTATGCTCAGTTCTTTCAATCTTTCATTTATGTTTGAGAAAAAAAATCCCGCTTTGCGAGAAAAAGTTTTCTGGTGGCTATTGCTAAGGGGAAACACCTCTTCCCATTCCGAACAGAGAAGTTAAGCCCTTATACGCCGATGGTACTGCATGCGCAGGTGTGTGGGAGAGTAGGTAGCTGCCAGGATTTTTATTTTAATCCCTCTTCGATTTCGTTGAGGGATTTTTTTATTTTAAAAAGGTGTAAGGGAGTCTCGCTTTATATTTCAATAAACCTCCTATGGCGGTAAAAATATTGTTATAATAATTTTATCGAAAGCCTAAATTTGTTTTTGATAGAAAATATTGTTCGATTTTTTGGAACTCTAATAATTATTTAATTTATAATCCATAATTTTATTTACAATTTGAATTCAGCTATTTTTGAATAGTGGTTTGGTTAAAATTATCTGTCTTATAATTACAACAAATATTTTTGAGGTATTAAATGATTTTTAGAAGAGTTCTAATAATTCTTGCATCAATTGTAATTCTATTTGTTCAAAATATATCTGCTCAGCCCCAGGTTGTAAATATCAGTCTGGATAAGAATGTATTAAAGGCACAAACTGGAACTGATCTTAAAGTTACCCTAAATGCTAAAATTGATAATACATGGCATATCAATTCAAATAAACCGAATGACGAATTCCTAATCCCGAGTGTAGTTGCAATAAAAGGTGATGGTGTAAAATTATCCGATGTAAAATATCCTAAAGCTCACAATATTGAATTATCCTTTTCGGACCGACCCGTTTCTGTTTACGAAGGAGAGGTTAAATTTGAACTAACTATAAGCGTGGACAAATCAGCCGTACCCGGAAAACAAAACATAGAAATTAAACTCAATTACCAGGCATGCAACGATCAATCGTGTCTTCCACCTACTTCCGTTAAAACCAATTTAGAATTAGAGATTATTGCTACATCGCAAGCAACCAAACCCGAAGCAAAAGTAATTGATAATGCAGAAGTACCTGTACAGAATATTGAAACACCGGTAACTCAAAAAGTTGAAGAAACTGTTTTACCTCTGGAAACAGTAAAAGAAGAAAAAGATTCTCTTGCATCAACACTAGAATCGAGCGGTATTTTATTAAGTCTAATTTTTGTTTTTTTAGGTGGACTTGCTTTAAATCTGACACCGTGCGTTTATCCTTTAATTCCTATAACAATTGGTTATTTCGGTGGACAGGCGGAAGGTAAAACGAGCCGTCTCTTTCTCCTTGGAATTCTCTACGTTCTCGGTATGGCGCTTACATATTCTGTGATCGGTGTTGTAACTTCACTGAGTGGTGCAGTGTTTGGTACATTGCTTCAAAATCCATTTGTTATTGCCGGTATTGCACTTCTATTCATAGTACTCGCATTAAGTCAGTTCGGTGTTTATGAATTTAAACTCCCCGATAAACTTGTAATGAAAGCCGGTGGTGCTAAAGGCGGAGTAATGGGTGCTTTCTTCATGGGTTTAACAATGGGAATTGTTGCGGCTCCATGCATTGGCCCATTTGTTCTTGGATTAGTTACTTATGTTGCAGCCAAAGGCGATCCGTTCTATGGTTTCTTAATGTTTTTTGTTCTAGCACTCGGACTCGGATTCCCGTATTTATTATTAGCACTATTCAGTGGTAAGATTAAGAAACTTCCTCGTGCAGGTGACTGGATGGAAGGTGTTAAGCATATCTTTGGTTTTCTATTACTTGGTATGGCTTTCTATTTTGTAGATCCTATTCTGCCTAAATCCATTCAAGGTTACACACTACCCATCTTTGGTATTGTTGCTGTAATTATTCTCTTATTCATTGATAAGACGGCAAATCAAATTAAGGGATTCCGAATATTCAAAACTGTTTTCTCTGTAATTGTTCTTGCAATTTCAATTTGGTCTTTAATTCCATCCGAAAAACTTTCTCCTGAATGGAAGCAATTTAGTATTGCCTCTTACGAGGAATCACTTAAGAATAATGAAAGTATGTTGATCGATTTCTATGCTGACTGGTGTATCCCTTGTAAGGAATTAGATGCATTAACATTTTCTGATCCTAGAGTAATTAAAGAATTAGAAAGTTATACTAGCTACAAAGTTGATATGACTCAAATGACGGAAGCTAACGAGGAGTTACGTAAGAAATTCAACGTTATTGGTATGCCCACTGTATTGATTATTAACTCGAAAGGTGATGAAGTACATCGGCTTACAGGATTTGTTAATGCTGATGAGTTTTTAAAATTATTAGCTGATGTAAAATAACTACGACTTACCTTGAGGATTAACTAAACTTAAAATTTGGGTTAATCTTCAAGGTCATTTTTTTATCTCTCTGCCACCGAGTTGATTTATAACAGCATTAACAAGAGCATTTTCGTCATTGGATGAACCAGAGGATTGGGACTTTGTAATTGGTTTACTGCTTTTCTTTTCGGAGCCTGATTTTTTCTTTCCAGCATTATTAAACTCAATCTTCTTTCCGAAAACCTCTTTTGTTTTCTTATCCAGGTAAGTTTTGTTATCACTTATAATATCCCAATCGTCGCTATGCTCAACTTCAATGTTTAATTTATCGTTGGCAATATTAACAGGATTAGAATTATCCAGAATAGACCCGAAGAATAGTTTATCAGTTTTAACCTGTTCAACAAAGACCTGCCATTTTGCAATGATTGAATTAAAATCCGATGAATCCTTAGCGGTTGGGGCAACAAAGCTTTTTACTTCCGGAATATTTATCTCATTCTTTTCAACAAGTCTAACATTTGAAAGCGACTGTTCCTGACTTGGTTTTTTAACCGGACCACCGCTGCTTATAGAATAAGTTCTTGTTGGTTCAGAAATTTTCCCTGAGTTTATTTTTGAAATTAATTCTGAAATTGTTGCACTTCTTTCTAAACCGATTAAGTGACACAGTGCAATTTCTATTTTCATCCTTTGGTTTGATGAGGTTTTTAATTCGTATTGAGTTTTGTTAATGAAATTAAGAATCCGGATTAAATCGCCTTCGGAAAATTTATCTGCATAGTTTAGATATTTTTCTTTGTAATAGTCAGCTTCTTCAATTAAATCGCTATCTTTTCTAATAACAACGGTCATAATATTTCTGAAGTGTTCATTTAGTCCATTTAAGAAATCGATAAAGTTCCAGCCGTTTTCGTAAACAGTTTTGGTAACTTCAAATGCTGTTTTGAAATTTTTATCAAGGATTGAATCTGATATTGTGAAATAAATTTCTTCATCAATCAGATTAAGCATTTTGGATATTACTTCACTTTGAACATCTCCGCTGCTGAATGAAATAACCTGATCGAATAAGCTTTGTGCATCACGCAGAGCTCCATCGGCTTTTTTTGCAATAAGAGTTAGAGCCATATCGTCAATCTGAATTTTTTCTGCTTCGGCAATTTCTTTAAGCAATTTTTTTATTGCTGTCATTTCAATTCGCCGAAAATCGAATCTCTGACATCGTGAAATAATTGTAAGAGGCACTTTATGAACATCGGTTGTTGCAAAAATAAAAATTACATGTTCGGGCGGTTCTTCTAATGTTTTAAGAAGTGCGTTAAAGGATTCAGTGGTTAACATATGCACTTCGTCAATTATATATACTTTGAATTTTCCTTTAGTAGGAGCGTATTTAACTGATTCGCGTAATGTTCGTATTTCATCAATTCTTCTGTTAGAAGCACCGTCTATTTCAATTATATCAAGTGTTTGCGAATTCTGGAATGAAAGACACATTTCGCATTGGTTGCAAGGTTCACCTTGTTGCGGATTAAGACAGTTAAGAACCTTTGCCATAATACGTGCTGTTGTAGTTTTGCCAACGCCACGTGGACCGGCAAATAAAAATGCGTGTGCAATTCTATTATTTAATAATGCGTTCTTTAGTGTGGTAGTTATGTGTTCCTGCCCGACTACTTCTGCAAATGTCTGTGGGCGCCACTTCCTGGCTGTTACAATATAATTCATGGGATTAATTTTCTAATAGAATGCGGATTATTATGAAAATTATGATCTCCTATGATTTAATCCGCGTAAATCATAAAAAATCCGTTTAATCTGTGTTCTATTTACAAAAGAAATTTTTCAAAAGAAAATTTTTCTGTTATAAGTAAACACAATTTTTCAAGAAATATTTTATCGATGTTATTAAAAGCTGCAAACTGGTAACTATCCAAATCTAATACACCATAAACCTTTTCATTAGTAATTATTGGAACGACAATCTCTGAATTTGAACCTCCATCGCAAGCAATGTGACCGGGAAATTTATGAACGTCTTCAACAATAATTGTCTCTTTCTTAAGTGCTGAAGTTCCGCACACACCTTTACCGACTTCTATAATTGTACAAGCAACTTTTCCCTGGAATGGTCCGAGATATAACTGATTATTCTTTAAAAGATAAAAACCGACCCAGCTTATTTTATCGAATGCATCTTTAAGTGCCGCAGTAAAATTAGCCAGATTAGAAATTAATGGTTCCTCGGGATTAAGCAGAGCATCTATCTGCGGAATAAGTTGCTTATATTTTTCTTCATCCGGTAGAGATTTATCTATTACAAAATTTTCAGCCATTTCTTTTCCAATAACAATAACTAATCAACGAGTTACAATCAAAAAAAATCATTTCTTTTGTTTCTTCGTTTTTGAACTTTGTTTATTCCTCTCAGTTTTGCTTTTAACATTAAAAACAAAAGGTAATGCTTCTTTTATTGTACTTACAGGAATTATTTTTAAACCCTGTTTAACTTCCTGTTTAATTTCAGAAAGATCTTTTTCATTTTCTTTTGGAATTAATACGGTTTTAATTCCGCTTCTTTGAGCAGCAAGAAGTTTCTCATTCAAACCACCTATTGCAAGTATTTTTCCGCGAAGTGTAATTTCTCCGGTCATCGCAATATCATTTCGTGCAGGTTTGCAACTAAATGCAGAATACATTGCCATTGCCATTGTAATACCGGCTGAGGGACCGTCTTTTGGAATTGCTCCTTCTGGTAAATGGATATGAATTTCTTTTCCCTTAGTGAAATGAGGTTCCAATCCGAAATCTTTTGCGTTCGAACGTAAGTAACTCAATGCTGCTTGTGCCGATTCTTTCATCACATTACCAAGCTGACCTGTTAATGTAAGTTTTTCGGAACCTGTCATTACTGTTGCATCCACCTGAAGAATTTCTCCACCAACACTCGTCCAGGCCAATCCAGTTACACTACCAACGCGCAATTCCTTTTCCGCCTTTTGACTTCTGAATTTCGGAACACCTAAAAACTTTTCTGCCGACTCTTCGTTAAGCACATATTTTTTAAGAGCATTTTTCTTTTTACCGTTAGTGGAACCGGACAAAATAATTTCTCGAGCGGTCTTACGAAGCACAGAAGCAATCTCACGTTCTAAATTTCTAACACCAGCTTCGCGTGTATATCCGGTAATTATTTTTTTTATTGCTTCGTCCTTAAAATCAACTTTATACTTATCAAGCCCATGTGCTGTAATTTGTTTTGGAATAATATGTCTTTTGGCTATTTCAATTTTTTCAAATTCCAGATAGCCCGGTAATTCGATTATTTCCATTCTATCCTGAAGCGGCAATGGAATGTTATACCTGACATTTGCAGTAGTAATAAACATAACCTGGGACAAATCGTAATCAACATCAAGATAGTGATCGTTGAAAGTATGATTCTGTTCCGGATCAAGAACCTCAAGCATAGCAGAGGAAGGATCGCCGCGGAAATCCATACTCATCTTATCAATTTCATCGAGCAACATAACTGGATTAATAGTTTTAGCACGTTTCATGGATTGAATAATTTTACCCGGCATCGAACCGATATAAGTTCTTCTGTGTCCGCGTATTTCGGCTTCATCGCGCACACCGCCTAAAGAAATTCTTACAAAATTTCTTCCGAGCGCGCGAGCTATAGATTTACCAAGTGATGTCTTACCAACACCGGGAGGTCCAACAAAACATAAAATTTGTCCACGCATGTTCTTTACAAGATTTAAAACTGCAATATGTTCAACAATTCTTTCCTTAGGTTTATCCAATCCAAAATGGTCTTCATCAAGAATCTTTCTAACATTTTTGATATCAAGATTATCCTTTGTTTTCTTATGCCATGGAACATCAATCAACCAATCCAGATAATTTCTAATTACCGTAGCTTCGGGTGAACTTGGAGGAGTCTTCTTAAGCTTATTTAATTCTTCCATCGCCTTTTCATTAACAATCTTAGGCATCTTAGCTTTAACAATGTCATCTTTTATCTTAGTGAATTCCGGAGAGGATTCCTCTTCATCGCCAAGTTCATCCTGAAGTATTCTAATCTGTTCCTGGATAATAAATTTCCTTTGTGTCTTTGTAATATTTTCCTGTACTTTATTTTCAATTTCCTTTTCTATCCTGAGTATCTCTATTTCTGATGTAAGAATTTTTATGATTTCGTACAACTGATCTTTAAGAGAAAAAGACTGAAGTATTTTCTGTTTTACATCGATATTCTGATTGATATTTGCAGCGGCATAGAACAACTTTCGATCGGGTTCTTCTATACTTTCAAATGAATTGATTGCTTCTGGTGGAATTGATTTGTTAATCTTAACATATTCTTTGAACAGGTTTGTCATCTGACGAATCAGTGCATTCAATTCTCTAATGTTTTCATGTTCGGGAACTATTACTTCTATCTCTGCTTCAAAAAAACTTGATTTTTCAGTAAACCCGATTATTCTTCCTTGAATAATTCCATCGACAAGAATTTTTAATAAACCGTTTGGAAGTTTTTGGATCTGAATAATTTTTGCAATGGTTCCTTCTTTATAAATATCTTCTTTAGATGGTCCGTCAATATTAGGTTTCTTCTGTGCAGCAAGAAAAATATACTTGTTATTGTCCAATGCATAATTAGCGGCATTTATTGATTGTTCTCTTCCAACAAGAACAGGGAAAATCATATATGGAAAAATTACATTATCCCTTAGAGGTAGAACAGGTAAGATTTTTGGTATATCATCTAACACTGATATTTCTTTAAGATCCTTTTTTACATCATCGCTCATTAAATTAAACTCCATTTCATAGTTTTGTTGGCAAAGATACCAAAATAAGAAAGGGCTATCAAGGTGGATTATGAGTGCAGAAAGTACAATGAACAATTGATAATGTAGAATGTACAATTTGGATGTAGAATGATGAGTAAAAGAATACTTTAAAGTCGCTTAACTAATCTGATTAAAATGAGTTTTAGTATATTTGCATTCAAAAAATTAGAGAGTTCGTATTGATTGAGAAAATAATCGGTATTGCAAAAGAAGCCGGAGCTATTGTTAGAGAAGGTTTCGGGAAAAATTTTTCTGTGGAAACAAAAGGGAGTTTAACAAACTTAGTTACAGAATTTGATAAGAAATCTGAATCAACGATTATTAATTACATAAAAAAAGAATTTCCCACTCATTCTGTTTTAGCTGAAGAGAGCGGAAATCATAATTCCGGTTCCGAATATTTATGGGTGATTGATCCACTTGATGGAACTACAAACTTTGCTCATGGATTGCCGATCTTTTCTGTTTCAATCGGGGTTCAGAAAAATGGAAAAACAATCTATGGGGTTGTTTATGATGTAATGCGCGATGCATTGTATTCAGCCGAATTAGGAAGCGGTTCATTTTGTAATGGAAGAAAACTAAATGTTAGCAATAACTCTGATATCAGGAAATCAGTACTTGTAACCGGATTTCCATACAACATTGCAGAAAATCCCGATCATGCATTCGAACATTTCATTTCATTTTTAAAACATGCACGGGCAGTCCGCCGTCTTGGTTCTGCAGCAATCGATTTCTGTTACACTGCCGAAGGAGTTTTCGACGGATTCTGGGAAGTATTTCTTCATCCATGGGATATGTGTGCCGGTAAATTATTGGTAGAAGAAGCCGGGGGAATTGTAACTGATTTCTATGGCAACGAAATAAATATCTTTTCCAAGCAGATTTTGGCTACAAATAATTTTATTCACAAAGAAATGATCTCTATTCTTAGCGAAAAATTCTGATTTCAGCTCATTTTAGGGCAACTTGCTAAAACACCCTTTCCGGTATAGAAGTTATTCATATCCAGAAAGTCTTGAAATTTGAGGCATTTTTAATTTGCAGCCCCCATTTAATTTTAATATTTTTGCAAGCCAATGTCGAAGAAAATTATTATTGCCATAGACGGTCCGGCCGGTTCAGGTAAATCCACTGCTGCAAAGAACTTAGCTCGAAAATTGGGTTTTACTTATTTAGATACCGGTGCAATGTATAGAGCCATTACATTTTTAGCTATTCAAAAAGGAATAGTTGAAAATGCTGATGCTGTTATCGAAATGACACGGAATGTTTCTTTGAAATTGAAATACGAAAATGGAATAACAAGAGTTTTTGCAAACGATGAAGAAGTAACAGAGCAGATAAGAAGTTTTGATGTTAATTCTAAGGTTAGCGAAATAAGCACCATTCCAGAAGTAAGAAAGGAAATGGTAAAAATTCAAAAAAGAATTGGCGAAGAAGAAAATCTTGTTGCAGAAGGTAGAGATGTAACAACTGTAGTTTTTCCGGATGCTGATGTGAAGTTTTTTATTACTGCATCAATTGATGAGCGAACAAAAAGAAGATTACGCGATTTTAAGAATAGCAATGTTGATATTTCATTTGAAGAAGTAAAAGCAAATTTAGAAAAGAGGGATAAGATCGATAGTGGTAGGGAAGTATCTCCGTTAAGAAAATCCGAAGATGCTGTGGAATTTGATAACACCGGTTTAACACCCGAACAGGATCTTGAATATCTTTACAATAAAGTGAAAGAAATTTTAGCCATCAAAAAACAATATATGTTAAACTAAAACGTAACACTGTTTTCATCTTTTATTGATGGCATAAAAGAAGAACACAGAAAGTAGGAGGACTAATGTCCGAGTTAGAAAAAGATACTCTTAAGAAAGTATCTGATCCGGGAAGATTTATTAATGTTGATGAGTACTCACCGGAAGAATTACAATCATTATCAAAACTTTATTCGGAATCATTTCGCGATATTAAAGAAGGCGAAATAATTGCCGGTACCATAGTCGGAATCAGCGGTGAAAATGTTGTTGTTGACGTCGGCTTCAAATCTGATGGAACAATTCCAAAATCAGAATTCAATGCAACCGAAGAAATTAAAATCGGTAATAAAATTGATATCGTTATCGAAAGTGTTGAAGATGAAGAAGGAAATCTTGTATTAAGTAAGAAACGTGCTGACTTCCTTAAAGTCTGGGGAAGAGTAATGGATGCTTACGAAAATGAAAAGATTATTCCCGGAAGAATTCTTAAGAGAATCAAAGGCGGAATGGTTGTCGATCTTATTGGTATTGAAGCATTCTTGCCCGGTTCACAAATTGATATCAGACCGGTTAGAGATTTTGATGCATTTGTCGGTCAAACAATGGATTTCAAAATTGTTAAAGTTAATATCCCAACAGAAAACATCGTGGTATCTCATAAGGTATTGATAGAAGAAACAATTTCGGATCAACGTAAGGAAATTCTTGAAAAGCTTGAAAAAGGTCAGATCCTCGAAGGTATTGTTAAAGCCATAACAGACTTTGGAGTGTTCGTTGATCTTGGCGGTGTTGACGGATTAATTCACATAACCGATTTAAGTTGGGGAAGAATTAATCATCCTAGTGAAGTTGTAAAACTTGATGAAAAAATTAAAATTGTTGTAACAGATTTTGATAAAGAGAAGAAGAGAATTTCACTTAGCTTAAAACAACTTTTACCGCATCCATGGGAAAAGATTGAAGAAAAATATAAGCTTAATGATAAAGTTTCAGGTCGTGTTGTATCATTAACTGATTATGGTGCATTTATTGAAATCGAAAAAGGTATTGAAGGATTGATCCACATTTCTGAAATGAGCTGGACACAGCACATAAGTCATCCTTCTCAATTTGTTTCGATGGGACAGGTTGTTGAAGCAATTATCTTAAGTCTGGACAAAGATGAGAAGAAAATTTCTCTTGGAATGAAACAATTAACGCCAGATCCTTGGCAGGATTTACTTAAGAAATATCCTGTTGGTTCGCAGCATTCCGGAGTAGCACGCAACCTTACAAACTTTGGAGTGTTTGTTGAGCTTGAACCAGGTATTGATGGTCTTGTTCACATTTCCGATTTATCATGGACAAAGAAAATCCGTCACCCCGGCGAAGTTGTTAAGAAAGGGGAAAAGATTGATGTTGTAGTATTAGGCGTCGATACTGATTCAAGGAAAATATCCCTCGGTCATAAACAGATTAACGAAAATCCATGGGATAGTTTCGAGAAAGAATACGCAGTTGGTAAGAAAACCGAAGGTAAAATCGTAAGAATTATCGAGAAAGGATTGATAGCAGAATTACCATTAAATGTTGATGGATTTATTCCTGCTACGCAATTATCAACTTCCAAGATTAAAAACCTTTCGTTCTGTTTCCCGGTTGGAATTAAACTTGATCTTAAAGTTGTTGAATTCGATAAAGAGAATAAGAAGATTGTACTTAGTGCAATTGCAGCTCTTAAAGAAAAATCTGATGACGAGATAACACAATTCATTAATGAACACAAATTAGAAAAAGTAACTGTGAATGATATTAGACAAGCTGATGCTGGTAAATTTGATTCGTCGGATTTTAATCTTTATGATGATAAATCTGTTTCAATTTCTCCGGCTGCTCCTGTTGCAGAAGAAAAGAGGGAAGAACCTAAAGCTGAATAATTTAGCTTTTACTTCTTAAATATTCGGGCTGTATTTAATCAATGCTGCAAAAAGATTGAATGCAGCCCTTTTTATTTTCGAGCAAGAACAAGAGCAAGATAAAGAGCATGATCATGATCTTGATCTTGATCATAATCTTGATCTTGATTGATAACATTTTAAGAGTTTAGCACATGTCATTAAAAGTTGCATTCCATACATTAGGATGTAAACTCAATTTTGCAGAGACATCTACAATCGGAGAACAATTTCTTGAAAAAGGTTTCTCTATTGTTGAATATAGCGATAAAGCTGACGTGTATGTAATCAACACATGTACTGTAACCGAACACGCGGATAAGGAATGTAGACAGATCGTTCGGCGTGCACTCCGTAACAATCCAGATGCATTTGTAATTGTAACGGGTTGTTATGCGCAATTACGTCCCGATGAAATTTCTAAAATTGAAGGTGTTGATGTTGTATTAGGTAGTAATGAAAAATTTAATTTGTTCAACTACATCAACAATTTTGAGAAGAAAGAACTTTCATGTATTTATGTATCACCCACAGAGGAATTAAATTCTTTCCATTCCTCACATTCAACTGATGCTGATGACAGAACCAGAGCATTCTTCAAAATTCAGGATGGGTGCGATTACAAATGTTCGTTCTGCACTATTCCGCTTGCACGTGGTAAAAGCAGAAGTATGAAGCCCGATGAAGTTGTAAAAGAATTCAAAGAAATTCTGTCTAAAGGTTATAAAGAGATTGTACTTACGGGTGTGAACGTTGGAGATTATTCTTCAACGATTCATCATAATCTTGATCTTAATCCTGATCTTGATCTTAATCCTGATCTTGATCATGAACATGAGCAAGATCAAGAGCATGAACATGAGCAAGATCAAGAGCATGAACATGAGCAAGATCAAGAGCATGAAAAAGAAATGAATTTATTTCGTTTACTTAAAAACATTCTGGAGATTAAAAGTGATTACCGTATTAGAATCAGTTCAATTGAACCTAATCTACTCAGTGATGAAATAATAAACCTCGCTGCCAATGACCCGCGATTGGTTAATCATTTCCATATTCCATTACAGAGCGGATGCGATAAAATATTACGACTTATGCAACGAAGATATGGCACTAATGATTATAGAACTTTGATCAATAAACTTGTTGAGAAAATTGAAAATGTTGGTATTGGTGTTGATGTAATTGTCGGCTTCCCCGGTGAAACCGAAGAAGATTTTTTACAGACTTACGATTTTCTTAAGGACTTACCGATTTCCTATCTCCATGTCTTCACTTATTCAGAGCGGCCGAATACAAAAGCTATTAGTATGCCCGACCAGGTCGATATTTTTGAACGCAAAAGAAGAAACAATATGTTGAGA
>Ga0067045_1031075_pt1 | contig 13256 bp, 10 predicted proteins | sample TerdegcTABiofilm_FD_59184 | JGI IMG/M metagenome (GOLD analysis project Ga0067045, IMG submission 59184) | Combined Assembly of (Gp0054472, Gp0054536) Wastewater bioreactor microbial communities from Singapore -Terephthalate degrading...
ATGGAGTTCTTCGGCAATGCCAAGGACGCCGTGCCCTCCATCGTCGAGATCAAGGACTATATGTTCGCCGAGCAAAAGCGCTCGGGCGTGCTGCTGGCCGGTCTCGAACACCTGGACGACCGCTACCTCAAGGCCGTGGGCTACGCGACCAAGAGCAAGAAGGGCAACGGCCGCCTGCCCAAGATGGTGCTGCTGGGCGATATCGCCGGTGACGACGCCGACGAAGTGGCCCGCGTGGCGGCCGAGGTGGTGCGCATCGCCAATTCGCGCAACGGCGAAGGCTTTACCGCCGTCAGCGCCGAGGCGCGCAAGAAGTTCTGGCTGGACCGCAAGCGCACGGCAGCTATCTCGCGCCATACCAACGCCTTCAAGATCAATGAAGACGTGGTGATTCCTCTGCCGCGCATGGCCGAGTACACCGATGGCATCGAGCGCATCAATATCGAGCTGTCGCTGCGCAACAAGCTCAAGCTATGCGACGAGCTGAGCGGCTTTTTCAAGCACTCAGATCTGCCCCTGGGCAAGAGCGACGATGCCGGCGACATCCCCAGTGCCGAGCTGCTGGAAGACCGCGTGCAGCAGGCTCTGACGCTGGTGGCCGAGGTGCGCGAGCTCTGGCAGGGCTGGCTGGACGGCGTGGCCACGCTGTTCCCCGAGCTGCAGGATCACCGCCTGCGTGCGAGCTGGAAGACCCAGCTCAAGGAGCCGCTGTCCAAGATTTTCGCAGGCGCTGCCTTCCAGCCGCTGCGCGAGTCCGTCAACGAGATTCACCAGAAGGTCCTCAAGGGCCGTGTCTGGGTGGCGCTGCACATGCACGCCGGCGACGGCAATGTGCACACCAACATCCCTGTCAACTCCGATGACTATGAAATGCTGCAGACCGCGCACGAAGCCGTGGCCCGCATCATGGAGCTGGCGCGCAGTCTGGACGGCGTGATCTCGGGTGAGCACGGCATCGGCATCACCAAGCTGGAATTCCTCTCGGATGCCGAACTGGCACCGTTTGCCGATTACAAGAAGCGTGTGGACCCCGAAGGCCGCTTCAACAAGGGCAAGCTGATCCGCAACGAAGAGTGGGATGCCCTGGCGCACCAGAGTCACGACGGGCGCTCGCCGCGCGAGTCGCTGATGTTTGCCGATCTGACCAATGCCTATACGCCCAGCTTTGGTCTGATGGGTTACGAATCCATCATCATGCAGCAGTCGGACATCGGTGCCATCGCCAATTCCGTCAAGGACTGCCTGCGCTGCGGCAAGTGCAAGCCGGTGTGCGCCACCCATGTGCCGCGCGCCAATCTGCTGTACTCGCCACGCAACAAGATTCTGGCCACCTCGCTGCTGGTGGAGGCCTTCCTCTACGAAGAGCAGACTCGCCGTGGCGTGTCCATCAAGCACTGGCAGGAATTCGAGGATGTGGCCGACCACTGCACGGTCTGCCACAAGTGCTTCAACCCCTGCCCGGTCAAGATCGATTTCGGCGACGTGACCATGAATATGCGCAATCTGCTGCGCAAGATGGACAAGAAGAGCTTCCGCCCCGGCAACAAGCTGGCCATGGCCATGCTCAACGCCACCAATCCCGACACCATCAAGTTCATGCGCACGGCCATGGTGGGCGTGGGCTTCAAGGCCCAGCGCCTGGCGGCCGACGTGCTGGGAGCGGTTGCCAAGAAGCAGACTGCGCACCCGCCCGCATCGGTGGGTACGGCTCCCATCAAGGAGCAGGTGATCCACTTCATCAACAAGAAGCTGCCCGGCGGTCTGCCGACCAAGACGGCGCGCGCCTTGCTGGACATCGAGGACAAGGACTACGTGCCCATCATCCGCGACCCGCAGGCCACCAAGTCGGACACCGAGGCGGTGTTCTACTTCCCAGGTTGCGGCTCCGAGCGCCTGTTCAGCCAGGTGGGTCTGGCCACGCAGGCCATGCTCTGGCATGCCGGCGTGCAGACCGTGCTGCCGCCCGGCTATCTGTGCTGCGGCTATCCCCAGCGCGGCTCGGGCCAGTTCGACAAGGCCGAGAAGATGATCACGGACAACCGTGTGCTCTTCCACCGTGTGGCGACCACGCTCAACTATCTGGACATCAAGACCGTGGTGGTGAGCTGCGGTACCTGCTATGACCAGCTGCAGGGCTACCAGTTCGACAAGATCTTCCCCGGCTGCCGCATCATCGACATCCACGAATATCTGCTCGAAAAAGGCATTACGTTGCAGAACAAGGGCTCGTACCTGTACCACGACCCCTGCCACACGCCCATGAAGCAGCAGGACCCGATGAAGACCGTCAAGGCCTTGATGGGCGACAACGTGCTCAAGAGCGAGCGCTGCTGCGGCGAGTCCGGCACGCTGGGGGTGACGCGTCCCGACATCTCCACGCAGATCCGCTTCCGCAAGACCGAGGAAATCCGCAAGGGCGAGGCCGCGCTGCGCGACAACGGTCAGCTCGGCGCCCAGGACAACGTCAAGATCCTGACCAGCTGCCCCAGCTGCCTGCAGGGCCTGAGCCGCTACGGCAACGATCTGAACAACGGTCTGCTCGAAGCCGACTACATCGTGGTCGAGATGGCGCGCGACATCCTGGGCGAGAACTGGATGGCCGAGTATGTGAATCGCGCCAACCAGGGCGGTATCGAGCGCGTGCTGGTGTGATGCCCCCTGAGTCGCTTCGCGCCTTCCCCCAAGGGAGGCCGGGGCGGCCCTTCCTCGGTGTCTCTGGCCTGCGCTGCGGTCACGTCGATAAGCATTGCAATGGAGATTTCAGATGTTGGTTGAAAATTGTCCTCTGTGTGCAACCGATGGCGGCGCATTGATCTGGAGCGGTGAGAAGCTGCGCGTTATCCGCGCAGCGGAAGAAGGCTTCCCGGCCTTTTATCGCGTGGTCTGGAATGAACATGCGGCCGAGTTCTCGGATCTGAGCGCGGCGGATCGCATTGTCTGCATGGATGCCGTGGCCCTGGTGGAGCGCGTGCTGCGCGAGCAACTGGCCCCGACCAAGATCAATCTGGCGGCTCTCGGTAATATGGTGGCGCATCTGCACTGGCATGTGATTGCGCGCTATGACTGGGACAGCCACTTTCCCGCTTCGGTCTGGGCTGCGGCCCAGCGCGAGCGCGATGAAGCCCGCGAAGCTGCGATTGCCCGTCAGCTGCCGCAGGTGGATGAAGTGCTGCAAAAGGCACTGGCCCTCTGGGCCGCGTGATGTTTTTCATCTCCGTCGGGAGATCCAAAGGGCAGCTCCAGGCTGCCCTTTTACGCATTGATTAGGAGAAAACCATGGCAGGACTGCAAGCCAACACTCCCACCCCCCAGTCGCTGACCGTGCACGGTGCATCGCGCGTGCTGGAGGTCTCTTATTCGGACGGCAAGACTTTCCGCATCCCGTTCGAGCTGCTGCGCGTGTACTCGCCCTCGGCCGAAGTCCAGGGCCACGGCCCTGGCCAGGAAGTGCTGCAGACCGGCAAGCGCGATGTGGGCATCAGCACCATCGAGCCGGTGGGCAACTACGCCATCAAGCCCTTCTTCAGCGACGGGCACGAAAGCGGTCTTTACACCTGGGAATACCTCTACCAGCTGGGCAGCCAGCAGGACGCCCTGTGGCAGCAATATCTGCAGCGTCTCCAGGAGGCCGGACTGGAGCGCGACACGCCCATGCCCGAGAAAGGCGCCGGCGGCCATGGCTGCAGCGTGCATTGAGCTTTGACTCCCAGGGGCTTGCATGTCGGCCCAAAAGCCGGCAGCAGCGTCCCGCCCACGCCACAGCGCCCATGCGTGCAGCACAGGGTTATTGAGGCTGGTGCTATATTTCCAATAGCTGGCAGCGCATGTGAAATAAGCGCTCAAGGCGAATTCTTTCCAAAAACCATAGTGCTTCAAAGCCTGTAGCCATACGGGGTTGTCGCTGTACGCGCAAGCACTGCCTGCTTAGCATTCTTTGTTATGAGCTCCACACACTTCGGATTCCAGACTGTTGATGAAAGCGAGAAGGCATCGCGCGTACGCGGTGTATTCGACTCCGTGGCTTCCAAGTACGACGTCATGAACGACGTGATGTCGGGCGGTCTGCACCGCGCCTGGAAGGCTTACGCACTGATGGTGGCCAACCTCAAGGAAGGCGACAAGGCGCTGGACATCGCGGGCGGCACAGGGGATCTGTCCCTGGCTTTTTCCAAGAAGGTCGGGGCCAGCGGTCAGGTGGTGCACACCGACATCAACGAAGCCATGCTGCGTGTGGGGCGCGACCGTCTGACCGACAAGGGCGTGATCCTGCCCACGCTGGTCTGCGATGCGGAAAAGCTGCCTTTTCCCGACAACTATTTCGATCTGGTCAGCGTGGCCTTCGGCCTGCGCAATATGACGCACAAGGATGCCGCGCTCAAGGAAATGAACCGCGTGCTGCGTCCTGGCGGCAAGCTGCTGGTGCTCGAATTCTCCAAGGTGGCCAAGCCCCTGGAGAAGGCCTATGACTGGTACTCGTTCAAGATTTTGCCGGCCATGGGCAAGATGATTGCCGGCGATGCCGAAAGCTATCGCTATCTGGCCGAATCCATACGCATGCATCCGGGACAGAAGGAGCTCAAGGCCTTGATGCAGCAATGCGGCTTTGGTCATGTGGACTATCACAACATGACGGGAGGCGTCTGTGCCTTGCATGTGGGAATCAAGTGTTAAGTGCGCCTGGTGCGCAGATTTGTAGCGACTTTCTAGAAGAAGGGAGATGAGATGAAGAAACTTTGGTCAATCGCCTTGGTGGCAATGCTGGTGGTGGCGCATGGTCAGGCCGATGCCAAGCGCATGGGCGGCGGCTCATCGTTCGGCAAGCAGTCGGGCAACGTCACTCAGCGTGAAGCTTCTCGTGCTCCCGCTCAGAATACCCAGCAGGCCGGGCAGCAGAATGCGGCGCAGCAAAACCGCGCGGCCCCGCCCGCAACTCCGGCCGCTGCACCCAAGAAACCCTGGGGTGCCATGCTGGGCGGCCTGGCTGCAGGCCTGGGTCTGGCCTGGCTGGCCAACTCGCTGGGCATGGGCGAAGCCTTTGCGAATATGCTGATGTTCGGTCTGCTGGCCATGGTGATCATGGTGGTGGTCGGCATGATCATGCGACGTCGCAAGCCCGCGCCTGCGATGCAGAGCAATCACAGCCCCTTCGCCTTTCAGGGCGCAGGCAACTTGGGCGGTGATGCCAACGCTCCCCAGGCTCGCCAGTACAACCCTGAAAAAGTGGGCAACGATGCGTCGGCTCGTCCCTGGGAACAGAACCATATTCCCGAAGCCGCAGCAGCAGCCGGTGGCTCCATGATCGGCTCTGCATTGTCGGGTTCGCAGAACTGGGGCGTGCCCGCAGACTTCGATGCCGAAGGCTTTCTCACGGCAGCCAAGCGCAACTTCGTGACGCTGCAATCGGCCTGGGACAGGTCCGACATCACAACCCTGCGCTCCATGATGACCGACGAGATGCTCTCGGAAATCCGCAGCCAGCTGTCCGAACGCGAGAGCCAGCGTGCCGGTGAACCCAACCACACCGATGTGCTGATGATCGATGCGCAGCTGCTGGGCATCGAGGACCTGGGCAATGGCTATATGGCCAGCGTCGAGTTCTCCGGCATGATCCGCGAAGAGGCATCGGCAGGCCCCAGCCCCTTCCGCGAAGTCTGGAACATGACCAAGCCCAAGAGCGGTGCCAGCGGCTGGCTGGTGGCAGGCGTGCAGGCGCTGCAATAAAGCCAGGGCTCGAACTGGCATGTCCCGACCCGGGACACCCAGCGAGAGCCTGGCCGGCCCTTTGCCTCGCAGCGAAGCCGGCGTCCCCTCAGGGCGAAGGTGCAAAGCGCCACAGGGGGGAATCAATTTCATGAATAATCGGGGACTATGGCAACACAGTCCCCTTTTTCTTTTCTGGGCGGTCTCGTCGAACGCGTGATGGCCGGCCCCCAAGCTCCCGAATGGCTGGTGAGTGAAATGCATCAGCGTCTGGTGCTTTTCCTCAACCATGTGCTGATGCAGGAAAAAGAGGCCAGGGATCGCCTCGTGCGCCAGAAAGGCCGTATTGCGCGCGTGCAGTGGCGCCAGTACTCGGTCGCCTTGCTGGTCACCCCTGCCGGCCTGTTCGATCTGGCTCCTGCCGAGGCGGCGCCCGATCTGATGCTGGAAGTCACGGAGACCTCTCCACTGTCGCTGGCCCAGACGGCCTTGCGTGGCGACAAGCCCAGCATTCGCATCGAAGGCGACGTGCAGTTTGCCGCCGAAATCAACTGGCTGGTGGATAACGTCAAGTGGGATGTGGAGGAAGACCTGGCCCGCCTGATCGGTGACGTGCCTGCCCACACCATCGCCAAGGTGGCTCGCACCGCTGCTCAGGGGCTGCGTCAGTTCGTCGGCGCACGCATGGGTGGCAAGTCCGCCTCTGCTGCCGATGCTGCCCATCCCGCCAGCACGGCCCCCGTGGCAGCCATGCCCGGCGCCGATTACACACAGCCATGAGCCGTTTTCTGCGAGGCTGGGCCATCCTCTGGGTGGTGTTTCGTTATGGGCTCGACGAGCTGGTGCTCTCCGGGATCCCGCATCCGCGACTGCGCAGCCTGCGCGGCGTGCTGACCTTCGGCCGCAAGCTGGACAAGCCACGTGGCGTACGCCTGCGCGAAGCGCTGGAAGAGCTGGGCCCGATCTTCGTGAAGTTCGGTCAGGTGCTGTCCACACGCAGCGACCTGATGCCGCCCGATGTGGCCGAGGAGCTGGCCAAGCTGCAGGATCGCGTGCCGCCGTTCGATTCCCAGATCGCGGTGGACACCATCGAGCGTTCCTTTCGCAAGCCGCTGGAGCAGATCTTCATCAGCTTCGAGCGCCAGCCCGTGGCCAGCGCATCGATTGCCCAGGTGCACTTTGCCCGGATCCGCGACAAGGACGGCATCGAGCACGACGTCGCTGTGAAGGTGCTGCGTCCGGGCATGAAGTCCGTGATCGACAAGGATCTGGCACTGATGCACATGATGGCGAGCTGGCTGGAAAAGCTCTCCCACGACGGCAAGCGTCTCAAGCCCAAGGAAGTGGTTGCCGAGTTCGACAACTATCTGCACGACGAGCTGGATCTGATCCGCGAAGCCTCCAATGCCGCGCAGCTGCGCCGCAATATGGAAGGGTTGGATCTGGTGCTGATCCCCGAGATCCACTGGGATTACTGCCACACCGATGTGATGGTGATGGAGCGCATGAAGGGCGTGCCCATCAGCCAGGTCGAGCGCCTGCGCGAAGCCGGGGTGGACATCCCCAAGCTGGCGCGCGACGGCGTGACCATCTTCTTTACCCAGGTGTTCCGTGACGGCTTCTTCCATGCCGACATGCACCCGGGCAACATCATGGTCAGCCTGGAGCCCGATACCTTCGGACGCTACATCTCGCTGGACTTCGGCATCGTCGGTACGCTGACCGAGTTCGACAAGGAATATCTGGCGCAGAACTTCCTGGCCTTCTTCCGCCGCGACTACAAGCGCGTTGCCGCCTTGCATGTGGAAAGCGGCTGGGTGCCTGCCACGACACGCGTCGAGGAGCTGGAGGCGGCCATCCGTGCCGTCTGCGAGCCTTATTTCGACCGGCCCCTGGCCGAAATCTCGCTGGGCATGGTGCTGATGCGCCTGTTCCAGACCTCGCGCCGTTTCCAGGTCGAGATCCAGCCCCAGCTGGTGCTGCTGCAAAAGACCTTGCTCAATATCGAAGGCCTGGGGCGCCAGCTCGACCCCAACCTCGACCTCTGGAGCACGGCCAAGCCGTTCCTCGAGAAATGGATGCTGGACCAGATGGGGCCGCAGCGCCTATGGCATGAGCTGCAGGCGCAGGCACCGCGTTACGCCAAGATCCTGCCCGACATTCCACGGGTGCTGCACCAGTATCTGTCCAGGCATGGCGCCGGCAATGACAGCGAGACCCTGCTCAAGGAACTGCTGCAGCAGCAGAAAACGACCAACCGTCTGCTGCAGGCCATCCTCTGTGGCGGCATCGGTTTCGTCATCGGTCTGGTGGTGCTGCAGGTTCTGCTGCGCATCCGCTTCTGAGCTTTCCCTTTCTTTAGAGTTCGAGGAGTGCCAGCGTGCTGCTCTCATTGGTGATCGTCTACCTGTTAGTGACCATCGGCATTGGCCTGTGGGCCGCCAGACGCGTGAAGAACACGGCGGATTTCGCCATTGCCGGCCGTCATCTGCCGCTCTACATGATCATCACCACCACCTTCGCGACCTGGTTCGGGTCCGAGCTGGTGCTGGGCGTGCCTGCCAAGTTCATCGAAGGCGGACTGCATGCGCTGGTGGAAGATCCGTTTGGCGCGGGCATGTGCCTGATCCTGGTGGGCGTGTTCTTTGCGGCCAAGCTCTACCGCATGAATCTGCTGACCATCAGCGACTACTACCGCTCGCGCTATGGCCGGGCCATCGAGGTGGTCTGCTCGCTGATCATCATGCTCAGCTATCTGGGCTGGGTCTCGGCCCAGGTCACGGCGCTGGGCCTGGTCTTCAACCTGCTCTCGGGCGGTGTCGTCAGCATTCCCATGGGCATGACGATAGGCGTGCTCTCCGTGCTGGTCTACACCCTGTTCGGCGGCATGTGGTCGGTGGCCGTGACGGATTTCGTGCAGATGATCATTCTGGTCGCCGGCCTGCTGATCCTGGCATTTTTTGCCGGTGACATGGCGGGCGGCGCGGGCAAGGTGGTCGATCTGGCCACCAGCCGCGATCTCTTCAAGTTCCTGCCCGAGCCTTCGCTGCACGAAATCGTCTTCTTCATCGGCGCTGCCGTGACCATGATGCTGGGCTCGATTCCGCAGCAGGACATCTTTCAGCGCGTGATGTCGGCAGACACCGAAAAGTCGGCCGTGCGCGGCACCATCATCGGCGGTGCCTGCTATGTGATCTTTGCCTTCGTGCCCATGTTTCTGGTGGCCAGTGCGCTCATCATCATGCCCGCCGAAGCCACGGCCCTGCTGGCCGATGATCCGCAGAAGGTGCTGCCCACCCTGGTGATGGACAAGATGCCGTTCGCCATGCAGGTGCTGTTCTTCGGTGCGCTGCTCTCGGCCATCAAGTCCTGCGCTTCCGCCACCTTGCTGGCCCCCAGCGTGACCTTCACCGAGAACATCTGGCGCCAGTTCCGCCCCTACACCTCGGACAAGGACAATCTCAGGACCATGCGCATCAGCGTGCTGGTGTTCGCGGCCTGTGTGCTGGCCTATTCGATCGTCATGGAAGGCACGCCCATCTATGAACTGGTCGCCAGTGCCTATCAGGTGCCGCTGGTGGGGGCCTTCGTGCCGCTGGTGTTCGGTCTGTACTGGAAGCGCGCCACCACCCAGGGCGCCATCAGCGCCGTGGTGCTGGGCATCGGTGTGTGGCTCATCTTCATGGTCACGCCCGCGCTCAACCAGGCTTTTCCACAGCAGCTGGCTGGTCTTTTGGCTGCGGTCGCCGGCATGCTGGCAGGCTCGCTGCTGCCCCAGTGGATCAGCAACCATCACCGTGAAATAGAGTCCTTTGCCGAGATCAAGGCTTGAGGGTGCAAACCGGCGGCACCGGGGCTTGCTTGCGCAGTGCAGCAAAACCAGGGGCGGCGCCTATAATTGAGGGTTTTTGCACTTCCCCCGTTTTTAGCGCTATGCCTATCTATGCATACAAGTGTGGTTCCTGCGGCCACGCCAAGGATGTGCTGCAGAAAATCTCGGACGCGCCGCTGACCGTGTGCCCAGCTTGCGGGGCCGAGGCCTTTTCCAAGCAGCTCACCGCTCCGGGCTTTCAGCTCAAGGGTTCTGGCTGGTATGCCACGGACTTCAAGAACAGCGGCAGCAAGCCGGCTGCAAGCACCTCTTCATCCAGTGACAGTGCCGCTGCACCTGCAGCAGCTGCAGCTCCTGCCCCTGCCCCCGCCAATTCCTGAGGCTTACCCACACTATGTCTGCATTGCGCAAGTGGCTGATTGCCGGTTTGCTGGTCATCGTTCCCCTGGTGATCACGCTTGGCGTGCTCAACTGGATCATCGGAACGCTGGATCAGACGCTGGCCATTCTTCCCGAGGCCTGGCAGCCCGACAGATTGCTGGGCATGCATATTCCGGGCTTTGGCGTTATTCTGACCTTGCTGATTCTGCTGCTCGTGGGCGGTATTGCCAGCAATTTCATCGGCCGCAAGCTGGTGGGTTGGGGTGATGCGCTGGTGCGCCGCATTCCGGTGGTGCGCTCCATCTATTCCAGCGTCAAGCAGGTCTCGGACACCGTGTTCTCCGACAGCGGCAACGCTTTTCGCACGGCAGTGCTGGTGCAGTGGCCGCGCGAGGGCGTATGGACCGTGGCTTTCGTCACAGGCCAGCCCAGCGGTGAGGTGGCTGCCCTGTTGCGCGACGAATATGTGAGCGTCTTTGTGCCCACCACGCCCAACCCCACCGGGGGTTATTTCGTGCTGGTGCGCAAGAGCGAATGCATCGAGCTGGAAATGAGTGTGGATGCGGCGCTCAAATACATTGTTTCGATGGGCGTGGTGGCTCCGCCAGACCTCGCACTGATCGAAGAATCCAAACAAACAACCTTGTCGCACCCCTAAGGTGCAGGAAGAATTTTCATGGCAATGCGTTCTCAATACTGCGGTCTGGTGACCGAAGCCCAAATGGGCGAAACCGTGACCCTGTGCGGCTGGGTGAATCGCCGCCGTGACCATGGTGGCGTGATCTTCATCGACCTGCGCGACCGCGAAGGCTATGTGCAGGTGGTCTGCGATCCCGACCGCGCCGAGATGTTCAAGGTGGCCGAAGACGTGCGCAACGAGTTCTGCGTGCAGGTCAAGGGTGTGGTGCGTGCGCGTCCCGCCGGCACTACCAACGACAAGCTCAAGAGCGGCCAGATCGAAGTGCTGTGCCATGAGCTGAACGTCCTCAATGCGTCCGTCACGCCTCCTTTCCAGCTGGACGACGACAATCTGTCGGAAACCGTGCGCCTCACGAATCGCGTGATGGATCTGCGCCGTCCCGTGATGCAGCGCAATATGATGCTGCGCTACAAGACTGCCATCCAGGTGCGCAACTTCCTCGACAAGGAAGGCTTCATCGACATCGAGACTCCCATGCTGGGCAAGTCCACGCCCGAAGGCGCCCGCGACTATCTCGTGCCCTCGCGCGTGCATGATGGCGAGTTCTTCGCGCTGCCCCAGTCGCCCCAGCTGTACAAGCAGATGCTGATGGTCTCGGGTTTCGACCGCTACTACCAGATTACCAAGTGCTTCCGCGACGAAGACCTGCGTGCTGACCGCCAGCCCGAATTCACGCAGATCGACTGCGAAACTTCGTTCCTGAACGAAGAGGAAATCCGTGCCATCTTCCAGCGCATGATCAAGGAAGTGTTCCAGACCCAGCTGAACGTGGATCTGGGCGAGTTCCCCATCATGACCTACCAGGATGCGGCCTTCCGCTTCGGTTCGGACAAGCCCGACCTGCGCGTCAAGCTCGAGTTCACCGAACTGACCGACATCATGGGCGACGTGGACTTCAAGGTCTTCTCCACCCCCGCCACCACCAAGGGCGGCCGTGTCGTGGCCCTGCGCGTGCCCGGCGGCGCTGCCATCTCGCGTGGCGAGATTGACGGCTATACCGAGTTCGTCAAGATCTACGGTGCCAAGGGCCTGGCCTGGATCAAGGTCAACGAAGTGGCCAAGGGCCGCGAAGGCCTGCAGTCGCCCATCGTCAAGAACCTGCATGATGCTGCCTTGACCGAAATCCTCAAGCGCACCGGCGCCCAGGATGGCGACCTCATCTTCTTCGGCGCCGACAAGGAAAAGATCGTCAACGACTCCATCGGTGCCCTGCGCCTGAAGGTCGGCCACAGCGAATTCGGCAAGAAGAGCGGCCTGTTCGAAGACAAGTGGGCGCCTCTGTGGGTGGTGGACTTCCCCATGTTCGAGCATGACGAGGAATCCGGCCGCTGGGTGGCCGTGCACCACCCCTTCACCTCGCCCAAGGACGGTCACGAAGACCTGATGGACACCGATCCCGGCAAGTGCATAGCCAAGGCCTACGACATGGTCTTGAACGGCTGGGAACTGGGTGGCGGCTCGGTGCGTATCCACCGCGCCGACGTGCAGGCCAAGGTTTTCGAAGCCCTGAACATCACGCCCGAGCAGCAGCGCGCCAAGTTCGGCTATCTGCTGGACGCGCTGCAGTACGGTGCGCCTCCCCATGGCGGCCTGGCCTTCGGCCTGGATCGTCTGATCACGCTGATGACCGGCTCCGACTCCATCCGTGACGTGATTGCCTTCCCCAAGACACAGCGCGCCCAGGATCTGCTGACCCAGGCTCCCTCGCCCGTGGACGAGAAGCAGCTGCGCGAGCTGCACATCAAGCTGCGCAACCCCATGGTGGTCACCACCGAGGCTTGATTGCCAAGCTCCCCGTGAACAGCGCCGGTCGCTGTTCACACCCGGGCGCCAGTTCGCGAAAGCGGCTGGCGCTTTTTTATTGCTTTGAAATTGGGAGCTGCTTGCGCCTGTCAATCTTGGAATTCAGACGGTTTTTGTTCTGAATTCAATGAATGGCAAGCGGTTGAAGCTATGAATATTGATGGCTATCAAGCAGCAGGGCGACTCAGCCTGCTGTCATCCTGGCCGCGCTAATATGCTGCGATGGAAGTCAGGCCCTACAAGATTCCGCAGTCCGTGCTGGTCGTGATCTACCGTGAAGACGGGAAGGTGTTGCTGCTGCGTCGCAGCATTGCGGCGCCCGAGGGCGAGCCTTTCTGGCAATCCGTCACAGGCAGCAAGGACAGCCTGGACGAGGAATGGCATGAAACCGCGGTGCGCGAGGTGCTGGAGGAAACCGGCATCGACGCGCTGGCGCCGGACTGTTGCCTGACCGACTGGGAACTCGAGAACGTCTACGCCATCTATCCTCAATGGCTGCATCGTTACGCGCCGGGTGTCAGTCATAACCAGGAGCGTGTCTTCGGCCTCCGTGTGCCATCTCACCTGACCGTGCACTTGAATCCCAGGGAGCACACCGCACATGATTGGCATGATTGGCGTGAGGCAGCCCAGCGCTGCTTTTCTTCTTCCAACGCAGAAGCTATTTTGCTGTTGCCGCGCTTCGAGCCGGCGCTGGCCGAACGCCGGTGCAGGCAGCAGCCTTGAAACCATCAGTGCCTATGTCTGAAGTTCAGTTGTCTACACCGCCAGAGCCGCAGATCCTGCGCGTGGCCACCTACAACATTCACAAGGGTGTGCAGGGCCTGGGCCCTGCCAGGC
>Ga0067045_1031077_pt1 | contig 13252 bp, 7 predicted proteins | sample TerdegcTABiofilm_FD_59184 | JGI IMG/M metagenome (GOLD analysis project Ga0067045, IMG submission 59184) | Combined Assembly of (Gp0054472, Gp0054536) Wastewater bioreactor microbial communities from Singapore -Terephthalate degrading...
GATCGTGGGTGGCGCGCGGCAGGCGGTTGCGGAGATGTGGGTCCCCGAAGTGGACGGGTTCCGATATACGTCCTGCCCCAACATGACCGGGTATGTCGCGAACAATGACATGGTGGCCGAAATCCTGTTCTTCGCGTACCGCCTGGCAGGCGACCCCGACCATGGTGAGATTGCCATGCGCGCCATGCAGGCGGCCTTCAACGGGGGCATCGGGTCGATCGCGCACCTGCGCTGGACGCCCCACATCCTGTACAACATGGATCTGCTGTCCCGCGAAGGGCCCGCGTTCAGCGGCGAGCAAGCACACTCGCTGCTCATCCACCAGAAGACAGCCGGGCCGCTGGACCTGTGGCTGGGAACGGTGGAGCCGCTGCCAGATGACACGGCGATCTCGAAACTCGCGCAACTCGTGACCATCTCCGGGCAGGTCGTGCCCTTCGGCGACGACGGCCGGCTGCGCATCGACAAGGCGGAGCCCGGGTATCACGAAGTCAGAATTCTCGCGGGAGACGTCGCGTGGCAGTTCCGGTCGAGCAACCGCGACTGGGTAGCGAAGGCCGGTGGCGCTCTGGAATTGCGACTGGGCAAGCTGCCGGCGGTGCTGCGGCTGCATCCGGAGCCTGGCGCGGCCGACCTGACAGTGGTTGTTGCGCCACAGGATGGCCCCATGGAGGCGGCGCTGGAACTTGGAGACGCAAGGGCTAAGGGCCGGTGCGAGGCCGGGCAGACGTGTGAACTGAAGGTGGCCGTCGCGGCTGCGGTGCCGGCAACGCTCACTCTCCGTGGCCCGGGTACAGTCCGGCTGTCACTGCGGGGAGCGGTCCCCTTCGTCGCGATCTCGCCCGGGCAGTTCGTGAACCCCGGCGCGCCGGTGGTGAGCATCGACGGGCCGCAGTCGCTGGCCCCCGGTCAGAGCCGGGCGAAGTACGCCGCGCGGGTGAGCGATGCCGACGGGGACGTGGAGACGATACGGTGGGAACTTCCCGGCGGGGCGACAGCCGAAGGTCCGGATGTCGAGGTGGAGTTCGCGCACGCCGGCGCGCAGATCCTGAGTGTGCGAGTGACGGACCGGGCGGGCAACACCGCGGATGCGCGGATCATCGTGAGCGCCCCGCCGCAGGAACTTGCGGGGGTCACGGAGGATCGCGTCGTCACGGTGCAGGCCGAGGATTTCGCGGGCCAAGGCGAGGGAGCCGTCCAGCTCTTCCAACGCATCGGCTGCCAGGGCCGAATGTTGAGCTACTGGGATGAGAGCAAGGGGCACTGGCTGGAATGGGATGTGCCTATCGCGATTGCCGGCGACTACCGCGTGTACCTCAGGTACTGCTCGGGCAGCGCGACCGAACCCCGCCGGGCGCTCTTGATGGATGGCGCATCGCCCGGCGAAGCCTTCGAGCAGATGGCCCTGCCGGTGACGGGCGGTTTCTGCACCCAGACCGACAACTGGGCGTACCACGCGGCCGGTGGGGGCCAGGCCATCGCACTGACCGCAGGCACGCACCGTCTGCGCCTCACCAATCTCAGCGGCGGCGTAGGGCTGGACAGTATCGTCCTCGTGCGCCAGTGAGCGCGTCAGTCGGCGGATACCGCGGTCCTCAGTTGCGCTGGGGATTCTGCTCCAGCCAGTCCAGCAGCTGCTCAACCGTGCCCGATTCCACCAGGCGTTTCGGCTCGCCCTCCGGCAGGTCATCGAAGCTCGCCGCGCCTGTACGCTCGCGCACCATCATCGCGAGATTCGCGTGCTGGATGCCTTCCCGGATCGCCTCCCACGGCCGCGTCGAGACCGGGCCAAGACGCGAGGGCAGCACGGTCACCGCCGCGTCGGCAATGTGCTCGTATGCGGTGTCCCACGAGTCGCGGAAGGGGTAGTTGAAGGCGAAGAACGCTGTTCCGACGCATTGCCCGGGCTGTGCCGGGACCGAGCGGATCTGGGCGAGATGCTGGGACGGTAGCGCAGGGCTCTTGTCCCACAGGCACGGTGTGGTGTACCACATCCAGGGCTTGCGGGTGAAAATCGCGCGCTTCGCCGCAGCATCCTGCGGTGGGTAGCTGCGGTGGATTGTGTACGGCAGCCAGAAGTCGCAGAGCGGGTCCAGGAGTTCCAAGGTCTTCAGGCTTCCGGCCTCGCCCGGGTTGAAGGACACGCGGGCCTGCGGGTCGGCTTCCTTCACTGCGCGCGCCACATCCAGGTAGGGCTGCAGCTTCTCTTCGGTTTCCCCGGACGGTTCGTCGCGGATGGTGAAAATGAAGTCCGAGTAGTCCAGGCCCCCGGCGCGCAGTTTCGCGATGCGCTCGCGCACCGTCTCGGGCGTGGCCTCCCACAGGGGAAGCGCGAGTAGCCGGATGCCCCGCCGGATCATTTCCTCCTTGGTCATATTCCCGTAGCCAATGTTCATCCCATGCACGCGGTAGTCGTCCCAGTACTCCTCGCCTTCGGGTGGCGCCGTCCAGCCGCCCACAAGCACCGGGCTTCGGGGCTCAATGCGCACCGGCGAGACCCGCACATTCAGGCGCACCGTGCGTTCCGGCAGGCCGGCGGCGCGCAGGGAGACGTCGCACGTGTACTGTCCCGGTTTCACGCCCGAACTATCCACAGTGAGCCAGATTCCCGCGAGATTCCACGCGGGAAGGGTGATCCACGGACGGCGGAGGAGCGCGAAGGGGCTCCATTGGTGACGCTCCGGGCCGAAGGGCACGAAGGCGATGGTGCGCCAGGCGACTTTCGCGTCGTAACTGGCGTTCCGGCCAACCAGGGGACCACACTCGACGGCAATATCCGCAGGTTCAGCCTGAAGGCTGCGCAGGTAGACCGGGATGGCACGCACGCTATCTGAGGCCATGGACAGGTTGGCCTCTAGCGTGGCGCGGGCCGTCTCCCGCGCCGATCCTTGGACGAGGTCATCTGGCCAGGAATCGTGGGCGAGCGGGGTGTAAGGATCGGGCGGGGTCCACAGGAGGTAGCCGTCCTCGGGCGACGCACCCAGCGCGGTGGCGCGTGAGAGGTACTGGTCCACGGTGACGGCGGGCTTCGTTGGACCGTGCGGTGTATAGTCCGGGTCGGTCGTGATGACGAATGAGTAGATTCCCCGGTATGTGCCTGGAGCGCGGAACGGCCTTGGCACGATGCGCAGCCTGAGGTCGTCACCTGCTGATGCCCGAAGCGTCCCCACCTTCTGCCAGGTTGCCCGATCCGGCCCATCCTTCGGGTAGCTCTGCTGGTCACGTTCGAAAGCGATCTCGGGCGCATTTGGCGCGGTGACAGTGACTCTCCAGGGGGCATGGTAGTCGATGTTGCGGAAGCGCACCCAGACGGTGTAGTCGCCGTCGCGATCAACACGCAGGGAGTGCTTCGCCTCGCCGCTGAAGTCCGAGTAGGTGGCTGCGAGCTCGGTGCCTCTGCGCTCCCAGCCCCCCGTGACCTCGTCGAACTCGCCGGCGTTGATCCAGTGGTATACGTGGGGAGATTGGCCGCGGATGTCGCTCTGGAGCGCCTCGATCTGGCGCCGGATGCGCACCGGGTTGCCCACGAGATTCCAGCGGTCGTCGAAGATCACTTGGCGGCGGTCATCCCGGTAGTCTGGGGGGGCGGCTTCGTCGTAGCCCTGAGCGGCGAGGGCGTCCACCTGCTGACGCCAGAAGCGCCGGCTCAGTTCGAACAAAGCGGGGTCGGCTTCGCGCTGGTCCCATGAGATGGGTCGCACCTGCCACTGTCGCCACTTCTCAGCAGCTTCAGCATCCAGCGGTCGCTCGCGCTGCCACTGAATGCCCGTCTGGTTGGACGTCGCGCGGAACTCATCGCGCGCGGACCCATCCGGCGGCTGTTCCCACGGGCGCTGGGTGAGGTACAGGCAATCGATCTCCCGCACCCTGTAGCCCCGAGGACCATTACCGGCGTGCCACCAGCGCGTGACGTGGCCCAGGCTGACCCGGTACTCCCCGGCTTCAAGGTCAATCAGCACGTCCTTCCAATGTAGCCCGTCCTCCGGCGCTGCATAGTCGTATATCTCGTCATCCACGATTGGCGCGAAATCCTCGCGTCCCTTCGGGTAGATCCGGATGCGGGTGACCCCAGTACCATCCTTCCAGCCCCAGTATTGCACCCAGAGCCGCCAGAGCCCGGAGCGCGGAACAGACAGCGGGAATGATACCGTGGGGCCGGCGTCGGTGGCTCCGCTGGTGATGAACTGCCCGCGCACTCCCCATCCGGAGCGCTCGGCTTCTGGGATCAGTTCGGGCTCGAGCAGGATGTCGGCAGTGGTTTCGGGCAGGGGGCCCTTTGCCGATTCCGGAACCAATTCCGGTGGCCTCCCGTGGACGCGGCAAAACTCGTGGAAAGCCTGGATCATGTCAGCGCGGTGACCCAGATGCCACAGCGTGAGACCCAGCGAGTAACGTGCTCCCGCCGGTTCGTCCACTAACTCGGCCGCCGCCAGCGACACGCAAAGGACAAGGAAGAGCAAAGCTGCCGGGAGGGGTTTCATCCCGCGACCTCCTGCAAGTTGCGGATCATGATGCAATCGGTAAGCCCCAGCGGGAGTTTGACCGACCAGCGATCGCCATTCTGTTCCGGCGTGAGCCGGCCCTGCTCAACAGAGGAGACCATTGCGCCGCCGAGTTGCCCACGAACCGTGACGCGCAGGTCGCGTATTGTCTGCCCGGTCCAGTTGATGAGCATGATCGCCGTGCCCTCGGGCGAGTCGATAGCGGTCCATTCGACCAGTGGCGCGGAGATGGTCACGTCAGGGACGATGCCCGCTTGTTTGACCGCCCAGAGAATGACATCCCGGGCGTGCGAGTCATACTCGGTGGGCAGGAAGTGGGCCATCGCGTCGTCCGTAGTGCCGCGATCCCAGGGCCGGGCAGGGATCGCAGGGGCCACGTACGCCGCTCCGGGGAAGCCGCCGATGAGCAGCGCTTGCCCCTTGCCCAGACGTCTGAGCACAGCCGCCGGAGCGCCGTTGTGAAACATGCCCACGGACAGGGCGCCCTCTGACGGCTCCAGCTCCTGTGTGGTTGCCAATGCGGGCAGGGCGACAGGGTCCAGGCCGGGCAGGTCGAGACGCAGACCATCAGCCGGGCGCAGGCGGGGCAGCGTGTGTTTTGTGTCCGTGAGGCGGTCGTGCTCGGTGATCTCGGCCGCGGACAGTCCGAACAGGGCGAGCATCGGCTCGTTGGCTGCGTTGTACTCATCGAGCAGCCCGCCGCCCGCCGACGACCAGACGATCCCGCCTTCGTCCACCCATTCCGCCAGCGCCTGCGCGGCCCTCGAATGGAGATGGCTCGCGCTCACGTAGAGGGCTTTGTAACTCTCCAGGCGGCCCTCCGCAATGTCATCCTCCGTCAGGAAGTCCACCGGAATCCCAGCCTGTCGCAGGGCGTAGTACAGGCACTTGCGCTCATGGTTGTAGTTGGGCGAGGGGTCCCACAAGTCGGTGACGCCAGAGATGAGCATCGCCGCCTGCGCGGGCCGAACGCGGCCCTCGATCAGCAGGTCTTCGAACACGCCCAGTTCCCGGGCGATGTCGTGGATTTCGCGGTACATGGGCAGGAAGTCGGAAGCCACGTAGTTCTCGGTGTAAGCGGTCACTACCGGGGTTACGCAGAAGTGGTCGATCAGCTTCGCCCCGTGCGCCAGAGCGGAGTAGTAGCTGAGCCGGAAGCTGCGCGGGGTGTTTCCCGGCTGGTGCGGCATGACGTAGAAGACGATGGGCAGATCGTGGTATTTCGCGGCGCAGCGGAAGACGTCCATGAGGTACCCGGTGACCTGCGGGCTGACCTCGGGGATGCCCCAGACGTAGTCCTCGCTCCAGGGCATCGTGAGTGCCCCGAGCTTGAACGGGCGCACCCACTGCTGCTCGCGCGGCCAGTAGACCGGGTGGGGCGAGTAGTTCGCCCCGGTGTGCACGCGGCCCCCGCTCTCTGCCTGGATTTCCTCGGTACGCTTCTTCAGTTTGAGCAGGCTCCCGTTCTCGTAGCCGAAAACCTGGGAGTGGTACCACAGGCGCGGGTTCGCCTTGCGGTCCTCGTACTCCAGTTCGATCAGCGACCATGGGTCCTGCGCATCCGCAAGGGTTTCGGGCGGCAGAACGTTGGAGGGCTGTAGGCCGAGTGACTTGAGGTACTCGCGGAATGCCGCGTCGGTCTCGGGCGACTTCGCAGCGAGTTCCAGGCCGATCTCGTCGCCGAGGCTCTCCACCTGCAGGCCGACCTCATTGGCGTTGCCGATCATCTCGCGGCGGATTGCGTCGGCGAGTTCGCGGGCTCGGTCCGACAGCTCCGACGCCATGAAGTGAGTGGTGAACACACCCCGGATGCCGATGCGCTCGGGAGTGCGGCCCTGTGTGGGCAGGGAACGGACATAGGCCAGAATGCGCTCCAGTTCCTCCTCAGCGGTGCGGATGTCGCCGTTCTTCGGGACATCTCCCGGCACCGCGAACCGCACTGGCTGGCTGCCAGGGTCGCGGTAACGGATCCGGCGCACCAGGCGCTTGCCGCCTTTGGCGTCCGGAGTTGCGAACTCAAAGATCAAGTCGATCCCCGATGCCTTTGGGTCCGGATATTGCACGTGGGCCTTGAGGGTCGACTCATTGAGACGATCCAGGCGGCTGCCGATCTCGACCCACGGGCTCGAAGCGCCGGGAGGCAGGAAGTCTCCGGACCGCGGCGTGCCCTCCACATATCCCGCAGCGCCAAGGGTCTTCGGCCTGTGCCAGTCGCGGCCATGAACCCAGTAGGGGCTGTGCTCGGTGGTGGTGAGGTCGACCACCACGGGCCCCGGAGCGCTCGCCGGGTTTGTGATGCGCAGGAACACATCTCCTGCCTGGGTGAGCAGGCCGTCCAGGGGCAGGTAGGAGTAGCTGGAAGAGATTTTGGCCATGCCCTGGGCGTGGTCCATCAGAATGAGCGCATCCACTTGGCGTTCCGCGGCGGGTTCATGCTGGGGACAGGCGATCAGGAACGCCTTCGCTTGGCCAGCGCGCAGGCGGAAGGCCCGCGTCCCACCCTCGTAGACCATGTTGTCCCCGCCGCCCCAGTCGTACGTGGCCATGGGCTGGATGCCGCCACCGAAAGGCCAGATCTTCGGCTCCTGGATGCGTCCGAAACGGTCGGAATGCACGGTGCGGCCGCCCTGCTGGATCACGACCTCGAACGCCACATTGTGCATGTAGGGACACGCATACCGCGCGAAGAGGGCGTACTGCCCATCCTCCGGCACGGTGAACACGATCTCGGCCACAGACTGATTGCATTGCGCCGGGGCGCCCAGGAACGCTTGCCGTGACAGGAAATCGCTGGCGAAGGAAGCGCAGAAGTATGATTCAGTCCACGGACGCGGCTTCCAGGCTCCGGCGCGTGCGAAGTCCTCGCCCTCAAGGATCACCGGCTCCTGGGCATAGACCTGTGGCGCGCACAGAAGAACGGCGACAGATGCAATGACCGTTCGGACGGTTAGCGCGGGCATCATGTCGGTTCACCCACCGTCGTGTCTCAACTCGCGTTCCTGCCTGCGGGCTGAATCTTCGCCGACCGTAATGCACTTTCCTGCGGGGCACTCGGACGTGGAGCGGAGGTGCGGGGGCAGGCGGGATGGAACTGCCGAAGTGATGCGCTCCACGATGGAAAGGGTGGTCTTGTATGCGTATTCACTGGGGCTTGTCGCTGACTCTGGCGGGGGCTCTCCTGCTTGCGGGCGTCTCTTCCGCCCAGGATGCAGGCCAGGCGGTCCCTGAGCCGCCTGGGCCGAACGTGGCCCTGGGTGCGCCGTACACCATGACAGCGCCCAATTACGCCCTGTGCGCGGACGATGCTGATTTGACGCAGCTCACCGACGGCGAGTACTCACAGGGACACTTCTGGACCCGGAAAACCACCGTGGGCTGGTCGGGGGCGCGCAACGTGTTCGTGACCATTGACCTCGGGCAGGTGCAGCCGATTGCCGGGCTGTCCTTCAATACCGCCGCCGGAGTTGCGGATGTGCGCTGGCCAAGCCACATCGTGATCTTCGTGAGCGACGACGGCAATACCTGGCACGCCCTGGGCGACCTGATGGAGCTGTTCGGCCGCGAGAACCTGCCCGAGTACGGCACATACTCGGTGGTGCGCATCTTCACCCATGATCTCCGTACGCACGGGCGGTTCGTGCAGCTTGCGATGCAGCCCGGCGAAACGTACCTGTTCGCGGATGAGATCGAGGTCTACCGCGGCGCGGATGAGCTCCTTGACGCTGAGATGCCCGGCCCCGCAGTGACCGACGTCCCGGCGCACCTGAACGTGGAGTTCTTCGGCCTGATGATCCGCGAGCAACTAAGGCGTGATCTCCGGGCGGTTCGCGACAGCATCGCGGCGCCCGGCTTGACCGATGAGCAGCGCGCTGCATTCAAGACACGCATCGATGAACTGGCCCAGGCAATCAAGGACCTGCCCGTGCCGCCCATCGAGACCTTCCGCGCGGTGCTGCCGATGAACGACCTGGAGCGCGAGATCTTCCGGATGCAGGCAGAAGTGTGGCGTGCCCAGGGCAAGCCGGAACTGCGCGTCTGGCAGACGCATCGCTGGGAACACCTCGTACCGTGGATGGAGCCAGTGGCCGATGCTCCCCCCGCGGCTATCGATGTGCGCATGATGAACGGTGAGGTCCGTGCCGAAGTGGTGAACTTCACCAATGCCGGCGAAAATGACGCGGTGCTGCGGCTGCGCATCGACGGGCTCCCGGGCGGCGACGCGGCGGACTACATCACCGTGTACGAGGTCCTGCACGTGGGCACTCGGCGCTTCGAGTCCGTTGCCGCTGCGCTTCCGCAGGCTGAGCAGGACGGCGCGGACTGGCTGATCAACGCCCCCGCTGGGATGACCGTACAGGCGTGGGTACAGTTCCGGCCCGCGAGCCTGGAGGCGGAGAAGTACTCGGGGACCCTCACGGTGAGCGGGATCGAGGGGATACAGGCGCAGGTCCCGGTCACGCTGACGATCTCTCCTGTGCGGTTCCCGGAGAAGACATCTCTGCTCGTGGGCGGATGGGACTACACCGACCGCGACAGCCAGTATGGGATGACGCCGCAGAACCGGGACGCGGTGATCGAGTATCTGCGGGACATGCGGGTCAACATGACCTGGGGCACGGCATCGGTCACCCCTTCGGGGACGTTCGGTGACGATAACCAGCTTATTGAGCCACCCGATACTACACAATTCGACCGCTGGGTGAGTGACTGGCCCGAGGCCGAACGGTACATGGTGTTCCTGGCGAAGACCGACAGCTTCGCGGGGACCGCCATGGGTACCGCGGATTTCGAGATGCGCCTTGGCAACTGGGCGCGGTTCTGGTCCCAACACATGCGGGACCTTGGACTGGCGCCCGGGCAGCTTGGGTTCCTGATCTATGATGAGCCCCACGACGAACGGGGGTATGCCATCAACGAGCAATGGGCTCGAGCGATCAATGCCGCCGCGCCGGAACTGCTGATGTTCGTCGATCCTCAGCCGGTGGACCCGGACAAGCCGCTGGCGATGTTCGCGCAGATGGACGTGCTCTGCCCCCACAGGCCGCAGTGGCTGGGCACGAAGTGGTTCCCCGAGCTATTCGCGGCCCAGCGCGAGCAGGGCAGGGAACTGTGGTTCTACTCGGCAGACGGCCCCGCGCGGCGGTTCGACCCGTACGCGTACTATCTCGCGCAGGCGTGGCATATCTTCGCAGAGGGCGGCAGGGGCTCGAGCTTCTGGGCATTCACCGACACCGGGCGCGTGTCGGTCTGGAACGAGTACGCCACCGCCGGCCGCGGACCGTACTGCCCCTATTACCTGGACGACACCTCGGTCACCTCCGGCAAGTGGATGGAGGCCATACGCGAAAGCGCGCAGGACTTCGAGTATCTCACGATGCTGCGCGATCGGATCGTGGCTTTGGAGGCGGAAGGGCGCGGGGAAGAAAAGGCTGTTAAGCAGGCGAAACAACTGCTGGTAGATGGTCCGGCGGAGGTGCTGGCAGGCGACAGCGGGCGCAACTACACCTGGGACCAGCCCAGGGACCGCGCCGCGGCTGACCGTGTGCGCGGGCGCATCCTGGACGCGCTCGAGACGCTGTAGCACCGTTCGATGCGCGTGGCTGGCGCCCCTGACACAGAGGGCCTGCCCGCGACGTGGCGCAGGACAGGGAACGGGCGGCGCCGCCGGGGAATGGAACAGGAGAAGCATGAACTGTGACGTGCAAGGGAGCGCCGGGCATGAAACTGAGGGCGATGCTTCTGATGGTGTTGGTGGGCCTGATGCCGGCGATCTCGTCGGCTGAGAATCTCGGCCCCAATCTCGTTACCAACGGCTCTTTCGAAATGGGCGATGCGACCCTGGATGCCTGGCGCTGGGGCTGCTCTGACGATGAGAAGCAGACCCTCGCCATCGATGATTCGGTGGCGCACTCGCGAAAGCGCAGCGTGCGCCTGCACAGCGAAGGGGTGCTGGTGTCGATCGTGAACCTGTGGGGCAAGCCCAAGGCGGTGCGGCTCTCGGTAGGCGGCCGTCCGGTGAAGCAGATCCACGACATGCGGGGCGACCGGGTGCTCGCGGGTGACAGACTGGCCCTCAAGCCGCTGGATGCCATGCTGTTGCGGGTGAAGTGAACCGCGGACTGGCCCCATTGCCATTTCGCGTCAGATCGCGGGCCGAAACGTCCGGCACTCTATGGAACCCGCAGCGCCGACAGCGGGATCACCGCGAGTTCGGCGCTGTTGTTGTTCCAGTTGGCGCGGTCCTTGCCGCCGCGTCCGCCGCTGTTGGAGTACCCCACGTAGAGCTTCCCCTCGTGCTCCACCGCGTACGGGTAGGCGAGAGCCGCGCCGGGATGGGACTCGCCGAGGCCACTGGGGTGCACAGCATCCCTGATGGTGAAGACCCGCGCGAAGGGCTGCTCCCCGGGGCGGCTGACCGCGACCGTAAGTGGTGCACGACGGCCTCCTGTATCCGCGGCCATGGTGCAGACGAGGTAATGCTGGCCGGTGGTCAGCGTTCCCGCATAGGGTTTCGAGGTGGTCATTGGCATGTTCGCGGGGCGTGACTGGGTCCAGGTGCGCCCGCAGTCCCCGCTCACGGCCACTAGCGGCAGGGCCTGCGCGCCATAGCGGGCGATGTTGACCACCCGGCTCCCGTCCACGATCACCGACGATTCGCCCCACATGTTCCCGGTGCCCGGCGCCGCCTGGATGATCACCAAATCCCACCGGGTGAGGTCATCGCCGCGGCTGATTGCCACCGCTGCGGGATTGGTGCCGCCCACGGAAATGCCCGACATGATCCAGTTCCCGTCGGGCATCTTCTGGGGCTCCTGCATGGGCCAGAAGCCGCCTTGGGTCACGGTTCCTCTCTTCTGCCAGGTTCCGCTGGCCTCATCGAGGAGGTATGCGCGGGTGTGTACGCGCTCCATGGTGTTGTGGTACGCGCCGTGGAATGCCCACAGTGCGCCGCCGATCGAGAGAAAGACGCCGTGACTCACCGCCAGGTCGCCCTCTCCGGGGTCGATGGTGAAGACTTCGCCCCAGGTCTTGCCTCCGTCGTCGCTGACCCGCCCACGTGCCTCCTCGGTGGCGGTGTTCTCGCCGACGCGGTTGTGCCCGAAAGACGCATAGAGCCGTCCGTTATGCCAGGCGAGAGCAACCCCATGCAGGAAGCGGTACCCGTCGGTCTCGAACTCCCAGGGCTTGATGACCGAGAACTCGACGCCGTCCAGAGCGGGGATGTCCGCTTTCAGAGGGAACGGCCCGCACTTCCAGAGCGGGTAAGCGTCCTCTGCGTGGATGGACAGGCAGAGAAGGATTAGCAGGACCGCGAGGAGTGGAACCCCCATTGGTGCGCCTCCGCGGTGGTGAACCGGCATCCGGGTGTCTCAATGACCGGAGATTTCCGGGGCGCGACCGCAAGTTCCTCCAGTCCGGCGGACCGGGCAGGCAGGTTCATTCCTTTCGAGGGTGAAATGGGCGCGCTGTGGCGTGGATACTGTTGAAGCGCAAGCAGAATGGAGATCGGTGCATGCCGGAGCCTCATGTCGCATTCGTCCTGGGTGATCACGAGTACGGTGGCGAAATGACGCTGCCGAAGCTTGCCGCCGAACTGAGCAGCAACTACGGGATGCGGACCACGGTATTGGCGTCCTTCCCGGACCAGAACGCGGAAGAGGACATTCCGGGTCTGGAGGCTCTTGCAGACGCGGACCTCGCGGTGTTCTACATGCGATGGCGGAGGCTGCCGGAGGAGCAGATAGCGCACATTGCCGCCTATCTCGAGTCCGGCAGGCCCGTCATGGGCTTCCGCACCACCTCCCATGCCTTCAGGTACCCGGAGGGACACCCGCTTCAGGCGTGGAATGGGTGGGCGGCGGATGTTTTCGGCGCACCGCCCGGGTGGAATGTGGATGGCCACACCCACTATGGGCACCAGTCAAGTACGGAAGTCTGGGTCGCTGACGGCGCCGTGCACCACCCGGTGCTCACGGGAGTGAAGGGGGAGTTTCACGTGCGCTCGTGGCTGTATCACGTGCTCCCGAAATGGCCGCCGGCCGATGCCACTCGGCTTCTCATGGGCCGGGCACTGGCCCCCAACAAGCCGGCCATCGACAACCCGGTGGCCTGGACCTGGGTCAACCGCTACGGTGGCCGTGCGTTCTTCACGACCATCGGCCACCCGGAAGATTTCGCCGTAGAGCAGGTGCAGCGGGTCCTCGTCAACGCCGTGCACTGGTGCCTGGCTACGGACATTCCAGACCCGTGGCAGGGACCATTCGAGATGGCGGCCCCGTATCGGGGCGTAGTCAGGTAGGCACTCAGGAGCGGGCCGCAGGCGCAGGCCGGGGTTGACCGCAAGCAGGGAGCAGACCATGCTCAAGTGCGCGTTCCGCGGGTGCGGACCCGGGGCGAAAGGCCATGCCCGGGGGTACAGGACCGTGGAGCGCGTGCAGATCGTAGCGATCTGCGATCTGGACGACAAGCGGCGCAATAAGCTCGACGACGAGTTCGGCATCGATGCGCTACGCTGATGTGCATGAGATGCTGGACACCGTGAGGCCCGATGTGTTGCATATTGTGACGGTCCCGCACCTCAGGGTCGAGTTGATGTCCCTCGCGGCGGCTCACGAGGTCCCTGCGGTCATCGTCGAGAAGCCTATCGCATTGGAGGGCGAGGATTTCCGGGCACTGCGGGAGCCCGAGGCGACGCCGAGCACGAGAGTCTGCGTGAAAACCCAGTTGATCTTCCCTGCGCGGAACCTGTA
>Ga0067045_1031073_pt1 | contig 13244 bp, 6 predicted proteins | sample TerdegcTABiofilm_FD_59184 | JGI IMG/M metagenome (GOLD analysis project Ga0067045, IMG submission 59184) | Combined Assembly of (Gp0054472, Gp0054536) Wastewater bioreactor microbial communities from Singapore -Terephthalate degrading...
ATTATCAATGTTGCTTTGTGAAGTTGTATTTTTCGAAGTATATACTTCGGGAATTAATCTACCTGAATAAAAATCGGGTGGTATGCAGCCTTCTTCTGTGCATAGTTGCAAATATGCTTTTGCAATTACTCTATCTTTTTTAAAATCAAGATTCCTCTTTGCAATAACTGGAACTTCAACTGATATTTTTCCCTTATAGCATTCAATATTCATAAAAAATGCAGAATCATATTTTATATATGGTTTAGGAGCAATCAGATCGCCTGCAATTTTTATATCGCTTTCAGGAGAAAAATGTATTTCAGATTGAGTTGGACCACCGTATTCGCCCTCTTGCAATTTAAATGAATATGTATGATAATTCTTATTGATATTAATGTCTAATTTAATCCAAAATTTTTCATCCTTCTGAACAGTTAATTTTGAAGGATATGCAGATATATCTACAAGTTTAGGACTTGCAAATAAAGAATTGATGTTAAATAATATTATAAATGCAAAAATGCTTACAAAAAATGGAGTTTTTTTCATTGGATAGATTTAATAAATTTTTGCTTATTATTTATGAAAAAAAACGAATTCTTTATATTAGTATTTTAAGTACTGTAAATAAATATTATAAATTATTCTTAATCTTTACAATTTTTTAATATAAACAATATAATTTTGTAAATTATTTTTAATCGGTTTTTAAAAATGTTAAATAAAATTATTGCTTCTATTATTCCTATTTTTCCCAAGAAATTCATATATATTTTTGCTAAGAAATATATCGCGGGTCCTACTCTTGATGATGCTATTAGGGTCACAAGGGAATTAATGGCAAAAGGTGGTATGAGCACAATTGATGTGCTTGGCGAGTTTGTCACCACAAAAGAAATGGTAGAAAATGAATTGCATGCTTGCAGTACTGTGCTTGACGCAATTATAGAAAATCATCTTGATTCAAATTTGTCGGTCAAACCCACTTCGCTCGGACTTGGTATTGACCCAGATTATGGATATGAAAATATCAAAACATTGCTTACAAAAGCTAGATCTCTTGGATTATTTGTTCGGTTGGATATGGAAAATTCACCTTATACAACAGCAACTATTGAATTATATAAACGATTGCGAAAAGACGGATTTGATAATGTTGGAATAGTTTTGCAAGCATATATGCGTCGCTCAATGGACGATGTCAAAAGTTTGATAGAATATAAACCAAACATTCGCCTCTGCAAAGGGATTTATGTTGAACCTAAAGAAATTGCCTATAAAGATAAAGAAGAAATTCGCGAAAATTATCGCCGACTTCTGACAACAATGCTCGATAATGATTTCTATGTTGGTATTGCAACTCACGATGAACCTTTAATTCTTTATGCTGAAGAATTGATAAAGCAAAAAGGATTGACAAGAGAACAATATGAATTCCAAATGCTTTTGGGTGTTAGAAATGAGCGCCGGGACCAATTGCTTGCCGAAGGGCATCGATTACGTGTTTATGTACCATTTGGCACAGATTGGTTCGGCTATTCCACACGGCGATTAAAAGAAAATCCTAAAATGGTGAATGATATAATCAAATCCATTTTTGGTATGAATAAATGAAATTTCTGAAAATTTCAAGATTATTTCTTTTATTATTTTTATTCTCATTTTTCATTTTTGGATGCAATGAGAATAAGAAATTTGTTTATTCAAGCGATCCTAATTACTTAACGATCGCCACTCTTAATTGTGAATGGCTTGGTGATGGAATTAATGACATCAATCCTCGTTCAGCAGAAGATTACGATAATCTGGCAAAAGTAATTGCCGATACTAAAGCTAATTTAATTGCTTTGCAGGAAGTCGAAAACCCCAAAGCATTAGAAAAAGTATTAAAATTTCTACCCAATTATAAATATATATGCATCAAAGGCGAGTCAAAACAAAAACTCGCCTTCCTTTATGGTCCGGATGTCCAAATTATTCAATTTAAAGAATATCCTCCATTGAATGTAGAATTTCAAACAACTCGTCCAGGACTGATGGCGTATTGCAAAAAGGGTAATCTTGATTTTTGGATAATGGATGTCCATCTTAAATCTACTTCTGGATATGATAGCACAATTGATTTAAAACAACGAAGCTACCAACTTCGCACCCGTCAAGCTGAAGTTCTCAATCACTGGGTTGATTCAATTCTTGCTTATAATGAAAAAGATATTATTATCCTTGGTGATTTTAATGATAATCCGAAGAAAAAATCTAACCAGACCCTCGATGCATTAGCAAATAACCCTAATATTGAATTTCAAACAGCAGATTTCAGAAGTTGTAAGAATCCTTTTTGGAATTCAATTGACCATATTATTATATCCTATAATTTAAAGAAAAGAATACTTGCTGGATCGCTTATGATGCTTAATACTTATAATTTTTATGGGAAGGAAAAAGCTGAAAAAATATCAGATCATTGCCCTGTGTTAATAACTTTTGAAGTCAAATCGCCTGATGACGATTGAATTACCAGCTTCCACCGATTTTGAGCTTAATTTCCCAGTTTTTCTCATTAGGGTCAATTGTTGTGGAATTTGAATTTGTGGAATATGCAATTTGCCCCAATACTTGATTTAGAGCAGTTGAATTTACCGAAAACGGAATTTCAATTATAATTTGATTATTTCGGGAGAAATTCGAAAGATTGCCGCTAAGGGTCCAATTGACATTGCCAAGTAATTTGCCTTTCAATTGAACGCGTGTTTGCTCGAAATCCTGACTATTCAATTGTATATCAGCACTTTCGATAACTCCCGTTTTGGTAAGCAAGTCAGAGAACGAACGTGATGCAACAGATGATAACCCCATATTCCCTAGCTGATTGAGAATAGTAGGATCAAGTAAACCACCACCTGTATTTAATGCTGAACCTGGGATATAACCAAGTAGCAAAAGATAAAGTGCATTTTCTTGAATAGCAGTAGAATCACCTTGAGGCACCTCATTATTTATCGTATAGTCAAATTTTACAACAGGGGATTGAGCTGTACCCGTAATTCGTATATATATTATATACTTGCCTGGATTTTGTGGGTCATTAACTTTTCCTTCATACTCTCCGGTTATATTTAAAGATGGATTCGTTAAATTACCTGTTTGGAAAGATATACCCCCTGATGCTTTCATCTCTTTATATGATTTAATAGTCGAACCTTCTTCAAGTATCAAATCGCCATAAAGCTGCCCTGATGGATTCTGCGAATTTAATACGAATTTCAATGGAATTGTAGGGTCGCTTGTTCCAATTATTGCATTTACTTGCCCAATTGCGCCTAATTGCAATGTAGCATTAATTTTTTGAGGAATGTAAATACTTAAATCAATATTAAGCTTCTCGGAATTCAATCTTCTTGTTATTGCTCTTTTTGTTGTATCTTCTTTAGTAGTATCTTCGATGATTTTATAAGTGTAAACTTTTTTATCATCTTTTATTTCATATATAAAGCTTGATTGTGCTTTTGAATTTGCCTGCGAAAGATTTACAATTGTAATATTTGAAGGATTGATTTGTACCGCTCCTATAATTTCCTGAGATTGTAAATCTCCCATAATTATAAGGGGGCCACTTTTTGTCGATATATCAACTTTGCCATATATTCCCATATTGGAAGATTTTGAACTTTCATCTAACACTATAAAATTTTTCATAGATACCCCAAAATTGAAATATTCGAGCCGATTTTGAGATAATATTAGCTCGCCATTTGCATCTAATGAGCCTGGATATTGTACATTATTTAAAGAAAATTTCTCGATTTTGATTTGATTATTATCAATATTTATTTTGGAGCTTATTTTATAGTCGATATTATTATACTTAAGATTAAATCGAACATTATTTATATCGAGGTTCCCATCAAGCATAATATCATCAATATTGCTTCCAAATAAATGAATTTTCGAATCAATTACACCTGATAAATTTGAAAGAAACGGTAAAAATATACTTAAATACCTTGCTTGAAGCGAATCTATTGATATATCTAATGCAAAATCATCATATATTTTGCCAAACCTTTCCATAGACAAATCAATCGGAAATTTAGGAATCTCAATTTTTAGAGGTACATCAACTTTTTTATTTTTATCGCCAATTTCGATTTTCCCATCTAACTTCTTTTCTAAATAAACAAAATCGCCAATAATATTTCCAAGATATGATTTTTCATATATTATACTATCAATACCAAATTTCAAAGCATACTCGGGGTTGTTTAATTTTCCATCAGCATTGAAATTCAGATACATATTTTTATAATACAAATCATTTAAATTTTCTTGGAAATCTTTTGAAAGTAATTTTGCATAGTCTTTTATATTTATATTACTTATCAGCAAAGATATATTATCAAAACCTGTAGTATCTGCTCTACCTTTAATTGTAATTGTTTCCTTATTATTCCGTTTCAATTCAAATTCTTTAATATTAATTGATGATGCATCGAGAAAGATTGATAAAGGTCCCGCATTTCGCCAATTATAGCGATTGAGAGCAGTTAAAAACAATGTATCAATTTGCAAATTAAAGTAATCTTTTTCAATATTACCAATCATCTCAGTATGAATATTCAATAAAGTATCATAGTTCGCAGACAAATCGATATGTAATGTATCGGATTGGTAATTCATTGATAAATTGGGACTTATAATTTTCGTTTGATTAATTTTTAAAGCATTTATATCTCTGATATTAATATTAACTTGTGAAAGTTTAAATTGCCCCGCATTCTTTTCGATTCTTGCAAAACTGTTAATTGAAAAAGGGTCGGATTGAATTTTTGTTCCATCTGAATTTATGCTCGTAAAGCCAATTTCCATTGGGCTAACATCTGCGATAAAATTGTTATCGAATGAATTAAGTCTAATATCCGTATTTATTGAGCTGACTATATATAAATTAGGTACAAACACACTTACCAATGAAAAATCATTTAAATTTATTGATAAATCTAAATCAAAAAATGGAAATGTATAATCTTTAAATTTTTCAGACAAAATGCGGTCTAGCGTTGTGTCTTGCTTTTTTAATATAAAATTATCATAATAATTTTGGAGATAAAAAGATACAAATTGAATGTTCTGTTCCATTGAATTAATAAACTCACTTATTTTAATCTCTCCAATTGCTCTGATTTGATTATCGCCTGATTCTAATGAAAATACTTTTTCATTATTTTCATTATTTTTCAACGCAATGTCAATATTTTGTGGTAACAGAGCAAGATTTTTCAAATATAATTCTTCAATTTTTGTAGAAAATTTGAATTGAATTGAATCCAAATCTATTCCTTTTCCTTCCAATTCAAAATTATTACTGAAATTCAAAGGCAGATTATTATCGTGTGCAACTGCTGCAAGATTGACGTTATTTATTCTTCCTTTTAAGTAATAGCTTGGATTCTTAGAATTCCTAAAATCAGCGGTGGCATTTAATCGGACAAAAGAGTGGTGAGGATGTGGAAATTTTACCAAAATTTGCGGAAATAAAGCAATGCCTTGATTTAAAGACCCTCGAACAATAACTGTATCAATGCTATTTCGATAAATAATTGATTGATGTACTAATAAAAAGACAGTATCAATCATTTTATCGAGTTTCATACCGCTACCGTTTAAATAAAGGCACCCATTTAAATTTGATGCAAGATCTTTCGAAGCAGTGATATTTTCCAAATTAAGATTATTAAATTTTAAATTTGTGTAATATTTATAATCTGGCTCAAACTGGAAATTTACATCTCCAACTATACTACCCGCATTTGTTAATAAATCCAATTTTCCATTTATATCTTGCGTGCTTCCTGCTGCCTGTAATTCTTTGATTTTAACGTAATTAATCTCAGGAATTTCCGATAAATTTGCATCAATAAAACCCACGAGATCTGTTTTGGTAATATATGAATTTTGAATATTGGCTGTATATTTTAAGTTATCATCCATAAAATTGAATAATGAACCTGTTAAATCAATTTGCGAATCTCCAATTTGAGCACTGAATTGATTTACATCAAGCTTTTGATTTGTACCATTCGCATTAATTTTAATATGTGCGACTTGATTTTGATTAAAAGGAAGGTCGAGGAAAGTAAGTAAGTCATTTGTATTTATGGAATCTATATTTGCATTTGCATAGAAAATAGCTTTCTCAATGTCAGTAAATATTTCAACTGATAGCGGTGAATAATTCCCGATATTTCCCGAAAGATTTATAGCTGAATTGTTTGTGCGCAAATTTAATTTTTCAATATTCATTGATGTCGAATCCATCTGGAATAAAATTGCCAATGAATTCAAATTAAAATTATAATTCTGCTCATTAAATGATATATTTTTGATATTTCCCCGAATTTTATTTGTATTTAAATTTGCATAAGCAGATAAATCAATATTTAAATTTTGAGCAAATAAATCAAGCGGATTAAATTTGCTCACTGTATCAATATAAGTCGAATCTTTTAGGCGAAATGTAATATTTGAAAAATTTAATTTTTTTATATTAATAATTGGTTGTGTTGCTGAGGGTTTTGAAACGGTTTTTGCTGGTGGAGCAATTTTCTCAAAATTCCACAAAGAATCATAATTATTTCTCAATAACTTAACAATGCCGTTATGCAATTCAATATCATTAATAATGAATTTGCTTTGAAAAATTGGTGAAATATCTATATTTGCTTTGATATTCTCAATATTTGCAAGTGTATCGCCGTCAGCAATCATACAAGCTTGCTTAATTTCAATACTATGCAAAGAAGTAAACTTAAGATCTTCAACACTGACTTTTGCGAGCAAAACATTATTTGCAATGTTAGTTGCAAATTTTAAAAATGGTTTCCTTAAAAATTCTATTTGGTTAATTGCAAACAATGAAATTATAAGGAAGAGAATTAAAAAAATAAGTCCATATCCCAACCATTTGAGAATGGAAAGAAATATGGACTTTCTTTTTTTATTCTCACTCATTACCACGCAAATAAAGGAAATTTACTTGTAAATTCAATAACTTCCTGACGAATAGATTGCAATTTTTCTGTATCTTTATAATTATTAATCACATTATCAATAAAATCAGCAATAATTTTCATTTCATTTTCTTTCATTCCACGAGTCGTAATTGCGGGTGTACCAATTCTAATGCCTGACGTCACCATTGGTGATTTATCTTCATTTGGCACAGTATTTTTATTTACTGTAATTCCTGCTAGATCTAATGCAATTTCCGCATCTTTCCCTGTTATCTCCTTATTTCGTAAGTCAATTAACATTAAATGATTATCGGTGCCACCACTTACAAGTTGATAATCTTTTGCTATAAGCTCTTTTGCGAGTGCCTTTGCATTTTTCAGTACTTGTTGAATATAAACATCAAAATTATCAGTCAAATCCTCTCCAAATGCCACAGCTTTTGCAGCTATAACATGCATTAATGGTCCGCCCTGAATTCCTGGCATTACAGTTGAATCCACGATTTCACTCATCATTTTCACCCTACCGCTTTTTGGAGCAACAATTCCAAAAGGATTTTGATAATCTTTGCCAATCATCAATATACCGCCTCGAGGTCCGCGTAGTGTTTTATGCGTTGTGCTTGATACAATATGGCAATATGGCAATGGACTTGTTAAATGTCCCTTTGCAATAATACCCGCGGGGTGAGCAATATCCGCAAATAAAAATGCACCAACGCTATCTGCAATTTCTTTAAATTTCTTGAAATCAATATCGCGTGGATATGCACTTGCACCAACTGTAATCATCTTGGGCTTGTGCTGCTTAGCGAGATCCGCTGCATAATCATAATCAATATAACCCGTTTGCTCATTTAATTTGTATGGAACAAAATTAAAAAGTATACCCGAAAAATTTACAGGTGAGCCGTGAGTTAAGTGTCCACCGTGAGCAAGACTCAATCCCATCACAGTATCGCCTGGTTTCAGAAATGCCATATATGCCGCTAAATTTGCGCTGCTTCCTGAATGGGGTTGCACATTAACATATTCTGCGCCAAAAAGTTTTTTCAGACGTTCACGAGCTAAATTTTCTGCCACATCAACAAACTCGCATCCACCATAATACCGTTTGCCGGGATAGCCCTCTGCATATTTATTTGTCAATACCGAGCCTTGGGCTTCCATTACTGCGGGTGAAACAAAGTTCTCGCTTGCGATTAATTCGATTTTTTCTTTTTGTCGATTTGCTTCATTAGTTAATGCTTGATAGATTTCTTGGTCTGTTTCTTTTACAATATCGTACATTTTAATTTCCTAAATAATAACTATATATATTTGCAAATTACAAAAAATTCACGAAAAGATGATTATTTAGTCATTAAAATCGAAACAATTGTAATTTTGTAGTTTTCAAATTGTAATATTATATAAAATGAAAAATCTTAAAGATTATAAATATTTTATAAATAGAGAAATAAGCTTAATCGATTTCAATGAACGTGTGCTACACGAAGCAATGGATGAACGGCATCCTTTGCTTGAACGGATGAAATTTTGCATAATTTTTAGCTCAAATATTGATGAATTCTTTATGATCCGTGTTGCAGGATTAAAGGAACAAGTTGATTCTAATGTTGTCGAATTATCTTATGATGGCAAAACTCCTAAAGAGCAATTGATGGAAATAAGGCACAAGCTCATTCCACTTTTTGAACTTCATCGTAATATATTGATGGAAGATATTTATCCAAAGTTAAAAGAACATCATATCGAATTCCATCAATATAATGAACTTGAAAAATCAGATAAATCATTTTTAGATGATTATTTTGACAAATATGTTTTCCCTGTATTAACACCATTAAGTTTTGGACCTGCAAATCCTTTTCCAAATTTAATTAATTGCAGTTTGAATATTGCATTTATACTTTACGATAATATAAAAAAGACTCAAATTTATTCATTCTTGCAAGTGCCTAATTTTTTACCACGATTGGTGAAACTTCCAAATAGAGATGGCTACCATTACATTCTTTTTGAGGAAATAATAAAAGCAAATGCCTTCAAAATTTATCCGGGGATGCAAATTTTGGGAGCATATAATTTCCGCGTCACTCGTGATGCAGATATTGAAATTGCAGAAGATGAAGCCGAAGACTTGCTTTACGAAATATCCGAAAATATTAGAAAACGACGTTGGGGGATGCAACCCGTTCGCTTGGAATTAAATCCTAATTTTCCCAAAGAATTACTTGATTTTATTCTAGAATATCTTGGATTATCAGATGAAGATGTTTATATTTATAATAGGCCTTTAAACTTGCCTGATTTTCTTACACTCTTGGACTTAGATCTTCCCGCATTGAAAGACCCTCCTTTTACTACACGCATTATAAAGGAATTCCAAGGCGATGATGGAGCTATTTTTGAGGCAATTTCGCAAAAAGATTATTTGGTTCATCATCCCTATGATTCATTCTCTAATTCTGTTCTGCGTTTTTTAAATATTGCTTCAACTGACCCTGATGTATTATTAATCAAAATCACTCTTTACCGGACAGATCCTAATTCCCCAATTTTAGAGGCATTGAAATTGGCTGCGGAAAATGGAAAAAGCGTTACAGCGTTTGTTGAATTAAAAGCCCGATTTGATGAGGAAAATAATATCGTCTGGGCAAAAAAATTAGAAAAATCAGGGGTGCACGTTGTCTATGGTGTTCCACATTTAAAGACACATTGCAAAATTGCCTATATTGTTCGCAAAGAGCAGGATGTTTTCCGCACTTATGTGCATCTGTCTACAGGTAATTATAATCAAACAACAGCAAGGATCTATACTGATGTTGGCTTTTTTACTTCCAATCCCGAATTTGGAAAAGACGCCGCTTTATTGTTCAATTTTCTTACAAGTTATTCTCACCCATCAGAATGGAAGCATTTTTCGGTTGCACCTATAAATTTGTATCAAAAATTAACTCGTTTAATAGATAGAGAAATCGAAAAATCTACTCCTGATAATCCAGGCTTGATATTTGCAAAAATGAATCAACTTGCTCATCGGGAACTTATCCCAAAGTTGTACGAAGCTTCAATGGCTGGTGTCAAAATTCAATTGCTTGTACGGGGTGTGTGTTGCTTACGTCCTGGTATGCCCGAAATTAGCGAAAATATTGAGGTACGCAGCATATTAGGGCGTTTTTTGGAACATAGCCGTATATTTTATTTTAAAAATGGGGGTGATGGTGAATTTTATTTATCAAGTGCAGATTGGATGAGCAGGAATTTGCATAACCGTATTGAGGTAATGTTCCCAGTATATCAAAAGAATTTGAAAAACACCCTTAGAAATATTTTAGATACCAATTGGAAAGACAATACTAAATCGTGGAGACTGAACCCTGATGGTACATACACAAAGCTGAAACCCGCTGAAGGCGAAGAACCTTTTATTGCTCAAGAAAAATTTCTTGAAGAAATACAAATTCATCAAAATAAATTAAAAAAGTGAATTATGGATAATCTTGATAATAATGAAATAATTAGGCGAAGTCAAGCAATTTTACAAAAAGTCAAGCCATATCTTGCAATCGATGAAGGTGATGTTGATGTAAGCAATTATGAACCTGAAAATAAAACATTAGTATTAGAATTCAAAGGCAATTGCATCGATTGCCCCTTATCGCTGATGACTCTCCGTGCAGGCATTGAAAAATTAATCCTGCGCGATATTCCTGCAATAAAAAGAGTAGAAAAATTATAAATAAATATGTGTCAGAAGCATCCTTGCAGTTAGCTGAAGTCCTCTGTTGAAATTTAAGATCCATAGCAACAGAGGGCTTTAGCCCTCTGCATATTGAACAAGGGGTTGCCACCCCTTGTTCATTTACATCCCCCTCCCCCCTTTGTTAAGGGGGAATTCTGCACCATCCTGGTGCAGACACACACAATTATTTTACAATATTTATCATTCGATTGACCTTTCCCGTCTCCCCAAGAATTTGTAAGAAATACACTCCGCTTGGCAATTGGGATATATTGATTTCTTTATTATGCATTCCCTCTACCTGGTAACCATCTGAAATTGTTAATATTTGCTCACCCAAGATATTATAAATTGCTATTGTTATATCCTGCGCATTGGTTATATTGTATGCTAATCTAATTACATCATATGAGGGGTTTGGCTCGATTTCGGAAAGAATAATGCCATTCTTGTAATTGACTTGTTCATCATTTACACTAAGAGTAGAAATATCAAACTTTGAAACATACCCTTCAAAAGTTGCAAATAAAATATCCCATGATTCTGAAGTAATTGGAAAATTATATGATCCAGTGCTTCCTGTAATAAATACACATCCTTGGTCAAAACATAAATCACAAATCTCATCTTCATCTATACCACCTAAATATGTCGAATATAATAGATGAGTTGCATCTGGGGATAAAATTGTTAAAAATGCATCTCGGCTTTCATCTACAAAAAAAAGCCCACAGTACTCACTACAAAATGCATCTTCGGATACAGGGAAATCTCTTGATGTTGTCCAACCCCCTATTATTGCATCTCCTTTTTCATCTATTGCTATACAACTACCAACCTCATATTTTGAACCACCTAAATATGTAGAATATATAATGCTGGAACCTGATTGATTTAGTTTAGTTATTACTGCATCATAATCGCCAGTTGATGATCGAGCAAAACTTCCTTCACTAACAGGGAAATTTTTTGATAATGTATATCCTGTCACATAAGCGCAACCTTTATCATCGACAGTGATTGCATAACAGTAATCATCACTTTCACCACCTAAATAAGTAGAATATATTAGCTTATTATCCTCCAAATTAATCTTTGAGATAAAAAAATCCCTTTTTGTATTTTTCGATTTTAAACATCCTTGTGTAGTTGGAAAATTATCAGAACCTGTAACCCCTGATACATAAACATTTTCGATTGAATCAACATATATCCCATATCCTACATCATAAGATCTACCACCAAGAAATGTTGAATAAATAAGAGAGGTACCTTCTGCATTTAATTTTGAAATGAATGCATCTACTGAATCATTATATACGGTTTCTAATGCCCCATTTGTTATTGGGAAATTTTTGGAATATGTATACCCTGTAATATAGGCACAACCAAATTTATCAACTGCAATATCTGTACCATTATCCCAAGACATACCCCCTAGATAAGTTGAGTAAATTAATGAAGAACCTGTTGAATTTAATTTTGCTACAATAATATCGGTTGTATCATTATATGTTCTATCCCAGGCACTTTCTGTAGTTGGAAAGTCATCTGAATATGTATAACCAGTAACATAGGAATTGCCAAAAGAATCAATGACAATTTTATTACAATGGTCATCATTACTACCACCCAGAAATGTCGAGAATATCATTGCGCTTGCATTTGAGTTGATTTTTGTGATATATGCATCAGAATTTCCAGCAAGTGTTTTTTGATATGGACCATTAGATATTGGAAAGGCAATAGATGCAGTTGATCCTGTTATATATGTATTTAAATCATTATCAATACCAATACCCGTTGCCCAATCAACATTCTCTCCCCCTAAAAATGTGCTATAAACCAATGGATCAATAATTAAATCCTTATTTGTATTGTAGTTCCCAAGTTCAAATGAAACAATCCCATTTCCTTCGTCTTTGAATTTGCATTCAATAATCCTCTGTGTTCCTTCCTGCATTTGATACGCAAGGATCTTGGAGTGTTCGACTTTACCAAGTGTTGTTTCGAGCACTAAATCACCATCGGGACTTATATGCATTTTATCTTGCCCCTCAAATTTAATACGTATTTTGCTTGGATCACCATTTGGATGAATTATCCAGTCATAGCGGACTAAGTTATTGTCGTAATAATATTTTACATCAATACCATTATAGATATTATTTAATTGTACTGAACCATAAAGCGGAACAAATGATGCCCATTTTTTCGGGTCATTTCCAATAAAGTAATTATAATATGCCTGATTCTTGTTAAATACTTGAGTTGTAAAATGTTCGTTAATGTTGAGGAATGTTGAACTTATTACGTGGCCCCGAATTTTGTTGATTCCAAAATTTGGATTTGGTTCTCCCGTTTTTAAAATCACATTATTGTCTACTTTTACTTGAAAATAATCATAGACAACACCTGAATTTGTGACCCACAAATTCAATCCATTAAGTCGTGCAAGATACTGCACTTGATTATCCCATTGCCCTTTATTTTCTATAAAGAAC
>Ga0067045_1031079_pt1 | contig 13240 bp, 8 predicted proteins | sample TerdegcTABiofilm_FD_59184 | JGI IMG/M metagenome (GOLD analysis project Ga0067045, IMG submission 59184) | Combined Assembly of (Gp0054472, Gp0054536) Wastewater bioreactor microbial communities from Singapore -Terephthalate degrading...
CCTGACCTATCTGCGCGAGCTGGACGACCGCCGCGAGACGGTGCTCAAGGCCATTGACGAGCAGGGCAAGCTGACCGATGCGCTGCGCCTGGCAATTGCCAGTGCACCGACCAAGCAGGAACTGGAGGACATTTATCTGCCCTTCAAGCAAAAGCGCCGCACCAAGGGTCAGATTGCCAAGGAATTCGGCATCGAGCCGCTGGCCGACAAGCTGTTTGCCGACCCCACGCTGGACCCGCACAAGGAAGCCGAGGCTTTCTGCAAGCCCGCGACGACGCTGGACGACGGCAAGCCCGGTCCCGACTTCAGCACCACCTTTGCCGTGCTGGACGGCGTACGCGACATCCTGTCCGAGCGCTGGGCCGAGGACCCGGCGCTGGTACAGAAGCTGCGCGAATGGTTGTGGGATGAAGGCCTGCTCAAGTCCAAGAAGGTCGAGAGCAAGAACGAAAACGACCCCGAGGTTGCCAAGTTTCGTGACTACTTCGAATACGATGAGCCCATTGGCCGCGTGCCCTCGCACCGTGCCCTGGCGGTGTTCCGCGGTCGTGCACTGGAGGTTCTCGAAGCCAAGCTGGTGCAACCGGTCGAGCCTGAACCGGGCCAACCCAGCCTCGCCGAGGGCAAGATCGCGCTGCACCTGGGCTGGAGCCATGCCAAGCGCGCCGCTGACGATCTGATTCGCAAATGCGTTGCCTGGACATGGCGCGTGAAGCTGAGCCTGTCCACCGAGCGCGACCTGTTCAGCCGCCTGCGCGAAGACGCCGAGAAGGTGGCTATCAAGGTGTTTGGCGACAATCTGCGTGACCTGCTGCTGGCGGCACCCGCCGGCCAGCGTGCCGTGATCGGCCTGGACCCCGGCATTCGTACCGGCGTCAAGGTGGCCGTGGTGGACAGCACCGGCAAGCTGGTGGATACGACCACCATCTACCCGCATGAGCCGCGCCGCGACTGGGATGGCTCGCTGGCCGTGCTCGCCCGTCTGGTGGAAAAGCACGATATCAATCTGATTGCCATCGGCAATGGCACAGCCAGCCGCGAAACCGACAAGCTGGCGGCAGACCTGATCAAGATCGCATCCAGGGCCGACAAGAAGATCGAGAAGGTAGTGGTGAGCGAGGCCGGTGCCTCGGTCTATTCGGCCAGCGAGTTTGCGGCGCAGGAAATGCCCGATATCGACGTGAGCTTGCGTGGTGCGGCATCGATTGCCCGTCGCCTGCAGGATCCGCTGGCCGAGCTGGTCAAGATCGACCCCAAGAGCATTGGCGTGGGCCAGTACCAGCACGACGTGAACCAGAGCGAGCTGGCCCGCCAGCTGGATGCCGTGGTCGAGGATTGCGTGAACTCCGTGGGTGTGGACCTGAACACCGCGTCTGCCCCGCTGCTAACGCGCGTTTCCGGCCTGTCGGGCTCGGTCGCCAAGTCGGTGGTGCGCTGGCGTGATGCCAATGGTTCGTTCAAGAACCGCAAGCAACTGATGGAAGTAGCCGGTCTGGGAGCCAAGACTTTCGAGCAGGCCGCAGGCTTTCTGCGCATTCGCGGTGGCGACAATCCGTTGGATGTCACTGGCGTTCACCCCGAAACCTATCCGGTGGTCGAACAGATCATCCTGGCCACGGGTAAGCCTGTGGATCAGATCATGGGTCGTGGCGAAGTGCTCAAGTCCCTGAAGCCGGAGCAGTTTGCCAACGACAACTTCGGTGCTGTGACCATCAAGGATATTCTCGGCGAATTGGAGAAGCCCGGCCGTGATCCGCGTCCTGACTTTGTGGTCGCCCGCTTCAATGATGGCGTGGAAGACATCAAGGACCTGAAGGAGGGCATGACGCTGGAGGGCACGGTCAGCAACGTGGCCCAGTTTGGCGCATTCGTGGATCTTGGCGTGCATCAGGACGGACTGGTGCACGTGAGCCAGATGAGCCACAAGTTCATCGAGGATGCGCGCGAAGTGGTCAAGACCGGGCAGATCGTCAAGGTCAAGGTGCTGGAAGTCGATGTGGACCGCAAGCGCATCAGCCTGACCATGAAGCTCGATGCGGCTCCCGCACGTCGCGACGGCCCGCGCGACAACCGCTTTGAAGGTGCAGGCCGCGGCAACAGCTATGGCGGCGGCAGCCGCGGTGGCTATGCGCAACCCCAGCGTGGTAGCCAGCCCACACAGCAAAATGCAATGGCATCAGCTTTTGCGAAGTTGCAGGGACTGAAGAAATAATCTCCCACCAGGCCGCCATCGAATCCAGATTACAGGCGGCCTTTTTGGTGGGAGCAGAACAATGCGCAAAGCGAGGGGGCGGGTGATATTGCCGGCCATAGGCGTGGCGTTGCTGGTGGTCTTTATCGGCGCCAAGATGACATCACGCGGCTGGATATCGCTGGACAGGGTCAAGCAGAAGGCCCAGGCCCAGGTGCCGGCGCCCGTGGTTTGGCCGCCGGCCCTGGCGCCAGAGGGCGATGGCTTGTGCCACACCGTCAAGCTCAATCTTGCACAGGTCGACAAGGCCCAGGAAGAGGGCATCGACATAGATCAGCAGCGGCGCTGCATCACGCGCGCTGCGATGGCCGAGCATGAGATGGCCAAAGTGCGTCACGCTGCCGCTGGCAAGCAGCACGAGAGCCAGCGCGGGGAGCAGGCGCGGATCGAGCAGGTCGTTGAGCAACAGATCGCATCGGGTGAAATCACTCTGCAGAATCTGATGCAGGCGCGCGCCGGCAAGGCAACCCGGATCGCGACTGCCCTGTTGCCGGCAGCGCATATGCCCGTCAGGTCTATGCCCGAGCCGCCGTCGCGGTTGTTTGTTCCCATGAGCTATCAGAGCGGCGACCTGAAGCTCAAGGCCTTTGTCACGCCGGATCCCGGTGATGGCAGGAAGCAGCCTTTGATGGTCTGGTTGACGGGGGGGGATACCAATAGCCTGGACGATTTCTGGAGTGAAGGCCCTGCTACCAATGATCAAAGTGCCAGCGCGTTTCGCAAGGCCGGCATGGCGATGCTGTTTCCCACGCTGCGCGGCGGCAATGACAATCCTGGCCAGCGTGAGTATTTCTGGGGAGAAGTGCAGGATGTGGCCGCAGCCATCCTGCAGGCCGCGCAACTGCCTTATGTCGATCCGGCCCGCATCTATCTGGGCGGGCACAGCACCGGTGCCACGCTGGCGCTGCTGACGGCAACGGCAGGTTTGCCGGTGCAGGGGGTGTTCGCTTTTGGTCCGGTGGACGAGGTCAGTGGCTATGGCTGGCCTGTGAAATGGGATCTGATCTCGCCGGATGAAAGGCGCTTGCGCTCCCCCATGCACTGGCTGCATGCCATCAAGAGCCCGACATGGATTATTGAGGGCAGCAAAAGCCCAGGCAATATCAATAGCCTCGACAATATGTGTGCGGCACGAAAGTCGAATCAGCTGCATTGCGTCTCGGTTCAGGGGGCTGATCACTTTTCCGTGTTACAACCTTTGACTCGCAAACTTGCTGGTCAGTTGGTCATGGGCCTGCCCGTGCAGCTGAAAAGAGATGAACAGCTCTGATATTCCCATGAGCCTTCTTTTGTTCACTTCGGGGGGGCGACAACCCGGTCGTCGCTTTTGATCCAGATGAGTCGCGTCAAACCCTTGAGCCTGTCAACTCTGCTGGAGCAGCATGTATTGCTGCCCAGCCAGCCGCGCGCGGTTGCGCTGCTGTCGAGTGAGCTGCGCAAGCCGGAGCCCGGCATGCGCAGTCTGGTGCAATTGTTTTCCACCGATCCGGTCCTGACGGCACGCCTGCTGGCTGCGGCCAACGGGCCGGCGCACCTGCTGGGCCAGCGTGTGCACAGCATTCCCGAAGCGCTGGTGCTTCTGGCGCCGGCTCAGTTGCGGCAGATGGTGCAGAAGGCGACCCCTGTCAGCGCGTCTCATGTCTCGGCGGGCTGGAGTCTGGCTGGCTTCTGGCGCTATAGCCTGGACACGGCACGCATGGCACGCGCGCTTGCCATGTCGGTTCAGGCCAATGCCTCGCAGGCCTACGCATTGGGGCTGTTGCATGGTTTGGGGGAGTTGCTGCTGCAGGCCGCTGATCCAGATACATTCCTCAGGCTTTCCGAGCTCCTGGAGCCCATGCATCCCAGGCGTGCGCAGGTGGAAATGCAGCTGATGGGCTATTGCTCGGGCCAGATCACGGCCCATCTGGCGCGGCAGTGGAATTGTCCGGACCTCATCAGCGACGCGTTCCAGTTCATGCATGCGCCTATGGAGCAGCCTGTTTTCGAGCCTTTGACGGGAGTGTTGCATCTGGCCATCTGGAGGGCATCGACCCGCGCGCTCAACTGGGGCGAGCGCCAGCTGGCAGTGACATTTCCTGCAGAAACCGGACTGGCTCTGGGCATGGACATCGATATGGTGCTGCGTCAGGCATCCATAGACTGGCATGCAGGCTCACTGGATGTTCAGTTTTAGGCCCCAATGCCGCCTGCGACGAGGTTGTTGACGTGTTCAGGGCAGATCTCGTCAGAAATCCGTGGTTATCCAAATTGCTGTTTTTCTTACGCTGAGTTGCAGTTTTAATTGCTAAAAACTATCTAATGATGAATTGGGGAGTTTTTCTCTATGTGGTGTCTTGGGCACCCTCTGGAGCTCTCTGCAAGCAACTCTGGTCAGGAGCGCAAAATGGACCCGAACAGTGCAAACAACCCCGGCGAAGCCTTGATGCTCCGACCCATGGCCGTGGAACTGGGCAGCCCTTCCATGTGGCCTGATCACATGGTGGGACAGCCCGACAACCCGGTCAGGGTGCTGCTGGTAGACGACGATGCTCACTTGCGCATGGTGATCGCGCAGGAAATCATGAACGACCGTCGCACCATGGTGGTGGCTCAGGCGGACAACATCAAGGATGCAAGAAAAGCCATTCGTCAGCATGAATTTGACGTGATGCTGCTGGATCTGAAGCTGGGGGCAGATAATGGTCTCGAGTTGATCGAAGTGATGAAAAGCCACCGTCCGCAGGCCGAAGTCATCGTGGTTTCGGTGGTGGAAACTGAGGAGCAGGTGCTGCACGCTTTCGAACTGGGGGCCACCGGTTATCTGGTCAAGAACTCCTGGTTTGGCAATTACCCCCAGGCAGTGCTGCAGGTCGTCAACGGCGGAGCCTCCATCACCCCCAGTCTGGCCAGGCGTCTGCTGCAGCGGTGCGACAAGCGACCGGCTTCCGGAGCCGTTCCGGGCTCCGACATGTCCGACAGGCTGTCCAGCCGTGAATGCGAGGTTTTGCGCATGGTTGCCAGTGGCAATACCAGCGCAGAGATCGGAGCCAGCCTGGAGATCAGCACCATGACGGTCAACACCCATATCAAGAATATCTACCGCAAGCTCCAGGTGCGCAGCCGAGCACAGGCCGTGCGCTTTGCCTATCTGCGCGGCTGGTTCTAGGCCGCGGCGCTGTCTGCAAACGCGTTCGCCATGTTCTACGCCTGGCATTTGCTTCTGTGGAGTGTGCAGCTGCTGCTGTGGCTGCCCTGGCTTTTGCCGGTGGGTGCGGCGTTTCATTCCGGTCCTTGGTGGACCGCTGTGCTGGGCATGGGGATCAGTATGGCGGTTGTCGTCTGGTTGCTGCCCCAGGCCTATCGCAGCGCGCTGTGGCGCAGACGTAAAAGTGTGCGTCCGTCGCAAGAGGTGCAGCGGGAGCGCAGACGCATAGCGCAAGCCTTGCATGATGATGTCGGCAGCCAGTTGGTGCAGCTGATAAGCCTGACCGAGCGCAGCATGGATCCGGCGATTCGCAGTGCCGCAGAACAATGCTTGCTCGATCTGCGGCTGATTGTTGATTCCATGGATAGCCGCAATGAGCCTTTGGGCCTCCTGCTGGCGCGCTTCAGGCACAGGCTTCAGCCCGTGCTGGACCATCGGGGCATGAATCTGCACTGGGATGTCTGGGTCCCGGAGGTCTACGGCGGCACCGCCAGTCTGCCGTGCGGTGTCATGGCCGAGGAAATCATGGCCGTGGTGAAGGAGGCGGTCAGCAATGTGCTGCAACACACGGATGCGCGTGAACTCTGGGTCACGCTGGCCGCCGTTGAGCAGTGGGAAAAGTCTCCTGATGCCCCGGCGGCCTATGTGCATGCCAGATTGAGCATTGAGGATGCAGGCCCCAGCAGGCCGGCCGATGGCAGGCAAAGCCCGGACACCGCTGCTGTCACCGGCATGGGATTGAGCAATATGCGTCGCAGAGCACTCGCCATGGGGGCAAAGCTGAGCATCTCGGCCCGGCCGGGTGGCGGTACCTCGGTCACGCTCAACTGGTGAAGTCGCGGACCCGATGGCGAGCTATGGGGCTTGCAAGCACAATGTCCGCATGAGGTCATCCACAAGAGCATTGCGAATCTATGCCGGCATCAAGGCGCGGCTGTCCATGGCGCAGCGGGGCTTGCAGCCGGATATGGTCAGAGTCATACCTGCGGCGGCAGGTGGCCCGAAGGGGCTGATTCTCGGACCTCTGGATCGTTTCGTCTTTGGACAATGGTTGCAGGCCAGCGCGCAGCCGGTGGATCTGGTCGGAGCTTCCATCGGTGCCTGGCGCATGGCAACGGCCTGCCTGGATGCGCCGGTGGCGGCTTTCGAACGGCTGGAGCGCGACTATATTGCCCAGCGCTTTGATCCTCCCGAAGGCCACAAGCGCACGCCTTCTTCACTGGTCAGCGAGCGGTTTGCGCAGTCGCTGCAGGATTTTTATGGCGGGCGTGTGAGCGAGGTTCTGGCGAATCCGCGCTACCGGCTGCATGTGATTGCCGCCCGCGGCCGCGGCCTGCTGTCACGCGCATCACCCTGGCGGACTCCTTTGGGCTATGCGGCCGCGTTTGCCAGCAATGCGTTGCACCGGCCTGCCTTGGGCTGCCTGCTGGAGCGTGTGGTCTTTTCCACGTCTGCTAGCGATGTCCTGCATGCTCTTCCCTTCGGTGTTGCGGACATCCGTTCTGCACAGACACAGCTGACGCAGAGCAATTTCATGCAGGCCTTGCGCGCAAGCTGCTCCATCCCTTTTGTGCTGGATGCCGTGCAGGATATTGCAGAGGCTCCCAAGGGTGCATATTGGGATGGGGGCATTACCGACTATCACATGCATCTGGATTACCTGGCCTCTCGCAGCGGCGATGGGGTGGTGCTTTATCCTCATTTCCAGAAGACGGTGATTCCCGGCTGGCTGGACAAGGGACTGAAATGGCGTCATGGCCCCAGCTCCTACCTGGACTCGATGGTGGTACTGGCACCCGACCCCGCATGGGTGGCCAGCCTGCCCAATGGCAAGTTGCCGGACCGGCATGACTTTCTGAGTTACGGCACCGACCATGATGCGCGTGCGAGGGCCTGGAGCGCGGCGACGTCGGCCAGTCAGCAGCTGGCCGATGAGTTTGCCGAGTGGCTGCATGCAGCCGACCCGAGTCGGGTCGAGGCGCTGTAGCTTTCTTGCAAATTGAGACAAAGCCTGACAGCAGAAGGAGGCAGAGCCAGCTGCAATTCCAGATGAGCACACTTTGACTCCGAAAATCACAGACCGTAGTCCACCAACGATGTCCATGTCCGAGAACCGAAACGAGAAGTCTCCGTCCGAAGAGTCGTCTCCCTCCCCCGAGGTCAACTTTGGTGCGGTTGCGCCCACCAAGCCCTATGCGGGGGCGCCGGTCGAAGTCGAGACCCTCTCGCGAGAGGCGGGTTCGGCTGCAGAGGGCAGGCAGCCTGCGCCCGGTTTGCGGGAGGGTATGGACAGACGTGCCAGGGCCAACATGGCTCCGGGGCTGGTGCATCTGGCCGAAATGCTGCCGGCCCTGCGCTTGCTCATCGGATTGATGATTGCTTCCATCGTGATCCTTGCTCTGTACTTCGGACGGGACCTGTTGATTCCTCTGGCCCTGGCAATGCTGTTCGGCTTTCTGCTCGACCCTGCTGTCAGCAGGCTCAAGCGCTGGGGGTTGCCGCGAATGGCTTCGGCCATCGTGGTAGTGGCTTTTGCCCTGGCTGCTCTCGGGGGGCTGGGCATGTATCTGGGAAGTCAGGTGCAGCAACTCAGCGCCGACTTGCCGACCTATCAATCGACAATCCGCGACAAATTGCGCAGCCTGCGCAAGAGCGCCAACATGCCCAGCGCCTGGGATGGCGTTTTCAAGACCTACAACACGGTCGAGAAGGAGATCGCCAGCGTGGATAGCGCCAGGGCGCGGGTGCAGAAGGTGGAAGTGCAGACCCCCGATTCCAAGCCCACCACGCGGATGCTGCAATGGCTGGGACGTATTGCCGAGCCGGTGACGACTGCCGGTATCGTGCTGCTGTTTGTCATATTGATCTTGCTGGATAGAGACGATCTGCGCGATCGTTTGCTGCGCTTGGTGGGGGGCAACCTCAATCTGGCGACCGATGCGCTGGATGAGGCCTCGCAGCGCATCGGTAAATATCTGCGCATGCAGTTCATCGTCAATGTCAGCTATGGCGTGCCACTCGCCATGGGCTTGTTGCTCATTGGCGTGCCAGGGGCGATTCTCTGGGGGGTACTGGGCGCCATCATGCGATTTGTGCCCTATGTGGGCCCGATGATGTCTGCGGTGTTTCCGCTGGCGCTGGCCTTTGCGGTCGATCCCGGCTGGAATATGTTCTTGCTGACTCTGGGACTGATTCTGCTGCTGGAGTTGATCAGCAACAATGTGATCGAGCCGTGGCTGTATGGCTCCAGTACCGGCCTGTCGACCTTGTCCATCATTGTGGCAGCGACCTTCTGGACGGCGCTCTGGGGGCCGATCGGCCTGATTCTCTCCACACCTTTGACAGTGTGCCTGCTGGTGCTGGGGCGCTACATTCCCTCGCTCAAATTCATGGAGGTATTGCTGGGCAGCGAGCCTGTTCTCGGGCCGCAGCAACGGCTGTACCAGCGTCTGCTGGCTGATGACGCTGATGATGCCATCAGCATGGCCGTGCAGTCGGTGGAGGAGCGCCTGCCCTCGAAACCCGGCCAGGATGACAGAGCCAGTGCCGTCAGGGGGTTCTATGATGAGGTTGCCATTCCTGCTTTGCGTATTGCAACCCAGCAACATCTGGAGTCGGCGACGGCCGAGCATCGCTTGCGGCTGTCCAATGGCATGGCAGCCCTGCTTGAGGAACTTCAGGATCAATATGCATTCAGAAGCCGTGGCGAGCATGCCCGGGCTGCTTCCGGTGAAGATGATCAGCGTCGATGCCTGCGTATCCATTGCGCGGGTGTGCGTTGGGAGGTGGATGCCCTGGGCGCAGCCATGGTGGCCCATGCAGAGAGCTTGCATGGTCATGAGGTCAGCTGCTCCGAATGGGCACTTGCCCCGGACTCCAAGTCCTTGCAGTTCGACGTCAATGGCTTGTTGGCGGATCGCGAGTGGGCTCGGGCCGTGAAGCAATCGGATCTATTGGTACTGTCGATTTTCAATCACCAGCCACAAAGCATGGCGAGACGCATTGTGCGGCGCATTCGTCGCCACTGGCCCGGTGCGCGAGTGGTGCTTTGCCTGTGGAATGCGCCAGCCGTGGCGGCTGATCCCGACTTTGCCCGGCAGACAGGAGCGCAGGCCTGTGTGACCAGTCTTCGTGAGTTGCACCTATGGGTGGAGGCCATGCAGGTTGGTGATCCCGGAGAGAGTGTGATTGCAGCTCCGATTCCCGATGACGATGAGCAGCGCGTCAGAATGCTGCATGAAAGCGGAGTGCTGGCACCGGCATTGACCGCGCTATATCGCGACACGGCCAAGAAAGCCGTCAACGCTTTCAACACCAAATGGGCTCAAGTTTCCTGGGTGGATGCTGAGCGTGTCTTTGCACCGGGCAGTCTGCTGCCGCTGTCGGCGCAAGAGGTCCCTCAGCACGGCTTTCCTCGTGATAGCTCGGTGTGCTCGTATGTCGTGTATGAAGAAGAGGCCATTGTGGTCGGAGACTTGGCACGAGACCCCCGATTTGCCAACGACTCGATGGTGCACAGTCTCAAGCTGCGCTTTTACGCGGGCGTGCCATTGACGGACAAAAGAGGCAATGTGCTGGGCTGTCTGTCCATCCTGGATGACGAGCCACGCAATCTGTCCGACGATGAGCTGGAGGTGCTCGGCGGCATGGCGCGGCAACTGATGGATGATGTGCGTGAAGCGCTCAGGCAAGGTCCTGTTGTTGACGCCTGAGCCGGTTGCGCCATCTGTCAGAGTGAGGTTCCGAGCATCTGCTCATAGTCCTGCGCTGAGGCCAGTCGCGGATTGGTGGCATGGCAGTGGTCCTTGAGCGCACCGTTGATGATGGCATCAAACTGGGTGCGTTCCACCCCCATGGCGGCCAGACCCGATGGCAGACCGAGACGGGCATTCATGTCGCGAACAGCTTCAGGGATATCGCTTCCGCTGCTGAGACCCATGGCATGGGCCATGCGATTGAGGCGGTCCTCGCGCTGCACGCTTTCGGCTTCGGCATTGAAGCGTACGACAGCGGGCAGAAACATGGCGTTGAGCGTGCCGTGGTGCAGGCGTGGGTTGATGCCACCCAGGCTGTGGCTCAGGCTGTGCACGCAGCCAAGGCCCTTCTGAAAAGCCATGGCCCCCTGCATGCTTGCACTCATCAGTTGGCGGCGCGCCTCAGCGTCGTTTCCATTGCGAGTGGCCCGCTCGATATGGGTCCATCCCCGGGCCAGCCCGTCGAGGCCGATGCCGTCGGCCGGTGGGTTGAATGTCGACGCCATAAAGGCTTCCATACAGTGCGCTATGGCATCCATGCCGGTCGCAGCCGTCAGCATGGGGGGCAGACCAAAGGTCAGTTCGGGGTCGCAGATGGCAGCCTTGGGTACCAGGTGCCAACTGTGAAAGCCCAGTTTGCGATGGTCGTTGACAATGATGATGGCTCCGCGCGCCACTTCGCTGCCGGTACCGCTGGTGGTGGGCACGGCAATCAGCGGTGCAACGCGTTCGGTGATACGAGGAGAGCCGCCTTCAATGGTCGCGTAGTGTGAGAGCGGCCCTTCATGCGTGGCCGCAATCGCCACGCCTTTGGCGCAATCAATGGCGCTGCCGCCGCCCACGGCGATCAGACCATCGCAGCGCTGGGCTTTGTAGATCTCAGCCGCCGCGCACACTGCTGCCTCGGTGGGGTTGGAGGGAGTCTGGTCAAACACGGCATAGGGCAGGTCGCCTAACGCATCTAAGGATTTTTGCAGAACCCCTGCTGCCTTGACACCGGGGTCGGTCACGATCAGCGGCTTGCTGATACCCACACGTTCACATTCCTGGCGCAGCAGGCGCACGGCGCCAAAGTCAAACTGGATCTGGGTTACGAAATTGATAAAGGCCATGGTTCGCTTGCTTGATCGAAAGGATTTCCTGCAATCTAAAAGCGAGATGCTGCAGCGCAAAGACAGCAAACCCTAGGTGACGGTGAAAAGTCGTCTCCCACGGGACAGGATTATTATTTTTGGGTAAATAAAGTCGCAAACTCGAAAATGAAGTCGTAAGCAGGGACCCCGCATTCATGCCGGTTTGCTGGGGATGCTGGCGCAGAACTAAAGTCGTAGATTCGTTTCTGACGAGCCTTCTTCGTATACGGAGAATCCGTGGACTGGAGATTTCCCCGGGTCAATGGCGTGCCGTGGTCCCGTGGTCGCAGGACGCGTACTGAGATGGCTGAAGCCGAGTTTGCCAACGGTGAGCACCACGATGCCGTGACCGCTTCAGTCCGTCCCCATGCTTCACCAGCCAGCAGCAAGGGTGATGTCTAATTTGCGGCATGTGTCACCGAAATTGGCGCTGACCGAGAGCCAAGACTTGTATGCCACGACGACACCTAGATTTATCCAGGCCCAGCTCTCTGCTATGTGGGATGGCCCACCCTTGAGGGGTGAGGATGTGATGAGACATCAGAGAGCCGCCAATTCAAGCCACTCGAAGCAGGTGCCTTAACGCTCCGGGCAGTTCAGGATATCGCCAAGAAAATCCAGCATCCTGCGCGCGCTGCGGAACCAGGCGTTGACCTCCCAGCAACAGAACGGACATTTCCCCCAGTGCGAGTCGCAACGCCCATGCCGGTAGGTGCAACAGGGCCGGTTTGCCTAACTCCCTAGCAAGGATCTGCGTGAAGTCAATATTGCGCACCACCCCAGGTGCACAGGCGTTGTAAGGCCCGCTGCAGCTCTCGTCCTTCAGAAGGTAGTCGATGAGAGCGACTTGGTCATCGATGTGTATCCATGGCATCCACTGCTGGCCGCTGCCCAGCCTGCAACCAAGCCCTCGTTTGAATGACGGCAGCAGCCGCGCCAGCATTCCCCCGGCAGCCGTCAAGACGGGGGCTGTGCGCAGCAATACAACGCGAACTCCCAATTGCTGGCGCGCGCGTGCGGCCTCCTGCTCCCAGGCCACGCATAGGCGGCTTCCGAAATCGATGTTGCCCGGGGAACTGTCTTCTGATAGCCACTGTTCTTCGCCGTCACCGTACCAGCCGACAGCAGAGCCGGAGATCAACACTTGCGGTATCGAAACTTGCCTGCCCATCCAATCCACCAAGGTTCGCGTCAGGTCAATTCGGCTGCTCCACAAAAGCTCGCAGCGCTCTGCAGACCAACGGTGAGTTGCAATGGGCGCTCCTGCTAAGTTGACGACAGCATCGAATGGAGCACTACCATCGAGTGAATCAAGATGCGCTATACCCTTGGAGCCCTGGCACAATTTCTCCACCTGCTGAGGAGTTCGGCTCCACACCCAGAGGTCATGACCTTGGCTCCGCCAGAGTCGACAGAGAGCCTGTCCAATGAGTCCGGTGCCGCCGGTCAACAGGATGCGCATGGGGTTCTCCTTTTTGGGAAATGACCAAAACACTCACCAGGGCAGGCGTTGTCCATCGTATGCCCAGAAGCCGCCGCTGTCCTGCGGCTGCAGGCCGTCTAATACCGTCAACAAATCCCGCGCAGCATCGGTGGGACAGCGACCTATCTGAGCACCGCGAAACGGAGCCGACAAAGCCGAGTCAACTGTGCCGGGATGCAAGGCTGCCAGGACCGCTTTTGGATGGGTGCGAGCCATTTCAATAGAAGCCGTCTTGAGCAGCATGTTCAGTGCTGCCTTCGAGGCTCGGTAGCTATACCAGCCACCCAGACGGTTGTCGCCGATACTGCCAACCTTGGTCGACAGAACCGCAAGCACGCCGGGCTCGTTCTTTGGAAGCAACTGTGAGAAGTGTGCCAAGGCCAAGGCCGGGCCGATGGTGTTGATGGTAAAACTGGCTGCCATGTGTGCTGC
>Ga0067045_1004265_pt1 | contig 13235 bp, 10 predicted proteins | sample TerdegcTABiofilm_FD_59184 | JGI IMG/M metagenome (GOLD analysis project Ga0067045, IMG submission 59184) | Combined Assembly of (Gp0054472, Gp0054536) Wastewater bioreactor microbial communities from Singapore -Terephthalate degrading...
GGCATGGCTGTGTCCGACAAACTTGATGCCGGGCAAGGTGAGGAAGTAGGCATGGAAAACCGCCTCGACCGACGGTTTCTTGGCGCCGGCATCCACGCGCGCCCCCAGCAGCGCCTGGTCAATTTCCTGGTCGGTGAGGCTGGCCTTTTCGAGCAACGGCAACAGCGCTGAAAACCGGCATTCCACAACGTCCTCGGGCTGGAGTGTGCCCAGGCACGTCCCGCTGGCTTTGACCAGAAAGGTTTCGTCGCCGAGGCGGGCGGAGGTGTTGCCCTCGCCCAGCATGGCCAGGCCGCGTTCTTCGCGGCCGATTTCATGGGAGAGCGTGAGGAGTTCCTGGAGGATGGGATTTTGCATAATTCAAGGGGGTTAGTTCATTTCCTGGCCGCCGGTCACGCTGAGGGCAATGCCGGTGATGTAGGAGGACTGGTCCGAGGCGAGGAAGACCACGGCGTTGCACACATCGTCGTACGTGCACCCGCGCTTCATGGGCACCTGGTTGATGTAGGCCTGACGCACTTCCTCGATCGTGGTGGCGCCGGGCACCTTGCCCGCGCGGAGGTACTGCACAAAAAGGCCTTTCTCCGGGTGGGTCCACAACGGCGAATCCAGCAGATTGCCGGGGCAAATCGCATTGCAGCGAACGTGGTAGGGCGCCATCTCCAGCGCAACACTCTGCGTGTGCCCGATGCCGCCAAATTTGCTGGCCGCGTAGGCCGAGTTGGCGGCGCTGCCGCGTTTGCCCGACTTCGAGTTGATATTGATGATCGAACCGCTGCGCTGCGCTTTCATGATCCGGCACGCATGCTTGGTGGTCAGAAAATAGCCGAACAGATTCACATTCATCACCGCGCGCCAGCGCTCCGCATCCGCCTCCGCGATCGGCTCGGCAATCAAAATGGCGGCGTTGGCCACCACAATGTCCACCCGTCCGAATCGCGCCACGGTGCGGTCAAACAGTGCCGCCACCTCCGGCTCGTGGGTGACGTCCACTTTGAGCCCCACCACCTCGCGGCCGGCTTCCCGGCCCAGCTCGCCCACCGCCGCCATGACACCCTGCTCGTTGATGTCCGCAACGACCACCTCGCAGCCTTCGCGCAGCAGGCGCCGGGAGATGGCGTAGCCAAGCCCCTGCGCGCCGCCGGTCACAATCGCAATTTTGCCCTGCAAATCCGCGCTCATGACTGCCACGCCCCTTTCACCAGCGCGTCCTCCGCTTCCCGGGTCCAACGGCCGTTGTCCAGCGGCAGCCGCCCCTCCAACTCCGGAAGCGCGGTGAGGCGCAGTCCCTTGCAGGCCGGATAGACAAGAATCTTGCCGGGCATCAGGTTCTTCTCCACCGCGCGAATCCCGTCAATCGCCCCTTCAAGCCCCGAGACGGCGGCGACGGAAAGATTGGTGTCGAGCTGGCGGGAAACCACCTTGGAAAGGACCAGCTTCATATCTTCGAGCGTCGAGCCGCTGGTGCCGATGAAATAAAGCGCTTTCTCGATGTAAGCGTCCAGGTCCAGCTCGGCGGTGACGTTGGCCGGGATGCCGGCGAAGATATTGATGATGGCGTGCGGGGCGGCCGAAGGAATGGCCTGAACCACCAAGGCGGGCACGGGGGCCATCAGGACAATGTAATCGAATTTTTCCGCCAGCTTGTCCTTGCTGGGATTGTAGGGGCGCAAAACGAGGCCGTTTTTGCGCGCCACCGGCCCGGCCAGCTTTTCCAGGACCGCCAGGCGCTCATCACTGAGGTCGCCGGCATAGACTGTGACGCCGGGCACACCCTGGCACAGGTCACGNATGACATGCATCGTGCCCATCGGGCCCGCCGCCCCGATGATGTTGATTCTGTTGTTGGGGCGAATTTCGGCGGTGGGCGGGATGCAGCGCATGGCGGCGGCGGGATCCGATCCCGGCGTGCCGATGAGGCGGATGCCGCCATAGTGGACGCGGCCGACCTGGGAAACCACGGGTCTGCCGAATTTTTGGCCCCCTTGCACAATGTTGAACAAACCGCTGACCGCCACTTTCGGGAACAACCGTTCAACGGTCTGCGGATTTGCACCGAAGTAGATGACGTCGTCGTAGGCTGCGTCCTTCAGGCCGGCCACTTGGTCGGCCGTAGCGAAGGTGGTGTTGGCCGGCTGCCCCGGAAGATGGCGCACGCGCGACGGGTCCACCGGCGACTCGCCGACCACCAGCAATTGTCCGCCGGCCTTGAGGGTTTGGCGCTGCTTTTCGACGTAGGAGTCCTCCACGCAAGCCCACGGTTCGCATAATGCCAGGGCCGAGGCTGAAAGGTCCTCCGGCACGGGAATGAGCATGGATTCCCCGTCCGGCGCCGTGATCACCCGCTCATCCATTAAAACGTATTCCTGCAGCGCCCCTTCAAAATTGTAGCCGAAGGCGGAAGCAGACCCCGCCGTGGGCAGCCAGCGATAATCCGTTTGGACAAGGTATCGCTCGCCCGGTTTGTACCGCGTCACCTGGCTGCCTACCTTGACGATCCGAACCACGGTCTCGTGGCCGGGAACCGTCGGCTTGTCGCCCGGCACATAATTCGGCATTTCCGCCAAAGCCGATCTTTCAATGCCGGATGCCACCTCGGACTTCCGGGCGTGCCCGGAGAATTGCTTGAGCAGTTTCAGGTCTGAAAAGCACAGTCCGACAACCTCGACCCGCCCAAGGATTTGGCGCGGGCCGGGTTGAAAGACCGGTTTGGCTGCGTTGAGGCGAAGCTGGTCGGGGCCAACCAACTGGACGGCTCGTTGTGTTTGCGGGAGGGGAATGTTGTTCATGGAAAAAAAACTAATCAATCCGGCTGAGAATTGCCTCAGGGGTAACCTCCTCCCCCAGGCTGCCAAGACAGCTTTCGCCGCCCGGACGAAGCCTCCGGCCGATCTTTTCGTAAAACTCATTCCGCGCGTCGGGGGAGGGGAACCATTTGCGGCTCCAGGGGCTCAGATACCCCAAACCCCCGCGGCGTTGGAGCACGGAATGGGCATAAACAATGTGAGCCCCTTTCCGGAAAATGGGCAGCAAGGGGGCCAGTTCCGCCGTCTCGAACGAATCAACAAACTTGTTGCCCGGCGCGTTCATCTCCGTCCCGACGATAATCGGGAACTGGCGCTTTTCGGCCTGCTCCACCACCTCGTAAAGGTTGCGCAGTTTCTCATCCTTGACCCCGGGCGTGTAGTTGCGGTCCGGAATGATGTTCAGGGCGGCGGCGCCACTGGCGAGGGCAACCTCGAAGAGCTCGTCGAGAGCCCGCTCGCCGGCGGAGGTTCCGTCCAGCCAGGTCAAGGTCGGAATCGCGCCGCACTCGAGAATGAATCGGTTCATGTCGGCCATGAGCGGGAAGGAGCCCGCCCCGGGCTGCACGTAACCAACCCCGCCCTGTTTCATGGTCCGCGCGCGAATCAGGTTTTGCAGCTTGGCCCCTTCGGGCGGGGCGTCCCCCAGCTTTTGTTTCCAGAAGCTGGCGCGCGCGGCGGGATCGGGAAAGACAGCGGCCGCCTTGCGCTGGTAGGCCTCGCAAAGGTGGCGCTCGGTCGCGTTGCCTTTCGGGGTGAGGGGCAGGACATCGCGGGCAAAATCCAGCTCGACGGGGCTGAGGAAGGTGTTGACGCGGCGGGCCACGTCCTGCGTCCGCTGGGCCGCGGCCTGGCGCATGGCATCGAGAAAGGGATGCCTGGCCTCCCGCGTGAAACCAACCCCCATGTGATAGGCAATGCCCGGCTCTCCAGGAGAATTGATCACCCGGGTGGCGAATTCGGGCACATAAACCCTCGACTCGAGACTCACACACGCCTTGAGCTCGAGCAAACGGCCCGCCTCGAGAAACTCCTCCAACCCGTCCAGCACGTCGAAATCCACAATTCCAGCCACCTCGAGACCGGCCTTGCGGGCCAGCCAGGCAAAATGCGAGGGCGAATAACCGTAGGCGTTGTAGGAGAAAAACGTGTGCGCGTGAAGATTGATCGCCCCCCCGGGCGCCGGCAGCACAATTCGTCCCGAGCGGGCGGCTTCGATCAGCGCCAGCAAGGCTTCCCGACGACGGCTGGCGTCGAACTCATCAAGTTGCTTTTCGAACCGTTCAATCATAGCTGCCAAGGATGCCTCGCCGGCATTGCCGCAACGCAACCCGCTCGGAGGCTGGCCGCGATTGGGATCGAGCGCCGTGGAAGACCACTCTCAAAAGCGCCAGCATCCTAAAGCCGCGTTCCCACGGGTCAACTGCAAAAATCTCGACCACGCCGGCCAACGCGATCCCCCCGGCAGGGGGGCTGTGTCGGGATCGCCTTGGCTTTCAGGCGCGCGGCGGCTAAACTCCTACTGTTGATGAGGAACCCTCGAACCAGGACGGCCCTGGGTCGCAACCTTGGCAGTTTGTTGGGGAGGCCCGGGAATTCGCCTGCGCGCGAGCATCCGACGGCCTCGACGCCATCGCTTTCCCCGGGCATTTCCGCCTTGGTTCACGGTGCGCCGAAAGACCCGCCTGCCGCGGAAAGGGGCGGCCCGTCGCAGTCTGGTGGTTCCCAGTCGCCGCCTGCAAACCAACGCGGCCCGGTCGAGTCCTTGCCCGTCAACCCCGGCAGGCGCAGGCGAACCCAACGCCTGCTCCGAGGGTCATTGCTTCTGGCCGACCTTGCCCTGGTCCTTTTGGTGGCCCGGCTCGCGTTTGGAGGAGACATCCAGCTTGGCGCCTGGGGGACGGTCTTGTGCGCGGTTGCCGTCACCCTCGGCGGCTGGCTGAGCTGGATGGCCTTCCGGTTGGAGTAGTCGCCCTGCCCACCGCCGGGTTTGCCCGGCCTCAAAGCCCGGACCGGCCGGGGAGCGAAACTCATTTTCGCACGCTTGCCGTCCCACGGCTGATGGGCAATCTTTACTCCCGCATGCTCAACGGTGAATCCACAACCTCACGGATTATGGCCTCTCCCACCTGGTGTGCTCCCGCCCTGAATCGCCGCAGTTTCCTGCGTTCGTCCCTTTGTGCCGGCGCGAGCCTGTTGCTTGTGCCAAGGATGGGGCGGGGAGACGATACCCCCTCCTCCGGCCCGCCGGCCATTCCCGCGCCGTGCGCCGCCGACCGTTGGCAAAAGCTGGGGGTGGTGCTTGAGCCGACCGAGGCCTGGGAGGGCGACGACATTCAGAATTTTACCACCCGGGCCGAACCTTTGGACAACGAACGCTGGAGAATTTGGTATTCCACCTCAGGCGCGGCTCGCGCCTATGGCATTGCCTGGGCCGAGGGCGTGCCGGGTGAGCCGATGAAGAAGACCCCGGCCGTGTGCTCGACGGGAGCCGCGGCGGACGCTCCGTTGGCCATCGGAAACCTGCCCGAGAAATGGAAACCGGTCCAGCCGGTTCATCTCCAACTGCCCAATGGCCGCCACCGGCTTTATTTCTGGGCGCATGGCCCGCAAATCTGCCGATACCTCGCGGCGGAGAGCGACGATGGCCGCCGCTACCATGTGCTCAATCCACTCGAAGGAGTGCTTTATCATCCCAACGACCGCGCGGCTTTTGGCGTCCCTTCACCGGACGGCGTCATGTTCCGCCGGGAAAAGAGCCCGGACCGCCCCGCCGGCGAGGCGGCGGCGACCCCTCCATTGATTTCCAATGACGCCACGAACATCTATCTGCTGCCGGATGGCTCGTTCGAGCTCTACACGGTGGCGTTGGTGCCGGTTCCCAAATCCGATCCGGCCTATATCGCAGAAGACAATGCTCCGGGTTACTTGCGGGTGGTGGACCGCCTGGTCTCGGGCGATGGACTGCACTTTGAAAAGCGCCAACGGATTATTCAGCGCGATGCCAACGACTTTGTGGACCAGCAGTTTTACTACCTGTCCATGACGCCGACGCCCCGCGGGCGCGTAGGCATGCTGGGGCATTATCGCTGCGCCGCTCAAACCATGGACTTGGAGTGGTGTTTTTCGCCCGACGGCGTGAAATGGCACCGGCCAAGCCGCCAGGCCTGGATACCCCGCGGAAACCCTCCGGCTCCGGACTGCTACGGCATTTACGCCGCCAGCCAGCTCGTCAACCAGAACGGACGCTGGCACCTCTTTTACACCGGCGTTAACAGCGCCCACAACGGAAAACACTCGTACGGCAAGCCTCGACAGGTCATTATGCTCGCCATGACCCGGTCAATCTGGGCCTGAGGAAATCGCGTCCCTGCCTCTCACCCGCTCATTCGCGGGTCCGGGATGCCAAACCGGGCCTTGATGGCCAGCAAATCCTTTACTTGCGCGGGCGACATCTCGGACAAGGGCCGGCCCAGTTGCGCGGCGATGCAGAGCGTCTGACAATACGCCTCGAGAATCTCCAGCTTGAAGTAGGCATCCTCAAGGCTGGAATGGCTCCACGCGACCACCCCGTGGTTCGCCATCAGAATGGTGTTGTGGCGGTCCACCAGCGCCGCCACCTCGTGACCCAAATCGGGCGTCCCCGGCGTCCGATATGGCGCCAGAGCCGTCGAAACAAACAGTTCGTATTCCGAAATCCGGCCCGTCGGCGGCACAATCCCCGCCAAACCGTAAGCCGTTCCGTAGGGGGGATGTCCGTGAACGGTCGCCACCGCCCGGGGCTGGCGTTTCATGATTTCCAAGTGCATCAGAATCTCGCTGGTGCGCCGTTGGTCCCCGGCCATCTGCGCTCCGTTCAGGTCCACCAGGCACAAATCTTCAGGCTTCATGAAACCTTTCGAGACCAGCGTCGGGGTGCATAATACCAGGTCGGACGCCACCCGAATCGCCAGGTTGCCACCATTCCCATCCACGTAAGCCCGCTGCCACATCCGCCGGCCCACATCACAAATCTGTTGCTTGCAGCGCGTTACCTCCGGCCCGTTGAAAAACTTCTCAATTTCCACCCGCGGGCTCTTTGAACTGATCTCCGCCAATGCGTCTGTCATGGTTGCGCCCCAACATAGGTTCCTCCGATTGGGCTGTCGAGCCGCCACCCGCCCAAACATTTTCTGAAACAAAAAGCCCCTGCGGTGGGTTATGCCTGCAGACGAATGTATGAAAATCGTTTGGGTTAAACCGCTGAGTTATGCCAGTGTTTTGCTTGTGGCCGGCCGCCGTGCCTGAAACGTCGTCCGCCCGCCCAGGGCAACTCGATGACCGAAACGCAAGAGTTCGAGACGTTCATGCGTAATTACCAGAACATGGTATTCACGACCGCCCTGCGCCTGGTTGCCAACCCCGCCGAGGCCGAGGACATCTCCCAGGACGTATTCCTGAAGGCGTTCCAGCACTTTGCCGATCTCCGCGCCAACCCCTCCGCTGGCGGCTGGCTCAAACGCGTCGCGACCAACCTCAGCCTGAATCACCTCACTCGCTACCGTTCCCGCTGGCGCTTTTTCTCCGAATTCTCCTCGGGCAGCGACGACGACGCGGAGGACGGCGTCGAGTTTCCCGCCGCACAGGACATCGAAAGCGACCTTGACCTCGCCGACCGCCACCAACTGGTCGAGGCCGCGTTGCAAAAGCTGCCCGCCGCGCAACGCGTCCCTCTGGTCCTTTATCATCTCGACGGCCTCGGTTACGAAGAAATCGCCGCCCGCCTCAACGTCTCACTGGCCAAAGTTAAAACGGACATTTTTCGCGGACGCGAAGCGCTGCGCCGGAAATTGCGACTCAAACTGGAAGAAAACCCGGGCGATGGCAGCGCTGCCACGGCCGCGGCAACCAGCCAGGCGGGGCAGGGCAGGGGACACCACGCCGACGGAGCTTCGCTTTCGGCCCGCAGCTCTTGACGAAGGCACCCATTCCATGAACCCAGACTACGAAAAACAACTGGACGCCGCGGTGGATCGGATGCTAAAAGGCCTGCCGGACGTTGAAGCGCCTCCCAGTCTGGCGCCGCGGGTCCTGCGTGCTCTGGAGGCGCGACTCGCGCCCGCCGCGGCGCGGAGGTCCTGGCAAAACTGGCCCGCGTCGTTGCGTTGGCCGGCGCTGGCCGCCCTGGCCGCGTGCTTTGCTGCGCTTTGTTTCGGTTCCTGGTGGCTGGTCCAAACCGAGCCGCTCACGCTGGCCTGGCATCAAATCGAGGCGTGGGGGGCTCAGATTGCGACCTTCTGCAATGCCTTCAAAGCCGTGCTGGGGGCGGTCTTCCTGGCCATTCGACAACTCAGTCCCGCCCTCCTGCTGGGCGGCTGCGTTGCCGCCGCCCTGGCCTACGGCTGTTGCCTGGCCCTGGGCACCGTCTATTTCCGCCTGGCATTGAGCAGGTACAAACACTGAATTGAGGATTCCCCATGAAGAACCATATCTCCACATACCTTGCTGTGATGGGCTTGAGTGCCGCCGCCTGCGCGGCGCCGCTTGCCACGCCCCCGCTGGCCGCCGGCTCGGTTCCTGAGCCCGGGACCCAGCTCCTCCACACCATCCTCCATCCATCCCTTTCCATCCTTCATTCCCACCTCAGCGGACTGCCAGCGCCCATCCTGGCCCAGGTCGCTTTGCCGGAAGAGCCGGCGGGCACGCCGTCAGGGCAGGGGAAACAAGGCCTCCGGCGGGACGCGCTTGTCGTGATTGGCAAGAGCGTGGAACTGGCCGCCGAGGACACCGCGGATGCGGTGGTCGCCATCGGCGGCTCGGTTACTATCCACGGGAAAGTTACCGGCGCTGCCGTCGCCATCGCCGGAAATGTCACGGTTCATGGCGAAGTGAAAGACGCGGCCGTGGCGGTTCTCGGCGATGTGAACGTCGAGCCAGACGCCCTCGTTCGCGGGGATGCGGTGGCCGTCGGCGGACGCGTGAAGGTGGCGGAGGGTGGAACCGTCCAGGGGGGCACACAGGAGGTGGATTTCGGGATGCTGGGAATTTCCACGCCCGAGTGGCTGCGCTTGTGGTTTGTGGAATGCGTCCTAAAGCTGCGCCCCATGGCCCCGAACGTCGGCTGGCTGTGGGGGGGCGCCGGCGGGTTCTTCCTGTTCTATTTCCTGGTCGCCCTGCTGTTTCCCCGGCCCGTCCGCGCCTGTGCCGAGGAGTTCATCGAGCGGCCCGCCACCACGTTCTTGATGGGGTTGCTGACAAAAATCCTGGTGCCGGTTGTGTTCGTCATCCTCGCCGCCACGGGCATTGGCCTGGTCGTCATTCCGTTCCTTTGCGCCGCATTGATCTTCGCCGGCATCATTGGAAAAGTCGCCCTCCTTCAAGCCATGGGGGTGGCGGCGGGACGCCAATTGAACAATTCGTTGCTGCAGAAACCCCTCATCGGGTTTTTCCTGGGCGCCATCTTCCTGCTGGTCCTTTACATGGTGCCCGTGCTGGGCCTCGTCGCCTTCAGCGTCGCCGGGGTCTGGAGCATCGGCGGGGTGGTCACGGCAACTTTTGGCGGCCTGCGACGCGAGATTCCGCCGAAGACAGGCGGGCAGCAGGCGGGACCACCGGGCCTCAACGCCGGCTTGCCCCCCTCCGATTCGGCTGCCTTCACCGCCCCGGCCGGGGACGCAAGCATGGCATCCCCCTCGCAATCCCTTGCCCCAACGGGCGCCGTGCCGCCCGTGACCGAATTGGTTTCCCACCCTCGCGCCTCATTCTGGGAACGCATGGGCGCCGGCTTTCTGGACACCGTCCTGGTCAGTATTCTCAGCGCGGTGGTTGGCGGTCCGCCCCTGGGTTTTCTGGTTGCCCTGGCCTATTTTGCGGGCATGTGGGCGTGGAAAGGCACGACCATTGGCGGCATTGTCCTGGGTCTGAAAGTTGTCCGGCTCGATGGCGCCGCCGTGACCTTCCCCGTCGCCCTGGTCCGCGGCCTGGCCGCCGCCTTCTCGGTGGTTGTTCTCTTCCTCGGCTTTCTCTGGATTGCCTGGGACAAGGACAAACAGGGTTGGCACGACAAAATCGCCGGAACCCTGGTCCTCAAACTGCCCCGCGGCACGCCGCTGGTTTGTTTCTGACGCAACGTATTTCCTTTCCTTTGCGCCCGTTCCGGCTATCTTCTACCCCGCTGGAAGATGGACGTAGCGCACATAAGAAACTTTAGCATCATTGCCCATATTGACCATGGCAAGACGACCCTGTCGGATCGTCTGCTGCATCGTACCGGCACGATTTCGACCCGGGAGATGGAGGACCAGCTCCTCGATTCGATGGACCTCGAAAAGGAGCGGGGGATCACCATCAAGGCGCACCCGGTGACCATGCTCTACCGGGCCGCAAACGGCGAAACTTACGAGCTGAACCTGATTGATACCCCGGGTCATGTGGACTTCTCCTACGAAGTGTCCCGCAGCCTGAGCGCCTGCGAGGGAGCGCTGTTGATCGTGGATGCCGCCCAGGGGGTGGAAGCGCAAACCGTGGCCAATGTGCACCTGGCCATGAAGCAAAACCTCACGATTATCCCCGTAATCAACAAAATTGATCTGCCCCACGCCAACGTCCCCCTGGCCAAACAACAGCTCGAGGACATCCTCGCGATCCCGGCGGACACCGCCATTCTGGCCAGCGCCAAGGAAGGGATTGGCATTGACGAAATTCTCGAGGCGATCGTGGCCCGGATTCCGCCCCCGACCCCGACCGGCGCCGGCTCGCTCCAGGCGCTGGTATTTGATTCCTACTTCGACACCTACAAGGGCGTCGTCACCCACGTGCGGGTCTTCAATGGCGAGCTGAAACCGGGCCTGCAGGTCAAACTCCTCCATTCCGGCAAACACGTCGAGGTCAAGGAAGTCGGCAGCTTCAACCCCAAACCTTACGTCCGCGAAAAGCTCGAGGCGGGGGAAACCGGCTACCTGACCGCCAACATCAAGTCGCCCCAGGAAGTCAAGATGGGCGACACCATCACCGATACCCGGCATCCGGCGCCCGCGCTGCCCGGCTTCCAGGAAATCCATCCGATGGTCTTCAGCGGGCTCTATCCCATCAACACCGCCGACTACGAGCATCTCAAGGCCAACCTGGCCAAGCTCCAGCTCAATGACTCGGCCTTCGTTTACCAGCCCGAAACCTCCGTGGCGCTGGGGTTCGGCTTTCGTTGCGGCTTTCTCGGGCTCCTGCATCTGGAAATTGTCCAGGAACGCCTCCGGCGCGAATACGGCATGGATATCATTGCCACGTATCCCAGCGTCATTTACCGCGTCACCCTGACGGACGGCACCGTCAAGGAGGTGGACAACCCGGCCTATCTCCCGGAGCCCAATTACATCCAGAAAATCGAAGAGCCGGTGGTCCGCGCGTTTGTCATTTGTCCCAACGAAAACATCGGGGACATGATGGCGCTGATCTCGGAAAAACGGGGATCGGTGGACCACACCGAAACCTTGGATTCGCGCCGGGTCATGCTCACCAGCGTGGTGCCGCTCAATGAAATACTCATTGACTTCCATGACCGGATCAAGAGCCTCACCCGTGGCTACGGCTCCATGGACTACGAACACGCCGGCTACCAGGAATCGGACATGGTCAAGCTCGACATGCTCGTCAACGGCGAGTCGGTGGACGCCTTTTCCTGCATCGTTCACCGCGACAAAGCGGAGGGCAGGGGACGCGCCCTCGCCGCCAAGCTCAAGGAGGTCATCCCCCGCCAGCAATACGCCGTGGCCATTCAGGCCGCCATCGGCGGAAAAATCATCGCCCGCGAAACCGTCAGCGCCCTGCGCAAGGATGTCACCGCCAAGTGCTATGGCGGGGACATTACGCGCAAACGCAAACTGCTGGAAAAGCAAAAGGAAGGCAAAAAACGCATGAAAGCCGTCGGCTCGGTCAACATTCCCCAGGAAGCGTTCATCGAAGTGCTCAAAGCCTGATCCCGGAAGCCGCTCCCCTCATGACCTCCCGATGGTTCCTCTCCCGAACGGTGCGCCACGCCACGGCGATGGTGCGGCACGTCCAGAAACTCCTCAACCACCAGCGTGACATCCTTTCGCCTCAGGCCATCGAGGCCCTCCAGTCGGCGTTGGGCGAGCTGCGCCAGGCCCTGGCGGCGGGGGCGGACAAAGAGGCGCTCCAAAAGCAAATGGAGAGCCTCGAGAAAACCGCCAACAAATGGCTCAAACCCTATCCCCATCCCGCGTGGAGGGAGAACGTCGAGGTGCTCCTGGTCGCCCTGGCCATCGCCATGGGCATCCGCACCTTCTTCCTCCAGCCCTTCAAGATTCCCACCGGCTCCATGCAGCCCACGCTTTACGGCGTCACCTCGGTTCCCGACCTGGGCCGCCGGCCGCCGGGAGAGGCGGGAAACGCCGAGCCCTTTGTCATCCCCACCGGCCTGGAGCGAATTCGCGAATGGTTTGCCGGCGTTTCCTATGTCGTCGTTCGCGCCAAGACGGATGGCGAACTGCTGGCCGTCAACCCGCCATTTAAGATACTAATATTCAACATTTATCAAACTCTTAACATCGGCGGCCTGACTCACTGGATTTTCTTTCCGCCCGATTACGGCAGCCTGACCCTGGCTCAACGGGCGGGCCTCCAGCCCCGCAAATTCTACCGCAAGGGCGAGGAAGTCGTCCGCCTCAAGGTGGTGGCCGGCGACCATCTTTTCGTGGACCGCCTGACGTACAATTTTCGTCCGCCGCGTCGCGGCGAAATCATCGTTTTTGAGACCAAGGGCATCCCGGAGGTTTACCGGGAAACCGACCGCTGGAGCATTCCCGCCGACCAGTTTTACATCAAACGACTCGTGGGGCTCGGCGGGGAGCGGATTCAGATCGGCGCCGACCGTCATCTCATCGTCAATGGCGAACGCCTCACCGCCTCCGTGCCGCACTTCGAGAATGTCTATTCCTTCGACACCAATCAGGCGCCGCGCGACAGCCAGTACTCGGGACATATCGCCGGGTTCGGCCTGGCGCCGTTTTTCGAAGGCAAACCCGACGGGGTTCTAATCCCCAAGGACCATTACCTGGTCATGGGCGATAACACCGTCAACAGCCTGGACTCGCGGGCGTGGGGTTATTTTCCCGCCAAATACGTTATCGGCAAATCATTCTTTGTGTATTGGCCGATTACCAAACGGTTCGGGGTCGGGTATCACCGGTAGGAGGCCTGGCGCCTCAAGGCAAAAGTCAACGGCAGCGCATGCCAAAACCAAGGCGGGATTTCCTGGGCCTCTCTGGAGTTCGCACAATGTTTGTTATATTTAATGTGTGGGCCCTATTCTCAATCCCGCTTCTGGCACAGAACACGCTCTTTCATCCCCCAAAAACCTGTGTGCGTTGTCCATCGCCATTCCCGCCATTCCCTCAGTCCTCCGGGCCTTCGAGGTTCCCTTGGGTATTCACCCGA
>Ga0067045_1031085_pt1 | contig 13217 bp, 17 predicted proteins | sample TerdegcTABiofilm_FD_59184 | JGI IMG/M metagenome (GOLD analysis project Ga0067045, IMG submission 59184) | Combined Assembly of (Gp0054472, Gp0054536) Wastewater bioreactor microbial communities from Singapore -Terephthalate degrading...
CAATCTGGCAAAATAAGCCGGACCGGCACCGGGCCGGCTGACCTGGACAGAGAGCCCTATGCGACGATTCTGGTTGTTGTTTGCGCAAACCGTGACCATCGCGTTGGCGCTGTACTTTGTTTACGGCGCGCTGCGCCCCGCCAGCCGGGTGCAGCAGCTGGGTTCGCCGGCCAAGCCGGTGCCCGTGGTGGAAACGGCGTCCAGCAGCCTGGCGCCCGGCTCCTACCGCGACGCGGCGGCGCGCGCCATGCCCGCCGTCGTCAACATCCTCACCCTGCAAGTGCCCAAGCGCGGCGCCCATCCGCTGGCCCGCGATCCCTTCTTCAAGCGTTTCTTCGGCGACCGCGATCCCGGCCTCGACGACGACGACGACCTGCGCAACAGCCTCGGTTCCGGCGTCATCGTCAGCCATGAAGGCTACGTCCTGACGAACAACCACGTGGTCGAAGGCGCCGATGAAATCGAAGTGGTGCTGACGGATGGCCGCAAGGCGCCTGCGAAGATCGTCGGCCTGGACCCGGAGACGGACCTGGCCGTCATCAAGATCGACCTCGACAAGCTGCCCGTCATCGTCCTGGGCCAGTCGGAACTGGCGCGCGTGGGCGACGTGGTGCTGGCCATCGGCAACCCCTTCGGCGTGGGCCAGACGGTGACCATGGGCATCATTTCCGCGCTGGGACGCAACAACCTGCACATCAACAGCTTTGAAAACTTCATCCAGACGGATGCGGCCATCAATTTCGGCAACTCGGGCGGCGCCCTCGTCGATACGCGCGGCAATTTGATCGGCATCAATACGGCCATTTATTCGCAAAGCGGCGGCTCCGTCGGCATCGGCTTCGCCATTCCCGTCTCCACGGCGAAAACCGTGATGGAAGCCATCATCAAGGATGGCCACGTGGTGCGCGGCTGGATCGGCGTGGAAACGCAGGACATCACGCCCGAGCTGGCGCAAAGCTTCGGCCTGCAGCGTTCCAGCGGCGCCATCATCGCCGGCGTGGTGCGCAACGGCCCGGCCGACAAGGCGGGCATCGTGCCCGGCGACATCCTGCTGGCCGTCGATGGCAAGCCCGTGGGCGACACGACGGAAATGCTCAACCTGATCGCCCAACTGCCGCCCGGCGGAAAAGCTAAAATGACGGTGCTGCGCAAGAATCGCGAAGCGGCGCTCGACGTGGTGGTGGGCAAGCGCCCCATCCCGAAAGAGCTTTCCAAATAGTTGCTGATCGGAAGCTGACACATGCATGTGCGTGACTTGACCCAATTTTTACGTGAACTGAGCGATAACAACAACCGTCCCTGGTTTGTCATGAACAAGCCCCGCTACGACATCCTGCGCGAGGAATTCCTCGCCTTGGTGACTTCACTCATTGCTGAACTCGGCAAGTTCGACCCGGCCGTGAAATACTGCAATCCGAAAAAGGCCTTGTTCCGCATCAACCGCGACGTGCGTTTTGCGCACGACAAGAGCCCGTACAAGACGCGCTTTTCCGCCGCCATCGCGCCGAACGACATGCGCCGTCCCAGCAAGGCGGGCGGTCCCACGTATTATCTGCAGATCGATGGCCAGGGCAATCTGCTGTTCGGCGCGGGCGAATACATGCCGCCGCCGGGCCGCCTGAAGGCGCTGCGCGAACACATGGTCAACGATGCGCCAGGCTTTTCCAAAGTGCTGAAGAATAAGCGCCTGAAGGCCCGTTACGGCACCATCCAGAACGAGGGCAAGCTGCAGCGCCCGCCCAAGGGTTTCGAGGCCGATGCCGAACATATCGAATTCATCAAGCTGAAGAGCTTTTTCGTGTGGACCGAGATTCCCTTGCCGGTGAATGCGCCGGAACAGCTGCTGCCGGCGCTGGCGGAAGGCTTGAAGGATGCGTGGCCGCTGGTCGAGTGGATGCGCGGCGCGAAGGAGCCGGAGGAAGGCACCGAGTAATTACTGAAGGAGCACATGATGGCACTGGAGCACGCAAGTTCAGGACAGGTGATCGACGTGCTGCGCAGGGACGGCGACGACCTGTCGCAGTTTTCCGCCATCGCGCTGGCCAAGACGGACGAACTGGAATTGATCCGCATGTGCATGCCCAAGGGCAAGACCATGCCCGAGCATCATGTGTTAGGAGAAATCACCTTGCAGTGCCTGCAAGGGCAGGTGGCGGTCACGGCGCATGGCGGCGAGCACCTGCTGGGGCCGGGGCAGATGCTGTACCTGCTCGGCGGCCAGGCCCATGCCCTGGAAGCGCGCGAGGACAGTCTGGTGCTGCTGACGATCTTGATGGCCAGGGCGGGACGCTAGGCCCGGCCCAGCCATCTATCAGGCCGCCTCTGCGCGCGGATCGCGCGCTAGCAGCTGCTGCACCATCACCTGCGGCAAATCGCCATCGAACAGCACGCCGGCCACGGCATTCGTGATCGGCATGTCGACGCCCATGCGGCGCGCCAGTTCGCGCACGGCCTTGGCGCAGGGCACGCCTTCGGCCACGTGGCCCAGTTCCGCCACGATGGTGTCGAGGGCCTTGCCTTGCGCCAGGCCCAGGCCGACGCGGCGGTTGCGCGACAGGTCGCCCGTGCAGGTGAGAATCAGGTCTCCCATGCCCGTCAGGCCCATGAATGTTTCCGTCTGGCCACCCAGGGCCGTGCCCAGGCGCGTGATTTCCGCCAGGCCCCGCGTGATCAGCGCGGCACGGGCATTCAGGCCCAGGCCCAGGCCGTCGGCCACGCCGGTGGCGATCGCCAGCACGTTCTTGATGGCACCGCCCACTTCCACGCCCACCAGGTCTTCGCTGGCATACACGCGGATGGTGCCGCCGTGCAGGGCCGCGACGACGCTGGCGCGCAAGGCCGCGCTGTGCGAGGCGATGGTCAGCGCGCACGGCAGGCCGCGCGCCACTTCCTGCGCGAACGAGGGGCCGGACAGGGCGCCGCCGGCAATCTTGTCGCCCAGTACTTCCTGCACGACCTGGTGCGGCAGCAGGCCCGTACCGCCTTCAAACCCTTTACAGAGCCACACCAGCTTGGTGATGGCCTGGTCTTTCAACTGTTGCAGCATGGGCCGCAAGCCCGCCACGGGGCAGGCAGCGATCAGGAGGCCCTGTTCGCCGCTGGCATGCGCGACGGCGGCGTCGAAATCGGCGCTGATGCGCAGTTGCGGCGGCAAGGGAAAACCGGGCAGGTAGGCGTTTTCGCCGCTGGCGGCCATGGCGGCCATGGCCTCGCCGTTGCGGCCCCACAGCAGCACGTCGTGGCGGCCGGCCATGGCCAGGGCCACGGCCGTGCCCCAGGCGCCGGCGCCGAGGATGGTGATCTTGCGGGGCAGGGCCTTGGCGGCGAGAGATGTATCTGGAGAAACTTGCATGCAACCTCAAAGGGGAAGGTGGGCGGCGCGGGACAGCGTTACAGGCCCCACACTTCGCTGGTCTTGACGTAGCCGCTCTGGCCATCCTTGTGGCGCACCTTGACCCAGCCGGAGCTGGGCTGTTCGCTCATTTCCAGCAGCACGCCCTTGTCGACGAGGATGAGGGGGGAGGCGTTGTCGTCGGGGCTGGCGCGCACCTTGAGGTTGGCGGCGCGCGCCACGACGTTGCGCTTGGCGGACAGGCCCTTGGCTTCCGTCCAGGCCATTTCGCCGCTGGCATCGCGCACCTTGACCCATTCGCCGTAGCTGAGCACGACTTCCAGCGGCATGCCGCGGGGTGCCACATACAGCTTGCCGCCCTTGGCGGACGGCGCGTCATACAGGATGACGGGGGCGGCACCCACCGTCTTGAAATCGACGGCGTGGCTGGCAGCGGTGGCCAGCAGCAGCACGGCGCCGGCCATCCAGCGGAACTTGCTCAGGAGCGCACTTTTCAACATGATATTTTTTGAACCTTAACGAAACACGGCGGCCAGGCCGCCGTGTCAGGCCAGCCCCAAGGGGCCGGCGGGGTCTTGCCTGCAGCTTAGTGCGTCGTCGCGTCGCCTGCTGGAGCAGCGGCGGCAGCGTCGGCGATGGCTTGCAGACGTTGTTGGTAGAACACTTCGAAGTTGATCTCGGCCAAGTGCACGGGCGGGAAGCCGGCACGGGTGATCACGTCGGCGATGTTGGCGCGCAGGTAAGGGTAGATGATGTTCGGGCAGCCGATTCCCAGCAGCGGATCGAGTTGATCGGCAGGAATGTTGCGTGCTTCGAAGATACCAGCTTGCTTGCCTTCAACCAGGAAAGCGACTTTCTCGCCAACCTTGGCCGTCACGGTGATGGTCACGGTGGCTTCGAAGATGCCGTCGGCCAGAGGCGCGGCGCCCACGTCCAGTGCCACTTCGATGGCCGGCGCTTCTTGTTCCAGGAAAATAGCTGGGGAATTTGGTTGTTCCAGCGACATGTCTTTCAGGTAGACGCGTTGGATTTGGAAGACTGGTTGCAGATTTTCGTCAGACATGGAACGCTTTCGTTGTAAAGGACAAGAACGGCACACCGTTCAAATATGGTGCTTGCGGTATTCAAACCGCGCCGGATAGGCGCGGCCAGATCAGGTGCGAGGGCAATTGTATCAAAACAATACGACAAAAAACCAAGCAATTTCTCGAACCCGCTTTATATCAGGCTGCCGTGCCATTTAACAAGGGGTCCAGCTTGCCGGCTTGATCGAGCGCATACAAATCGTCGAATCCGCCCACGTGGGTATCGCCCACATAGATTTGCGGCACCGTGCGGCGGCCCGTGCGTTCCATCATCTTGATGCGCTCTTCCGGATCGAGGTCGACGCGGATCTTTTGCACGGCGACGCCCTTGGCTTCCAACAGGCGCTCGGCGCGTACGCAATACGGGCACACGGCGGTGCTATACACAATTACGGGGACGGTCATGATGATTCCTTCTAGTTAAATGCCGGCTTACTTCGCCAGCGACAGGGTTTTCAATGGCAAACCCTGCTTTTTCCATTCGTCGAGGCCGCCTTCCAGGCTTGTTGCCTCAGCGAAACCGGCTTTGCCCAGCAGGCCGACGGCGGTTGCCGAACGCGAACCTTTCTGGCAAACCACTACAATGGGGCGCGTTTTGAATTTTTCCAGCTCGCCCAGGCGTTTTGCCAGTTCCGGCAGCGGAATGTTTTTCGCGTCAGGCAAGTGGCCCGTGGCGAATTCTTCCGCGCTGCGCACGTCGACGATGATGGTCTTGCCGCGGTTGATCAGTTGCGTGACTTCCAGCACGGTCGAGCGCTTGCCGCGCATCGACAGCAGTGGCCAGAGGAGGGCGCCGCCGGAAATAATGACGATGGCAAACAGAAAAATGTGGTCGATAATGAATTTCACGTAGGGTCCAATGGTTTAAGTCAATCCGCGCATTATAAAATAGAAGCTGGACGAGGTCTTTTTACGTTTTGCTTTTTTGATTTGAACCCCTTGAGAAGATAGAACTATGTACAAAATCGTTTTCATGCGTCACGGCGAGTCCACCTGGAATCTCGATAACCGCTTCACCGGCTGGACCGACGTCGATCTGACGGAAAAGGGCGTCAATGAAGCCAGGGCCGCCGGCCAGATCCTCAAGCAGGAAGGTTTTACGTTCGACGTGGCCTACACTTCCGTCCTGAAGCGCGCCATCCGCACCCTGTGGCTGGCCCTCGACGAGATGGACATGATGTATCTGCCGATCAAGAACGACTGGCGCTTGAACGAGCGCCACTACGGCGCCCTGCAAGGCCTGGACAAGGGCGAGACGGCCGCCAAGTATGGCGACGAGCAAGTGCTGGTATGGCGCCGCAGCTACGACACGCCGCCGCCGCCGCTGGCCGAGGATGACGAGCGCGCCTCGTTCAACGACCCGCGCTACGCCGGCCTGCCGAAAGCGTCGATTCCGCTGACCGAATGCCTGAAGGATACCGTGGCGCGCGTGATGCCGGCCTGGGACGAGGAAATCGCCCCGGCCATCCGCGCCGGCAAGAAGATCATCATCTCGGCCCACGGCAACAGCCTGCGCGCCCTGATCAAGATGCTCGATGGCATCAGCGACAGCGATATCGTCGGCCTGAACATCCCGAACGGCCAGCCGCTCGTGTATGAACTGGACGCCGACCTGAAGCCGATCCGCCACTACTACCTGGGCGACCCGGCAGCGATTGCGGCAGCGCAAGCGGCCGTGGCGAACCAAGGGAAGGCCAAGTAACTTGTTGTCTTTCTTCCGCGGCACAGCAATCGCCCCCTCTGCTGAAACACCCTTGCCGGCGTGGCGCGCCGCTGCCCTGCTGTGCGCGGCGCTGCTGGTGTCCAGCGGCGCCGCGCACGGTGCCAAACCCACCGAGCGCAGCAAGCAGAAGGCGGCCGCGGAAGCACAACGTGCCGGATTGCAACAAAAGCTGACGGCGCTCAAGCGCGACATCAGCCGCACGGAAAGCGCCAAGGATGACGCGGCCGATACCCTGGCCGAGTCGGAAGAGGCCATTTCCAACGCCAACCGCGCCCTGCGCGACCTGGCGCAGGAGCAAAGCGCGACGGGCGTGAAGCTGGCGGCGCTGGGGCAGGAGCACCAGCAACTGACGGCCACCGTCGCGAAACAGAAGGCGCAGCTGGCCAAGTTGCTGCGCGAACAATATGTCGCCGGCAATGAAGACCGCATCAAGCTGCTGTTGTCGGGCGACAACCCCAACCGCATCAACCGCGACCTGCAATTCATGGCCTACGTGTCGCAGGCGCAGGCGCGCCTGCTGGAAGCCTTGCGCGCCAACTTGCTGGCCGTGGAGAAAAACCAGGCGGACGTGCAGAACGCCAAGGATGAGCTGGAAGAGATCGCGCAGGAAGAGCGTGACCAGAAAGCCCTGCTGGTGCAGGAAAAGGCGCGCCGCGCCGCCCTGCTGGCGAGCTTGTCGCAGCGCCTGGTGGCGCAGCGCAAGGAAGCGGGCAATGTCGAGCGCGACGAACAGCGCATGGGCAACCTGGTCGACAAGCTGGCCAAGCTGATCGAGGAACAGGCCGCCGCCGCCGCGGCCGAAAAGAAACGCCAGCAATTGCTGGCCGAGCAGCGCGCCGCCGCCAAGGCCGCCGCTGACGCCAGGATCGCGGCGGAAAAACGCGAACGCCAGCTGGCCGCGCGCGCCAAGGCCGCCCAGGCGCAGGCCGAGCGCGAACGCATTGCTAAAGAGCAACAGAATAAATCGGGCAAGATCAAGCCGCAGACGCCGCCACCGCCCGTGAAACTCGACCCCATCGACGACGATGAACCGCCGCAAGTGGCCAAGGTCACGCCGAAACCGGAACCGAAGCCGGAACCGGAGCCGGAACGCCCGAGCCTGGGCCCGGCCGCGCCGGCCGGCGCCTTTGCCAGCCTGAAAGGGCAGCTGCGCGCACCCGTGGCGGGCAAGATCGCCGCCCGCTTCGGCAGCAAGCGCGGTGACGGCCCCAGCTGGAAGGGCGTGTTCATCCGCACGGGCGAGGGCAGCGAGATCCACGCCATCGCCGGTGGCCGCGTCGTGTTTTCCGACTGGCTGCGCGGTTTCGGCAACCTGATCATCGTCGACCATGGCGGCCAGTACATGAGTATTTATGGCAATAACCAGTCCCTGCTGAAACGCGTGGGCGACGCCGTCAAGGGCGGCGAGACCATCGCCAGCGCCGGCAACAGCGGCGGCAACGAGGAATCAGGGCTATACTTTGAGCTGCGTCATCAGGGCCGCGCCTTCGATCCAGCCAGCTGGGTGAAGTTTTAAGTTCCCCACCATTGCTGCGGCATCGAATTGTAGATTGCGAAGAACATATGGGCATCAAAGTCAAAAGTATCGGCCTCATCGGTCTGGGCGTGCTGGCCGGCATCGGCATGTCGCTGCAATTCCCCGCCGTGGCGCAGAAAATCACGAATGCCCCGCTGCCGCTCGACGAGCTGCGCCAGCTGTCCGACGTGTTCGGCCTGATCAAGTCCGATTACGTCGAGAAAGTGGACGACAAGAAACTCCTGACGGAAGCCATTTCCGGCATGGTGTCTTCGCTGGACCCGCATTCCGTGTACCTGGATAAAAATGCCTTCAAGGAAATGCGCGAAAGCGTGCAGGGCAAGTTCGTCGGCATCGGCATCGAAGTGAGCATGGAAGACGGCTACGTGAAGGTCGTCTCGCCCATCGAGGACAGCCCCGCCGCCAAGGCCGGCATCCAGGCGGGCGATTTCATCACCCGCCTCGACAATCTGCCGCTCAAGGGCATGCAGCTGGAAGAGGTCATCAAGAAGATGCGGGGCCAGCCCGGCAGCAAGCTGGTGCTGACCATGTCGCGCAAGGGCGAGAGCAAGCCGCTCGTCTTCCCCATCGTGCGCGAGGAAATCCGCGTGCAGAGCGTGAAGGCCAGGATGGTCGCGCCCGGCTATGCCTGGCTGCGCATCGCCCAGTTCCAGGAACCGACCGTCGATGACATGGTCAAGAAGATCAATGCCCTGTACGCGCAAGACCCCAAGCTCAAGGGCCTGGTGCTGGACTTGCGCAATGACCCCGGAGGCGTCGTGCCGGGCGCCATCGGCGTGGCGACAGCATTTCTACCAGGCAACTCCGTCATCGTCTCGACCAAGGGCCAGTTGCCGGAATCGAAACAGGTGTTCTATGGCCGCCGCGAATTCTATGCGCCGCCGGGCGCCAAGGCCGATCCGCTGGCCAAGCTGCCGGCCGCGCTGAAAACCGTGCCGCTGGTGGTGCTGGTCAATGCCGGTTCCGCCTCCGCCTCGGAAATCGTCGCCGGCGCCCTGCAGGATTACCAGCGCGCCACCGTCATCGGCACGCAGACCTTCGGCAAGGGTTCCGTGCAGACCTTGCGCCAGATCACGGCCGACACGGCCGTCAAGCTGACGACGGCCCGCTACTACACGCCGAAAGGCCGGGCCATCCAGGCGCGCGGCATCGTGCCCGACCTGCTGGTCGATGAAACGGCCGAGGGCGACGGCTGGAACAGCCTGCGCGTGCGCGAGGCGGACCTGGAAAAACACCTGAGCAGCGACGATGGCAAGCCGGAAGCGGCCAAGCCGACCATGGAAGGCATGCACGAACAGCTGGAAGCGGAGCAGCGCCTGATCGCCACGGCGAAGAAGCGCAAGCCGCTCGAATACGGCGCCAAGGATGATTTCCAGCTGCAGCAGGCCTTGAATCACTTCCAGGGCTTGCCGGTGCAGCTGGCCAAGGCCGATGCCAAGGTGGAGAAGATCGGCGCCAAGCCGGAAATTGCTTCCGACATCAAGGCGGACGACAAGAAGATTCCCGTGCAAAAACCGTAGTCGCCGCCATGAACGACCATCAGCTGCTGCGCTATTCGCGCCATATCCTGTTAGACGAGATCGGCATCGAAGGCCAGCAAGCCCTGCTGGACGCGCATGTGCTGGTGATCGGCGCGGGCGGCCTCGGTTCGCCGGCCGCCATGTACCTGGCCGCCGGCGGCGTGGGCAAGCTGACCCTGGTCGATGACGACACGGTCGATCTGACCAATCTGCAGCGCCAGATCGCCCACACCACGCAGCGCGTGGGCCAGCCGAAAGTGGCTTCGGCGCGCGAAACCTTGACCGGCATCAACCCCGAAATCGACATCGTGGCCTTGCAGGAACGCCTCGACGGGGCGCGCCTGGCCGAACTGGTCTGCTCCAGCACGGTAGTGCTCGACTGCACGGACAACTTCGCCACGCGCCATGCCGTCAACCGCGCCTGCGTGGCGGCCGGGGTGCCGCTGGTATCGGGCGCCGTGATCCGCTTCGACGGGCAAGTGAGCGTGTTCGACCCCCGCACGGGCACCCAGCCCTGCTATTGCTGCCTGTTTCCAGAGGACCAGCAGTTCACGGATGAGGCGTGCTCGACCATGGGCGTGTTCGCGCCGCTGGTGGGCGTGGTGGGCGCCATGCAGGCGGCCGAGGCGCTGAAACTGGTGATGGGCGTGGGGGAATCGCTGGCGGGGCGCCTGCTGCTGCTCGACGGCCTGCACATGGAATGGAGCAGCATGCGCGTGGCGCGCGACCCCGGCTGCGCCGTCTGCGGCGAAGTGGTCTTGTCGCCCTGAAAACCCGGCGCAGAATTTTTTCCCCATATGACAGGCTTTGTCATATTTCCGCTTTATACTCTGCCTTCATTACTCACCTTCTTCTCTCTTTCTTATGCAAAACGCAGCAAACCATCCGACACGCCAGCGCCGCGCGCGTGGCTTCACCTTGATCGAAATCATGGTCGTGGTGGTGATCATGGGCATCCTCGCCTCGCTGGTGGTGCCCAAGCTGATCGCCCGCACGGGCGAGTCCAAAGTGGCCGCCGCGAAAGTCGACATCGCCACCGTGATGCAGGCCCTGAAACTGTACCGCCTGGACAACCAGCGCTATCCGACCACCGAGCAGGGCTTGCATGCGCTGATCGAAAAACCGACGACGGGACCGGCCGCGAACGGCTGGAAGGCGGGCGGCTACCTGGAAAAGATGCCGAAAGATCCATGGGGCAACCCGTACCAGTACCTGTCGCCGGGCATCAAAGGCGAAGTCGACATCATTTCGCTGGGTGCCGATGGCCAGCCTGGCGGTAGCGGCGACGATGCCGATATCGGCTCGTGGGAACTGTAAGTTTTCCATTGCATGCCTGCCATGACCACCGGCCGCGCAGTGCCTCGGCGACGCGCCAGCGGCTTTACGCTGATCGAACTGCTGGTGGTGATGGTCATTATCGGCGTCACCCTGGGCCTCGTGTCGCTGAACGCCATGCCGAACGGGCAGCAGGCGCTGCAGAAGGAAGCCGAGCGCATCGCCCTGCTGCTGCAGCTGGCGCGCGATGAAGCCATCGTGCGCAGCCGGCAGGTGGCGTTCGAGGCGGATGAAAATCAATACCGCTTCCTGGTGCTCAATGAAAAGCTGTGGCAGCCCGTGACGCAGGACGATCTGCTGCGCGAGCGGGCGTTTGCCAACACGCCCATGCTGCTCAGCGTGCAGCCCTCGAACAGCGTGGCCCAGCCGCTGCGCATCGTCTTCGGCCGCGAACCGGTCGACAAGCCCTTTGTCCTGACCCTGGCCAGCGGCGAGCGCAGCGTGGCCATCCGCGCCGACGGCATCGGCCACTTCACGGTCGAGCAATGATGGCCTTTACCCGACAACCTCGCCAGCGCGGCTTCACTTTGCTGGAAGTCCTGGTGGCCCTCGTCATCGTCGGCACGGCCCTGGGCGCGTCCCTGCGCGCCGTGGGCAGCCTGACGCAGAACAGCGATGGCTTGCGCAGCGCCATGATGGCCACCTGGTCGGCGGAAAACCACCTCGTGCGCCTGCGCCTGGCGAAAACCTTCCCGCAGACGGGCAAGCGCACGGTCGACTGCCCGCAGGGCGACCTGAAACTCATTTGCGAGGAAGAAGTGGTGGCCACGCCGAATCCCCGCATCCGGCAAGTGCGCGTGAACGTGTATGACGCGCAATATCCCGCGCGGCGCATCGTGCGCCTGGTCTTGCTTTCCTTTAACGACTGATGGCGCGCCGCCCGCTCTCCGCCGGTTTCACGCTGATCGAGCTGCTCGTGGCGATCGGCATCCTGGCCATGGTCGCCGTGCTGGGCTGGCGCGGCCTGGACAGCATCGTGCGCTCGCGCGAAGTGCTGACGGGCCAGCTGGAACAGGCGCGCGGCATGCAGCTGGCCTTTGCCCAGATGCAAAGCGACTGCGACCACCTGGCCGGCGCCGGGCAGAACAACAGTCTGCTCAATGGCCGCACCAACCTGACGGCCGAGAATGACCGCCTGACCCTGGTGCGCCTGGCCGCCTCGGAACAGGAGCCGCAACAGTTGCAAGTGGTCACTTACCGCCTGCGCGGCGGCGTGCTGACGCGGCGCGAGTCGAACGGCACGCGCGACCTGGCCGTGCTCGACACCCTGTGGCAGGCGGCGCGCGACGATACGGATACTTCCAGCGCCGACGTGGCCCTGATGCGCGGCGTCGACAGCATGGTCATGCGCGGCTGGAGCAATGGCGCCTGGACCGTGCTGACGGCGGGCGCCACCATTTCCACGCAGGTGCCGGGCCTGGAAGTGACCCTGCAGATGCCGGGCCAGGACGCGGGCCTGTCCAAGGTCTTTTTACTGGGGCCGGGATGAAGCGCTTTTCGCTCCCCGCGCGCCAGCGCGGCGTGGCCGTCATCACGGCCTTGCTGCTGACGGCGCTGGCCATCACCGTCGTCGCCAGCCTGTTCTGGCAGCAACAGGTGCAGGTGCGCTCGATGGAAAACCAGCGCCTGCGCCTGCAGACGCAGTGGGCCATGCGCGGCATGGTCGACTTCGCCCGCTTCTGGCTGCGCCAGGACAATCCCTCGCTGACGGCCCTCGACGGCGTGTGGGCCACGCCCATCGAGGAAGCCCGGCTCGACGATTACGTGGACCGGGAAAAGGTCGACACGGAAAAATTCGACGCCACCGTCTCGGGCCGCGCGCTCGATGCGCAGGCGCGTTTCAATATCACCAATCTGGCCACCGCCACGGGCATCGTCAGCCAGGCCTACGTGCAGGCCTACCAGCGATTGCTGTCGAACTTGCAGCTCGATAGTTCCCTGGCGCAGGCCACGGCCGATGCCGTGCTGCGCGCGCGGCCGAGACCGCGCGCCCCCGACAGCGGCACCGATGGCAAGACGCCCGCCACCCCTGCCGCAACGGGCGGCGGCAGCGAGCCGCTGGCCTTCACGCAAGTCGAGGATTTGCTGGCCGTGCCCGGCTATACGCCACAGATCATAGAAAAGCTGCGCGATTTTATCATCGTGCTGCCGGAAATCACGCCCGTGAACGTGAATACGGCACCGGCCGAGGTGCTGGCGGCCGTGACGATGATGTCGCTGTCCGAGGCCAGCGCCCTGACCCTGAGCAATCCGCGTAAAAAGTTTGTCGATAAGTTAAATTTCCAGAATAATATTAATGCCGCATTGATTGAAGGCGTGGAGCTGGACGTGAAGAGCCGCTACTTCCTCACCGTCATCCGCGTGCGCCTGGACCGCGCCGCCCTCGACGCCGTGGCCCTTGTCAATCGAAAAACGGATCCGCAGCGCACCACCAGCCTGGTCTGGCTGCGGGAAAATTAACCCCTGAAAGCGAGTCATTTTGACAACTTTGTATATCCGTCACCCGGCCAAGGCATCCACCGACAGCGCGCCTGCCTGCTCCTTCGTGCTGGCTGGCGACGGCGGCGCCTTGCTGCAGCAGGGCAGCGCCCCGCTGGGTAGCCTGGGCCAGCTGATCGCCGGCGCGAAGCAGGTGGTGCTGCTGCTGGCGGCGGCCGACGTGACC